>ERZ941706.217-NODE-217-length-20175-cov-5.997962_pt1 | contig 20175 bp, 11 predicted proteins | sample MGYA00521232_ERZ941706 | MGnify/ENA primary metagenome ERZ941706 (study PRJEB32759, sample SAMN07749893) | skin metagenome | biome: transportation; feature: city; material: polyester macromolecule | host: Homo sapiens | place: Hong Kong:ER line | collected...
TCGTTGCTGTCATTGTGATGCCTCCTGTTGGGCAAGCTGTACATCAAACCTTTGCGCCAGATCAGATCGACTTTGCCATTATTACCACCATTGTTGGCGGTACGGTTGGTGGCTATATCTGTTACGCGGGAGCACACCGTTTACTCGATAAAGGCGCTGTTGGCCCTGAAAATATTGATGAAGTTGCTAAAGCTGCGACCAAGGGCATTGTTGTAGTCGGCATCATGCGCTATGTGTTGTTCTTGGCTTTTTTAGGTGTGGTGGTGAGCGGGGCAACCATTGATTTAGCCAGCCATGACGCCAATCCGGCAGCTCAAGCATTCCAATATGCAGCGGGTACATTCGGTTTTAAATTATTCGGCTTAATTTTCTGGGCAGCCGGGATTAGTAGCACCATTGGCGCAGCATATACTTCAGTGTCATTCTTTACTGCTTTTAAAAAGAACTTAACACCAAAACAAACCAACTATACGACCATTACCTTTATCGCACTGGCTTTATTGCTTTATGTGTTATTGGGTGCAACTCCGGCAGGTCTACTCATTTTCGTAGGTGGTTTTAACGGATTGGTGTTGCCAATTGGCCTTACAATTTTTGTGTATGTTGCCGCGTGCCGTAAAGATTTGATGGGTAATTATAACTATCCGAAATGGTTGCTTATTTTGGGTGGATTAACATGTCTGTTAACGTGGTGGATGGGCTATATGTCGTTTACGACTGTGTTTAACTATTTGACCAAGCTTTAAGCCAGACTGCGTGAAGTGATAAAGGAATAATGCCATGTTTGTAGATTTAAATAGTGATTTGGGTGAAAGCTTTGGCTCATGGAAAATGGGTAATGATGACCAGATTTTACCTGTCGTGACCAGTGCCAATATTGCGTGTGGCTTTCATGCGGGCGACCCACTCGGCATTTTAAAAACGGTTCGTAAAGCCGTTGAGCTTGGTGTGACCATTGGAGCTCACGTGTCTTATCCAGACCTTGTAGGCTTTGGCCGCCGTAATATGGATTTGTCACGTGACGAATTGATTGCCGATGTGCTTTACCAAATTTCTGCACTTGATGGTTTGGCGAAAGTAGCTGGCTCAAAAGTGCAATACGTTAAACCACATGGCGCGCTCTATAACACCATTGCACATGACCAAGCTCAGGCAGCAGCAGTAATTGATGCCATTAAAATGTATAACCCTGAACTGGTTTTGGTGGCTTTGGCTGGGTCGAACTTAGTCGAGCAGGCACGTGCGGCTGGTTTAAAAGTTGTGTCTGAAGCTTTTGCAGACCGTGCTTATAACAGCGATGGTTCATTGGTTTCCCGCCGTCTAGAAGGTGCGGTTTTACACGACTCGGCATTTGTTGCGAGCCGTGTGGTGTCAATGCTCAAAAATGGTGGAGTTGAGTCAATTGATGGCGTATTTACCCCAATTCAAGCCGACACCATTTGTTTACATGGTGACACCGACGGCGCATTAGAAATGTCGGCGGCCATTAAAGCCGAGCTTGTAAAAAACAATATTGAAATCCGCCCGTTTGTAAACAAAGCATAAGGATGAGCACCATGTATAAGGATATTAAAGTCGACCCAGCTCAGCTTGAAGCCGCGTTAGATGCGCGTTTAAAAATCCGTGCAGGTTTTGATAAACCGACAGCAGGCATGGCTGCCGGCATGACGCAGGTCAACATGATTTCGGTGCCAAAAGAGTGGGCATATGACTTTTTACTCTATGCACACCGTAACCCGCAAAGCTGCCCAGTGCTTGATGTGCTCGAAGAAGGTATCTATGCAACTAAGCTTGCGGCAGATTCAGATATCCGAACTGACTTCCCTCGTTATCGCGTTTGGAAAGATGGCGAAATGGTCGATGAAGTGACCGATGCAAGAGAGATTTATAACGCTCATCCTGATTTGGTGACTTTCTTAATTGGCTGTAGTTTTTCGTTTGAAACAGCTTTGCAAGAAGCAGGTATTGAAGTTCGCCACATTCATGACGACACCAATGTGCCGATGTATCTAAGCAATATAAAGTGTGAACCAGCGGGGCGTATTTCAGGAAATATGGTGGTTTCCATGCGACCAATTCCATCGCATCAAATTAGTGAAGCAGTAAAAATTACAGCACGTATGCCGAGTGTACATGGCGCGCCTGTACATATTGGTCACCCTGAAAGCTTAGGCATTAAGGATGTAAATAAGCCAGACTTTGGCGATGCTTCTCGCATTGAAGCGGGTGAAATTCCAGTGTTTTGGGCGTGTGGAGTAACGCCGCAAGCTGCCGTCATGAACTCGAAAATTCCTTTTGCGATTAGTCATGCGCCGGGTTACATGTTTATTACCGACATTCCTGACCGTGCTTGGATTGGCTAATTGGACTAAAGAAGAATTAAAAGGATAAACAAATGCGTTTTTTATCGGTAAACGCCGATTGTTTTCTGATTGAGCTTGCGAGCTTAGAGGAAACTTTGGCGTTGTACAATAAATTGCAAAATACGCAATTGAATGGAATTAAAGACTTAGTCCCCGCTGCAAAAACAATTTTGGTTTTCTTTAATGAGATCGAAACCAACTTTAAAACGCTGGTTGCTTCAATTCAGAGTCTCAAAATTGATTCTGGATTTGAGCGTAGCGGCCAAGAAGTGATTGTACCGATTCGTTACGATGGTGAAGACCTTGCACAGGTTGCCGAGTTGCAAGGTTTATCTGTTGCCGATGTGATTAGAAAACATCACCAAAGCGTGTGGAATGTGGCTTTTATTGGTTTTGCACCAGGCTTTGCATATATGAGCAGTCCTGACCGACCGTTTACCGATATTCCACGTTTAACGGTTCCGCGTAAAAAAATACCGTCAGGTTCTTTGGGCTTGGCTGGAAAATACTCTGGTATTTACCCAAAAGACAGTCCGGGTGGCTGGCAGCTGATTGGTACTACATCAGAAAAAATGTGGGATTTAGAGCGTAAAAATCCTGCATTGTTGTTGCCGGGTATGACAGTACATTTTGAAGATGTGACGCATAACCCAACGATAGTGACTGTACCGCAGCAAATTACGCGTACACCTAAGCCTCAACAATCTGTGCAACTGTTTAAGATCACTGCACCAAGTTTACAAATGCTCATTCAAGATGAAGGGCGCTTAAACCAGACCAATATTGGGGTTGGCGTAGCGGGTGCAATGGATTTATCTGCCATGCACAGTGCTAACCGTATTGTCGGGAACCCAACCGATACACCCGTCATTGAAGTTTTAAATGGCGGTCTAAAAGCCAAAATGCAGCATGCGGGCGTTATTGCAGTGGCTGGGGCTATTTCAAACATTCGTGTGAAATTTGCGGATGGTCAAACCGTAGACTTTGCAAGCTATCAACCGATTGATTTGGATGAAGGCGATGAATTTCAAATTCAACCACCAACAGCAGGCTTAAGAAACTATCTGGCCGTTCGTGGTGGTATAGACGTTGAACCAGTGCTCAATAGTGCTTCGTTTGACAGCTTGGCAGTGTTAGGTCCAGAGCCTTTAAAACTTGGAGATACCATTTATCAAGGGCAAGTAAAGGCAACCAATATTAGCGTAAATGAAGTTGGTAAAACCGATTTGCCACAAGCTGGCGAAGTCGTTGAGCTAGATATTGTGATGGGCCCACGTACCGATTGGTTCGAACAAGACAGTATTGAACTGCTATGTCAGCAAGAATGGCTCGTGACCAATGAAAGCAACCGAGTCGGGCTAAGACTTTCAGGTGCACAGCCTTTAACTCGCAAAATTACCTACGAGTTGGAAAGTGAAGGTACATGTATTGGTGCTTTGCAGATTCCACCGAGTGGTCAGCCTGTTTTGTTTATGAATGATCACCCTTTAACGGGCGGATATCCGGTCATTGCCTCTGTTGCTAAACACCATTGGGATTTGGTGGCACAGATTCCGGCAGGTTGCCGCATCAAATTTAAAAAAATTGCCGAATTTACAGATTTTGAGAATGAAAGATGAATACAGAAAAATTATTGATTGCTAACCGTGGTGAAATTGCCGTTCGTATTATTCATGCTTGCCGTGATATGGGAATTTCATCAGTCGCGTTATATGCAGATGACGATATTGGCAGCATGCATGTCGAACTGGCAGATGAAGCATGGGGTTTGGCGGGTACGACTGCTAGCGAGACTTACCTAAATATTCCAGCCATTATCGAAGTTGCAAAGAAATCGAAAGCAACCATGGTCCATCCGGGTTACGGCTTTTTATCTGAACGTGCTGAGTTTGCTCAAGCCGTGATTGATGCAGGCTTAAAATGGGTCGGGCCATCACCAAGTGCCATTGAAAAACTAGGCGATAAAATTGAAGCACGTAAAATTGCTGCTTCAGTCGGTGCGCCTTTGGTTCAAGGTACGCAAGATCCACTCAATAATGCAGATGAAGCTTTAGAGTTTGCCAAACAATATGGTTTACCAATTGCCATTAAAGCCGCATTCGGTGGCGGTGGGCGTGGCTTAAAAGTCGCGTGGAAACTCGAAGAAGTGAAAGAGCTTTATGAGTCGGCAGTGCGAGAGGCAAAAGCTGCTTTTGGTCGTGGTGAATGTTTTGTCGAGCAATATCTTGATAAACCGCGTCATGTAGAAGCGCAGGTGATAGCGGACCAACATGGCAACATTGTGGTACTGGGCACACGTGATTGTTCATTGCAACGTCGTAACCAAAAGTTAGTCGAAGAAGCACCAGCGCCATTTATTAGCGATGCGATTTATCAGCAAATTTTAAGCTCGGCAAAAAACATTTGTCAGGCTGCAAACTATGTGGGTGCGGGCACAGTTGAATATTTACTGAGCCGTGACGGCAAGCTTTCATTTTTAGAAGTAAACACTCGTTTGCAAGTTGAGCATCCAGTGACCGAAGAAACGTCGAAAGTCGACTTGGTGGTGGAACAAATTCGTGTTGCACAAGGTGAAGCGCTTTCTATTAAAGAAACACCAAAAGCACAAGGCCATGCCATTGAGTTTCGTATTAATGCTGAAGACCCAGCACGTGGTTTTATTCCAGCCTTTGGTGTATTGAGTTTATTTGAAGCGCCGTTTGGTAACGGTGTACGAGTAGATACAGGTGTTCGCACTGGGTCATTAGTGTCTAGCCATTTTGACTCACTCATGGCAAAACTGATTGTGACTGGTCCAACCCGCGAAGTTGCAATTGCTCGCGCTAAACGTGCTTTAAAACAATTTAAAATTGAAGGCGTAGCTTCGGTTTTAGATTTTCACCGCGCGGTACTTAATGAACCTGACTTTACAGATGAATTTAATGTACACACGCGCTGGATTGAAAATGACTTTAAACAAGAATTAAAGCCAACCAAACGTGGCATTCCAAACCATCAACAGCCAATGCTACTCAGCTACATTGAAATTGATGGCAAGTTACACCGTTTAGGTTTACCTGCGGGTATGTTTGCACAAGGCCCAGCAACTGCAGCTCCAGCCCAAACAGCCGAGCCAGAAGTAAGTGCCGAGCATTTACTTGCTCCAATTAATGGTGTGATTAGCGCTTGGAAAGTCGAAAATGGTGAGCAAGTCACCGAAGGCCAAGTGGTTGCCATTATGGAGGCCATGAAAATGGAAGTGCAGGTACTGGCACATCGCAGTGGTGTTATTCAGATTGGCGCAGAGAAGGGGGCGACCTGCCATGCAGAAACTGTGATTGCGAGTATTAATTAAGTTTTGAATAAATGATTTGGCTCACTTAAGCATTAGTTTAATTGGGTCAAATCGAATGCTTATTTATTCACTCGGTTTGTTATTTTTCACAGTACTCGTTAACCATTTTCAGCTTGAAAATCAGCCCTAATTGTGAGATATTTATCACAGTTTAGTGATATCAAAATTAATCACTGTATTGAAAGCTCGCTTATGCGGGCTTTAATTTTTAGCCCAGTTTAAGCATTTCTCACTTAATGAGCTGGCAGCATAAAAACAATTTGAGAATTTGGCACTCACTCAAAGGCGAATTGAAGAAAGCGAATGAAAATTCTACCTTCATCTGAATATGATCAAATTCTAAAATACAGTGTCTATTGGCTCGTCATCTCGATCGTGATTGGAGTCGTAGCAGGGCTAGCTTCGACCTTAATTTTTGTGGCTTTTGATATTTCAAACAAAGTTCGAAGTCTGCATCACTGGCTGATCTACTTTTTACCTTTTGTGGGTTTTGGTATTGGCTATCTCATTAAAAAATATGGATCACCGATTGAGCGGGGAACTCATTTACTGATTGATGAAATTCACCAGCCGAAGTCGTTCATTCCAAAACGAATGAGCCCCATCATTTTTATCACCTCAATTTTAACGCAGTTGTTTGGTGGTTCGGCAGGGCGTGAGGCCCCAGCGGTTCAGCTTTCGGGTGCCTTAATTGACCACTTGAGCCATATATTAAAAATCTCGGAAGACAACCGAAAAATCTGTTTAATCGCCAGTATTGGTGCAGGCTTTGCAGGGGTGTTTGGCTTGCCTCTAGCGGGTGCAATCTATGGGTTGGAAATTACTGCTTTAGGTAATTTAAGATACTCAGCTATTTTTCCATGTTTTGTGTCGGCGCTGATTGCATCGGCCATCCCTGAGCTATTTGATATTGTTCATCCGCATATTTTCTATGTGATTAGTGAGTTTCCGGCCATTCATTTTGGCACGCTTATGAACTTAATTGTGGCAGGTCTGATCTTTGGTTTAGTCGCACGTTTCTTTATTGCTGCCATTCATTTTGCGAGTGACGTCTTTTATAAATATGTGCGTTATTTGCCATTAAGAACGATGGCGGGTGGTATTGTCATTATGCTACTTACCTTGTTCACTGCGCATCAGCAATACAACGGTTTGGGTACAGATAAAATCATTTCATCTTTTTATGTGCCGATTGAGTTTTACGACTTTTTTAACAAGACTGTTTTTACTGCCATCACTTTAGGTTCAGGCTTTAAAGGCGGTGAAATTACGCCGTTGTTTTATGTAGGTGCGACGTTAGGGAATGCTTTAGGAGCAGTTTTAAACCTGCCAATTTCATTGCTTGCAGGCTTAGGTTTGGTGAGTCTATTTTCTGGGGCGAGTAAGGCACCGTTAACATCTATTATTTTAGCTGTTGAGCTATTTGGAATGAATGTTGCCACTTACGCCATTATTACCTGTTTGTTGGCAGCGCTATTTTCAGGGAATTGTGGGTTGTATCGCCGTAAAAAGTTGATGGATTGATTAAGCATTTCTAAGGAGTTGAGTGATTTCAAATTGCTTAACTCCTATTAAATCTTCTTTTTTTAATAATAAAAATTGGCCTAGTAAATGAAATACTTCTAAAAATATGAAAGAATTGAATTTATATCTTTATAAAAGAAGATATAAATTAATTTTAATGAACAACTATTGTTTCCTAAATATTTAAACTATAGATATACATTAATAAAAATTAAAAATATTTAAAAAATTTCCAAAATGTTTCAATTATGAATTTTTTATGACATTTATTGTTGATTGTGAATGATTCATGTAGTTTTTGTTTGATTTTTTATCCATTTGGTAAATTAAAAATAACATTTTATGCAAAACAAAATTTTTTTTACTCACGCTTTTTTTCTTTTGTATGGGTTAGCTACACATGCTTATGCTATCGATGATATTTCTTTACCAGATCGTATACGTCAGGAACAACGTTTAAAAGAGCTTAATCAACAATTAGAAGAGCAAATCACTCAGCTTGTACCTAAACCTGTCACTACCCAATTGCAGGATTTTAAAACTATAGTCGTTTCGGAAGAGCCATGCGTTAAAGTCAAGAATATTGATTTTGATAGAAAGACGTTACAGGACCCTGAACACTATAAATTTCACTTTATGCTTCGGGCAATCTGGAATCATCCGCAGAAGATTATTGGCAAGTGTATTGGTACGCAAAGCTTACGTAACCTCGTTAATTTCGCCCAAAATGAATTGATTAAAAAGGGTTTTATTACCAGTCAGGTTACTGTTGCCCCCCAAGATATTCAGCAAGGTTCTTTGCGACTTGGTGTGCAGATTGGGCGTTTACGTAAGATCATCGTAGAAGGTGAGCAACTCTCCTTATTACAACTTAAAGCATCTTTACCATTTAAAGAAGGCGATGTCCTTAATCTACAACAACTTGATCAGGGTCTCGAAAACTTAAAACGAGCTTATACGGTAGATATACAAATTGTGCCGTCAAATGAGTCTGTTCAGGAAGCTAAAGGGTATAGTGATCTGATTATTAAGTTACAGCCACAATCAAAAATCAATTTAAATTTTGCTCTGGATAATTCAGGGAGTAAAGATACAGGTCGTTATATAGGTAGTCTAGGACTCAATATTAATAATCCATTCTATTTAAGTGATTCTCTTTCTTTTAATTTTAGTCATTCATTAGATAACTTACATCGAGACTTAAATAAAAACTACTTTGTAAGTTATCAGCTTCCGTTAGTAAATTATGATTTCAGTACTAGCTATAGCCGTTATCAATACGAGCAAAATGTATTGGGTGCAAATGGTGTACTACGTTATCACGGCTTAAGTCAGCAGGGTAATTTGAATGTATCCCGTGTACTTAGCCGAAGTGGGCAACATAAAACCAGCCTCTATGGCAAGCTCTACCATAAGCAAAATTCAAACTTTATTGATGATATTGAAATCGAAGTACAACGTAGAAAAACTTCAGGCTGGAATGCCGGGATACAACATCGCCAATATCTGGGTGATGCTGTATTAGATGCGGGTTTGGATTATCGGCATGGCACAGGCGCATTTGATGCGTTGTTAGCACCAGAAGAACAAATTAAGGACATTGATAAAAATCCATTACCGTCAGAAGGGTATTCCCGTGCACCGATATGGAGTGCCGATTTACGTTTTCAAATGCCATTTTTGCTTTTAGATACGCCTGCTCAATACCGTTTGAACTGGCGTGGACAATATGCTCCACGAGTTTTAGTACCTAATGATCGTTTTTATATCGGTGGTCGTTATAGCGTTCGAGGTTTTGATGGTGAACTGATGCTATCAGGCGATAACGGACAGTATTTACAACAGGAAATCAGTGTAAATACACAAATTCCTAATACTCAATTTTACATGGCTGTAGATCAGGGATGGGTGAACGGTGAGAACAGTATTGCTGGGCAGCGTCATCTGATGGGAAGTGTCGTAGGACTACGAAGTTATCTCAACCATTTTTATATTGATGCCTTTACAGGGCGAGGCCTAATCGCACCTAAAAATATAAAAAAAGACTGGATTTTGGGATTTAGCCTAAATGCTTTTTATTAAGTTTCCTTAAGAAACAAAATTAATTTTAATTAGAGAAAACTGACTTATGAACAAAAATCTTTATCGAATTGTTTTTAACAAAGCCCGTAACATGTTTATGGCAGTTGCCGAGAATGTCAGAAGCCAGAGCAAGGCGGCAGGACAATCTACCTCCTCAGAAATAGTGAGCTCTGGGCAATCACTGGTGCAAGAAAAATCATTTCATCAACTGTGGCACGTTAAGGCATTGGTGGCAAGTATCAGCTTGTTGGTGCCCTTTGCTCCAGTTTATGCTGCTATTGTTGCAGATAGCGCAGCGAATGCTGCAAATCGGGCTGTCATTGGTGCTGGTAAGAACTCAACAGGCACAACAGTTCCAGTGGTTAATATTCAGACTCCCAAAAATGGTATTTCTCACAATATCTATAAACAGTTTGATGTATTAGCTGAAGGTGCTGTTTTAAATAATAGCCGAACAGGAGCCACCACTAAAACTGTAGGGACAGTGGGAGCAAACCCATTTTTAGCGACTGGTGAAGCGCGAGTTATTTTAAATGAGGTAAATTCAACAGCTGCTTCAAGATTTGAAGGAAACTTAGAAGTCGCAGGGCAAATGGCAGATGTCATTATTGCCAACCCTTCTGGTATTAACATTAAAGGTGGTGGTTTTATTAATGCCAATAAGGCAATTTTTACTACGGGTAAGCCTCAGTTAAATGCCGATGGCAGTATCAAGCAGTTTACGGTTGACCAAGGAAAAATTACGGTCTTAGCGAACCCTAATTCTAAATTTGGCTTGGGGGGAAATAATAATGATGCAAATTATGTAGACCTCTATACCCGTGCATTAGAGCTTAGTGCTGAGCTACGTGCTAAAAATGATATTCAGGTCATTGCCGGAGCAAATAATGTCAGTGCAGATTTACAGGATGTTACTGCTAAAACAGGCACAGGAACCGCACAGACATTGGCAGTAGATGTTAAAGCGCTGGGTGGAATGTATGCCAATAATATTTATTTGATGGGTACAGAAAAGGGCCTAGGCGTTACTAATGCGGGGACACTTCAGGCAGTCAACAATCTGGTGATTACCAGTGCAGGGAAAATTGAGCATAGCGGTACTATCAGTTCGACCAGTAAAACCCAAGGTTTAGTGAGTCTACAAACAACAGGCACTGGTGCTGTTGCAGATATCAACTCATCAGGCAGTATTAATAGTAATAGCATGTTAAATATTGATTCAGGTAATAACCTGAATGTAAATGCTAAAGAAATTATTAATAATGGTAGCTTGGCTGCTTCTCCTTTAATCATTAGTAGCAAAGGGAATTTAAATTTAGCGGCAAATAGTCGAATTTTTAATGATGCACAGAGTGGAGATGTATATGTTGATGCAGCGAACATCAATCTGGCAACTAATGCAGGCATTACCAGTAATCGGGGTTCTGCTTATATCCAGTCGCAAAAAGATGTAGTTGCAGCTCAAGGTGCAAAATTAATAGCAGCACAAAATTTGAATGTATCCGGAAAAGGTAAGCTCTCACTGAACGAAAATCAGATACAGGCATCCTTGGGTTCAATAAACCTACAAGCAGATTCTTCAAATACAGATGGTTTAATTGATATTCGAGGTGGGACTATTTATGGGGGTAAAGATTTAAACTTATATAGTTCAGGAGATGTAAATTTACAAAATCTTGGATTTGCACTTGAAAATTCTGCAACACGAGTCAAGAACATTAATGCTCATAGTGGACGAAACTTGGTTTGGAACAATGCAACAAAAGTTCTACCCCAGATTACAGGGAAAGTTGCATTGGATGCCGAGAATAATTTAAGTATTTCAGCTCAAGGGGTCTCTAGTAAAGATAGTATCCAGTTACAAGCAGGTCAATTAACATTAAATACGAATTTCACCTCCCAAAAAGATATTAATCTGATCACAGAAACAACTGATTTATTTCTAAATAATGTATTAAATGCTCAAAATGATATCAACATTTCAGCTTTAACTGGTGGGATTACTGCCAATAGCCTCAAAGCCAATTCTAATGCTGGCAAAATTTCGATTCTTGCGAATAAAAATCTAGTTTTAAATTCACTGCAAGAAATAGAATCAGCTCCTTGGGCAGATCAAGATGGCGCAACAACTGATATGACCTTCATTAATGGTAATAAAGGGGTTACATTAGGGTCAATTGGGGATGGGAATGTACAATTAAAATCTACTCGTATTACTGCTGAACAGGGTGATATTCAACTAGTTGCTGGTAATGGTGTTTCTTTACAGGCGAATACCGATGTTACGATTAGTGGTGATAGTGGATATGACAATGTAAGAAAGAATGTTTTACAAGGACAATCCTTACAGATTCAGAATAAGAAAGCAGATATCGTTATTGATAGCACCAATTTAACAACTTCTGTTGGTGGTTTATCTATTAATGGCGAGGGTAAAACGACATTATCAAATAGCGAATTAAACTCTAAAGGGAATATTGAGCTTTCCGCCAAAGATCATTTGACTTTACAAAATATAGAAGCGAATGCTGATAAACACATGGCGCTTAATAGTCAAAAAAATATCTATTTGAATAGTGAACAGGGCCCTACAGTAACATCTACAATTTGGGAATCTTATAGTTTAGTTAATTTAAAAGCAGCTGGTTTATTATCATTAAAAAGTAAAGGCTCACAAGCTCTTAACTCTACTAGCATTAAAGGAGGAGCAATCAATATTGAAACTGATGGGTCATTTAATATAAATAAGGATGTTCAACTAAACTCAGCAAGGAATATATTTTCTAATCAAGAGTCTGATAAATTTTTAGCAAGTGATCCTCAATTACAGAAGATACAGGGAAATCTTTCAATTCAAACAAATAATACTCTTGTATTGGATCCAGAAAAAATTAAAATTCAAGGTGATAATAATATTGAGTTAATTTCAAAAAATGGAGATTTAACCTTACTTGGATATGGGGGGAGTAAAGGTAATGGTTCTGAGAGGAATTTTACTATTAGTGGTACAGGAGATATTCACGTAGAAGGAAAAAAAGTAGATATTCAAGGGGCTTTTATTTCTGGTCGAAATATAAATATTTTTTCTAGTTCAGGTGATATTAATATTGATGGAATTAAGAATAATTTTAATAATTATGCTAGTAAAAAATATAGCTCTGAATTGTTTGAAAAAATTTTTAATTTGACAATGATCTTATCTAATACTGAAAGTTTAAAAAAATATAGTGCTTCAAGAATTAGTCAAATGCAAGAAGAATTAGCAGATCTAAAAGATGCCTCCACATTTTTAGAAAATGGGACAAATGGATTCGAACATGCAGAAACTGTACTTAGAACAAGTCTAGGTGATGGAATTATTAACCTTATTTCAAAAAAGGGAATAAAAATTACTGGAGCAACAATCCAGGCAGGATATGATGGAAAAATAAATATTGAAGCTCAAGGGGGAAGCGATAAAATTTATAATTCTACGGTTTTAAACAAGAATAACCAGCCTATAAATATGAATGCTAGTATTATTATAGCTGGACATAATGACTTTTATGACAAGGGTAATGATACAGATTCTAATTATAAAGCAATTTCTTTTGTAAGCCCTACTACTATTGAAGGAGCTGATATAAATATAAAAACAGTAGGAAATAGTGCAGGTGATAATCTTGTACTTCAAGGAGTGGGTATTTCAGCTAAAAATCAAGTAAAGATAGAAGCGAAAAAGAATATTCTGTTTGATGTAGCACTCGAGCAAATTTTTGATCGGTCAACAAAGGTACAGAAGAAAAAATCTTGGGGTGGATTAAAGAAAAAGACAATAACAACTGTAATGGAAAACGAGTTAATAAGACCTGCTTCAGTTGATATTGATGCAAAAAATATTTATATAGAAAGTAAAGAAGTAAATCCACAAAATAGTATAGATATTTATGGAGGTAAGCTCACAGCGAATGGAGGGATGATTTCAGTTCGTTCAGGTGGTAATTTGAATTTTTATACAGCTCCTGAATCTTCAAAAACAACAATTGATGTGAATAGTAAATCATCAATAATGGGGATTAAATATAATAGTTCAAAGACAAATTCCACTCATAATGTAGTAACACAAATACCGACGAAATTAGTTGCTGATTATATCGGTACAAAATCAGGCTTTGATACACGATTAGTAGGGACTGATTTTGAATATTTAAAAGGCGCAACAATTGAATCAGGTGGTAAAATCTTTATTGAGCCTGCTATTACTAATATTTCGACAAAACTAAAGAAAGAAAGTAATTCTGTTGTTTGGCAATCTATGCAAGATAAAGGCTCCATTACAGAAACAGCCAAACTCCCAAATTTTAATGGACCTGTTGCGCCTACATTTAAGGCTGCTGGTGGGCTGAGCGTACAAATACCGATAAGTGAAAAAGATGCCAATAAAATAGTACTTCGGGATGAAATTTTAAAATTAGCAAACCAACCTGGAAATACTTACCTTAAAGATTTAGTCAATCGTAATGATGTGGATTGGCAGAAGGTCCTCCTTACTCAAAAGGATTGGGATTATAAATCACAAGGTCTAACTGGAGCAGGAGCGGCTTTAATTGTCATCATCGTCACTATTGCGACAATGGGTACTGGTACAGCAGCGGCGGCTGGAGCAGCAGGAGGAACAGCTGCTAGTGGTACTACGGTCGGTCTTGGGGCAAGCATGCTTGGTACGGCTGGGGTGACTACCACAGCGGCAGGCGCAATTGTTCCATCAACATTAGGGGCAATGGCAAATGCAGCAGTCACGAGTCTAGCTGCTCAGGCAAGTATTGGTCTGATTAATAACGGTGGGGATATTGGCAAGACCCTAAAAGAGATGGGAAGTAAAGATTCCATTAAAAATCTGGCTGCATCTGTGGTAACAGCAGGTTTATTAAGTCAAGTTGGTACTGCTCTAAATTTAAAACCAGACAGTACTCTCCTATCAGACCGATTAGTAAATAATTTTACCACTTCTGTAGGATCCACCTTAGTACAAACTGCCATTAATGGTGGGAATCTTGGCGATAATTTACAAGTTGCATTACTAGCCGGTTTAGCAGGGGCCTTACAAGGAGAGTTGGCTAGTCAGATTGGAACGAGTTTAGATAAAGTCGATCCGAATATATTTGAATATACAATTCATAAAATTGCTCACGCCGCTGTTGGATGTGCTGCTGCTGCTGCAACGAAGTCTAGTTGTGAGGCAGGTGCGATTGGTGCCGGTGTAGGTGAAATAGTTGCAGGGTTAATGCCAGAACCAGCCAATGGTATTGAATATACTGATGCAGAAAAACTAAAAATCCGGAATATAGGTAAATTAGTTTCTGGAACGGTTGCAGCATATACTGGTTATGATGTAAACACTGCTGCGAACAGTGCTGATACTGCGATTCAGAATAACTCCTTAGTTAGATTAGCAACTACCACAGGTAAGCTATTAGTAAAAGCAGCTGAAATTTATGGTGATATTAAGAAAGCAAATAAGGGTATAGTCGATTCAAAGGTTTTTGTACAAAAACTTAAAGATCAAGGCGTAAGTGAGCTTGTTGGAATAGCTGATGATTTGGTAACTGTTTTTGGTCCTGCCAGTACTCCTTTTGATAGAGCTTTAGCAGCTTTTGACCTTATTATTGGAACAGATTTAAAACCGGGGAAGGCTGAATCATTAAAGCTTGCTCAAGCTGAATTGGATAAATTAAAAGTAGATCAAGCTTATACTTTAAAAGTTTTACAAGTAAAAAAAGACGTAGTTACCAGAAACCGATTAAACGGTAAAGAATTTGAAATGAGTGCTGCAAGTAAATTGGGGGTAAAGCGAAATACCGATCGACAAATGATTACCATAAAAACTGAGAGAGATGGACAGATTAATATTATTCCAGATGCATTCGGTAATGGTGGGACATTAGTTGAGTTCAAGAATGTCCAATATCTTACAGATACCCAGCAACTCAGGGGGTATGGGGCAACAGGAAAACCAGTTACTTTAGTAGTAAATATGAATACAAAGATATCTGAAACAGTGAAGAATAGTATTTTATCTAATAAGGGGACAATTCAAAGATTTGATCCTATCAAAAATACTCTCCACTCATATTAGGAAATTATCAAATGAAGTTTAAGCGTCCTATTTATAGCAAAATTTTTACTCCAAATATGTTGAGAGATCCCCAAGAATTTTTTAAACGGATACACCACTACTGTAATTCCTTTCCAGAAATGCTTCCAGAAAAGTATGGTTTTTGGGAACCATTAAAAATCCCATTTTCACCTGACATAATAGAAAAACTGATTCCTAATGACAGAGGGGGAGCTGCTGATCGATTATTGTGCCAACGTTTAAAAAAGCCCCGTTATCAAGGAAGTTTTTGGCCTTCACTGCATGGAGAGACGCATAGTGAGGAATATCTTACCTCAGAGTTTACTCAAATTGATCAGCATAAATTGATAAATTATCTGAAAACTACTACCTTACAATTTAATGCGGACTTAGCAATTATTGATGCAAATCGGCATTCGGAACCACAGTTAGGAATTAAAGAAGGATGGCGTGGGGTAACACCTTTTTCCTATGAACTAAAACATTGGTTACCAGATATGTATTGGGGAACGGTATTTGGTAAACCTTATGTCGATTTATTTGGCTTAGAGTGTTTATTGTCTACCCCCGCGTATAAAGTAGAAAAGTTATCAGATGATGCTGTTTACATTCAATTAACTGAGCAAGTACAAGATATATTTGAAAAAACAGAACATGTGGATGAACAGCGTGAAATAGTTAAACATCATTTGGGTACTGATGCCTTTTGGTCACCAGAAAAGGCTTATGTAATAAACACGGATTATAGAGTTTTAAAAGGCTTATCTGAACATAATGTAATTAATATTCCTTTGCAGACTAATTATACTGATGTCTTCCGTGTGCCTCATTTTAATTTAATATCAGATGCTTATATGCAAGCAGAAGTGCCGCCGGAAAATATTTATACATATTTGAAGGGAATAAAGGAATTTGGTACCGATCAATGGATTGTTCAATTGTCTCAAGCATGGTTATTACGCATGTTTGATCCTATAGCGCTTGGTTATGGTGTTGAGGATGTTTATAGTCATGGTGAGGTAAGTGAAATAGAGTTTTTTTATAAACCCGATGGATATGACTCTCCTATAGAAAAGGAACTATTTATTGGAGCGTGGGATCGACCAGAGCAAGAAACAATGAGCCGTCAGAAGTATGCTGAATCCATACTTCAAGTATTAGCTAGTAATTACCCATTAGCGCAATCAGAATGGTCAAATGTAGAAAGTAAAGTTGATCATTTTGAGGGGCATTCAGAAGTTTATTTAGACCAAATCGATCCACAAGAGTTTAATTTGTTTCGTATAGCAATTAAAGTAATTGTATTTGAGCGGTTTTTTGTTAAAGTCACTTTCATGGATTATTGGTGTAATGACTTGAGTGAATCTCAAGAAATTTCTAACCCAATTTTTAACTTGTTTAAAGCTAAGTAATATTTATATAAAAAGACTTTTATTGATAAAAATAAGGGGATGAAGCCCCTTATTTTTATTCTGTACAAGAAATATATAGCAGCGAATATAGCTGTTGAATGTTCTGTCATCCACTATGGATGACAGAACATCTGCTTTAATTGAATTATCAATACGTGTGGATTTAAAGGCAGCTAAAAATGTTGATGCCTTAAAAAGCGATCAAAAAATTCTTGTGAAGAATTTAGGGACACCCTTAACAAGAATTTAATTCTTTTTGGAGAAAAATGTGAATGAAGCATTAAGAAAAATAGAGATTCTTTGGAGTAAAGAACTAAAGCACGCTGTTCATAGAGGAGAAAAAACTTTTTTTCAGTTTCGTTGTATTTTGAATAATGGTATTTCACCAGATAGATTTGATGATATCGATTTGCAATTACCCACAGAGTTTAAGGAGTTCCTTTTAGTTAGTAATGGGGCTGATTTATTCAAGGATGAGGAATATGGGCAATGGGGAGCGAGAATATTTAGTATTGATGAGTTACAGTCATCTAATAAATATTATAGAGAGTTAAGGCCTAAAGACTTCACTAAGGGGGATTTGATAATTGGTGAGTTTTATGGTGATTCAGATTTGTTATTGTTAAGGTGTGATCCTGAAAGTAAGGATTATGGCGTTGTACTTATCGCTTTACCTTTTGATAATCGCTCAGATTGGTATTGTTCAGTCAACTTTGAATATTTTATAACTGACTATGTTAATTTTGAGGGCGATAAATTCTGGGAGATGCGAACAAAAAAATAATTTTATTGAAGCTCTAACAAGGGCTAGTTTTTTAGCATATCCCATTTTATTTATTATTCTAATTATGTTGCAAAGATTAATGCTTAAAATTAAATATATAAGTCATCTCTAGAGCTAATCTATAGTTTGCTATGTAGTTACTAAATTAATAAAGCAAGAAAGGTATATCCTTATTTTTCTATGAATATATAAGCCCATTTCCGATGGCTAATTTCTTTCTTTTTAACGATCTACTTTAATACAAATGTCATTTCCCACGCTTGACGTCAACAAGAGCGAATACTATCCTTTGCGGGCTGGCCTACATTGCCAGTTGGTTTTAGCAGACCATCAGCCAAAGTACACGAAAAAGTCTAACTTTTTTGTGGAAATCCCTGCGTGCCTCCTCTGCGGCGGAACGGGAGGGGGACACCTTCGGGTGTGCTGGATTCTTTGGCTCCAGTCTGCTAACCCTCTTTCGTTTCGCCACCATTATTTAGCAGTAATGCGGTGAGACTTCTTTTATAGCCAAAGGAGTTCGCTATGCGTACTAATTCTTCTCGATTTTTGGCCTTTGCCAAACTCTCTCTAGCCATACCGCTTAAACAGTCTATAAATCGGTTTAACCGACCCTAGGTTTTTATGCCTAAACATCGTTACGACTAAAACATAGCAACAATAAAACCGAGGTAGGCGAGCACACCATTATTGTGCGGCTTTTACATGCCTGTTTTTAGCACTCAATTTAAGAGTGACGGCATTTCTATCTCTTTTATATACAACAAAAAATTATTTTAAGCGGTATATATGAAAAATTTAGAATCTTCATTTAGAGCACTACGAGTGCTGCACACAGCAAAAGATTTATTTAATCAAGATGGGTTTAACAAGGTCGGTGTTGACCGAATTATTGCTGAAACCAACATCCCCAAAGCGACTTTCTATAATATCTTTCATTCAAAAGCACGACTGATCGAGATGTGTTTAACCTTTCAAACGGATGCGCTTAAAGTAAAAGTCCTTTCAATTATCAATTCATACAGCGAACTTATGGTGTTCGATAAACTCAAGCAAATTTACTTTTTACATGCCAATTTAGAGGGCTTTTACCGTTTACCATTTAAAGCAATTTTTGAAATTGAAAAGTGTTATGCAACGGCTTATCGAGTGGTTGTTGATTATAGAAACTGGTTTATAAATGAGCTTTATAACCTGCTTCTTACTGTCAAAACGACCGCTTCAATAAAAGATGCCCACATGTTTCTATTTGCAATTGATGGGGCAATGGTTCAACTGTTAAGTGCCAATAGCGTAGATGAACGGGATAAATTATTAAATTACTTTTTATTTATGCTATCTGAGCATTCAACTTAAACCTTAAAAATAAAAAGCCCGTGATTGGGCTTTTTATTTTATATCTTGATTAAAACTTAAGTTTTTTAAGTCCGCGACTCACACCATTTTGTAGAGCGGCTTTAATAATAGGACCAATAAAAGGAACGCGGCCTTTAAAGCTAATGGTGTAATCCAAACGAGTTCGATTATTTCCCAAGTCAGTAAATTTCATGACACCACGGTGACCTTTAATTGGGCTAATCCCGCTCGTGATTGCATATTCAATCAGTTCATTTTCTTTATAAACTAAATTTGTTTCTACAAATGAAGGGGTCAACGGAATAGACATTTTGCGCGCAGAGCCAACACCATTACGAGCGTCTTTTCCGTCGCTTATACGAGTCACTTTAGCAGGAGCAAAAAGTTTACTTAGGTTTTCATGCTCACTTAAAGTCGCGAAGACCTTGTCTATGGGTGCATCAAATTCTTGTACGATGTTGATTTTTTGAGTTTTTAACATCTTATTCCCTCTAGAAATTATTTTGACATTGGTAATTGTCAGAATTTGGATGTTAGCACGCTTTGGGCAATGGGGGAATTCTTCTTCGTCGGAGTTATCGCATACTTAAAAAATTCACTTTGGTAAATCTACAATGCTTTTTGGCCTTTTCTTAATTTTTTAAAGAAAGGCTGAATCATAGACCAGTTGGTTGAAACCCAGCAAATAAAGGAACCAGCCGTCACCATTGCTGTTCCTTGCCAAAAGCTCATTGAAAGTTGAGTTTGTAAAACAAACATCGCCAAAATAGACGAAATAATCGGGGTGAAATAAGAGGCCACCACAAGCACGGTAATGTTTCCATGAATGATGCCAATGTTCCAAGCAGCATAACCAAAACCCATGGCAGCAGATGCCACTAAAAGGGTGAGGAGAGCTGGAATATCCATTGAAGGGATGGCAAAGTGCCCCGATACAAGCAGCTTGAACCATAGTGTTAGCGCGACACCAACAAAGAAAATGGAAATTGGATTTTGCCCATTACTTAATTTTTTGGTGAGTACACAGTAAAAAGCCCAAATGATGGCACCTGAAAATGCCAAAATATAGCTGAGTGGGTTGCTATGAAAATTATCGACAAGACTATTTAGACTAAAATCACCGCTACCAGTTTGAATAAAAATAATGCCGAAAATTGAAAGCATTAGACCTAAAATAATAAGGAAATTAAACTTTAATTCCTTAAAAA
>ERZ941706.218-NODE-218-length-20110-cov-17.871503_pt1 | contig 20110 bp, 33 predicted proteins | sample MGYA00521232_ERZ941706 | MGnify/ENA primary metagenome ERZ941706 (study PRJEB32759, sample SAMN07749893) | skin metagenome | biome: transportation; feature: city; material: polyester macromolecule | host: Homo sapiens | place: Hong Kong:ER line | collected...
TATCTCAAGGATGAGCAGATGTACAAAATCTGCGAAGAAAAAGGTCTTAAGCCAGATGAGGCTGAGTTTGCTGTCACTGCCGCTAATGGCATTCCTGGTATGATTGATAAGTCTTTTGATCTATTGCGTTCACGCCATTTCATTCTTGACTTTTTGGAGAGTGTGCGAGATAATGACATGAAAGCACTAATCAGGTTGACTAGTGAGGTGACTACAACAGACATTGAACTTCTCGGAGCCATTCTAACGTCCTTCAAGACAAATAGGTGGTCACTGTTCACTCGGGCAGAGGTAGAGCCTCTGAACAGGGTTGTAGGACTTCTAGAGGCATGTCTAGACACTTACCACAATGCACACCCGTCTATTCGTTTCACTGCTATTTGTTTTGGTACACTTCATGCCTACCACGGGAGGGTTTAATGGATGCATTACATCTCCATCGTGATATGCGAATGGATAAGTGGAACAATGCTCGAATCGTTGGCTTGTCTGGTACACTAGAGTTGATTCAGTATAGTGTAGACAAGATCATCAAGCACTCTCCTGAAAAGGTTGTCACCCATTTGCACCCGCAAACAATGCAAGAGGTGTATGAAGAAGTAGCACAAACAGATGTAGATGTAGCGCCACGTCTTTATATTATTCACGACGGGATGCCTCTTATTAGGGAGTCAGACCTTGTGAAGTTGGATAAACTTTCTAGTAAGAATTATTTCTCTACTACGTTAGTTTTTACTGGGTCTTTTTCAGCAGACATGTCTAAGAAGAACTTCACTAGGTTGAGTCAGAGATTCTATGATCTTGACTTCAGTAAAACAGAGACAGGCATAAATCGGGCTACTTTGTGGCTGCGTGCAATAACAGATTGTGATAAACCTGCTGCTGAGGCTATCATCAGAGAAACAGAGTATGACATGGCTCGTATTGTCACACTTGCTCGTAAGATCAGCGTCTTTGATACATTTACTGTTGCAGACGTTAAGGTGCTTGCAAGTGAGTTTGTCTCTGAGCGATTTGTTAAAGCATTGGTAGAACTTGACTACGTTAAAGCAATGGATATGGCTAAACAGGTTCCACCTTATGCTGTTCCTGCTGTTTTGGCAAACATAACTCAGTTTGTCAAGACAATCTCGCAAGTACACCCTGTCACACGAGTTGTTAAGACGCCAACTAAGCAACAGTCTATCGATTTTAAGTTGTCAATGAATGTATTGCAGCGTTGGTGGCATGTAGCAGGTCGCTACCCACCAGAGCACCAGATTAGGCGTCTTGTCATACTCGCTGAAGCCAGTCACCGATACTATACTATAAGCAAAGTAGGTATTTTAGAAAACTTAGTACTCGCATGGTAGCGGGTTGACAGGGGTGGTTGGTGTGGTGTATACTGATCTACAGCCATTGAATCTGTGCGAGTTCATCAAAGAGTTTATTCACTCTTTAAACAGCACAGTAGACGACGAGAAAATAGAAGATTTTTACCAAGAGGCAATCAAGGTATGTAACCAAGACTTGACAAGTGTCAAGCATACATACGATGATTGGTTACGTATTATACTGACATAAAAGATGAGATAGAAGAGGAACAGTGCGCGATTACCAAGTAGTTAGAACATATGAAGAAGTAGACGCACTTGTAAAAGAACTTGAAGATGGGCCTGATTTAATCGCGTGGGACTGTGAGACCGGATTCACGTCAGCAGAGACAGTAGACAAGCGAGCACTTAATACGCGCCATCCTGATTTTATTGTCGTTGGTTTCAGTATCACCAATAGTAAGAATTGGGCGCGCTACGTCCCGCTACGTCATGACAATGATCGTCCACTAGAGCCTATCAAGGTGTGGGAGAAGTTTCGTAAGGTTTTCGAGACCAAGGAAATCATCGCTCACAACGCATCATTCGAGCGTGCGGCATTGGCATCTTTGTATCGTGCAGGAGACGTAGAACGTCCTCTTGAAATGAAGCGTGTAGGTCATGACACTATGATTATGGCTAATGTGCTTGGTAAGTACAAAGAAGTTGGTCTTAAAGCACTGACTCGTGAGGTACTAGGCGAGTCTCAGACTGAGTACGCATCGCTGTTCGGTGCTGAAGTCATGGACAAGACTGGTACTAAGATTGTCTCATCTAAGGTGAAGAAGACTCGATTCAACTCTCTACCTGTTTCACCAGAGGTTGTTAACTATGGTTGCGATGACTCTGCACTGTGTATGGAACTGTTCGAGGTATTCTATCCTCAACTAGACGAAACGCTAAAGCGCATTTATTCTGTTGAGATGCAGATTCTTCTTCTCATGTCTCAGGCAGAAGAGTTTGGTGTTGGTGTAGATTGGGCTGGTATTCAAGAAGCACATAATCAGTACTTGACGTTCCGACCTAAGTTTGAGACAAAGGTTCGTGAAGAGTTTGCTGCAATGACAGTAGACCCAGAACTCAAGGAACTAGCCCGACACGCTAACTTTGGTTCTCCTAAGCAAATGCGCGCGCTTTTGTATGAGGGTCTTGGGATGAAGACTACTCGCACAAGTGGCTCTGGTGAAATGAGTACAGATGCTAAGGCGCTAGAGGCTCTTTCACGTAAGCACGTTGCAGTACGTTCTTTGCTCTCTTTGAGAGAGATTGATAACATGGGCCGTCGTCTGAAAAAGTGGCTTGACGAATATTCAGACTGCTTTGATGGCCGTGTTCACCCTTCCTTCAATCAAGTACGTGTTATTTCGGGCCGTTTTGCTGCCTCAGACCCGAGTATCCAGCAGTGTGTTGATGGTTCCACAGAGGTCTTAACACCTAATGGGTGGGTTCGTTTTGACGAACTTGAAGATGGTGTAGCAGTAGCACAATATCACCCAGAGAGTCGTGGCATTGACTTTGTTGTGCCTGAGGCAGTAGTGCGTAAGCATTATACAGGTGACATGGTTTCTCTGAACATGTGGGACAGGAACTACCTATTTACACCAGATCACCGAATCCTCAGCAGAACTCGTGGTCCACGAGGGACAAAGGAAGAGCGTGAGCGTCGTGGGAAGTGGAGAGTAGATACGGCTGCTGATTGGGCAGAGTGGGGTCAGAATAGAGGCTGCAAAGATCGGTCTTTCCCTCGTGCTGGCTTTAAGCTAGGTGGACGCGTTCTCTCAGAGGTAGAACGTCTGTCTTTGGCTCTAGCTATTTGTGTTCAAGCAGATGCATATAGGCATACTGCTGGTAACTATGACTGGTATGAGGTAAAAGTTGCACGTCCTCGTAAGATGCAGCAACTTCTTGATCTTGGACTAACTCTTAAAGAGTATGATTCTGATGCTTGTATTAGTGGTAAGTACTGGTCTACTAAGATTAAGCCCGCAGATGTATCTATGTGGCTTAATGATGATAAGTCCTTCAAGGAGGAAGAGCTGCTAAATCTTAGTGTGGAGGACATGAGATTCTTCATTAAGACAATCCACATGTGGGATGGTAGTTTTACTCATGAGAATGGTTATAAGCAATCTAACGAGAGAATCAAGGCTGTTCATATTGTTCAGGCTATTGGTACTCTGTGTGGCTTCTCTACAGGGCTGAATGATATTCCTGGCATTGGCACAGAAGGTGCAACACAGGTTACTTTTTGTGACAGAGACCTCCGAAAGTCAGACTACTTCCAGTCAGAGGTAGTCCCTTGGGACAATATGGTGTACTGTGTGCAGGTTCCTACTTCTTACTTTGTCATTCGTAGAGAAGGTATGCCTCAGATTACAGGTAACTGTCCGAAGGACTGGCTATGGAGCATCAATACTGAGATTGGTGAGGATGGCAAGGTAAAGTTTATCCCTGAAGGTACAAATGGGGAAGACTATTGGACAGGTAACTTCAGGAAGTTTATCATTGCAGGAGAAAATAAAACTCTTTGCACATTTGACTATGCTAACCAAGAGATTCGAGTCTTGGCAGGCATTACACAAGAGCCTGCAATGTTGAAGTCATTCAAACAAAACTTAGACCCACACAAGACTGCTGCTTCTTTGGTTTTTGGTAAGCCATATAATGATGTCTCAAAAACTGAACGGCAGCAAGCTAAGGGAATCCAATTCTCGATCCTGTACGGGTCTGGAGCTAAGGCACTAGGTGAGCAGCTTGCTCTTTCTAAGGATGAGGCTCAAGATATTATTGATACTTATAAATCTCGTCTATCTAAGGTTGGTGGCTGGGAAGCACAATCTCGCCGTCAAGGTGTGGCAGATGGTTTTGTTACCTCATGGTTTGGACGCAAGATGACCCTTTGGGCCGCATCTAATCCTGACCCCTATATCCGGTCAGGTGCAGAACGTCTTGCTGTCAATGCTCAGATTCAAGGCGGGGCTGCTGACTATACTAAGTTGGCTATGATTCGCGCTTGGGCTTTGCTTAAGCAAGCCGGCCTTTGGGGTACTGATAAGGTCATGCTAACCATGAACCAGCACGACTCATTGACGTTTGAAGTATCTGACGATCTTGATATGAACAAGGTCAGAGACATTCTTCAAGAGGCTGTGGTCTTCGACGCTCGCAAGATGTTTCCTAAACTACAGATTCCAGTCTTTCCACGATTTGACGTTGACTGGGAACTAGGTAAGACGTGGGGCGGCTCTATTCCGTGGCCTTTGGAAGAAAAGGCTACCAAGACTGAAACAGGTTGGGCTATCGGCTCTCAAGAAGACACGTTAGAGGTTCAAGCGTGGTCTAAGGATGAGACGGTTGACACGCCACAGGTTCAGGTGGTACACTTAGTTCCAGAAGCATTGCAGGTTGTGTGGACGGGTAAGGTTGATAAGGCTCGTCTACAGGCCTTTACCGATATGCTGAAGTCTAACTCTGGCGACACCGTTGTGTATTTTACCATGAAAGGTCAAACAAAGAAATTGGCTACTAAAACAGCACTATCTGGTCTAGATGCTAATAGGATTAGTTTTGTCCTTGGTGGAGCAGAGGTGCATGAGCGTACTATTGAAGAGATGGAAGAGATGCTATGAGTAGTAACTTCTATGACTGGGCACACGACGAGCAGGTCAACCCTCTACTTGACCCGTATGCCCGAGCACAGATTATTAGTGATTTGTTTAAGACTAAGGAAGAAGAGAACCTTGTATAACAACGAAGAGAGCAAGACGAAGATGGTAGAGATTCCGATGATTGACGGGACGACTCGTGAGGTTGAGGAAGGTACGACTCTTCTAGTTCAGTATTCTGATGGATCAGTTGCCGGTCGATTTGCTGTCGAAGGTGGGTATCGTGTGGAGCGCGGCAGTAATTCCAGTTCCTATGTCACCCGATGGGATGAGGTGAGTACCAAGGTGAAGGCTGTTCTTATAGAGGATGATACACCCTTCGTGGAGATTGAAGTTCCGCAGAGACTTGGTGCCATTATCGGAGATGCTTATGGAATCCCTCGCTATGTCCGCGCTGGGAGGCATCTCGACGGTAGTTGGGTTGGGGCCGTGTTTTCAGGCGCTCGAATGACGGACGCAGAAATGAAAAATGCTCTACGCAGCCGGGGTTACAAGGTACTTTTTGATGGGGTCGAAGATTTCGCTGAAAAGGCTACGGAGACGTCAAGTGAGGTGAAGGTGCCAACGAAGATTGGCGCGGTTGTTATCGGAGATGGCTCGTGGTGGCGTGCTGTCTGCAACGGCAACGGTAGTTGGTACTCGAACTCGGGCGCTCTGTGGGAACAGCAGCAGATTGCCGACCTTCTAAAGCGTTCACAGTCTACGCGAGTAATCTTTGAGGGAGTTGATGGTTGATGGACAAGCAAACATCTAGTGGCGGTATCGGTTTCTGCGGTGCATTATTTCTTGTGTTTCTTGTTCTTAAACTCACCGGCTCAATTGCGTGGAGTTGGTGGTGGGTAACAGCACCTCTATGGATTCCGTGGGCACTATTTATCGTAGGGACAGTTTTTATTTTTATAGCAGCAGGTCTGACAGCATTTGTTGCTCGAAAGAAGTGATGGTGTGAAGATTGTGACGGGCGCTACAGCCCAAGATGGTCGCCATGTTTCAGTAGAACTTGATGAGGCAGATATTACCTCCGTTGATCTATCTGAGATGAGTCTGCTACAGAAGCATAAAGAGATGATGAAGCAGGGTGACATTCTCATCACCATGTATTTTAAAGACGCGGGTGTCTTTTCATCAGATTATGCAGTACAAAAATTGAAGGAGATTAAATCTCGATGACAGCAAAAAATACTTCACGTATGTCTGCTTCTATAGCACAGATTGACTCTCAGACTAAGACAATTTATTGTCCTCTATGTGATTTTTTCTTTGAGTATGATGTGCAGATTTCTGCTCTGCATATTGATGGCGTAACTACCCTAGAAATTCTTGATGGTGGTGAGGCTTTAAGCGGCTCGCACGATTGTGACCCACGATGAGTAACCAACCTTATCAGAACATTATCGATGTTTCAGCAGACCTCATTACTCGTGCGTACGCTGTACGTAAAGAGTTCACTGGGGACGATGCTAAGTATGATGATTTGGTTGCTCTGTATGAAGATTTGCGTCTGCTACGGAATGGTCTAGATCGTCTAGAGGTTATACTGAGCGACAGTATGCGTCTCAAAGCCAAGGCTGAAATCCTCAAGCAACGTGCGGTAGCAGATGTTGAGGATGCAGAGGTTGAGGCGATTGGGCAAAAGAACCCCAAGAGCGATTTCCAATCTGCACGCGAGTCTGGTATAATGATGAATACCAAGACACTGACTCAGCGTAAGGTCTTACGACAAGCGTCTGAAGCTTTTGTTGAAGCAAGTTCTGCTGTTGATATTGTGAGAAACTTTCATCGTGGTCTTGATGGTAAGCGATCTGATATTATTGCAGCAATGCGATCTATAACCTTTCTATCCAGCTATGAGAAATGAGAACATTATGAACAGTATGCCTCTATGGCGAACGGCTGTGTTTGAGTCAGAAGATAACACAAGCACGCATTGGAATGCAACACAGCGTCTTGAGATTACGTCTCCCTGTACAGGCGAGGATGGCATTGTTCGTCTCACAGCCTTTCAGGGCGACGACATTGATCCGAATAAGTATGTTGTGGGTGTCACGCTATCTCGTGAGGCTCTTCGGGACTTTATTGAGGAACTTGAGCGTTATACTAGATGAGGTCTAACGCCTCAACAGTAACAGAATATAGAATAGAACAATAAGAGAAAATAGATATTTAGGTTCACAGAGAAGATAAAGAGAAGAGATACATAAGATGGCTATTGTTAGTTTTACCCAGGAATTCCAGAAGCCTAAGTTTAATGGTTTTGAGAAGTTGAAGGTAGAGAAGGGTTCTACCGACCGTGTAGCAATTGTTACGGCCCCCGAGCGTTTCTATGTTCATCAGATGAACATGCCTATCGTTCTCCCAGACGGTGAGATTGAGCAGGAAGAGATGAAGAACGCTAAGGGCGAACCATATCTGCGTGATAAGACTGAGTTCGTTGGTGCCTACCTCTGCACCGGCAAGGATGAGAATATTACCGGCCCTGACGGGTTTGACCCAGAGAACTGTACTCTATGTGCAGCAATCAAGGAGCACGGCGCTGACAAGTTCCGTCGTCCTGAGCCAAAGTTTGCTTGCTATGTCATCCGTTACAAGATGAACTCTTCTGGTGAGCCACAACTAGACCCATTCCAGGCAGAACTTCTCCTATGGGTTATGACTCAGCATCGTTTCGACCAGATTGTTTCTATTGCCAATGAGCATGGCGACCCAATGAAGCTAGACCTTCTTCTTGGCCCATGCAAGAACACACTGTTCCAGGCATACGAGATTGCTGCTGGTGGCAAGTGCTACTGGCGTGCAGACGCAGAGCGCGTCAAGCTGGTTGCTTCTCTTATCAAGTCGAACAAGGTCGATACTGACGAGGGTAGGCAGATCACTCGTAACACGGTTGCTCGTTCCTACACGCCTACGAGCGCACAGATGGCGATTAACAAGGTTCTAGATCGCTTCGCACTTATCGGCGTTGACCAGTCCAAGGCACCCGCTACGGCTACGTCTATGGAGTTTGGCGGCGCTGCTGCTAGTAGCCGTGAGGCTGAGAAGACAGATGTTTGGTCATCGTCTGAGACCTCTACGGACTCTGCACCAGACTTTACCAAGGATGCGGCACCAGCAGCCGAAGATTCCAAGGTAGACGACGATGACAGCGTTGACAACTTTGATGACATTCTTTCTCAGCTAGGCGTCAACTGAGTGTGAGTAACTGATGGTGAGGGCTATGGAGTAATATCTGTAGCCCTCACTGTTGGTTTACTGTAGGAGTTAAATGATTACAGTAGGAATAGACCTCGCCGCACGCAGATCAGGTCTCGTTGTCCTAGATGATGATAAGATCATAGATAGTGTCACAATAGACGCAGGTGCCGAATCGCTAGGATTTGACACGATCAGTAAGACTCTGGTAGAATGTGTGTTAGACGCACTCGATAAGCAGCAGCATATTGACTTGATCTGTATAGAAGACTTGACACATAGAATGGTCAAGGCAGCATTACCTCTTCGTCTACAGGGTGCCTTACGGTATGTGTTACGACAAACATATCCCGATGTGCCTATTGAGATGTTACTGCCGTCTGTGTGGCAGAGTTTCTTGGGGTACAAGAGAGTGCAAGGGCTGACAACGAAAGATTGGTCATCATTTGTTGTTCATGCTTTGGGCTATAAGTTTGAAGGCACCAAGGGCAAGGCACTGACTGACTTAAATGATGCAGCGTTGATTGCACGCTGGGGATACGAGAAATATAGGAAGACTGATGGATGATATTCTGAACACAGACTTTTTTGCTCATGTGCCACCTGAAGCACGTCGTGGCCCAAAGCCGGGTACACCCAGAGGTAAGAAGAAGTCTAAGTCAATGTTCTTTACTGATGAAGTCATTGAGAAGTTGACAAGTAATCCTGGCAAGTGGATGATTATTGCTGAGGGTGCTACTAACACGAACAATAGTAATATTATTAGGTGGACTCGAAAGCACCCAGGGTTTAAGACAGTGTGCCGTAAGTTGCCTAGTAATCCACCTGAGGCACCTCTGACTGTATATGCAGTATATCGACCAGTAGAAGAAGCACAAGAAGAAGAAAGTGTTTGATAAATATGGTAGCAGCAAAGAAGACGGCAGCAAAGAAGGTTAGCGGTCGTGAACTACTCGCTAAGATGCGTAAAGAAGATTCTGACATTATCGGTCGTGTAGAGGACTTCGATCTAGAGATTGTTGGTCAGTCTACAGGAAATATCTCTATCGACTTCCTTTCTGGTATTGGTGGTGTGCCAAAGGGCCGCATCATTGAAAGTTATGGGCCATACTCTAGTGGTAAGACTACTGCCGCTATTATGACGATGGGCCAGATGCAAAAGCGGATGAAGGCTGAAGGTGACGAGGATGGTCTGCTTATTTTCGTAGACTACGAGCACACCTTTGATTCCAAGTACGCTCTCGCTCTAGGGCTAGACTCTAGTGCAGATAACTTTGTTTACATGGCTCCAAACACTCTCGAAGAGGGTATGAATACATTTAGACAACTTCTAGACACTGGCGATGTTCGATTGGTCATCTTTGACTCTGTTGCCGCAATGGTGCCAGAAGGCGAGATTGAGGCTGAGACCGGAAAGGCAGAGGTTGGTCTACGTGCTAAGTTGCTGAATCAGTCATGTCGTCAAATTACTGGTAAACTTGCTAAGTATGGTACTACTGCATGGTTCTGCAACCACGTTCAAGAAAAGATCGACACGTCATACATGGGCCGCCAACTAGCATCACGTGGCATTAAGCAGTGGGTTTCACCCGGTGGTACGGCTCTACCATTCTACGCAAGTTTCCGAATCTTTTTTGAAAAGGCTGGTACTGCTAAGAGCAAGGAGTTTGATGCTCTTGGTAATACTGATGATGAAGAGGTAACTGGTCAGAAGATTAAGATGACCGTTACAAAGAACAAGGTTGGGCCTGCGTTCCGCGTAGCAGAACTACGTATCCATCGCGGCAAGGGCTTTAGTCAAGCATATTCTGTGTATAATGTTCTAGAGTCTCACGGTCTTATCAAGAAGTCTGGTTCGTGGATTAAGGTTAACGAGTCTGTTGTGCCTGAAACCTTGAAGGAAAAGGTAGATGATAAGGGCTGGATGCAGATGCAGGGAGAGGATAATCTTATCAAGGCTATCGAGTCATCTCCTGAGTGGCTAAGGGTTGCTGAGAATAAGGCTCGTGAGATTCTTACTGAGTTTGGTCTGCCCACCGTAGACGGCTCTCTGTACAACTCTGATGGTGAGGTTGACGCTGAGAAGTTGCTGAAGGTCAACAAGACCACAGGCGAGGTTGCAGACTCAGAGTGAGTGTGGTAGGATAGAAGTCCCTGAGCAAGGCAGGGGTAGTAAACACAAGCGGGGTTGGTCTTGACAGATCGGCTCCGCTTGTGTTATGCTTCAGTTACATACAAAGAGATGGGAAGAGTTTACACATGAAGTTTTATGTTGCAAGTTGCGTTACTGTTTCTGGGGTTGTTGATCCCGGTGTAGTCCATCAAAATATTTTTAAGACTGAAGAAGCGGCAAAGACTTTTGTTGAGCACAGTCTAAGTCTTAGCGGGTGGTACGTCGATCTAGAGTGGAGGGAATTTTCTTTCGGCCTTGTATATCAGTCTGAAATCGCACGAAATAATGGACGGTATGACTACGGCCAGGTAAATGTGTTTGATGCAGATTCTCTATCAAATCCTGACATTGTCCTTGGAGGTATTTAGTATATGAAAACGGTCTCAATAGAAAAAGTTGCAGACGCCATAGAACAGGTACTTGATAAGAATTCACTTGAAATTATTGATACTTATGGTGACTTGATGCGGCTAGAGTTTGTTGCAGCAGTTATTTCAACTTTAGAAGAGGACTGACAATGTTTGTAGTGGTGCGTCCAGTCTCATGTGAGACGGGACTTGACACCGCACCTCTTGGTGTGTAGGATGGTATGTATGAGCGAAGAAAAGTACACTGCTGACCAGGTAGCATCTGCTATTAATGCAGTCATTGCGAGTGAGTGTTGCGTTGCATTGGGTGCTTACCAAAATTTTTACGCGCCCGAGTTTATTGATCTAGTAGTCTCCTACCTAGATGGGACATTTAATGAGTAGATCAGTTTCAGAAGAAGTAGAGCAAGAAGTAAGTCGTCAGATTCAACTCTGGGGTGAGCAGAATCACCCTGACGGTACAGGGCCAGAAGGATTTCATGTACACATTGCCGGTGTAGCAGAGCGTTATCGTATTGATTGTGATTTGGCTACGCAGCGCGGGGATTTGACTTACCGGCACATTCTCCTAGAAGAGGTGTTTGAGGCTGTGGCCGAATCAGATAAGGATAGGCTTCGTGAAGAACTTATCCAAGTAGCAGCCGTAGCACAGTCTTGGGCTGAGAAGATTGACCGTGGGTACTGACCGTTTGTGGCTAGCGCGGTGGGGCGTAGCTTTTATCGTGTTTTTAGTGCTAACGCTTGGACTACACATAGCGTTTGCCCTAACAGGCTACGCAGTCCTACAAAATATAGAGTTCATTTGTTTTGCATGTTTAGGTTTTTCTGGTTTTGCTCTTTGGTGTGCGTCCACTTTATGCACTTGACACAGCACGTGAGGCCGTGCTAGGGTAGTACGTGTAAGAGCAGCCCACTAGAGAGAAAGTAAGTGTGATAATGTCAGAGCACGAGAAGTTGATCGAAAGAACAGTCTGTGAAAGTCTTCAAGCTTTTTGTGAAGATGTTGATACGAATGTTTACCGTTACAATCCTGAAATCACTCTCAAAGAAATTGAAGTTTACTTAAATAAAAACTATGGGTCAGACCTCGCAGGGTTTTTTCACGATTATACCGTAAAAGACTGAAAATAAAGTTAAACCACTAAACAGAAAGTTTATTTGATGAGTCCAGTTATTCAGGCAGGCAGCACATTCCGCATTTTTGATGAGGCTATTACTGCTTATGATCTTCTTCCACGAAACACTTACCGGGTGTGTTTCGATCCCATGTCAGGACATTACCTACAGCGTATTCCTGACATGACGCCTTCTTCTGAGAAGATGTATGGCAATGGACAAGAGCGTATTGCTCGCATCATAGCTGGTTGGGAGAAGATGCACCGCTCGTACGGTGTTCTCATGTCTGGCAATGGTGGTATGGGTAAGACTATGCTCATGCGTAACCTTGCTTGCCAGATGCAAGAGAAGTTTGAACTTCCTATCGTTATTGTTGACTCTCCTTCACCTGGCCTTGTTGCTTACCTCGATTCTCTTGATGCGTGTATTGTTATCTTTGACGAGTTTGAGAAGAACTTTTCAACTGAATCAGAAGAGGGCGATCAGCAGGCACAGTTCCTTACGCTGTTTGACGGTCTTTCGTCTACTAAGCGTATGTACATTGTGACGGTGAATGATCTAAGTAGCCTTAACGACTTTATTGTTAATCGTACTGGGCGATTCCACGCGCACCTTCGATTCTCCTACCCAAGTGCTGAGAGTATTGAAGAGTACCTTTCGGATGCCGGGGTAGACGCAGAGAACATTACTAAGGTTTTGCAGTTTGCGGCCACATCTCCGCTTAACTATGACCATCTTCGTGCCATTGCATTTGAAATGACACAGGTTGGTGGGGATTTCACAGACGTTGTTGGTGATCTTAACATTAAGTCTGTTAAGGCCGAGATGTTTGATGTAATTCTTACTACGTCCACGGGTATGACTTTTAAGACGACCCATAATTCGTTTATGCGTGGCACCGCTAGGCCATATTTTGAATACGGCGATGACAGAATCTACCTCTCAATTGACACGTCTAAGGGTGTATACAAGGAAGGCTCACATGTTTTCCCCCGTGAGGCTCTAAGTCTTTCTGCACCATATAATTCTGATGAACAGAAGAAGGCACTTGGTTCTCCTGTGTCTTGCTCTATGTCTCTCGCTACTGACGACGCAATTTCTTACACGTTCTGATAAAACTAAGACAAGAAAGATAAGACAGTGAAGTTTATTTCTAAGACGGTTATTGACGACAACACGGTAGAGATTCCTTGTGGCTCTTTTGAGATTGCCATGAAGAAGGCAGACCTGTTCGCCGCACCGAGCGTGACGTTCTCTGAGTGGCGTGAAGGTAGTATCAAGGAAGGTAGTTCTCGTGACTTCCTCCTTGACGGCAAGGTTCGAGGATCACAGACTGTTGTTCTCAAGGCAACCAAGTGACGATTTACTTTACGTCCGATCTACATTTTGGGCACAAACTTGTAGCAAAGATCAGGGGCTTTGGTGATGACGCCCTAGCACCTGATATGCACGACGATCACCTTATGAGCGTGTGGGGTTCTACTGTGAAGCCTACTGATGTTGTGTGGGTTCTCGGTGATCTGTCTGTAGGGCATCGAGAAGAGGCCAAGGCTCTAGAGATTCTGAAGCAACTACCGGGCAAAAAGCATCTTGTATTTGGTAACCATGATTCCGGCCACCCTATGCACTCCGACGCTCAGAAGAGTTTTGCTAAGTACCTTGACGTGTTTGAGACTGTTAGCAGTGTTGCTCACATCAAGTCTAACAAGCAAAAGATTATTCTTTCCCACTTCCCCTACGATGGGGAAGGAGATAGGCCAGGAGAGCGTTATCCTGAGTGGCGGGTTCGTGATATGGGGACTACCCCTCTGATTCACGGACACACTCACTCAGCAACAAAGTACTCACTCTCTGATATGGGAACGCCTCAACTACATGTTGGTCTTGATGCTTGGGGCTTGGAATTAGTTCACGAGAAGCATGTCCATGACTGGGTTAGAGAGGTACTAGGACTATGATTAGTGAGTTTCAGTTTCTTTCTGGTAGAAATAAAGCAGACCTTCGCATTGCTATGTACTTTGCAGCAACAAACCTAACACGAGACAATGTTAGACGTATCCTTGATACTGAAGACCTTACAACCGTAATGGAAGCAGAAAAGTATATCAAGCAGTGTTTTGTAGAAATCAAGCACCCAGAAAGCGGTAACTATGGAACTTGAGCAGTTCAAGCAGATTCTTGTTGACACACAGCCTTACGCTGTTACGGATCACTCTAAGATTTCACTAGAGATTTATGAGGGGTGGGCTGATGCAACGGCTCCCAAGAGTCTCGGTGATGTGATTGACGCTTATGCAACAACGAAGACTAAGCGGTTTCAACTCACAACAGGCGCTCTCCTTTCTCTAGCATCTACGCTACAGATTGGTGCTGATGCTGTCTTTGCCACGCCACCAGAACTACTTACCCCTATGCTCAACTGGTGGTTTGACGCAATCCCAGATGAGGATTCTCCTGCCTTCACTCTCAGTAAGAATGACGTGGCAACTGCTGTAGTTCGACCACAAGGCGAACTGCCAGAGTTTCCGACATTCTACGTAGACGCAATTGCTGAGGCTATGAAGGTAGGTCTAGGCAGTGAGAAGTTCTATGTTCACCCTTGGTATCTATCTTCCCCCAAGGAAACATTTTGTGTAGTCTACTCTGATGCAGGCGCACACATTGTTGGTAGTGATACATGGTATACTGGCATTGTGTTCAAGATGAGTTCTGCCGGTCTTATTGTGCCCAGCCTCTCACTTGCCTTTGTGCGTCCTCGCGATAATGCTGTGGTCATTCCACCCAAGTTGGATTACCGCTACGCTAAGCGCAAGCATGGGGCAGGTCGAACCAACACGCAGACGTGGGTAGAAGATTCTGTCTCTTTCCTATGCTCCATTAGTGGCGAAGAAGCCCGCGTGCTGGAAAGTCTTGTCTCCTATGATGCAAGTGAGCACGTTGGGGCTATTGTCTCAGATATTATGCGTGAGGTTTCTCTGCCAAGACAGGTTCTTTCTCATGTTCTAGATGCCGTCGTGGAGAATGACGGAGACACCGGCTATGACCTCCTAGACAGCGTTCTGAGCGGCCTTGACTTCACCGACGAGTCAGTCTACGATGACAAGATCAACGAGCGTGTGATGCGCGCTGGTGGCCGTCTGTGGCAGGTTCTAGAGAGCCGTTGTGAGACGTGTCACCAGATGTATCACTGAGAGAAAGACTAGACTTATGGCTGTAGAGACAATTGTTGTTCAGTGTCGGACTTGCTGCGTTTGTGGTGAGTCCTCTAAGATTGAGATTCCAACAGACGGTTATCTTGCATGGTCTGATGGTGGCGAGTACGTTGAAGACGCTTTCCCTACACTAAGTGTAGATGAGCGTGAACTGCTAATTACTGGCACCCATCCTGAGTGCTGGGACATACTAGCGATGGTAGATGATTTTGATGAGTGAGAAGCGTCTTATTGCGTGCGGCACGCTACTGAAGAAGTACAATGAAGATTTTGACATTGATGTTCGTACCATGAAAATTAGTGTTGCAAGTGATGAGATTGATGAGTACTTTGTCTCTCAGCCTGCCGTCCCGTATGTTGTGGGATTTGATGTGACTGCTATGACTTCAGCACATCTGAGCAATGCTTTTAGACAGTCTGTGCAGATGATCGAAAGCATGAAGGCAGGGCATAAGCTAAGTTGACCTCAAGCGGCAGGTGTGCTATGCTTACAGCATGAACACTCTGAACATGAAGAAGTTGAACAAGCCGAATCGACCGATGAAGGCGGCATTGGCTCTAGCGGAACTAAGCCGATGCCGCCAGAAACACGGAGCAGTAATCGTCAAGAATGGTGTAGTTCTAGCCGCTGGAACTAATGCCATGCGTGAGCCTGTGAGTGATACTAACTTCCGTAGTTGTAGTGTCCATGCTGAGGCTAAGGTCATTTCCCAAGCGGGTTCAGCCGCTAATGGGGCTACTATTTATGTTGGACGCATTTCTCGTAATGGTGAGTATGTTGATTCAACCCCATGTAAGCGTTGTCAGGGTCTTATGGCCCGACGCGGTATCAAGAAGGTGTATCACACGTGAGCAATACAACTCTGCTAGACCTTGTAAAGAATCCCACAAATCGGAATACTACAACTCTGCTAGACCTCGTGAGGGATCACACAAATCTCACGCCTTTTCCTTACACGTCTGGTGTGAGATATATTATGCGCGGAGATGTTGTTTTGCATGACAGCAATCTTCACGTAGGAGTGAGCAAGAGCAAAGCAGTTCCTCTTAATGCAGCAGCAGTAGCAGAGATTGATCTGCACGACGATGTTATGTTCATCGGTGCGGTGCCTGAGCAGTATCTATCAAAAGTTCTTGGTAGCCTCGACCATGATATTTACTACCACAAGAATAGCAAGACCAATATCTATGTGAGAAATGTCACGACGGATGAGGCAGATTTGTGGCAGTTGTTCTGCAACGGCAAACATACAGATAGCCTTACGTCTCAAGAAATGCTAGACCTTTTAGTACCTGGTCTTATCCTTCCACTAAAGGAAGAAGACACTAAGCCTGCTCTACCTCTCGCTGAGTTTGAGAAACTGACTTTTATGGATTCCGAATTCGATGAGTGGTCGTATGACCGTGACTGTGGCTGGTCATACTTTGACGGTCGGCAGAAATACATCGTTGAGGAAGATGATGTGCATACTATCGCAAAGGGATACGTTCGCAACAGTGAAGAAAAGTGGCCGTGTTCTGATGGGAATGCATACACTGTTGACGAAATCAATGCCATGTGCAAGGATGCTCTACTTAACGCCTGAGTGAGTTTTCCGATACTATAGAAGACATGTCAAGTAAACACTGAGAGGATTACCGTTATGGCAATCAACACAACTTCTGCTACGCCTAATGGCGATGCTGCTGCCGCCAATGTCGGTGCAGATTCAGCCACAGGTGAGGCTACGACAAACGTTACATCTACGGGTAGTGACGCTAAGGCTACGTCTGGCACTACAGCAGATGCTCCTAAGACGGATGCTAAGACTGAAGTAACTGAGACGCCTTTTGATACTGCTGCGGCATCTAAGGCTTGGACGGTTCCTGCTGTTTCTACGAAGGAAGATGCAGAGAACGCAAAGGCTGTTGAACTACAGCAAAAGGAGACCGATCAGCGAGTAGCAGACCCTAACAAGGTTGTCACCCGTGGCCCTGTTGAGGGTGTTGGTGGCGAGTCTTTCGTTGTTGGTGTTGGTGAAGAGACTGATACTCTCGCTAACAAGGTTCAGCGTGAAGACGACGCTCAGCGACGCGAGGATGCTAACCGTATTGTCATGCGAACGCCAGATAAGCGCGTTGGCGGCACGTCCTTTGATGTAGGCTGATCTACAGCATTTACAGTTTAAATACTACCGGGTACTCTTTATGCCCGGTAGTATTTTTATCCCCATTTAAGGGCAGTGTGCTGTCTCACGATGTGGGACGGGTTGCACGAGCCATGTCACATGTGTTAGAGTAAGAACATCAAGAACGAACAACAAGGAGATGTGGCTAATGAGTGCCGACAACTCTGAGAAGGTGGTCAGCCGCCGAAGCATGTACAAAGAGCGTTTCGGCTACTTTTACAGTTCATCGAGCGTTGCTGCAAAACTCAACCAGTCTCGACAGGCTCTAGATGAGGCCGTGCAGGCTGGGAGGGTACTTCGAGTGAAGACGTACGATGGTGAATATGTCTACCCATCCTTTCAATTCGCCGGAGCAAGTGTTATTCCAGAAATATCACGGCTAGTTTCTATCCTCAAGGATGGTGGGATGGATGATTGGAGCGTTCTGTACTGGCTGACTAGTCCTCTGCCCATGTTTGATAATGAAACCCCGGTAAGTATGGCAATGAACAACGATGGTCGATTCGAGCAGGTCGTTGAGATTGCACATGGCGAGCAAGTCTGGTAAAGTAAGAACATCAAGAACGAACAACAAGGAGATGTGGCTAATGAGTGCCGACAACTTTTACACGATCTACACACACCCTAATGGCGGCTATGCTGCCGTGATGGAGTTCATGTCTAATCTAGAGGATGACGACTACACCCCTTCCCTACCTACCGAAAACAGCAAGCAGTTTAATACTGTAGAGGCTGCTTACGAGTTCGCTATGCACGATTCTCCCGAATACGGTGTGCGCATCTCTCCCGATGTGCTCGCTCAGGCTAGTCAGCAAAACATCGTCTCGTAGCGTGAGACGTAGACTTGCGCGCGGCGCATGGGTCTGTTAGGCTGTAACTACCACGTTGGGCCAAAAGGCCCTTCTAGCCCAGTGGACGCGGCCCTAGTAGCTGCTTTTTGTCTTATAAACAAAAGGTGATCCGTGCAATTCGGATACTGGGTACTAGATATGAGGTACAAAAAATTTGAGTGCGATGTATAGGAGAGATGATGTTTGAGTTTGCAGTTGAAGAGTCTGCCTTTGGAGACGCAGATTACAAGTCACTGCACAAGGTTGGCTGTAGGGATTTGCGAGACGGTGAGACTGTGACGATTACTGGTGACAGTACTGACCGTGCTCTTATTCTCGATGTTCTTACGTCATACGCCTATGATGACTACACTTGGGAAGATATTCTTGCTCAGACGAAGCCCTGCATCCGACAGCAGTTTACTTCGATTAAGTAATGATTAATATGAATGAACCATATCTTATCGACAGGCACGGTGATAGGTGGGTCTACATGAACGGGGCGTACTACATTTTTCCTGGTGGAACCGTCCCGTGGGATAAAGATAAAATTGTTCGTGTGTATGGCCCACTCAAGAAAGAAAAGATTGAGATGAATACTGATATGAAGATTACTACGAAGATGCGTATTATCTGTCCTCATTGCGAAGAACCTAGTAAGGTTACTGCAACCCTCTCGAATGAAGAGGACGGTCTGTGGAAATCTAAAATTGTGTGCTGTGAGGCTATTCCCATGCAAGAGCCTGACGTAGGTACTCTTGTTACTGTTGGTAAGCGCCACTTTGTTCGTGCTATCCGTAAGGGTATTAATTCTTCGCATGATTGGATTGACCTAGAACGACAGTCCCACACTAGGTGGGAGGACATTCTAGAACTAGGTAAGCCTACACTCGGCTATTACGGTGATACTCTGGAATACTGAGTTGACATGCGCGGTTGAGTCTGGTAGACTGTGAACACAACATCTTGAAAACTCTATAGTGAACTTGGTTATGGTCGGCAGGCCAGGTAATATCAGGTACGTTTGACAAAGGCCGCTTGTCGCATTATTTCGCACTGTACCCGAAACCATGACCTCAATATTCTCAACTAGGCGGCAGTCTCAAACTGGCAGGCTAGTTGAGATATAGATGGACTACGGGCCGGTATCTGCTCATAGTCTGTTTGACCCTCCTTAGCGGACGAGGTAGGGTCTAGGATCGTTAGCTCAGTTGGTTAGAGCAGAGTGTCTCATAAGCCTCGTGTCCTGGGTTCGAGTCCCAGACGATCTACTGTAGTGGTCTGGCAGGCCGGGTAACATTCTGTACTTTGTGTGAAGGCTGCGCACACACTCATAGTCCAACTGTACAGAAGACCACTACCGTAATTTTCTCACTCAGCATTACACGAACATGTTGAGCGAGATAATAGATAGGCTCCAAGCCGGTATCTGCTCAGATATGTAGATATGGCCCGTTAAATTGGATATGCTTGTAGTCTATCTGCCCAATCCGAGTATACGCGGTGCGGGTTGGGATCGTTGGCGCAATTGGTTAGCGCAACTGACTCTTAATCAGTAGGTTCTGGGTTCGAGTCCCAGACGATCCACTGTCGTCCCTAGCACGTATAGGGATGATCTGGTGTCAGTAGTTCAATTGGTAGAATGCTAACCTCCAAAGTTAGTGGTTTCCAGGTTCAAGTCCTGGCTGGCGCGCTGGGTAGTACCTATCTAAGCATAGGCAAACGCCCCTTCCTTACCTTCTATAGCACGATAGTAGAGGGTAAGCGATCCGAGTAGGCAACTGTTGGCTGGTTGCGGCAGACTGTTAATCTGTTCTCTTTGAGCGTCACAGGTTCAATTCCTGTACTCGGAGCACTACAACTAAATATCTTGCTTCCTTAGCTCAGTTGGTAGAGCGTCCGCCTTGTAAGCGGAAGGTCGTCGGATCGTGCCCGACAGGAAGCTCTTAGAATCACAAAAGTCAACAACGTGGATCAAATGTTAGTTCCGTGGAAATGGCCGTTGAAGGACAGTTGAGGGTGTTGATTTGATCCTCC
>ERZ941706.224-NODE-224-length-19871-cov-13.022406_pt1 | contig 19871 bp, 18 predicted proteins | sample MGYA00521232_ERZ941706 | MGnify/ENA primary metagenome ERZ941706 (study PRJEB32759, sample SAMN07749893) | skin metagenome | biome: transportation; feature: city; material: polyester macromolecule | host: Homo sapiens | place: Hong Kong:ER line | collected...
GACAGATCGTGCACGAGCCCGCTTGGTGACGGCCATCAGCCCGCGGTCATCACGCTTTGGTGTCGGGCGTCTGCTGCTTCTCGTCGAGCTTGCGCAGCTGCTCGCTCAGGTAACCCTTGAGGTTCGAGCGGTAGTCGGTCTCGAAGCCCTTGAGCCGCTCGATCTCGGCTTGCAGCGCCGTGCGTCGCGTCTCGAGGTCGGACAGGATGCTCGTGCGACGCTGCTCGGCCTCGGTCACGAGCGCGGCCGACTTCTCGGTACCCGTGCGCACGAGCTTGTCGTGCTGGCTCTGCCCGCTCGAGACGAGTTCGTCGTGCTTGGCCTGAGCCTTCTTGACGAGATCGTCGTGCTCGCTCTGGCCGCGCTTGACGAGGTCGTCGTAGGTCGACTGGCCTGTCGTCAGCAGTTCGTCGTGGCGCTGCTTGGCGCTCGACAGCAACTTCTCGCTCTTCGCGTTCGCCTCCGTGACCACCTTGTCGCGGTGCGCGGTGGCTTCGCCGACGAGACGATCACGCTCGGTCTCGCCGTCACGCACGTGCTGGTCGTGCAGACGCTGTGCGAGGGCGATGACGCCCGCCGCGTCGGTGCCGGCGTTGGTCTCGTTCGCGGCCGGCTGCGTCGACGTCGCCGAGGCGGCCTCACGGGCCTGCTTCAGCTCGTTCTCCAGCTGCGTGATGCGCGCGTCGGCCTCGGCCAGCTTCGCCTGCGCGTTCTTGGCCTCCTCGCGGGCGCTCTGGAGGTCGCGACGGGCGCTCGTGGGGTCGGCGCTCGCCGCGTCCTGACCTGCGTCGGCAGCCTCGTTCGCCTTGGGGGCACGCGCCTTGTCGAGTTCGGTGCGCGACGTTTCCAGTTCCTTCTTGAGGCGCGCGATCTCCGCCTTGTCCTCGTCGCTCGAGCCACCCGCGGCTGGAGCCGCAGCGTTGTTCACCGGCGTGAGGGCCGGGACGGCCGTCGTCTTCGACTGGCCCGCCATCGTCGCGTCGCCGTCTCCGCCGTGGCTGCGGCGGCAGTCGTCGAGCTTGTCGCTCAGCGAGTCGTTCTCGGCGTTCAGCCGGCGCAGCTCGACGACGATCTCGTCGAGGAAGTCGTCGACCTGGATCTCGTCATATCCGTTGCGCCCGAACCCCTTCGGCTTCGAGAACTCCTTCTTGACGACGTCTTCCGGCGTCAGCGCCATGTATTCACCTCAGTAACGCTCGAAGCCGAGGCGGGGCCTCGGCAAATCCGTTTCGTGCACGCCGATGCGGGCACGCTCAAAAATTTCCCGACTTCACCTTAGGAGATTAGCCGCGACTTGCACAGCCAGCGCCACGATCAGGAACGCCAGGTCGATGCCGACGCCGCCGAGGCGCAGGGGCGGAACGACGCGGCGCACCGCCTTGATCGGCGGGTCGGTGACGGTGTAGACCGCCTCCGCGACGACGAGCACGACGCCACGCGGCGTCCACTGCCGCGCGAACACCTGGATCCAGTCGAAGACGAGGCGCGCGATGAGCAAGACGAAGAACACGTCGAGCACGGTCGCAAGCGCCGTTCTGACGCCGTTCATCGAGTCTCCTTCATCACCATGACGCCATCCTCCCACGCATGGGCGCGGCCGCCGTCATCCAGGGGACAACGGCGGCCGCGGCCCGAGCGCGAGGCGACGATTCAGCTCTGGTTGAACAGCCCGCGCGTCGCCTTGGCGACCTCGGGCCCGCTCGTGGAGACCTCGACGTTCTCGGGCGAGAGGAGGAAGACCTTGCTCGTCACGCGCTCGATAGAGCCGTGCAGACCGAAGACGAGACCGGCGGCGAAGTCGACGAGACGCTTGGCGTCCGTGTCGTCCATGTCGGACAGGTTCATGATGACGGGGACGTTGTCGCGAAAGGCCTCACCGATCTCCTTGGCCTCGTTGTACGTCCGAGGGTGGATGGTCGTGATGCGACTCATGGTCGAGGCCTCCGTGTCGGAAAAGTCGTGGTGGGTCACCTCGGGGCGCAGCGGCGTGACCTCGGCAGGGGCGCGACGTTCGTACGCGTCATAGTCGTCGTGACGCTCGTCGTCGTAGGCGACCTCGTACTCCTCGACGTACTGCTCGCTCGCGCGCGGCGCGTGCGTGTCCACGTCGGACAGTCCGAGGTATTCCATCGTCTTGCGCAGTGCGCTCATTCTTCCTGCTCCTGTGTCCGCCTGGCCCCTCGCGGAAAGGGCACCACATAGCTCGTCGGTGTCAGGCTCGAAGTTACCCGGCGAGCGGACGCGAACCGAGTATTGCGCTTCCGACACGCAGGTGTGTCGCGCCGATCTTCACCGCGTCCTCGAGATCGCCCGACATCCCCGCCGACAACGACGTGGCCTGCGGGAAGTTTGCGAGGAAATCTTGACGGACGTGCGCGAGACGCGAGAACGCGGCGGCCGGCTCCTCTCCGAGCGGCGCGACCGCCATGAGCCCGCACAACCGTAGGTGCGGCGCCTGCTCGACCGCCGCGGCCACCTCGTGCAGCTCGGTCTCCTGCGCGCCACCGCGCCCCGAACCGTCACGCTCGAGAGCGACCTGCACGAAGATGTCGAGGGGGTTCTCGCGATCCGCGGCGCCGGCGTCGAGCAGCGGCACGAGCTTGAGCCGGTCGAGCGACTGCACGACGTCCGCGTGCCGCGCGATGCGGCGCGCCTTCTTGCTCTGGATCTGGCCGATGAAGTGCCGACGCGGTGAGGCGATGAGATCCGGACGCTCGGCGCGCAGCGCATCGACCTTCTCGACGAGCTCCTGCTCGCGGTTCTCCCCCACGTCGCCCACCCCGAGGTCGGCGAGCGCGACGAGGTCGGTGACGGGGAAGAACTTCGTGACGACGACGAGCGTCGGGGCGTCGTCACGCCCGGCCGCGCTCGTGGCGGCGGCGATGCGGACGCGCACGCGCTCCAGGTTGGCCTGCAACTCGGCGCGACGCGCGGGCGAGGCGTCGAGACCACGGCGACTGGGGTCGGAATCGGCGGTGCGTGACGGCGTCGGAGGCTGCATCACGACACGGCCGCCTTGCGGACGATGAGCCCGGCGAAGCGACCCGTCGCGCCGTCGCGACGATACGAGTACAGGCGAGGCTCCTCACGCGTGCATCCCGGCACCCATTCGAGCGGGACACCGGCGTCCGCGAGCTGCGACGCGACGCCCGCCGCGACGTCGATCGCCGGCGTGCCCGTCCACGTGATGGCGGCGCTGGCCGGGTGGGCCTGACGCGCGGCGTCATGCATCTCGCGCGGCACCTCGTAGCAGCGCCCGCAGATCGACGGGCCCAGCACTGCGCTGATGTCGCGCGCTCCGAGGTGGCGCATCGCCTCGAGCGCCGCCGGTACGACGCCAGCGAGCATGCCGGGGCGCCCGGCGTGCGCGACGCCGATGACGCCGGCCGCGTCATCACTCAGGAGAACCGGCGTGCAGTCGGCCACCATGACGCCGAGCGCGAGGCCGCTGTCACGGCTGACCATCGCGTCAGCGCTCGGTCCGGCCTGACCGGAGGCGACGTCGGCGAGGGTGACCTCCGCGACGCTCGCGCCGTGGACCTGATCCATCCAGGCGATGGGGACGCCACCCAGCTGCGCGGAGACCCGCTCCCTGTTCACGCGCACCGCACGCTCGTCGTCACCGACGTGCAGCCCGAGGTTCAACGCCGAGAACGGCGCCTCACTGACCCCGTCGAGGGAATCGGTGAAGCACCGTTCGAGCGAGCCGCTCGGCGACTCACGCCGGTCGTGCCAGAAGAACATCGACCGGGCTCCGGATCACTTGAGGAAGTCGGGGACGTCCAGGTCGTCACGATCCTCGAACGTGACCTCCTTGGGCGGACGCACGACCTCGGGGGCCTGCTGACCGCCCTGCTGCGACTGCCCTTGCTGCGCCTGGCCCTGCTGAGCGTCCTGGGCGTGCTGCTGCTCACCCTGACCCGGCTGGACGCGGGCCGGCGGCGCGGAGACGCGCGTCGGGCCGGCGGTCGTCCCGGGAACGGTGACGGGCTTGATCGTCGCCGGGGCGGCAGCCTGCGGCTGGTAGGACTGCTGCGCCTGCTGGGACGGCATCTGCGCGGACGTCTGCTGCTTCGCGGGACGCTGCTGAGCGCCACCCTGCTGAGCAGGACGCTCATCGTTGCGCTTCTGCGGCGCACCACCGTCGAAACCGGCGGCGATGACGGTGACGCGCACCTCGTCGCCCAGGGCGTCGTCGATGACGGCGCCGAAAATGATGTTGGCCTCGGGGTGCGCCGCCTCCTGCACGAGGCGAGCGGCCTCGTTGATCTCGAACAGACCGAGGTCGGAACCGCCCTGGACCGACAGCAGGACGCCGTGGGCGCCGTCGATGCTCGCCTCGAGCAGCGGGCTCGAGATAGCGAGTTCGGCGGCCTGCACCGCGCGGTCCTCGCCACGGGCCGAACCGATGCCCATGAGCGCCGAGCCGGCACCCTGCATGACGGACTTGACGTCGGCGAAGTCGAGGTTGATCAGACCTGGGGTCGTGATGAGGTCGGTGATGCCCTGGACACCGGACAGGAGCACCTGGTCGGCCGAGCGGAAGGCGTCGAGCATCGAGACGGCGCGGTCGCTGATCGACAGCAGCCGGTCGTTCGGGATGACGATGAGCGTGTCGACCTCTTCGCGCAGCGCGGAGATGCCGAGCTCGGCCTGGTTCGCGCGACGACGGCCCTCGAAGGTGAACGGGCGGGTCACGACACCGATCGTCAGAGCACCGAGGCCGCGGGCGATCTTCGCGACGACGGGCGCACCACCGGTGCCCGTGCCACCACCCTCACCGGCGGTGACGAACACCATGTCGGCGCCCTTGAGGACCTCTTCGATCTCCTCGGCGTGATCCTCCGCCGCCTGACGACCGACCTCGGGGTCGGCGCCGGCACCGAGACCGCGCGTCAGCTCACGGCCCACGTCGAGCTTGACGTCGGCGTCACTCATGAGCAGGGCCTGGGCGTCGGTGTTGATCGCGATGAACTCCACACCCTTGAGGCCGACCTCGATCATCCGGTTGATGGCGTTGACGCCACCGCCGCCGATACCGACGACCTTGATGACGGCCAGGTAGTTCTGGGGAGTTGCCACGAGAAGAGGCCTTTCGAAAGCGGGTGCGAGTATGCAAAGCCGATGCTACGCGACCGGATGCCCGGACGCGAACATCTCGACGTCAACTCGAACGTGACCCCGTCAGGCACGTGGCCCGCCGACCCGAGCACCACCGCACCCCCTCGGCGACCCGGGACCCCTGAGGCAACGGAAGACCCCCGGCATTCCGCAGAATCCCGGGGGGTCTTGGCCGCCGAAAAGATTAACCTTCGACTTCACCTTCACGCGTCTTGAGGCCAGTGAGGATGCGCGGGCCGAGGTGCGTGACATCGCCCGCGCCGACGGTCACGACGAGGTCGCCCGGGCGAGCCACGTCGAGCACGCGAGCGAGCGCGTCGTCGGCCGTGGGGGTGAACTCGCCGCGTCCGGACGTCATGCGATCGGTGATCAGCGCGCCGCTCACCCCGGCGACGGGCTGCTCGCGCGCGCCGTACACGTCGAGGACGAAGGCGTGGTCGGCGCCATCGAGCGCCGCGGCGAGACCGGTCGCCGCGTGCTGCGTACGCGAGTACAGGTGGGGCTGGAAGATGACGATGAGTTCGCCGTCGTCCTTGAGCCCGGCCGCCGTACGCACGAGGGCGTCGAGCTTGCCGGGGTTGTGGGCGTAGTCGTCGACGACGCGGACGCCGCCCGCCTCACCACGCGGCTCGAACCGACGCGAGGTGCCGCGGAAGGCCCCGAGCCCGCGCGCGACATCGGCCGGCGCGAGACCGAAACCGTGGACGAGGGCGGTGTAGACGCCCGCCGCGTTGAGCAGGTTGTGGGCACCCGGCACATGCAGCGCGACGTCGTGGACGGCGTCCCCGTCGCGGAGGCTCATGCGCCAGTCGAAGCCCTCCCCGCTCTCCGCGACGATACGCACGTCTGCGTCGGTGTCGCGCCCGTACGTCAAGACGCGCGCGCCCGCGGCGCGACGGCGCTGGGCCAGGGCCAGCGAGCCCTCGTCGTCAGCGCAGGCGACGAGCAGACCCTGCGGCGCGATCGTCGCCGCGAAGGTCTCGTAGGCACGAGCAAGGTTGGCCGACGTGCCGTAGAAGTCGAGGTGATCGTCCTTGATGTTCGTGACGATCGCGACCTGCGGGTGGTAGACGACGAACGAGCCGTCGCTCTCGTCGGCCTCGACGACGAAGATCTCGCCCTCGCCCGGTGCCGCGTTGACACCGAGCCCCGCGACGTTGGCGCCGATCGCGAACGACGGCTTCTCCCCCGTCGCGACGAGGGCGGCCGTCGCCATTCCGCTCGTCGTCGTCTTGCCGTTGGCGCCCGCGACGGCGAGCCCGCGACCCGCGCGCATGAGCATCGCGAGGCCCTGGCTGCGGTGCAGCACCGGCAGACCGCGCCGTCTGACCTCGACGAGTTCGGGGTTGGCCTCGTTGATGGCGCTGGAGATGACGACGACGGCGCCGTCCGGCACGTCGGCAACGTTCGCGGCGTCGTACCCGAGCTCGATGCGTGCTCCCTGGGCACGAAGGTCGTCGAGTACCGGCAGGTCGACGTTGTCGGAGCCGCTCAGGGTGACGCCCGCGGCGAGGAACAACCGCGCGACGCCCGACATGCCTGAGCCGCCGACCGCGATCATGTGCACGTGTGGCACGTCCGCGAGAGCGGGCAGCGGCGCGGCGAAGTCGAACCGCTCGTTCACACCGTTGCTCATGCCCGGCCCCCGGTCGCTGCAGCGTCCTCGACGAGGTCGACGAGGCGTGCGGCGCCATCCGCGTGCCCGCGGCTGCCGGCTGCCGCACGCATGCGGGCCAGCTCGTCGGCGTCCGTCACGAGCGGGATGACGACGCGCTCCACCCACGTCGCGTCGACGTCGCCGTTGTCGACGAGCAATGCTCCCCCGGCCTCGACGACGTCCTTCGCGTTGAGTCGCTGCTCGCCGTTGCCGATGGGCAGCGGCACGTAGATCGCGGGGATCGCGAGCGTGGACAGTTCGCTCACCATGCCGGCGCCGCTTCGCGTGACGACGAGGTCGGCCACCGCGTAGGCGAGGTCCATACGGTCGCAGTACTCCTCGACGACGTAGCGCGGCCCCGAGGCGGTGGCCGGGGCCTCGAACCCCTTGCCCCGCCCGGTGATGTGCAGGACCTGCACCCCGGCCTCACGCAGCGCCGGCGCGGCCGCGGCGAAGGCCTCGTTGAGACTCGCTGCACCGAGCGAGCCACCGGTGATGACGAGCGTCGGGCGTCCGGGTTCGAGACCGAAGTACGTCATCGCCTCGGCGCGCAGCATCGCGGGGCGAAGCTCTCGGATCTCGCGTCGCAGCGGCATCCCGACGACCTCGGCGCCCGCCAGCGGGGTGCCGGGGAACGTCGTCGCCGTGTGCGCGGCCCATCGCACGCCGAGCTTGTTCGCCAGCCCCGGCCGGGCGTTCTGCTCGTGGATGACGATGGGGATCCCGGCCTTGCGCGCCGCGAGGTAGATGGGCGTCGAGACATACCCGCCGAAGCCGACGACGACCTGCGGGCGGCGTTCGGCAACGAGCGCCTCCGCCTGGCGCAGCGCCCCCCGGAACGCGGCGGGAAACCTCAGCGCGGCGACGTTCGGCCGACGCGGGAAGGCGACCTTCGGCACGTAAGACAGCGTGAAACCGTGCTCGGGCACCAGTCGCTCCTCGATGCCGTCAGGGGAACCGACGACCGTGATGACGGCTTCGGTGTGGCGGTCGGTGATCTCCTGCACCGTCGCGAGCAACGGCAGGACGTGACCGGCCGTTCCTCCTCCGGCGAGCAGAACGCGTTCGAGCGTCATGTCAGTCAGCCTTTCCGTCGAGGGAGCACGGCGAGTGTGCGCGCCACGCGGCGCGGTTTGAGGGTGAGAGCTTCGGCGGCACCTGGTTCCTGCCTGGCGAAGGCCAACAGGATGCCGATGCCGAACAGTGTCATGACGAGCGCCGACCCGCCATAGGAGACCAGCGGGAGCGGCACACCGACGATCGGGAAGATGCCCAGGACCGAGCCGATGTTGACCACTGCCTGGAAACAGATCCACACCATGATGCCGGCACTCGCGACGCGGACGAACATGTCACGCGTCTGCGCGATGAGCCGGTAGCACGCGTAGGCGAGCACGACGTACAACGCGAGCACCGTGAGGGCACCCGGCAGACCGAGCTCTTCGCCGATGATGGCAAAGATGAAGTCGTTGTGAGCCTCCGGCAACCACTGCCACTTCTCACGCGAGGCGCCCGGCCCGAGGCCCCACACTCCGCCCCCGGCGAGAGCGTACATGCCGTGCACCTTCTGGTAGCACCCGTCGAGGTCGACGTTGTCGCACCCACCGAGCCAGGCCTGGATGCGCGAGGTCCGGTTACCACTCGTCCAGATCGCGATGGGCAACGTGACGAGGGCGAGGGCCGCCAGCCAACCGAACAACGCCTTGCGCGCGCCGGCACACCACAACATGCCGAGGTAGATGACCGAGACGACCATCGTCGTCCCGAGATCCTTTCCGAGCATGATCAGCCCGATGAGCAGGACGACATAGGGCACGGTGGGCAGGATCGAGCGACGGGGGTCGTGCAGGTAGGCCTGTCGGTTGGACAGGACGAGCGCCACCATGAGGATCAGCGCCACCTTGCCGATCTCGGACGGCTGGATCTGCAGCCCGCCCACTCGGATCCAGTTGCGGTTGCCGAGTACCTCCACACCGATCCCGGGCACCATGACGAGCACCTGCAGGAAGAGTGCGGCGAGCATGAGAGGAAAGGCCATCACCTTGAACACCCGGATCGGCAGACGACTCGTCACGGTAGCCACGATGACACCGACCACGGCGAATACCGCCTGCTTCGTGAAGTCCGAATACGGCGACTGCGTATCCATGTACGACGTCACGCTCGAGGCGGACAACACCATGACGAGTCCGAGTCCGACGAGCATGCCCGCCGAGCCGAGGATCAGGTAATACGTGGCCAGCGGCGACTCGAGCCACTTCAGGCGCCCTCTGAGCTGACGCGAGGCCCCCTGCACCGCAGGCGAATCCCGCCATGACAGGCGCGTCGCCGTCATGCCCCGGATCCGCTGAGTGCCGCGACCGCGTCGGCGAACGCGTCACCGCGCGCGCCGTAGGAGGCGTACATGTCGAGACTCGCCGCTGCCGGTGCGAGCAGCACGGTGTCGCCGCGCTGGGCGGCTGCATTCGCCGCCGCGACGGCCTCACGCATCGCCTCGTCGGCATCGCTCGTCTCGATGACGGTGACGGGCACCTGCGGCGCGTGGGCCGCGAGAGCGTCGGCGATGATGCCCCGGTCACGACCGAGCAGCACCGCGGCGCGCAGCCGCGAGGCGTTCGCGCGCACGAGATCATCGACCTCGGCGCCCTTGAGCAATCCGCCGGCGATCCAGACGACGGGGTCGAACGCCTGCAGCGACGCCTGGGCCGCGGGCGGGTTCGTCGCCTTCGAGTCGTCGACCCAGCGCACGCCGCCGACCTCGGCGACGCTCGCCATCCGGTGCGGCTGGGGCGTGTAGTCGACCAGGCCCTGACGGACGGCGGCGAGCGTCACGCCGTAGCTGCGGGCGAGCGCGGCCGCGGCGAGCGCGTCGGCGACGTAGTGGGGTGCGGAAGCGTTCGGGCCGAGGTCACTCAGGATGGCGAGTTCGGCTGCGCTGGTGCGTCGTTCGGCGATGAAGGCACGGTCGGCGAGGACGTCGTCGACGATGCCGACCATCGACGGCCCCGGCGTGCCGAGCGTGAACCCGATCGCGCGACAGCCGTCGACGACCTCGGCGTCCTCGACCATCGCCTCGGTCGCGGGATCGTCCACGTTGTAGACGCACGCGACCTGGGTGCGCTCGTACACCCGCCCCTTCTGACGCTTGTACTCCTCGTAGGAGCCATGCCAGTCGATGTGGTCGGGGGCGACGTTGAGGCAGCAGGACGCGTACGGCGACACCGTGCGCGACCAGTGCAGCTGGAACGACGACAGCTCGACCGCGATGACGTCGTACGGCTGCGGGTGCAGTACTGCCTCGAGCAGCGGCATGCCGACATTGCCGGCGGCCACCGCGCGCAGCCCCTGCGCCTTGAGCATCGACTCGAGCATCGTGACGGCCGTCGTCTTGCCGTTGGTCCCGGTGATCGTCAGCCACGGCGCACCGCCCTCGCGCGGGCGCATGCGCCACGCGAGCTCGACCTCACCCCAGACGGGAATGCCGCGCGACATGGCGTCCTGCATGATCGGCGCGCTCGGCGCCACGCCCGGCGAGGTGACGATGAGATGCGTACCCTCCGGCGCCGCGTCCATGTGCTCGGCGCCGAACGCGACGTCGGCGCCGAGGACGTCGAGGATCTGCGCGCGCTCGGCCATGACGTCGCTGTGGTCGCGCGAGACGACGCGCACGCGGGCGCCGCGCTCGAGGAGCGCGTCGGCGGCCGCGAACCCGGACACGCCGAGCCCGATGACGAGCACCGACAACCCGGACCAGTCGGCGTCGCGGTGCGTGAGGTCACGCTCCCCCGCGAACGGTTCGTACGAGGGGTCGAGGGCCCACAGGTCGTGCTGGCTCACTGGCTGACGTTCCATTCCGCGTAGAAGATGCCCAGACCGAACGCGACGCACAGCCCCGCGATGATCCAGAACCTGATGACGACGGTGATCTCGTTCCAACCCACCATCTCGAAGTGGTGGTGCAGCGGCGCCATCCGGAAGATGCGCTTGCGTCGGGCCTTGAACGAGCCGACCTGGAGGATGACCGAGAGCGTCTCGATGACGAACAGCCCGGCGAGGATGACGACGAGGAACTCGGTGCGCGTCGTGATGGCGAGGCCCGCGAGCGCGCCGCCGAGGGCGAGCGAACCGGTGTCACCCATGAAGATCTTGGCCGGCGTCGCGTTCCACCACAGGAAGCCGAAGCAGGCACCCATGAGCGCCGCGGCGACGACGGCGAGGTCGTGAGGGTCGCGCACGTCATAGCACTTGGCGGCGTGCGTCATCATCTCCGAGTACTGGCAGTTCTGGTTGAACTGCCAGATCGAGATGAGCACGTACGCGCCGAACACCATGACGCACGCGCCGGTGGCGAGCCCGTCGAGACCGTCGGTGAGGTTGACGCCGTTCGAGGTACCCGCGATGAGCAGGTTCGCCCAGATGACGAACAGCAGCAGGCTGACGACGGTGCCGCCGACCGCGAGCGACAGGCTCGAGTCGCGCACGAACGAGATGGCGTAGCTCGCGGGTGTGAGGCCGTTGGAGTTCTCGAACTGCAGTGCGAGCACTGCGAAGATGACGGCGACGAGCGTCTGCCCCCCGAGCTTCTGCAGTGACGTCAGCCCGAGCGATCGCTGCTTCGTGATCTTGATGGCGTCGTCGGCGAACCCGACGAGCCCCAGCCCCGCCATGAGGAACATGACGAGTAGGCCGCTCGCGCTCATCGGCGTCATCGTGAACAGGTGGGCGCAGCCGTACGCGAGCAGGCTCGCCGCGATGATGACGGCGCCACCCATCGTCGGCGTGCCGCGCTTGGTGTGGTGCGTCGTGGGGCCGTCGTCGCGGATGAACTGCCCGTATCCCTTGCGCACCAGGAACTTGATGAACATGGGGGTGCCGAACAGAGCGGCGATCAGCGACACGATGGCCGCGATGAGCACGCCCTTCATGAGGTCACCTCCGTGACAGGAAATGCGGGTGTACCGGATTCTTCGACCAACCTATCCCCCAGCATGCGAAGACCCGAGTCACGACTCGACTTGAACAGCACGACATCCCCCGGTGCGATCTGCTCGACGAGCACGTCGTGTGCCGCGTCGATGTCGTCGACGGTGGTGACGGCGTCCGCCGTCATGCCCGCCGTGCGCGCCCCCTGCGCGATGGCCTGCGCGCCCGCGCCGACGACGACGAGGCGGTCGATGCCCAGTTCGGCGGCGAGCTGCCCGACGGCGGTGTGCTCGTCATGCGAGGCCTCGCCCAGTTCGCGCATCTCACCGAGCGCGGCGATGCTGCGGCGTGAGGTACCCATGTGGGCGAGGGCTCGCAGCGCGGCACGCATCGAGTCGGGGTTGGCGTTGTACGCGTCGTTGACGAGCGTCACGCCGCCGCCGACCTCGCTGACCTCCATGCGCCAGCGCGACGCGGCCCCGGCTCCGGCGACGGCCTCGACGACGTCGCCGAGCGCGAGTCCGAGGCTGGTCGCGGCGGCGATGACGCTGAGCGAGTTGCCGACCTGGTGCTCGCCGACGAGGGCGAGACGCACGTCTGCCTCCCCGAGGGGGCAGGTGAGGTGATAGCTCGGGCGACCGGCCTCGTCGATGCTCACGTCGGTGGCACGGTAGTCGGCGTCCTCGCCGAGCCCCACGAGGATGACCTTCGCCTGCGTGCGGCTCGCCATCGCGCGCACCCGCGAGTCGTCGACGTTGAGGATCGCGACGCCGTCCTGCGGCAGCGCCTCCACGAGCTCACCCTTCGTCCGGGCGATTGCCTCGACGGAGCCGAACTCGCCCATGTGCGCCTGTCCGACGTTGAGTACGATGCCGATGCTCGGCGGCGCGATCTTCGTCAGGTACGCGATGTGCCCCACCCCCGAGGCGCCCATCTCGGCGACGAGGTAGCGCGTCGCCTCGTCGATGCGGCAGACCGTCAGCGGGACCCCGACCTCGCTGTTGAGCGAGCCGTAGGGGGCGATCGTCGGCGCGAACCGCGCGAGCACCGCACCGAGCAGATCCTTCGTCGACGTCTTGCCCGACGAGCCGGTGATGCCCACGATCTGCAGGTTGGGTGCACGGTCGACGACGGCGCGCGCCACCTCGGCGAAGGCCAGTTCGACGTCGTCGACGACGACGCACGAAGCACCGTCGACCGCTCGCTCGCCGAGAACTCCGGCAGCGCCGACCGCCAGCGCGGCCGGGACGAAGTCGTGCCCGTCCGCGTGCTCACCGACGCGCGCGACGTAGAGCGAGCCGGCGGCGCACTCGCGCGAGTCGGTGACGACGGGACCGGTGATGCGAGCGTCGGGGCCGACCAGGCGTCCCCCGGTGACGGTCGCGATCTCCTCGAGTGATAGTTCGATCACTGGGACGACGACTCCTTCGAACGGTATTCGATCGGATAGGGCAACTTGTCGCTCTTGTTCGGGGGAATCTTACGGTTATGCAGGGCGTACCCCATGACCTTGGAGAACACGGGCGCGGCGAGGTCGCCACCGAAGGTGCCCGCCTGCGGCTTCTGCAGCGTCACCGACACGATGAGCTGCGGATCCTTCGCGGGCGCCATGCCGATGAAACCCGCCGTCACGCCGTCGTACGTCTTCTTCTGCGCGTCGTAGCGCTGGGCCGTCGAGGTCTTGCCGGCGACGTCGTACCCGTCGACGGCCGCGAGCGGCGCCGAGCCCTCCTTCGACACGACGCCCTGCATCATGCCGATGAGCTCGCGCGAGGTCTTCTCACTGAACACGCGCGTCGGCGTGCGATCGTCCTGCGGCGCCTTCATCGTCCCGTCGGCGTCCTGCACCTTCGACACGAGGCTGAGCGGCGAGCGCACCCCACCGTTGGCGATGGTCTGGAACAGCGCCGTCTGCTGCACCGCAGAACTCGCGAGGCCCTGACCGAACATCACGGTGTACCACGTGTCCCCCACCCAGTTCTTGACGGGCGGGACGATGCCCGCGGACTCGCCGGGAAAGCCGATTCCGGTCGTCTTGCCGAGCCCGAACTTCATCATGTACGAGTACAACGTCTCCTTGGGCATCTTCTCGCCCGCGAGGATCGTGCCCATGTTCGACGATTGTGCGATGACACCGGCGAGGGTCAGGTACTCGACGCCGTGGGGGTGCGAATCCTGGAACGGGCGCCCGGCGCGCTCCAACTTGGCGGGCACCTCGACGTGCGTCGTGGGCCTCGCGAGGCCTTCCTCGAGGAGCGCGCCCGCCGTCACCATCTTCTGTGTCGAACCGGGTTCGAAGGTGTCGGTGAACGCACGGTTCTGCAAGGCGTCGGACGCGGCCGAACTCATGTCGTTGTTGTCGAAGCTCGGGTAGCTCGCGGTCGCGAGAAGGTGCCCCGCCTTGTCGGCGACGACGATCTCGCCCGACTGCGACTTCGTCTTCTTGACGGCCGCGACGAGTTCGTTCTGCGCGTACCACTGGATGTCGTTGTCGACGGTGAGCTGCACGGCCCGGCCGCTGACGGGCTGCTGGTCGAGGTTGTCCCCCGTCGCGATCGGCTCGCCGTTGCGAGCGCGCTCGATCTGGTGGATGCCGTCCTTGCCGCGCAGCTGCGCGTCGAGCATCTGCTCCACCCCGCCGCCGGGCACGCCGCCCGAGTTCACCCAGCCGACGAGCGGGGCGACGGAGGTGTGCTGCGGGTATTCACGCTTCTGACGCAGTTCCGAGGAGATGCCGGGCAGCTCCAGCGCCTTGAGCTGGCTCCACTGCGCCGGCGTGATGTCCTTCGCGAGGTACACGAAGCGGCTCTTTCGCTTGCTCGCCTCGTCGAGCTTGCTCGCGTAGTCGCTCGCGTCGCCGCCGAGCACCTGGGCGAGTTGTGCGCTCACGCCGTCAATGCCCTTGGGCGACTTCTTCGAGTTCTTGCGGTACTGCGAGGCCGCAACAGGGTCTCCCGCGATGTCGCGGCGTTCGACGCTGCGGGCGAGGACCGCACCGTTCTCGTCGGTGATGGTGCCGCGCGCGGCCGGCACGTTGGTGCGCGTGAGCCGCTGCGTCAGCGCCTGCTGGGACAGCTCGTCCGCGTTCCACCACTGCACGCTGAACAGTTCATAGGCGAAGATCGCGAACACGAGCGTGAATGCCATGAGCATGAGTCGCGAACGTCGGCGCGGGTGCCCGACGGCCGCGAGACGTGCCCGGGCGGGTTCGTTCCAGCGCACCGGGCGGCCCTGGCCGTCGCTGTTCTGACGAACGCCTCGCGCACCACCACCCGCAGCCGGCCGTTCGCGAGGCCGATCCTGACCCTGGGGTCGTCCCTGTCGCCGGTTCTGCGCCGGAACCCGACCGCGAGATCCAGGACGCTGGGAGCCGTCGGGACGGGGGCGGCGAGGCTGGCCGGGCTGAGAGCGCCGGGGTCGATCCACGTCAGCTCTCCTCGTCCCGCTCGTCCACGTCGTGCTCGCTCTACGTCTTACTTGCTCGTCTTCTTCGCCGCCTCGGCCTTCTTGGCCGCCTCGGCCTTGGCCGCAGCAGCGTCGGCCGCTGCCTTCTCCTTGGCTCGAGCCTGCGCCTGCGCCACCGGGTCGGTGATGTGCAGACCGACGGTGCCGCTGGCGATCACCTCGCCGGCCGCCTTGCTGGCGGGGGTGCTCGGGAGCGTGTTCACACTAAGCGCCGTGCCCGCCTGGCTCGGGTGTGCCACGCCGAGCTTCTTGCCCGTGTCCCGACTCACATAGGTGATCGACGCCGGCTTGACCATGCCGTAGCTCTCGGCCTTCAGCGTGAGCTCCTCGGGCGCGGACACGGCCGAGATCTCGCTGTCGAGCGCCTGCTCTCGCTCGTTGAGCGTCGAGACGTCACTGCGCAGCGTCGAGAGGGTGAACGACTGCTCGGCGCGCATCGTGTTGAGGAACAACAGCGCAAGCGCCGAGGCCATCGCGACGAGGACGGCGAGCGCCATGAAGCGAGTGTGCCCGGCGCGCTCGGCGGTGGCGACCTGAGTCGCTGGCCGAGCCGGACGCGCACCGGAACGGGCCGAGGTCACGCGGGGGCGACTCGTCGTCACTCGACGAGGGGCGCGGGTGGGGGCGGCCAGCTGGGTCATGACTGGCTTCCTTTCGCTCGGGTGCGTTCGATGACTCGTAATCTGACGGAGGCACTGCGGGGGTTGCGCTCGAGTTCGTCCTCGCTCGGGACGGCGGCGCCCCGGGTGACGAGCGCGAACTCGGGACGGTGCTCGGGTAGTTCCACCGGTAGACCGGGCGGCGCGGTCGAGGCGGACGCAGTTGCGAAGGCGCGCTTCGTGATGCGGTCCTCCAGCGAGTGGAACGACAGCACGGCGAGGCGTCCGCCGACGGCCAGCGAGTCGAGCGCCGACGTCACAGCCTGCTCCCAGCCGCGCAGTTCGTCGTTGACCTCGATGCGCAGGGCCTGGAAGGTGCGCTTGGCCGGGTGGCCGCTCTGACGCTGCGAAGCGAGCGGGATGACCGAGCGCAACATCTCGACGAGCCGACCCGACGTCGTCCACGGCTGCTTCTCTCGCTCCTTGACGACGGCGTGCGCGATCTTGCGGGCGAAGCGCTCCTCGCCGTACGTCTTGAGGATGCGCTCCAACTCGTCCTGGCTGGCGGTGTTGAGGACGTCGGCGGCCGTGGGCCCGTCGCTCGTCTGGTCCATCCGCATGTCGAGTGGCGCGTCGGCGCGGTAACTGAAGCCGCGGTCGAGCTCATCGAGCTGCAGGCTGGAGACGCCGAGGTCGAACAGCATCGCGTCCGCGGGGCGGGGCAGGACGTCGGCGACCTCGGTGTTGACGGCGTGCACGCCTTCGAAGCGGTCACCGAAGCGGGCGAGGCGTTCACCGGCCAGACGCAGGGCCTCGGTGTCACGGTCGATCCCGATGGCGCGGGCCTTGCCGAAGCGCTCGAGCACGGCCTCGGTGTGGCCACCCATGCCGAGGGTGGCGTCGACGTAGAGAGCGCCGGAGCGCGCGAGCGAGGGGGCGAGAGCGTCGAGGATCTCGGTGAGCATGACGGGCACGTGACGATCGGCTGCGAGGCCGCGTGACATCTCCATCGGTGCTCCGTCGCTCGAATCGGGGTGGGCGGCATTCGGCCGGCGGCGCTGCTGTCGCCAGGGCCCCCGCCGCTGGGCTTCCGGCACCGGGGAAGGTGTGTCGGATTCTCAGCGGCCGGAGACCTCGCGACAGCAGGGCTACAGCAAACCGGGAACGACTTCTTCGGCCTGCTCGGAGAACGGCTGTTCCGCGCCGGCGAGGTAGTCGTTCCACGCCTGCGTGTCCCAGATCTCGACGCGGTTACCCGCACCGATCACCGTGCATTCCTTCGAAAGACCCGCGTACTCGCGCAGCAGCGGCGGGATCGTCACACGGCCCTGCTTGTCGGGGATCTCGTCGGAGGCCCCCGAGAGCAGGACGCGCTGATAATCACGCACCGCACGCGAGGTGACGGGTGTCGTGTTCATCGCGGCAGCGATGCGCTCGAACTCGTTCATCGGAAAGACGTACAGGCAGCGTTCCTGCCCACGCGTCATGACGAGGCCCGCAGCGAACTTCTCGCGGAACTTCGCGGGAAGGATCATGCGGCCCTTGTCGTCGAGACGCGGCGTGTGGGTACCCAGAAACACGGCTGGGCACCTCCCGTCACCGATCTCGCTCCGATGACCCCCACTCTACTCCACTTCACCCCACCATGTCGCCCCACCATGTCTGATCTCGTGATCTGGGCAGAGCGATTTCCGCGTCATTGCAGGGCTGACGGCGGGTGGGGCGCGGTGGAGGGAAAAAACCGCCGCTCCCCGACCGTGGGGGCGCGGGGTCCGGCTCGGTCGACGGCTTCACGGCCACGGCACCTCGTCGAGAGCGCAGGTGGAGCGATGTGGAGGAACCCGGTGGAGCGCAGTGGAGGGCGTGCGTGGAGCGCGGTGGAGGGCGATGCGCTCGTCGGCCAGGCGGGTGACGACGCATCCGAGCCCGCGGGGCGAACTGTGGCCGGGGAGGGAAGTTTGGCAAGATCGTGAGTCATGGAACGCCGCAGCCCCGAGCCTTACCCCGCGACCACCGACGTCCTCGGCCTCGCCGACGCCGTGCGCCGCAACGTCGCCCTCGTCGTCGAGGGCAAGGACGACGTCGTGCTCACGGCCGTCACCGTGCTGTTCGCGGGCGGTCACCTGCTCGTCGAGGACGTGCCGGGCGTCGGCAAGACCGTGCTCGCCAAGGCCCTGGCCCGTTCGGTCGACGCGACGATGCGACGCATCCAATTCACGCCCGACCTGCTCCCGAGCGACATCACCGGTGTCAACGTCTACGACCAGGGCAAGGGTGACTTCACGTTCCGTCCGGGCGCGGTGTTCGCGAACATCGTCATCGGTGACGAGATCAACCGCGCCTCGCCGAAGACGCAGTCGGCGCTGCTCGAAGCGATGGAGGAGCACCAGGTGAGCATGGACGGGCGCACCATGCCGCTGCCGCGCCCCTTCATGGTCGTCGCGACACAGAACCCCGTCGAGATGGACGGCACCTTCCCCCTGCCCGAGGCGCAGCGCGACCGTTTCATGGCGCAGATCAGCATGGGTTACCCCTCTGCGCGCGCCGAGCTCGACATGCTTCTGCACCACGGTGAGAAGGACCCGCTCGACACGCTGCGTCCCGTCGCCAGCGCCGACGACGTCGAGCACGCGATCGATGCCATCGCGTCGCTGCACACGAGTGACGCGCTGCGTCAGTACGTCGTCGACCTCGTCGCCGCGACGCGCAGCCACCCCAGCCTGCGTCTCGGCGCGAGCCCGCGCTCCTCGCTGCAGCTGCTGCGCGCGGCGCGCGCCCACGCCGCCATCGCGGGGCGCGACCACGCGCTACCGGAGGACGTCGCCGCCATGGCGCCCGCCGTCCTGTCGCACCGTGTCCTCATGAACCGCGCCCAGCGCGACGAGACGCCCGGTGACGTCGTGCGCCACCTCGTCGAGACCGTGGCTGTGCCGTCGGCGTCGCGATGAGCGCGCTGCCGCGCCTCACCCGTCGTGGCCTGCTGCTCGCGGGAGCGGGCGTCTCCCTCGTGCTCATCGGCGCGTTCTCGGGTTTCACCGACCTCGTGCGAGCCGGAATCTTCGCGTTGCTGCTCCTCGTCCTCAGCGTGCTGACGCTGCTCGTCGCGACACGCGCGTCGGCGCAGGTGCGTCACGCCGGCCCGCGGTTGCCGCTCGAACCCGGTGACCGCGAGCGTGTCGCAGTCCACGCCGAGCTGTCGCCGTCGGCGCGATTCTCGGGTGCCACCCTCCAGGAACCGCACACGTTCGGCGGCCCGACGCCGTCGTGGCCGGTCGAGGGGCGCCACTTCGACGGCGAATACGCGGTGAGCGCACCTCACCGCGGCCGCTTCGTCACCGGTCCGACGCGCCTGGTCGTGCGTGACCCGTTCGGCCTCGCGCACCTGACGCGGGACGTCGCCGCGCGCCGTGAGATCCGCGTGTGGCCCCGCCAAGACGTCGCGCTCACGCCGCAGCGCGAGCGCAGCCTCGTCGGCGACTCGAGCATCGAATCGCACCTCGCCTTCGGCGGCGAGGTCGGGGCGAGCGTGCGCCAGTACGTGCGCGGTGACGACATGCGCCTCGTGCACTGGCCCGCCACCGCTCGCCGCGGTGAACTCATCGTCCGCCAGCTCGACCCACCGACCGACGAGACCGCCCGTGCCCGGCTCGTCGGGCACGTCGAGACCCCGGGTGTCGACGCCGGATGGGAAGGCCTCGTCGAAGCCTGCGCCTCGTGGCTGAGTGCACGCGCCCGCGCGCACCAGCCCTTCGCGCTGCGGGTCGGCGCCGAGACCTACCGCGATCTCCACGACGCGATGGACGCCCTCGCCGTCGCGGGTGATTGCCCCCTCGTCGACGACGCCGCGTCCGCGCACGTCGTCTTCGTCCACGCCGACACCGCGGGCTCACTGGGGCCGGCGCCGTCCGGGGGTGAGGCGTTCGTCGCCGGATCACCCGATGCCGTGACGTCGATGCGCGCCCGCCTCGACGCCGACGGGTGGAGCACACACACGGTTCCCGAGGCGCGCCCCGTCACCACCGCCCCCGCCGAAGGAGCTCGATGACCACCCGCCGCATCCTCGCCGAGGTCGCCCTGGGGCTGCTGTGCCTGAGCGCCTGCTGGCC
>ERZ941706.228-NODE-228-length-19745-cov-14.414474_pt1 | contig 19745 bp, 16 predicted proteins | sample MGYA00521232_ERZ941706 | MGnify/ENA primary metagenome ERZ941706 (study PRJEB32759, sample SAMN07749893) | skin metagenome | biome: transportation; feature: city; material: polyester macromolecule | host: Homo sapiens | place: Hong Kong:ER line | collected...
CGGGGCAACTCGTCAACCTTACCACCCTCGCTCCCCGACTTCAACTCGGCGCTTGCTCGTGGTGGAGCCAGCGCGCTTGTCGAAACTGCGGTGAGCTTCGAGCTCGTGAGGCAAACTGCCCGGAAACACTGGGGTTTCTGTGCTGTCTGCCCCTCGGCGACTCGGAAAACATTACACGTCCTCCAGGTGGACGCCAAATCACCGTCAGGTGACCTGCGCCACCCCTTGGACACACCAGGGCCGCCCCACCGTCAGTCGATCCTGACGGTGGGGCGGCCCTGGCGTGTGCGCGCTCAGCGATCTTGGACGGTGGGATCCGGGACGATGCGACGGTGGTCGGGCTCGAAGCCGTGGCGAACCCCCCACAGCACGGCCTGGCTGCGGCTCGTCACGCCGATCTTGCGATAGCCGGTGCGGATGTAGCTCTTCACCGAGTTGATCGACAGGTGCGTCTGCGCGGCGATGTCGTTGTTCGACAGACCCTGGGTGATGAGTGCGAGCACCTCGGCTTCACGCGGCGTGAGCCCCTCCTCGCGCCCCGGCCATTCGCCGGCGATGGGGCCGGAGCCCACCTCGGCCGAGACGATGACCTCGCCGGCGTGCACTCGCTCCAGCGCCGAGACGAGTTCGCCCGCGGGCAGCGTCTTGGAGAGGTAACCCCGAACGCCGGCATCGAGACTGCGGCGCACCAGGTCGGGCTGGAAGTTCCACGTGTACACGACGACCTTGTCGACCCGGGGCTCCTTGAGCAGGTGCGCCAGCGCCTCAGGCTCGCCCTGCGCCTGCCCGAACGTGTCATAGAGCGCGATGTCGACGGGGTGTTCGACCGTCGACATCGGGCCCTCGATGTCGAGTTCGGCCACCTCGACCCGGTCGCGGTAGCGCTCGAGCATCTTGGCCAGACCGTTGACGACGACCTCGTAGTCGTCGATCACGGCCAGTCGGATGGGGGAGGCGGAAGTCATCACCCCATGAGGGTACGGGGCACACCCGCGCGTTGCCCCACCCCTAGAGGTGAAACACGTCGAAGAATGATGATTTCCAATGCGTTTCACCCCTGTCGAGGCCGGCTGACTGCCTCAATCGAGCGGCTGCGTCAGGTCGTAGAAGACCGTCGATCCGATCGTCACCTGCCGGTAGGTGGCCTCCGCCCACGCCAGGATGCGGCTCGCATCGCTCGTCTGGGCCGAGCTCGTCCCACCGCCCGCCGATGTTCCACCACTGGCCAGCAGGTAGTGAATCTTGCCTGCCTTCACCTCGGCCTGGAACTGGGCGAGCGTCGGGCTCGGGTCGGTGCCGTTGAAGCCGCCGATCGCCATGACCGGCTCGCCCGTTCCGAGCTGCAGTCCGGCCGCGCTCTGCGAACCCACCGCCGCGGCCACCCAGGTGTAACGCTGCGCGTCGGCCCGCAGGGCAGAGATGACGGCGGCGCTCGGCGTCGTGGCATCGAGCAACCCGCCCATGCCGCCGCCACCGACTCCCTGCCCACCTGCACCGGTGGGCACGGTGCCACGCGTCGTCGAGGAAGCGGCCGGCGGCGCGCCTACTGTCGAACCACCCAGGGCGCGAGCACCGGGGCCACGGCCGCCCGCACCCGGCATCCCACCCATGCCGCCCGACGCCGGCCCGGCGGTGACGATCGAGCCGGTGTGCCCGGAGGTCAGCGTCGTGAGCGAGTACGCGGTCGGCCCCGCGAGGCCCGCGACCACGGCGCCCGCGACGATCACGGGCAGGGCTCGCGCGTGCAGCCGTCGCCCGATGACGAGGAGTGCCGCGCACGTCATTCCGATCGTCAGCACGCCGACGCGCAGCACGTCGCTGTAGGCGCTCGTGCGGGAGAGCAGGACGAACCCCCAGATCGACGACGCGGCGGCCGCGGCCGCCATCGTCAGGGTGCCGACCGGTTCGCGGCGACGCTCCCAGGCCTGCGCGCCACCCATGCCGACGAGCGCCGCGACTGCCGGCGCCAACGCCACCGTGTAGTAGGCGTGGAAGATGCCGGCCATGAACGAGAACGTCAGCATCGTCACCAGGAGCCAGCCGCCCCACACGGCGTAGGCGGCCCGACGGACGTCGGTGCGCGGCGCACGCGCGCGCATCACGACACCCATGACGCCGAGGATGATCGCGGCCGGGATGAGCCAGCTGATCTGGCCGCCGATCTCGGCGTCGAACAGGCGCGTCAGCCCCGTCGAACCCCACTGCCCGCCGGCAGCGCCCCCGCCGCCGCCGACCGAGCCCGTCTCCTCACCGCTGAGTCGGCCGAAGCCGTTGTACCCGAACGTCAGGTCGAGGAAGGAGTTGCTCTGGCTGCCGCCGACGTAGGGACGCATGCTCGCCGGGGTCAGTTCGACGATCGCGACCCACCACCCGGCGGATGCCACGAGAGCGACGAGGGCCACGAGGCTGCCGACGAGGCGTCGACGCAGTGGCGCCGCAGCGAGCAGCAGGAACGCCGCCCCGAAACCGGGGATGACGAGGAAAACCTGCAGCGTCTTCGTCAGGAACCCGAAACCGAGCAACGCGCCGACCAACGCCATCCAGCGCACCGAACCGCGCTCGAGCGCTCGCATCGTGGCCCAGGCGGCCGCCGTCATGAGCAGGACGAGCAACGCGTCCGGGTTGTTGAAACGGAACATGAGGACGGCGACCGGGGTGAGCGCCATGACGAGGCCCGCGAGCAGGCCGGCGCCCGCGCCGAAGTGACGCTTCACCGTCGCGTGCAGGATGGCGACGGTGGCCACACCCATGAGCACCTGCGGTACGAGGATCGAGAAGCTGCTCAGGCCGAGCAGCCGCACCGACAGCGCCATGACCCACAGCGACGCAGGTGGTTTGTCGACGGTGATCGAGTTCGCCGCGTCGGAACTGCCGAAGAAGAACGCCTCCCAGTTCTGCGAGCCCGCCTGTGCCGCAGCGGAGTAGAAGGCGTTCGCCCAGCCACTGGCGGTGAGGTTCCACAGGTAGAGCACTGCAGTCGCCGCGAGCAGGGCCAACAGCGCCGGGCGGGCCCAGTTCGGGTCGTCGTGCGGGCCGGTGACGAGGCGCGTCAGCCAGGTGCGGGAGGTGTTCGAGGCCGTGGTGCGGGTGCCGAGAGCGCCGGGGGTATCGCCGGCATCGGGGCTTGTCGCGCCACGGAGCGTCATGTCGGTTGCCCGGCGGGAGCGATGACGCGGTGCGCGCCGCGCGAGGCGTGAGCCGGCGGCTGAGATCGAGGAGTTCATGGCCCCGAGCGTCACGACCTCGGCTTTGGCCCGGCTGTGCGACGACCAGCCCGGGGCCGTGCAGTGGCCGGCCGACGGGCGGCTTCATGAACCGACGACACGCCGGGCACAGCTTCTCCACAGTGCCGGCGCGCAACGTCGACGGCGGATGACGGGCGAGCGCCCGCGACGTCGCGCCCCGAGGCGCCAGGCACGAAGGAGACACGATGGACCACGACGACCCCCGACCCGACGCACACAGCATGAACGACGACGACCCGACACTGCACGACATCCCGCCCGTCCGCCGCACTGCTCTGCCCCACACGGGCACCGACGGCGACGCCGGCACGGACTACCGCGGGGGGCCGGAGCAGGAGGCGCCGTTTGCCTCGGGCGCTTCGACCGGCAACGACACGGCAGGCGCTTCGGCGCCGGGACCCGAGCGATGGTCGGCGAAGAAGTCGGCGCTCGTGTCGGCGCTGGCCATGGGCACGGCGTCGCTCGTGTCGATCGGCGCGGCCGCGGCGATGCCGGCCGGAACGTCGGGGGGCGGCATGGGCGGCGGAATGGGCGGGCCCGGTGGCACGTCGCAGAATCAGCAGGGCACGACTGGTCAGATGGGCCCCGGCATGCAGATGCCCGGCTCGGGCACCTCGGGCTCCGGTACGAACGGAACGTCGGGCGGCACCACCAGTTCTGCCGGTGCATCTGGATCTGGCACGTCCGAATCCGGTGCGTCCGGATCCGGCACCGCAGGCCAGGGCAGCGGGACGAGCGGGGGCGCCCAGGGACAGGCGCCCGGCGGCTCGGCGGGCAATGCGAACCAGCAACCGCCGAGCGGCGGGCAGATGCCGGGCGCCGCGCCCGGAGGCACGGGCGGAAACGCCGGAACGTCAGGAAGCTGACGCCGGATACCGCCAACTGGCGGCCCCAGACTGGCAGTACGGGTGCCCGCCCCGGCCTCCCCTCAGGCAGCGCGGCGTTTCACCCACTGCCCGAGCTGGGTGAGTACCGCGGGCTGCGGATCCTTGCCCGCCGCCACACGTTTGGCAGCGCCGGCCATGGCCGCGTCATAGACGGGCCGGACGAAACGCTTGGCGCCGTAGGCGACCCGGCCGTCCGGGTCGGTGAGGATGATGTGTCGGCGCGCGCCGATCCCGGCGAACGCGGTGCGGGCGACATCGGCCGCCGAACGAGGCGAGCCGTTGATGAGCTCGACGGCGTTGGCCTCCATCTCGGCGTCGGCTCCGGCCAACGACTGCGCGAGGTTCGTACGGAAGAACGACGGGCAGATGACGCTGACGTCGATGCCGAACGGCGCCAGTTCGTTCTGCAGCGTCTCGCTGACGGCGACGACAGCGGCCTTCGTCGCGTTGTATGTCGCCATCGCCGGCGCGTGGACGAGCCCGGCGAGCGAGGCGGTGTTGACGATGTGACCGCTGCGCTGCGTCTTCATCATCGGGGTGAACGTGCGGCACCCCCGCACGACGCCCATGAGGTTGATCGACAGCGCGCGCTCCCAGTCGGCGATCGCCGTCGTGTCGATGCGCCCGCCGACGGCGATGCCCGCGTTGTTGACGAGGATGTCGAGGCGCCCCCAGTGCTGCTCCACCCAGGCGAGGGCATCGGCCCAAGCGGCATCGTCGCGCACGTCGAGCGTCAGGTAGTCGACGCCGTCCGGCACGCTCGCCGGGCGCTCGGCGTGGAGGTCCGCGACGACGACGCGGGCGGCGTCGGCCACGAAGAGCTTGACGAGTTCGAGGCCGAGACCTGACGCGCCACCGGTGACGAGGACGCACCGACCGGCATGGCTGGGGGCTGTTCGGCGGCTGAGCTTCATGAGTTTCACGGTAGGTCAGCCACCGGCCGGTTCGCGGCGCTTTCGTCGCTTCGGATGCGGGATGCGTCAGCGGCGCACCGCGTCGATCTCGAGACGTACGTAGTCGAGCACCGGCTCGACCATGGCCTCGCGCACCGCCCGGGTGAACTCGCAGCCCTCCTGCTCGCTCATGCGCTCGAGGTAGGAACCGAGGCAGACGGTCGCGAGGTAGCGCTCCATGACGTCGGGGTCGTCGAGGCGGATCGGGCTCGGGCGCAGCGCGACGCGATCGACGTCGAAACCGTTGCGCTCCAAGTGTTCTCGCGTCTCCTCGGGCGAGGCGAAGGCCTTCGGGGCGAAGCCCTCGGCGTTGACGGCCGCGATCGCGCGCTCGACGTTCTCGATGTTGCCCTCGCCGCCGGAGTCGCTCGTCAGCCGGCCACCCGGGCGCAGCACCGCGGCGAGGTGGGCGAACAGCGTCTCGTGATCGCTGATCCAGTGAAAGCACGCGACGCTCATGACGGCGTCGAACGGGCCTGGCCGCGCACCGAGCTCCGCGACGTCAAGTGGTTCGGTGAGGTCACGGACCGCGAATGCGGCCCCAGACCCGACCCGCTCGCGGGCCTGCGCGATCATCTGCGACGAGCCGTCGACGCCGACGAGGTCGACACCCGGATGGCGCGACAGCAACTCGGCCGCGTCGCGGCCGGTGCCGCATCCGGCGTCGAGCACCCGTTCGTCACCGCGCAGCGTCATGCGCTCGATGGTGCGTCTGCCCCAGCCGACGTGCGGCAGCGGCAACTCGTCGTAGCTCTTCGCATCCCATTCGCGGGTCATGGCTGGCGCGCTCCTCACGGTGTCCGGCCGGCCGGGAGACCAGCTTTCTTGACATCAAGATACTTTACATCGAGATAAATATTGGGGCTCCGCCCGTGCGGCCCACCCAAGCCGTGCGATCCCTGACGCCCTCGCGCCCTACCCCTCGAGCAGGCCGGCGATGTCGTCGGAGGTGAGACGACCGCCGCCGGCACCGGCGTCGACGACGTCGTCGAAGAGCTTGCGCTTCTTCTCCTGCAGCTCCATGACCTTCTCCTCGATCGTGCCCGCGCTGACGTAGCGGTAGACCATGACGTGCTTGGTCTGCCCGATGCGATGTGCGCGGTCGATGGCCTGATCCTCGGCCGCCGGGTTCCACCACGGGTCGAGGACGATGACGTAGTCGGCCTCCGTCAGCGTCAGCCCAGTGCCGCCTGCCTTGAGGGAGATGAAGAACGCGTCGGCCTCGCCGCTCTTGAACTCGTCGACGACCTGCTGGCGGTTGCGCGTCGAGCCGTCGAGGTACGTCGTCGAGACGCCGGCGTCGGCTGCGGCCTCGCGCACGATCGCCAGGAAGTCGGTGAACTGACTGAACACGAGGGCGCGATGCCCCTCCGCGGCGATCTCGGCGAGTTGCTGCACGACCGTCTCGACCTTGCGGCTCACCGAACGCCCGGCGAACTCGTCGTCGACGAGGGCCGGGTCGAGTGCGAGACGACGCAAGCGGGTGAGCGCGGCGAGGATCTCGACACGGTTGGCGTCCGGATCCTTGAGCAGGCCCATGAGGCGCTGCTGCTCGCGCCGCAGGTGCCGCTTGTAGACGCGCTCGTGCTGCGGCGACATCGCGACGTCGACGCGCTGCACCTGCTTCTCGGGCAGATCGGGCGCGACGTCGCCCTTGCGTCGACGCAGCATGAGCGGGCCGATGCGCCGTTGCAGGCCCTTGAGCGCATCTGTGGCGACGTGCCCCTCCCCCTGCTCGATCGGCTTGCGGTAGCGACGGATGAAATCCTCCGGGCGTGGGAACAACCCCGGCGCGACGAGGTTGAACAGCGACCACACGTCCATGACGGAGTTCTCCAGCGGTGTGCCGGAGATCGCGAGCCCGAACGGCGCGCCGATCTTCTTGACGGCCTGGAAGGTCTGCGACGTGTGGTTCTTCACCATCTGCGCCTCGTCGAGGATCAGCGCGCGCCACCCGCAGGCATGGAACGCGTCGGCGTCGAGCCGCGCGACGGCGTAACTCGTCACGACGACGTGCGGAGCGTCCCGCTGGATCTCCTCGGCCACCTCGGTGCCGCGCTTCTTCGACGTCTCGGCGAGCACCTTCACCTTCAGCTCGGGCGCGAACTGCGCGGCCTCGCGCGCCCACACGCCCAGCACCGACGTCGGTGCGACGACGAGTGCGGGCGTCGTGTCGAGTTCGCCTGCGGCGCGGGCGCGTTCGAGCATCGCGAGGGTCTGGATCGTCTTGCCGAGCCCCATGTCGTCGGCGAGCACGCCGCCGAGCCCCGCGTCCCACAGGTTGGCGAGCCAGGCGTATCCCTCGAGCTGGTAGGGGCGCAGGGTCGCCCGGAACGACGGGGGCAGCTCGACGCTCTCCGGGTTCCACCCCGACCTCGTCAGCCCCTCGACGGCCGCCTGCCACTGGGAGCGCTGCGCCTCGACGATGCCGAGCCCGACGAGCTGATCCCACAACCCGATGTCGTAGCGGCTGATCTGCAGGCCGTCGCTCTTCTTGTCGGTGAGTTGCTGCGCCTCCTCGAGCACCTTGGCGATGTCGAGCAGCTGCGGTGAATCGAGGCGGAAGTACGTGCCCGACGGCAGCATCATGACGTCGCGCCCCTTGCTCATCGCCTCGATGAGGTTGGGGTACGGCACCTCCTGGCCGTCGACGCTGATCGTGATCTGCAGGTCGAGCCAGTCGGTCGCGAGGCCGGCCTCATTGACGCCGACCTGAACGATCGGATCGTCCTCGGCCTCCTCGTAGGCGGGCAACTCGCCCTTCATGACGACATCGACGCCGTCGATGGCCCGCAGCTCGGGGATGGCGTCGGCAAGACGCACGGCCTCCAGACCGGTCAGTTCGGCGGTCTGCTTGACCCATAGGTCGAAGGCCGGCACGGCGCGCGTCAGCCGCAGACGGCTCAACGGCAGCGCCGCGCGGGCGATGACGGCGGCCTCGCTGGAGAAATGGCGCCCGCGCCCCATCGGCGGCGAGGGGAGGCGACGTTCGCCGTACGTGAAGAACGTCTCGACCTTCGCCTTGCCGACGGTGACCGGCTCGACGACGAGCAAGAGGCGCGGTTCGACGGCGTCCGTCAGCGTCTGCGACGCATCGCTGACGCTCGTGTGTCGGCGGATCTGCGGCAGGAACTCGGCCTCGAACTCGGGCACGTCGGCTTCGGGCACCTCGATGACGTCGCCGAGCAGGAGCGGTTGGAGCAGGGCGTGCGGCGGTTCGTGGAACGGCACGAGCTTGAGGCTGCCGCGGTCGAGGATGGCGACGCCGTGGGCCGGATCGCCGACGAGCGTCGCCGTACCGAACTCGGGTTCGAGGTCGACGCCGACGACGTCGGCCGTCAGGACGAGCCCGCCATCGCGTCGGTGGACGCCGAGGCTCACCTCGGCCGCTTCGGCGAGAGTGACGCCCTCACCCGGCGTCGCGGCGAGCATCAGCGTGACGCCTGCGTCGGTCAGTTCGGCGAGCGCCTGCCAGACGCCGGGGCCCAGTTCGTCGAGGTAGACGGTCTGGCCGTTGCCGACCCGCGGTTTGTGGGGCGTGATGAAGCGGCGCAGCGCCTCGCTCTGGTGCTCCTCGGCCTCGGCGATGCCGGCACTGCTGCGGGCGTCGAGCCACGTCGCGGTGCGCGACCAACGGCCGGTACGCATGAGTTTCGTCGGTTTGAGCTCGAACCGCTGCACGGGCGTCGAATCGGTCAACGACGCCGGCCGGGCCTTCGGCTCGAACTGCAGGCCGAGTTGCGCGCGCCATGCATCACTCGACGGGCTCGCCGACCGCGCCGCGGCGCGCTGCGACTCGTCCGGACCGAGGCTCGCAGTGAGCTTGTCGCGCCACGAACTCGTCGAGGACGCCGCGGCCCCGCCGAAGAGGGGAACGACGTTGGACTCGGCGGCGTTTCGCGTACCGGACGGGGCCGATGTGCGGCTGACGCTGCCCTCGCGCACCCCCGACGTCAGCGCGCGACGAGCGGCGAGGATCGAGGCGACCGCATGCTTGCACTCGGTCGCGACAGGACATGTGCAGCGCGAGACCCACAACGGCTCACCGTTGCCGGCCTCACCCTTGTACGTGACGAGGCACTGATACGGCGCGAGACCGTTGCCGGTGACCGTGCCCATGAGGACACGCCCGCGATCAGCCGTCGCGAGCGCGATGACCTTGCCCCCGATGGCGTAGTCGAGACCGCGCCCGAAGGCGCCGTCACCGACGACGGCAGCCAGGCCGACGTCCGTGCTCGTCAGCACCCACGTGGCCTCGTCCGGCTCGAACTTCATCACGTCCGCGAGGCTAGCGCAGCGCGGCGACAACCTCGGAATTCCGCGGAAAATGACCGCTCGAGCGACGCAGCGAGCCGTAGGGTGGCGGCATGCACACGCCGTCGATCGTCCTGTGCGCGACGTGGGCGCCCCTCACCGCGGCCGACGTCGCGACGCTGGGCCCGGACAGCCTCGACGACGACGAACGCGCGCGGGCCCTGGCCGTGCGCTCGGACACCGCGCGCGGCGAGTTCGTCACGCGCCGTGCGCAGCTGCGCAATGAGCTGGCCAACCTCGCGGCCATTCCTCACGAGGACATCCGCTACTGGCGCGAGCCGTGCACGGCGTGCGGCAAGCCGCACGGGCGTCCACGCGCCGTCGGTCATGACGGGTTCTTCTCGACGAGCTCGACGCCGTGGATCACCGCGCTCGCCTCTGCGGACGTCCCCGTCGGGATCGACGTGGAGGTGCTGGCCGCGGCGTCGACCGTCACCGACGTCAGCCGGATGCTGCATCCCGGCGAGCAGGCCGTCATCGACGCAGCGGCGAGCGACGATGACGGACGTCGGGCCTTCACGCAGATCTGGACGCGGAAGGAAGCCCTGCTCAAGGCCACGGGTGAGGGGCTCAACGCGCCCCTCGATCGCGACGACGTCAGCGACCGCGCGCGCATGCCGCCCGGCTGGCGCATCGTCGACATCAGCGACGACCTCGAGGGCTACGACGGCCCGTCGACGTTCGGGGCCTGGGCGATGCGGTCGGATTGAGGGCTGCGGACGCCATCGGAGCCGTCGTCCACGAGACGAACGTGGACGCGAATCGCAGCGGGGGACAGGAATCGCGAATGTGGACGCGAATCGCAGATGGGCGCGGGGCATGCAGGGGCGAGGGGTCAGCCCCAGCCCAGCTCGTGGAGGCGGGCGTCGTCGAGGCCGAAGTAGTGGCCGATCTCGTGCAGGAGCGTGACGCGGATCTGTTCGATCACCTGTTCGCGGCTGTGGCTCAGCCGCTGGATGGGGCCGGAGAACAGGAAGATCTGGTCGGGCAGGGCTCCCCAGCCGTAGCCCTCGCCACGATCCGGTAGCGCGACGCCGACGTACAACCCGAGCAGCTCGCCCTCGCCGTGCGCGACGCAGGCCTGGGCGAGCTGCTCGCGTGACGGCTCGTCCTCGACCTGGAAGACGACGTTGTCGAGACGGTCGAGGAAGCGCTGCGGTACGCCGTCGAGTGCCTCGCCGACGGCGTCCTCGAACTGCTCCCGACTGAGGTGCGTCACATCTTCTGCGCGGTCTCGGCGACGGTCTTCGCGTACTCGGCAGCCTTGTCCGCCGCAGAAGCACTCACCGTCAGCATCGAGTACGACCCGCTGCCGTTCGGGATGACCATGGAGACACCGTGCACGGTGACACCCTTCGTCGTCAGCGTGTACTCCATCTGCTCACCGGCGCCGGCCGGCGTCGTGATGCGGCTGTATTCACCGGTGGTGACCTTCATGTCGCTGGAACTGTTCGACCCGTTCGCACCGCTTGCAGCGTTGAGCTGGTTGAGTTCCTTCTCCAGCTGGGCCTTGCCCGCCAGGCTCGGGCGCGTCACCTTGAGGACGTTGATGTTGTCGTTGAACCTCTGCGCCCCCGTGGCGTCGATCGCGAGGACGTCTGCGGCCGACGTCATCTGCGCGACGTACTTCTCGGGCGACATGCCGGACTTCTTCGCCACCGGCTCGAGCTGCTTCTTCACCGCGTCCTGCTTGCCGAGCTCACCGTCGACGACGGTCCACGACTTCGGCACCGCGAAGGACAACTTGTTCGCCGTCGCCTTCGCCAGCTGCGTGTCGGCGGGCAGCGCCACGCTCGACGCGGCGACGGAGCTCGATGCGCTCGACGGCGAACTCGACTCGGACACAGGGCTCGTCGACACATCGGTCGACGGCGCCGCACTCGACGAACCGCTCGCATTCGAGGCCGCGCTCGCGGCGGCGCTCGTCGCGCTGCTCGCGGCGGACGTACCGGAGTCGGAGCCCATCGAGCACCCCGTGAGCGTCAGGGCCGCGACGGCGCTCGACGCGAGCATCGCGCCCTTGATCGTCATCCGCCTCGTGGTGCGCTGGTGAGACATGGCAAACCCTCCCGATCGACGTGTGGTGGCTCGAGCCTAGCGCGGCAGCACCACCGGACGTCCGGTATTCGGGTCAGGATGCACGACGCACGGGATGCCGTACAGCTGCTCGGCGAGCTGCGCCGTCAGCACGTCGGTCGGCTCGCCCGCCGCGACGATCTCACCGTCCTGCATCGCGACGAGATGGTCGGCGTAGCGCGCCGCGAGGAACAGGTCGTGCAGCACCATGACGACGGTCGTTCCGTGCTCGCGGTTGCGGCGGCGGACGACGTCGAGCAGTTCGACGGCGTGGCCGATGTCGAGGAAGCTCGTCGGCTCGTCGAGCAGGAGGATGCCGGTCTGCTGCGCGAGCACCATCGCGAGCCACACCCGCTGACGCTGGCCGCCGGAAAGAGAATCGGCGGTGCGTTCTGCCAGTTCGCTGACGCCCGTCGCCTCCATCGCCGCGGCGACGGCAGCGTCGTCGTCGGGCCCGCCGCGCCCGAGCAGGCCCTGGTGCGGGGTGCGTCCCTGACGCACGAGCTCGGCCACCGTCATCCCCTCCGGCGCAATGGGGTGTTGCGGCAGCAGCGCGAGGGCCTTGGCGACCTCGCGCGTCGGCGTCGCGTCGATGCTGCGCCCGTCGAGAAGCACATCGCCGGCCGCGGGCTTGAGCAGCCGCGCCAGGCCCGCGAACAGCGTCGACTTGCCGCAGCCGTTCGCGCCGATCAGCACGGTGACCGCGTTCTCGGGCACCTCGAAGGTGATGCCTCGCACGATGTCGGGGCCTGCGGAACGCCCGGATCCGTAGCGCAGGACGAGGTCATGGGCGGCGAGGGACGTCACGAGGCACGGCCTTTCGAACGGCGGGGCGGGCGCTGCGAGGTCAGCAGCAGCCAGGCGAGGACAGGCGCACCGGCGAGGCCGGTGATGACGCCGACGGGCAGCTTGTTGTCACCGGGGACGAGGTAGGCGCCGACGTAGTCACCCGCGATCGTGATGATCGCGCCGACGAGAGCGGCCGCGACGATGGCGGTGCGGCCCATGAGGCGCCGCGAGATCGGGCCGGCGAGCAGCGCGACGAACGAGATCGGCCCGCAGACACTCGTCGTCACGGCCACACCGATGACGACGACGCCGAACGTCACGGCGCGCACGAACCCGTCGGGCACGCCGAGGCCGATGGCGAGCGGGCGCCCCATCTCGAGCACGCGCAGCCAGTGCGCGAGGGCCGCGAGGACGACGAGCACGAGCGCGCCGACGACGGCGAGCCGGGTGATCTGCGGCCACGACACGGCCGAGACGGACCCGGCGAGCCAGGCCATCGCGTCCTGCGCCTGGTAGGCGTTCGACTCGAGCAGGATCCACTGGATGAGCGACTGCAGCGCGGCGGCCAGGGCGATCCCGACGAGGATCATCCGCGGCGTCTGCCCGCGTGCCATCCCGAGGATCACCGCGGAGACGGCGAGGCCACCCGCGATGGCGGCGCCCGTCACGCCCGCGCCGCTCCAACCGAGGATCGTCGTGCAGAACACGGCCGCGGTGCTCGAGCCGAGCGAGATGCCGAGCACGTCGGGGCTCGCGAGGGGATTGCGCACGAGCGACTGCATCGCCGCACCGCACGCCCCGAACACGGCGCCCGCGAGCAGGCACGCGAGCGCGCGCGGCAGCTTCGACTCCATGACGATGTAGTTGGCGGCCGGCACGTCGACATGCTCGCCGCGAAGGATGCGGACGAAATCGGGAATCGTCACGGTGAAGTCACCGAGCAGGCACCGGGCCAGAAAGACGCCGAACGTCACGAGCACCAGCGCAACCAGCATGACGCCCCGACGTCGGCGGCGCGCGGCGTCGAACGTGTTGGGCGTCGTGGCGTGTGCTGCCGTCGCGCGCTTCACAGCGACCTCATCCGCGCGACGACCCACAGCAGGGCCGGGCAGCCGAGGACGGCCGTCATGATGCCGACCTGCACCTCACCGGGCGGGGAGACGATGCGGCCGAGGGTGTCGGCCAGCACGACGATGCACGCGCCGAGCACGCCGGCGGCCGGCACGAGGACGCGGTAGGACGTGCCGATGAGCGGGCGCAGGACGTGCGGCGCGACGAGCCCGACGAAGGCGATGGGCCCGGCGATACCCGTCGCGGCCGCGGCGAGCAGGACGCCCGCTCCACCGATGACGAGCCGCAGCCGGCCAGGACGCTCGCCGAGGCCGGCGGCGACGGAATCGCCCATGGCGAGGACGTCGAGGCGGCGTCCGGAGGCCAGCAGGACGAGAAATCCGATGAGCAGGAACGGGATGGCCGGCACGAGATCGCCGAGGTCACGGCCGGCGACGGACCCGACCTGCCAGAAGCGGTAGGTGTCGAGCGACTTGCCGTTGGAGACGAGCACGGCCTGCGCGATCGACGACGTGCCCGCCGTGAACACCATGCCGGACAGCGCCAGCGTCAGCGGCCCCGACTGCGACGCCTGCCCGAGAGCGCGCGCACCGAACGTCGCGAGAGCCATGACGGCGACCGCCGCGACGGCGGCGCCGACGAGCGACAGCAATACGTACCCGAGTAGGTTCGAGACGCCCCACCACGTGATGCCGATGACAACGGCGAGCGCCGAGCCCGCGTTGATGCCGAGGATGCCGGGGTCGGCCAGCGGGTTGCGGGTGATGCCCTGCATCGCCGTCCCCGCCATCGCGACGGCAGCGCCCACGATGATGCCGATGGCGGTGCGGTCGCCGCGCGAGGCGAGCAGCGCCGAGACGTCACCGCCGTGGAACGAGCCCGCCCCGACGGTGAGCGAGACGGCGACGGCGAACGCGAGCAGCAGCGGCAGCGTCAGCCCGCCTGCGAGCACGCGGCGCGCGTCGATGCGCGGCGTGCGACGCTGATCGGTGCCGGCGCGGGGCGCGGCGGGAGTCGACATCGTCACCCTTTCCAGTGGAACGACGATTCGCCCGGCGCGTCACACCGTCGCGCGGTGGCAGCCGGGCGAACCCTCGAACGAGCCTACGCTCAGGCCTTCTTCGCGGCCTCGGCGAGCTTCGGCAGGAAGGTGTCGATCGCGACGGGGATCGACAGCGGCGTCGGGCTGGCCATCGTCTCGGACGCCTTCTGGTCGGTCAGCGCGAGGTAGCTGCCCTTCTTGAACGCGGGGATCTGCGACAGCAGCTTGTCGGAGGTGATCTTCTTCGTCGTCGCCGCGTCCACCGCGTCGAAGACGACGATGTCGGCGTCGAGCTCGGAGGCCTTCTCGGCCGACAGTTCCGTGGAGAACGTCTTCGCGCCCTGGCTCGCCTTGGTGACGAACGACGGCGTCTTGAGACCGAAGTCGGCGAGGCCACGCGGACGGTTGTCGTTGAGTGTGTAGACGGTGATCGAGTTGAGCTTGGCCGCGTCGAAGTAGACCCAGGCGACGCTCTTGCCCTTGAGTTCGGGGTGCTTGTCGAGGGCGGCCTTGACCTTGGCCTGCGTGTCGGAGATGACCTTCTCGCCCTCATCCTTCTTGCCGAGCGCCTCGGCGATCATCTTCGTCGACTCCTGCCACGACGTGCCGTACGGGTACGTCGGGTAGGCGAGGGTGGGAGCGATCTTCGTCAGCTTGTCGTACTCAGCCTGCTTGAGGCCCGAGTTCGTGCCCGAGATGAAGTCGGGCTGGTACTGGGCGACCTTGTCGACGGGCGTGCCGTCGGCATCGCTGTAACGCTCGGGTGCCTTGCCGCCGACCTCCTTGAGCTTCGCGTCGAACCAGTCGCTCGACTTCGCGGCGTTGCCGCCCCACGTGATCGCCGGCGCGGCGACGGGCACGACGCCGAGCGCGAGCAGGATGTCGGCGTCCGACCAGCCGGCCGTGACGACCTTCGTCGGGGCCTTCTCGAGCTTCGCCGTGCCGAGGGCGTGCTTGATCGTGACGGGGAAACCCGCGCCGCTACCCGCCGAGCCGGCCGATCCCGACGTGGCGCTCGAGGCCTTGTCGGACGACGAGCCGGTGCTGCAGGCGGCGAGGGCGCTGGTGGCACCGGCGGCGGCGATGGCGAAGAAGCCACGGCGGTTGATCATGCGGACGACCTTTCGTTCAGGCGCACGACGGCACCCGTGTCATGACGTGATGGTTCTCGCGAGGCCCTGCCGGACCGCGAGTTAGGCAATGCTAACCTTAGAGAAGTCGAGATCGTCAACCGCGCGGACTGAGGCTCACGTCGCGTCTCAGATAGGTGCGGGGACGGCATCACCACCGGCCACGGCAGTCACCGCCGGGCCACCGAAGGAAGGCGGGACGCGTGAGCGACCAGCCCCACGACGCGATGACGCCACCACGCACCCTGCTACGGGTCGAGCGCGGCGAGGCGGGCCGTGTGCTGCGCGAACTGCGCGCCCAGGACTTCGTCTTCACCGTGCTCGAGCGCGAACAACCATCTTCACGACTCGTGCGGATTCGACTCTCGGGCAACGGTTTTCTGCGTACACACGCGCCGTATCCGACGATGTGGGTGCGGCTGTGGTTCGCCGATCGCTCCGGCACGGGTGCGGGGCATCAGCGGGCGTACACGCTCGTCGACCCCGACGTCCCGACGGACACGTTCTGGCTCGAGTTCGCCATCCACGACGGTTCCGCGACGGCGTGGGCGCTCGGCGCGCAACCGGGCGATCAGGTCGAAGCAAGCCTCTACGGTTCGGAACCGTCGCTGCCGGGCTGCGACGACGTCGACCATCACCTGCTCGTCGGCGACCCCGCGTCACTGCCCGCGATCAACTCGCTGCTCGACGCCCTGTCGCCGGCGCCGACGACCCTCGTCCTCGAATGGACGCACCCTGACGACCGCGCACTGCCGGTGCGACTGCGCGACGGCGACGCGCTGCGCTGGGTGCGCCGCGAACGTGACGGCGGCGCGCTGCTCGACGCCGTCGACGAGGTGCTCGCCGACCTGAGCCAGTTGGGCGACCCGGCGCTCGGGCGCACGTGTCGCGGTGATCGACCGAATCTTCTTGCCGTACCGGCCGATTGCCCGCGCGTTTTCGCGTGGGGTGCGTGCGACACCGTCACGACACGAGCTCTGACGAAGAAGCTGCGCGCCGCGGGTCTCGCGAAGAACTGCGTCAAGACGCTCGGCTACTGGCTTCCCTCCACCCAGACCGCTGCCCTGACGGGCTGACGCTCGACGCGAGCGATCGGCGCAGCCGCCCGCCGCGCCGATCGTGCTGAGCGTTCCTCACTCGTTCGGGATGTTGCGTTCCAGCTCGGCCAGCCAGGCGCGCGACGACGCGTCGGACGGCATGCGCCAGTCACCACGCGGCGACAGTGCGCCGCCGGCGCTCACCTTCGGCCCGTTCGGCAGTGCCGAGCGCTTGAACTGCTGGCTGAAGAAGCGCTTGTGGAACACCTCGAGCCACTTCTTGATCTCGGCGAGGGAGTAGGCGGGGCGCTCGTCGTCGGGGAAACCGCTCGGCCAGCGCCCTTCGTCAGCGTTCTGCCAGGCGTGCATCGCGAGGAACGCGATCTTGCTCGGGCGCGCACCGTGCGTCAGCACGTGGTACAGCGTGAAGTCCTGCAGGTTGTAGGGGCCGATGGCGTCCTGCGTCGACTGCGGCTTCTCGCCCTCCTTCGTCGGCACGAGCTCGGGCGAGATCTCGGTGTCGAGGATCGACAGCAGCGTCTCGCCGACCTCGGCGGAGAACTCGTCACCCGAGGCGACCCAACGGATGAGGTGCTGCATCAACGTCTTCGGTACGCCCGCGTTGACGCCGTAGTGCGACATCTGGTCGCCGACGCCGTAGGTGCACCAGCCGAGCGCGAGTTCGGACAGGTCGCCGGTGCCGAGGACGATGCCACCCCTCTGATTCGCGATGCGGAACAGGAAGTCGGTGCGCAGGCCGGCCTGGACGTTCTCGAACGTCACGTCGTAGACGGGCTCGCCGCTGCCGGCGGGGTGGCCCATGTCCTTGAGCATCTGCGTCGCCATCGGCCGGATGTCGACCTCCTCGAACGTCACGCCGAGCGCTTCGGCGAGCTTGTACGCGTTCGACTTCGTGTGATCGCTCGTCGCGAAGCCGGGCATCGTGTACGCGAGGATGTCGGTGCGCGGGCGCCCGACACGGTCCATCGCCCGGGCGGCGACGATGAGGGCGTGCGTCGAGTCGAGGCCACCGGAGACGCCGATGACGATCTTCGGCGCGCCGATCGAGCGCATGCGCTGCTCGAGGCCCGAGACCTGAATCTCATACGCCTCGTAGCAGTCCTGCGCGAGCTGCGCGTCGTCGGCGGGGACGAACGGGAAGCGCTCGATCTCGCGGAGCAGGCCGCGGTCACCGTCCGGGGCGCCGAGTTCGAACGGCACCTCACGCAGCGGACGCGCCGGGCCGATGCCCGGACGGTTGTCGTCGTAGCTGTTGAAGCGCATGCGGGCCTGGCGGATGGCGCCCAGGTCGACGTCGGCGATGCTCGTGCGCGGGCCGCTCGGGAATCGCTCGGATTCGGCGAGCAGCGTGCCCTGGTCGTAGATCATCGTCTGCCCGTCCCAGGCAAGGTCGGTCGTCGACTCACCCTCGCCGCTCGCGGCGTAGACGTACGCGGCGAGGGTGCGGAACGACTGGCTCTGCACGACGAGGCTGCGCTGCGACGACTTGCCGATCGTGATCGGCGAGCCCGACAGGTTCATGAGGACGCTCGCGCCGGCCGCGGCGGCCTCGGACGACGGCGGGATCGGCACCCACACGTCCTCGCAGATCTCGACGTGGATCGCGAGGTCGGGCAGGTCGACGGCGCGGAAGATGAGGTCGGGCCCGAACGGCACCTCGCCCAGGTCGCCGAGGTCGATGTACTGCCCGCGCTGGTCGAGACCCGGTGCATACCAGCGCTTCTCGTAGAACTCCTTGTAGGTGGGCAGGTGGCTCTTCGGCACGACGCCGAGCACCTCGCCGTCCTTGATGACGACGGCACAGTTGAACAGCCGCGTGCCCTTGCGCAGCGGCGCGCCGACGGCGAGCACCGGCGTCAGACCTTCGGAGCCGTCGACGATCGTCTTGATGGCCGCGAGCACGTCGTCGAGCAGCACGTCCTGGAAGACGAGGTCGTCGATGCTGTAACCGGTGAGGTCGAGTTCAGGGAACACCGCCGCTGCGACGCCCCGGTCGTGCAGCTCGCGGGCGACGTCGAGCACGCGCGCCGCGTTCGTCGTCGGATCAGCGAGCGCGACGGGATGCGTCACCGCAGCAACGCGCGCAAAACCGTGAGCATAGAGCGAGCGGAAGTTCATGCCGTCAGTGTGTCAGCCGGGGGTGCCAACCGCGAGCGTCAGGCAGGCCGGACTCGTGGTGATCTCGGAAGCACGCAGCGACGGCGCCGTCGTCGTCGCCTGGTCAGGGGAGGCCGGGTGCGTGGCGCACCTTGCGAGCAGATGCGCCCGCTTCACTCCGTCGGCTGGCCCTCGCTGTGGCGCGTCGACCACAGACCCGCGGCGAGGCTTGCGCCCCACACCAGGAACAGCGGATCCCAGATCCAGGCGTGCCCGATCATCGCGGCACGGTCGAAGCCTCCGTCAGGGCGAACGGCGCCGAGCAACACGGCGTTGGCGAGCACCGTGTTCGCGCCACCCCACGCCACGAGCACGACGCTCCCTACCCAGCAGACGGGGCGCGTCAGACGACGCAGCGGCCAGCCCCGCCTCGCCAGCCAGAGCGGAGCGACCGCACTCACGCCCTTGACCAACGCCACCGGGTACAAGACCCACATGATGTCGGCGAACTGAGCCACGAAGCTGTCACCCATCGTCCACAACAACCCCCGCTCACCCAGCGCCCAGTAGAGCGTCACCGCGGCATGGATGACGCCGGCGAGTGCGGCGAGGACGAACCAGCACGACGCTGACGAGCGGCGACCTGACGGTTGGACGGTCACGCTCTCACCTGCCCGTCGAAGGGATGATCATGCCCGCTGAGTCAGCTGACGGTAGGTGCCGACGCTGCTGCCGGAACATGCAGATGGGCGTCGAAATAGTCGTGGATACGCTGCTAGGCGCGCTCGGCGTCGTCGCGGCTGCCGCCGAAGCCGGCCACGTGCCACAGCGGCGCGAGCGTCGGAATACAAATCGGGCACGATGACGACGTACCCCCACGACGCCATGCGTTCCGCGTGCGCACGCATGTCGTCGTTCACGCCGAAGATCTCCATCACCATGACGACGCCGGGCCACGGCCCGTCCCCGCCAGGGCGCGCAAGGTAGGCGGAGAGGCGCTCAGAGCCACCCTGCTGCCTCGAAGCCTGAGCCAGATCAACGGTGCGCATCAGGACGTCAGCCATGCCGTGACCGTACTCCAGA
>ERZ941706.231-NODE-231-length-19358-cov-4.363726_pt1 | contig 19358 bp, 16 predicted proteins | sample MGYA00521232_ERZ941706 | MGnify/ENA primary metagenome ERZ941706 (study PRJEB32759, sample SAMN07749893) | skin metagenome | biome: transportation; feature: city; material: polyester macromolecule | host: Homo sapiens | place: Hong Kong:ER line | collected...
GAAATTCCCCTCCCACCTACGTCGGAGGGAGTCCCCTTTCGCATTTAAGATGGGTCCTCCGTGAAACGAGCTGCCAGTGTAGCGGGCCGCCGCCGCTTTGACAGCACCGGGATCACAACCTCGGGGTTTCCTTTGCATCAGGCATCCTGGCGGGACCACTCGCCCCTGGGGTCAGGGCTGGAGGTCACTCGGAAGGGGCGACCACGGCCTCCTCTCCCCTGGCGGTGCGTTTCAGTTGCCCCATGAATTGCTTGAAATGGGGGAGAAACCCCTTGAACAGCTCCTCTTTGCGATGCTGCATCATGACTTCGCCAAACAGCTTCAACCCGACGATAAACGCCTGATGTTCCTGCTCCGACATGGCCAGCTTCCCCTTGCTGAGCGCCAGGATGGCAAAGATGTCGTCGTGATTCTGGCAGTCGAACTGCAACGGGGGCACCTCGCGGTCCAGCGCCTGGACCTGTACACGATAGCTGTGTGGCATCTTTCATCTCCTCTCGGGCTGGGCTTTTGCCCATATGGTTGATAAAATCAATTAAATCCTTTTAAGTTGACTTTATCAACCATGAAGTTATCAAACCGCCTCTTCCGGATCCTCGATCAGTACAAAATCGCCATGACCCAGCATTTCCGGGCACAGCAGATCGCCCTTAGCCCCCTCCATTACAAGGTGCTGCAACTGATCCATGCGCTGGATCCCGCCACGCCGCAGCTCATCGCGCAGCGGTCGGGCCGCGACAAGGCGCAGGTGACGCGCCTGCTGCAGGAGATGGAGAAACAGGGGCTCATCGAGAAGCGGCCCCATCCCACTGACAGACGCAGCATCTGTCTGGCCTTGACCCCGCTGGCCTGCGAGCGGGTCAACCAGGGGGAGCAGGAGGCCGCACGGCTCGACGAACGGCTGTGTTCCCTGCTGACGCCGACGGAGATAGCGCAGTTGCAGCAACTGCTGGACAAGATAGAAAAAGGGCTTGAGTCGACCGGTTAGGGTCAGCGTCAGGGGGTCCGCTGCCTGATTTGTGGCCAACCAGCACGGCCTGCGCTGGCGGCGCCTTGTGAGCCACTCCCGGAGATGGTATCACTGGCCCCACTCTCCCCTTCCCGCCGAGGCGCCATCGTGATCACCCTGATTAAAGAGTCCGACCAGTTGAAAATGCCCTGGAAGAACAGGCAGGGCACCACGGCCCAGATCCTGATCTCCCCCCCTGGTTCGACCCTGGACAAGCTCGACTTTGACTACCGGCTGAGCTCAGCCCCCATCAAGGAAGCGGGGAGTTTCTCCCGCTTTCCCGGCTACCAGCGCATCCTGCTGCCCGTCAGCGGTGCCGGTTTCGTGCTCAACGGCCACCCCTACGCCACCTTCGAGGCAGCCCACTTCAGCGGGGATGACGAGACCCGCTGCGAGCTGCTGAAAAAAGAGGTGACGGATCTCGGGCTCATCTACCACCCGGCGCGCATCAGCGCCAACGTGCGGGTGCTGAACCTGCCCTTCCCCCTCAGCCTCACCCTGGAGACGGACAAGTGCTACCTCTGCCACCTGCTGGAGGGCCAGCTCACCGTGCAGGGGCAACAGGTCGCACCGGGAGAGACCCTGGTGGTGCAAGGGGAGGAGAGCATCCGCTTCGAGTGCGGCAAGAAGACCACCCTCGCCTTCTTTACCCTGCAGCCCAAGCAGGCCGCCGTTTAACGCCGAGGGGCACGGCCCCCGCTGTCGAGGCAGGCCTGCATGGTGTCATAGGGGGTATAGTGCCTGGTGCGGCTGTAGTAGGTGCCGCCCTTGGGGTGACAGATGCCGCTCCGGCTCTTCTTCACCGGGGGCTCGGCGGCCAGCGCGATGGCACACAGCAGCATCAGGCAACAGCCAAGCATCCGTTTCACTGCGTTCATGCTCTCTTTTCCGAAGGGGCGTAGGCGGGCCACTGGCCCATTTGCGGCCTATTCTACGCCGCTCATCTCCTTGCCACCCCAGACCAGATCATGAAAGCACCGCGACGCAGCGCAAGCGAAGACAAAAAAGCCGGGCCCCTCCCGGCTTTTGCTTGTGCTGGCGGCGACACGACCCTTGGCACTACCCCACCTTGAAGCTGCCCTTCATCAGGGCGAAGTGGCCCGGGAAGGAGCAGAAGAAGGTGAGATCCTTGCCCGCCAGGCCGTCGGTCTTGAAGGTGACGCTGGTGCTCTCGCCGCCCCCCACCAGCTTGGTGTGGGCCAGGATCCTGGGGTCATCCTTGGGCAGGTAGTCGTGATCGACCCCGGCGCTCATGCCGGCGGTGGCGATGGCCTGATAGTCGGCGGTGTTGGCCAGCACCCAGTTGTGGCCCATGTTGGCCACCGGCAGCTTGCCCGTGTGATTGAGGGTCACCGTCACCTCCTTGCAGGTGGCCGGCACGCTCATCCCCGTCTGGTTGAACTGCATGGCGTCATTGCCTTCGATCACCAGTGCGCACTCGTCGGCCAGGACCGGGGTGGCGAGGGAGCCAAGAAGCAGCAGGGTTAACACCTTTTTCATCACGTTCTCCTTTGATTGACGAAGGATGACAGCACAGGCATCTCGCCCCCGTGGGCGCGACCCGCAAAGATGCTGTCAGGATCGATCTTCATTGTATTCAAATGTCACCGAAGGACGACCGCTTTTGGGCCAGCCTGCGAGCCCGGTCACTTCTTTTCTCCCGACCCCGGGCCCAAAGCGGGTTGATCAAATTCCCCTCCGGCTTAATTATTTGCGGCCTTCCCGCCCACGGCCACTCGCCAACACCACAGCCGTTGGCTAAGCTGCTCCCCCGTCGATGACTCCCGCGAGAATGAGAGATGAAGTTCCCCTTTGCGCCTGCGCTGGCGCGCACCCTGCTGCTCTCCCTGATCCTGCTGCTTGGCGCCTGCCAGCCGGCCCCGACCCAGACCCGCATCCAGGGCAACACCATGGGCACCTATTATGCGGTGACCCTGAGCGACCCCTTCCCCGGCGGACAGGAGGCACTGCAACAGGAGGTGGAGGCGCTGCTGGCACGCCTGAACAAGGAGATCTCCACCTATGATCCGGGCTCCCTCATCTCCCGCTTCAATCAGGGAACGGGGCTGCCCCCCCAGGTCATCCCGGCCACCATGGCGAAGATTGTGCAACAGGGGATTGACGCCGGGCACCTCACCCGGGGGGTTCTCGATGTCACCGTGGGCCCCCTGGTCAATCTGTGGGGATTCGGGCCGGACAAGCGCCCGGTCAGGCGGCCCGGCGCAGAGCAGATCGCCAAGGCGCGGGAGCGGGTCGGCATCGACAAGCTCACCCTGACCCCCGAGGGGGATCACTTCCTGCTCGGCAAGGCCATCCCAGACCTCTATCTGGATCTCTCCACCCTGGGCGAGGGGGCAGCCTCCGACGAGATAGCCGGGCTGCTGGAGCAAAAAGGGGTCCACAACTACCTCATCGAGGTGGCGGGGGCGGTGCGCAGCAAGGGGCACAACGACAAGGGCAATCCCTGGCGGGTGGCCATCGTCGAGCCCTCTGACAGACCGGGCGCCATCGAGGACGTGGTGACCCCGAGCGGCATGGCGGTGAGCACCGCCGGCAGCTATCGCAACTATTACGAGCTCGACGGCAAGCGCTACTCCCACATCATCGATCCTGCCACCGGCGAGCCCGTGACCCACAAGCTGGTCTCCGCCACCGTCATCACCCCCACGGCCCTGGAGGCCGATGCCCTCGACACCGCCCTCATGGTGATGGGTCCCGAGCGGGCGATGGCCTTTGCCAGGGAGCACAAGCTGGCGGTCTATCTCATCGAGAAGACCGCCACGGGCTTTGCCGCCAGCCACACCCCCGAGTTTGCCCCCTATCTGGTGCGCAAGCAGCCCTGAATGACGAGGCCCCGCGGTGCGGGGCCTCGTTCACTGACCGCCTATTCGATGGGGATGCGGTGGGGCGCGGGGCTGGCCGCCTGCTTGGGCAGGCGCAGGGTGAGGATGCCGTTGTCAAAGCGGGCGCTCACCTGCTCTGGCGACACCTCCACCGGCAGCTCGACGCTGCGCGACACGCTGCCATAGTAGCGCTCGCTGCGCAGGGCCCGTTCATCCTTGTTCTGGCTGTCAAACTGGCGGATCTCCGCCTTCAGGGTCACCAGCTTGCCGTGCACGTCCACGTGGATGTCCTCCTTCGCCACCCCGGGCAATTCCGCCTGCAGCAGGTAGTCATCCCCGCTCTCCCGCAGATCCAGCTTGATCTGGCCGGGCAACGGGTCCCCGTGCAGGGGGCGGATGTAGAAGCCGGAGGCCATGTCGTGGAACAGGTCATCAAACAGGCTGGTGCGACTCGGTAGCAAACTCATCTGATCCCTCCTTGTGAGCGGGCAAGGGAGCAGACGGGCACCCTGCCCTCTGTTGCCTCCCGCATGCTGACGCTCTTCAAGTCTAAAAACCGGGACAGCGCCTGCCAGTGCCAACTCGCCTTCCCTTGACCGGGATCAAAGGCAAGACACCCTTTTTTTCACCCAAGGTCTGCGGGAAAAACCGGGGCCCCTCCCCATGTGCAATTGCCTGCCTGCGGACTTTGGTGGCACACTTCTCCCACCAGCCCGTAGCGCCTTGATGCCAGACAGATGCAGACACCGGACTCCGTACCCGAGAAAAAACCCCAGCCCAAGCCCAAGCGCATCCTGCTGGTCAACGAACAGCGTTCCTTCCAGATGATGATGAAGGCGATGCTGATCAACATCGGCATCAACCGCATCACCTACACCAACTCCGCCGACGAGGCGCGCCGCCGCTGCCAGAAAGAGAGCTTCGACATCTATCTGCTCGACTATGAGCTGGGGGCGGGCGAGAACGGCCGCCAGTTGCTGGAAAGCCTGCGGGATCAGCAACTCATTCCGCCCCAAAGCGTGGTGATCATGGTCAGCAGCGACGGCTCCCGCGCCATGGTGCTGAGCGCGCTGGAAGCCGAGCCCGACGAATACCTGATGAAGCCCTTCTCCCAGGAGCAGTTCTCGTTTCGCCTCAAACGCGCCCTCGCCCGTCGCCAGGCACTGGAGAGCGTCTTCAGCGCCCTCACCCGGGACGATCTGCCCGCCCTGGTGGAGGCCTGTGCCAAACAGGCGGACGCGGTGCCACGCTTTGCCAACTTCTGCCGCTGCCTGCAGGCCGACACCCAGCTCAAGCTGGGCCAGGCCAAGGAGGCCCGCAGCCTGATGCGCCAGCTGCTGGCGGGGCAGGAGAACAGCTGGGCTCGCCTCACCCTGGGCAAGGCGTGCCATACCCTGGGTCTGCACGAGGAGGCGGTAAGCCACCTGCAAGCCACCCTGAAACACACCCCCCTGATGGTGGAGGCCTACCTCTGGCTCGCGGAGTCCCTGCTGGCGCTGGGCAATGACGAGCAGGCCCAGCAGGAGCTGCGCCGGGCGGTGGACATCTCTCCCCAATCGGTGCAGCTCTCCCGCCGTCTGGCGGAAGTGTGCCTGCAACGGCACGACTACGCCCAGGCCAAGGACGTGCTGCTCGCCCTCATCGACTTGTCGCGCAACTCGATCCACCGCACGCCGCATTATCTCGGGGCCTATATCCAGACCCTCACTCTCTACGCCCTCAACAGCAACGACGGCTACCACATCGCCAACCTGCAAAAGCAGGTCAACTCCGCCCTGTCGCGCATCCGCGACTCCCTGATGATGTCGGAGTTCAACTACCCGGTGTTCGAGCAGATCTGCCAGGCCCGGGTGCGCATCGCCCTGGGAGAGCTGCTAAAGGGCAAAAAGATGCTCTATCGCGCCAACCAGAACTGGCTGGACGAGCCCGCCACCATGCCTCCGGCCCTCCTTGGCGAGACCATACTCGCCCTCTATCAGCTCGGGGAGTTCGAGTACGCCGAGAGCCTGCAATCCCTGCTGGCGGAGGATGAGGATCGGCTGCTCACCACCTGCATCCAGGTGACCCGGGATGACAAGACGGTGCAGGAGCGGCGCCAGCGCTATCAGCAGCTCAACGATCTGGGCATCAAGGCCTATCAGGCCGGGGAGCTGGAGCAGGCCCTCGGCCACTTTCGCGAGGCCCTGCGCCGGGCGCCCGCCAATACCGGCGCCGCCCTCAACAAGATCCAGGTGCTGCTGCAACTCATGCAGAAGAACCGCAAGAGCCCGGAGTTTGGCGCCGAGTGCAAGGAGACCCTGGAGGTGCTGGAGGGCATCCCCCTCAACCCCGCCCAGCAGGAACGTTTTCGCAAGCTGCGCCAGGAATATCATCAGCACAGCTGATATCCCCCCTCCTCCCCTCACCTATGCTGATACTGACTCAGGGAAGGGAGGGGCAACACCATGGCAATGTGCCGATACCTGGTGGCCGATGGCCGCCACTGCACCGAAGAGGCAGGGGATCATGATCTCTGCCGCTGGCACGACCCCGCTGCGGCCCACAACACCCCTGATACCGCCGAGGCGCTGGAGCGCTATGTGCGCCAGGGGGGCCTGTGCCACGGCCTGCAACTGGCCCGCGCCGAGCTGGCGGATCTCAACCTGGTGAACAGGCAGGGTCCGGAGGGATTCTTGCTGGAGCAGTGCAACCTCTATCGCGCCAACCTGCGGGGGGCCCATCTCTACGGCATTCGCATCAAGGGCGGCAGCCTGATGAAGGCCGATCTGAGCGAAGCGAACCTCCACTGCGCTACCCTCGACGACGTCAACCTGCTCGGCATCCGCTGGAAGAACACCCGCCTCGACAACCTGGAGACGGGCAAGCGGCTGATGCAGGACAGAAAGGGGCGCCGCGAGCGGGACCCGGCACAGGCCCGCGTCTGGTTCAAGGAGGCGGAGGAGACCTACCGGGATCTGCGCAAGGCCTCGGAGGCCCAGGGCATCTTCACCATGTCCGGTCGCTACATCCAGCAGGAGCTCACCATGCGCCGCCTGCAGATGCCGTTCTGGTCCTACCGCCGCTTCGCCTCCTGGATAGTGGATCTCTTCTGCGGCTACGGCGAGGCCCCGATGCGGGTGGTGCTTTTTTCCCTGCTGCTCATCGTCATCTGCAGCATTTTTTACTTCTTCTGCGGCCTCAACTTCGCGGGCACCCACCTCATCTATCGCCCGGACGCCCCTCTGGAGCAGAACGCCATCTTCCTGATGGAGTGCCTCTACTACAGCGTGGTGACCTTCACCACGCTGGGGTATGGGGACTTCACCCCGGTGGGGTTGTCGCGGATCTTTGCCGCCTTCGAAGCCTTTACCGGCAGCTTCACGCTGGCACTGTTCGTGGTGGTGTTTGTCAAGAAGATGACCCGCTAGAAACCTGTCCACGATCTTGCTGGGAAGCCGCTTCCAAGGCTCATGTGCTGCTCGCTTGTATGTCGCCAGGCGCTCCCATGTATACATATACACTCAGGTTCCTCTGCTGCGCGTCACCTTGCTGACAGACTCTCGCGACAGATCGTGAACAGATTCCCGAGCCGCTGCGCCAGTCACAGCCCCCGAACTTGCATCCATCGCGGATTCCTAGTCCAATAAGCGACGAACAAAAACGACATGAGCACCCCGAACATGAAGATCATCTCTTTCAATATCAATGGCCTGCGTGCCCGTCTTCATCAGTTGCAAGCCCTTATCGACAAGCACCAGCCGGACGTGATCGGCCTGCAGGAGATCAAGGTGCACGACGAAGCCTTCCCGGTCGCGGATGTGGAGGCCATGGGCTACCACGTGGTCTTCCACGGCCAGAAGGGGCATTACGGGGTCGCCATCATGAGCAAGCAGGCTCCCATCGAGGTGCAAAAGGGTTTCCCCACCGATCCGGAAGATGCCCAGCGCCGCATGATCATGGCCAGCTTCAAGCGGGAAGACGGCTCCGTCATCAAGGTGATGAACGGCTACTTCCCCCAGGGGGAGAGCCAGGATCACGAGACCAAGTTCCCGGCCAAGCAGAAGTTCTATGAAGACCTGCAGCACTACCTCGAGACCCACCACACCCCGGACGACCAGATAGCGCTGATCGGGGATATGAACATCTCCCCCACGGATCTCGACATCGGCATCGGCGAGGCGAACCGCAAGCGCTGGCTGCGGGATGGCAAGTGCTCCTTCCTGCCCATCGAGCGTGAATGGATGGAGCGGCTCAAGGGGTTCGGCCTCACCGACACCTTCCGCGCCGCCAACCCCACCGAGTGCGAGCGCTTCTCCTGGTTCGACTACCGCTCCAGGGGCTTTGACGAGAACCGGGGCCTGCGCATCGACCTCATCATGGCCTCCGACGCCCTCAAGGACAAAGTGACCGAGACCGGCATCGACTACGAGCTGCGCGGCATCGACAAACCCTCGGATCACGCCCCCATCTGGACCTGCTTCGCCTGATCCCCACGCCAGGCTCGCCCTCGCCAAAAGCCCCGGCCCCCGCCCATGCGGGGGCTTTTTTTGTTCACTGCCCCGCCCTTTCTTAATCCATGTCAATTCCCAGGCAGACGGCGCTTGCCAGGTCTTGACCTTCTCCTTTCGGCAAGGTTTAGATTCGGCCCATCCGTCACAGGGAAACCACCCATGCTCTCATCGAGATTGCCCACCACGTTCATCGCCCGGCTGTTGCTGGGGCTGATGCTCGTCTGCAATCTCACCCTGTGCATCGGCTGGCATGGGGCGGCCACCGCCCTGACAAGCAGTGCATCCGCATCCATCCTGACTCCGGCGCAGCTCCCCTTGTCTCATGGACGGCACCAGAGCGAGCCGATGCAGCACACCGCCATGCACCAGGCCGACACAGCCTCCCTCTCCTGCCACGGTGGCCCCCAGAGTGAGGCGGCCCCGCCCGGGGAGGAGTGCCAGATGCAGAGCGGCGCCTTCGGCGCCACCAGTGCGCCGCCCCTGCTCGGCCTGCTGCTGTCACTGCTGCTGATCCCCCTGCTGCTGCTCCCCTCTTCGTGGCATGTCGGCTCCCTGCTCGACAACTGGCTGCGGGATCCCTTTCTGCGCCTGCGCGGTACCCATCCCCCTTCCTGGCCCAGACGGCATCTGATGCTCTCTGTGCTGCGCCATTAGAAACCTCTTCTACCCCAGCCTGGGCAATGGTTCGCCATTGCAACAAGTGCCGTGCACCGGCCGACTCGTCGGCAGTGCTCCGTTTGCCGCCCAACCCGTTCGCTGTGATTCGAGTGTTGCGTGACGCAGGTGCGTGAATAACGCCTCTGCCCCGCTCTTGGACACGACGCTCATGCAGGAACCCGATCAGGCGGCCTGATAGAAGAGAAGATGTAACCATGTCATCAGCCAAGATTTTCGCCGTTGCCGGCGCCCGCGCCTCCCGTCCGACTCGTGCCGGAGGCCTGCGATGAACAAGACCCTGATCCTGTCGACTCTGATGCTCGCCCTCGGGGCTGGCGGCGGTTACTGGGCCGCCACCAAGATGGGCGGCGCTACTACCGCCAAGGAGAAGGCCCCCCTCTACTGGGTCAATCCCATGGATCCCCGCGACAAGCGCGACGGCCCCGCCAAGGACAACATGGGGATGGACTTCATCCCCGTCTATGAAGAGAAACAGGGCGGCTCGCCGGGCACCGTTACCATCAGCCCCGAGATCCAGCAGAACCTGGGGGTGCGGCTGGCCAAGGTGGAAAAACTGCCCGTCCACCAGCAGATCGAGACGGTGGGCTACGTGGGCTATGACGAGGAGCGCCTCGAAGCCATCAACTCCCGGATGGCGGGCTGGATCCGCAACCTCGCCATCAAGAACGAGGGGCAGCAGGTGACCAGGGGCAGCTTCATCTACGATCTCTACGCCCCGGATCTGGTGAACGCCCAGCACGAGTACCTGCTGGCGCTCAATACCACCAACCCGCTGCTGCTGCGCGCCGCCGAGGGCAAGCTCAAGTCCCTGCAGGTACCGGCGGATCAGATTGCGGCCCTCAAGCGCACCCGCAAGGTGCAGGAGACGGTGCGCATCTATGCCCCGAGCAGCGGCTATGTGTCAGAGCTCAAGGTGCGTGAAGGCCAGTATGTGGAGCCCGCCGCCCCCCTCTTCAACATCAGTACCCTCAAGCAGGTGTGGGTGAGCGCCGAGGTGTTCGAGCGCCAGGCCGCCCAGATCAAGGTCGGCGATCCGGTCACCATGACCCTGGACTATGCCCCGGGCCGCCGCTGGCAGGGTCGGGTGGATTACCTCTACCCGACGCTCGATGCGAGCACCCGCACCCTGCGGGTCCGCCTGCGCTTTGACAACCCGGACGAGTTCCTGAAACCCAACATGTTCGCCAAGGTGAGCATCGGCACCGGCAAGGGGGAACCCCGCCTGGTGGTGCCGAGCGAAGCGGTGATCCGCACCGGCAGCCAGGACAGGCTGGTGCTGGCGCTGGGGGATGGCAACTTCAAGTCGGTGGCCGTCACCCTGGGCCCCCAGTTTGGTGACAAGGTCGCCATCCAGGAGGGGGTCGAAGCCGGTGACAGCATCGTCAGCTCGGCCCAGTTCCTGCTCGACTCCGAATCGGCCATCGATTCGGACTTCCAGCGCATGACGGCGGTGCGTCCCATGCAGGTGTGGACCCAGGGCCAGGTGCAGAACATCGATCTCGCCGGGCGTACCCTCGGCATCTCTCACCAGCCCATTCCCGAGTGGCAGTGGCCCGCCATGGAGATGGACTTCACCGTGGCCGACGGCGTGGACATCAGCCAGCTGAAACCGGATCAGACCCTGCATCTGCAGGTGGAGCAGGAGGGGGACGAGTACCGCATCATCCAGATCCATGTGGAAAACAAACCGGCCGCAGACGAGCCGATGAAAGAGGCCAAGGACGAGATGCCAGGCATGGAAGGCATGGATCACAGCCAGCACCAGATGGGGGATAAATCATGATCCCGGCCATGCTTCGCTGCATTGAGCACGAACCCAATCGGCAGCCCGCCCACCGAATGAGAGGAGCCCAGTCATGATCCCTGCCATCATTCGCTGGTCCGTCGGCAACCGCTTCCTGGTGCTGCTGCTGACCGTCATGCTCACCGCCTGGGGCCTCTGGTCGGTCAAGCAGACCCCGGTGGACGCCCTGCCGGATCTCTCCGACGTCCAGGTGATCATCAAGACCTCCTACCCGGGCCAGGCGCCCCAGGTGGTGGAGGATCAGGTGACCTACCCCCTCACCACCGCCATGCTGGCGGTGCCGGGGGCCACCACGGTGCGCGGCTACTCCTTCTTCGGCGACTCCTTCGTCTACGTGCTGTTTGACGACGATACCGACCTCTACTGGGCCCGCGCCCGGGTGCTGGAGTACCTGAGCCAGGTGGCCCCCAATCTGCCCGCCGGGGCCCAGCCCCAGCTCGGGCCGGACGCCACCGGGGTGGGCTGGGTCTACCAGTACGCCCTGGTGGACAAGAGCGGCAAGCACGATCTCAGCGAGCTCACGTCACTGCAGAACTGGTTTCTGAAATACGAGTTGCAGACGGTGAACGGCGTATCCGAAGTCGCCACCGTGGGCGGCATGGTGCGCCAGTACCAGGTGCGGGTCGATCCGGACAAACTGCGAGCCTACGGCATTCCGCTCTCCCTCATCGAGACCGCCATCAAGCAGGGCAACCAGGAGACCGGCGCCTCCGTCATCGAGATGGCGGAAGCGGAGTACATGGTTCGTTCGAATGGCTACCTCAAGAGCGTCGAGGATCTGAAGCAGATCCCGCTCGGCACCAATGTGCGGGGCGCCCCCCTGCTGCTGGGTGACGTGGCCGACGTGGTGACCGGTCCCCAGAGCCGGCGCGGTATCGCCGAGCTCAACGGCGAAGGGGAAGTGGTGGGCGGCATCATCGTCATGCGTTTTGGCGAGAATGCCCAGCACACCATCGACGGGGTCAAGGCACGGCTGGCCGAGCTCAAATCCAGCCTGCCCGACGGGGTGGAGATCGTCACCGTGTACGATCGATCCGACCTTATCCAGCGCGCCATCGACAACCTCTCCGCCAAGCTGGTGGAGGAGTTCGCCGTGGTGGTGCTGGTGTGTCTGGCCTTCCTGTTCCACCTGCGCTCGTCGCTGGTGGTGGTCATCACCCTCCCTATCGCGATTTTGACCGCCTTTATCGTGATGCACCTGCAGGGGATCAACGCCAACATCATGTCGCTGGGGGGCATCGCCATCGCCATCGGCGCCATGGTGGACGGCGCCATCGTGATGATAGAGAACGTCCACAAGCACATGGAGCGGGAGGAGCTCACCGACAAGAACCGCTGGCGGATCATCACGGAGGCAAGCATCGAGGTGGGGCCGGCGATTTTCTTCTCCCTGCTCATCATCACCATGAGCTTCCTGCCGGTGTTTGCCCTGGAGGCGCAGGAGGGGCGCATGTTCCACCCGCTCGCCTACACCAAGACCTACGCCATGGCCGCCGCCGCCGCGCTCGCCATCACGCTGGTGCCGGTGATCATGGGCTATTTTATCCGCGGCAAGGTATTGCCCGAGCAGGCCAACCCCCTCAACCGTGGCCTGAGCCAGGCCTATGTGCCCCTGCTCAATGCCGTGCTGGCCCGTCCCAAGACCACCCTCGCCGCCGCCCTGGTGGTCACGGTCGCGGGTTTCTGGCCGCTCCAGCACCTGGGCTCAGAGTTCATACCGCCGCTCGATGAGGGGGACATCATGTACATGCCCACCACGGCGACCAATATCTCGGTGGGCAAGGCGCGGGAGATCCTGCAACAGACCGACAAACTCATCCGCACCGTGCCCGAGGTACAGAATGTGTTCGGCAAGGCGGGGCGCGCCGACTCGGCCACCGACCCTGCGGATCTGGTGATGATGGAGACCAGCATCCAGCTCAAGCCCCGCGACCAGTGGCGCCCGGGCATGACCCCGGAGAAGCTGAAAGAAGAGCTCGACTCCCTCATCCGCTTCCCCGGCCTCACCAACGCCTGGGTGCCCCCCATCAAGACCCGTATCGACATGCTGGCCACCGGCATCAAGACCCCGGTGGGGATCAAGATCGCCGGCCCCGACCTCAAGGTGGTCCAGCAGATTGGCCAGCAACTCGAGCAAATTGTCGGCAAGGTGGAAGGCGCTGCCTCCGTCTACGCCGAGCGGGTGGCGGGCGGTCGCTACGTCAAGGTGGATATCGATCGGCTCAAGGCGGCCCGCTACGGCCTCAACATCGCCGACGTGCAGGCGGTGCTCGCCACCGCGGTAGGCGGCATGGAGGTGGGGCAGACCATAGAGGGGCGCGAACGTTACCCCATCAACCTGCGCTATCCCCAGAGCTATCGCGATTCGGTGGCCAGCCTCGAACTGCTGCCCCTGGTCACCCCCAAGGGTGAGCGGATCGCCCTGGCGGACGTGGCCCGGGTCTACATCAGCGACGAGGCGCCCATGCTGCGCAGCGAAAACGCACGCCTCAACGGCTGGGTCTACGTGGACATCCGTGGCCGTGACATCGGCTCCTTTGTGGCAGAGGCCAAGGCCGAGGTGGACAAGCAGCTGGTGCTGCCACCGGGTTACGCCCTCACCTGGTCAGGTCAGTACGAATACATGGAGCGGGCCATGGAGCGCCTCACCTACGTGGTGCCCCTGACCCTCGCCATTATCGTGCTGCTGCTCTATCTCGCGTTTCACCGCTTCCAGGAGGTGCTGCTCATCCTCACCACCCTGCCGCTGGCGGTGGTCGGGGGGATCTGGGCCGTCTGGCTGCTCGACTTCAACCTCTCGGTGGGCGTCGGCGTCGGCTTCATCGCCCTGGCCGGGGTGGCCGTGGAGACGGGGGTGCTGATGCTGGTCTACCTCAACCACGCCTGGGACGATCTGGTGGCCAGCGGCAAACCGGACAAGGCCGGCCTGCACCAGGCGGTCATTCACGGCGCCGCCCTGCGCCTGCGCCCCAAGATGATGACGGTGGTAACCATCATCGCCGGCCTTCTGCCCATCATGTGGAGCCATGGCACCGGCTCGGAGGTGATGCAGCGCATCGCCGCCCCCATGATCGGCGGCATGGTGACGGCGCTGGTGCTGACCCTGCTGGTGCTGCCCGCCGCCTACTACCTGTGGCGCAGCCGCACCCTGAAAACCCTTGAACACACGACGTCGCAGACGGATACCCCGACTGCACCCTGATCAACCGGACAACACAAACAAGGAAACCATCATGAACTACAAGACGCTGACGCTGACCCTGCTATTGGGCCTCGCCACCCACACCGGCCTGCAGGCCGAGGAGATGATGAACCACGAAGGGCACGACATGAGCCAGATGGGGGAGATGGGCCAGATGGAGGGCATGGAGGAGAGGGTGATGACCAAGGGGGTCATCAGCCGTATCGACACGCAAAACGGCAAGGTAGGCATCAAGCACGAGGCCATCGCGAACCTCAAGATGCCCCCCATGACCATGGTCTTCCAGGTGGCCGATCCCGCCCTGATGGAAGGGTTCAAGGTCGGGGATGCGGTGAGCTTCCACGCCGAAAGTCCGGCTGGAAAGCTCACGGTGACGAAGCTGCAGAAGCAGTAACCACTCACAAGGGCAGTAAAAAAACGGCGGGTTGAACCCGCCGTTTTGTTGTCTGCTTGTCAGCGCCGGGCCGATCCTCAGCCGCGAATGTGGTCGATAAAGGCGTCGATCTGCTCGCGGCTGCAAGCCGGGTTCATAAAGACCGCCTTTTCCCCGGCGATGTAGGAGTAACGGCCGCGCGCGTCGTAATCGGAGCGGGCCACCGCCTCCACCCAGTTGGTGTAGAGCCCCACCTTGCCGCGCCCGGTGAAGAGGCTGCGGTGGTATTCGGTGTTGCGTGCCAGCCGCGCCTTGTAGGCGGGGTCGGGACTGCGGGCCAGCTCGAAGGCGAACTCGGCCTCCGGATCCTGCACCCACTCGGGGTTGTAGATCTTGAAGCCCACGCTCGGCCCCTGGTTCTCCTGGGCCACCAGCTTGACGTTGCCGAGCTGGCTCAGACGGAAGCGGAAGTAGTTGGCGTTTTGCAGGCAGTGGGCCAGCACGGTGCGATACCCCTCGACCCCCAGGTAGTTGAGGGCCGCGTAGGCACCGAACAGGCCGCTCGCCCCGCGGGAGCACTCTATGGTGGACTGCAGGTGGGTGTGGCCCTGGATGTCGCGCTCGAAGTAGGAGAAGTTCTCCGGATCGTTCTCCATCGCCTTGAGGTCGTTCTGCTCCTTGATCATCACCAGGCTGGAGGTGTAGGGCACATAGCCCCACTTCTGGAAGTCGACGGTGAACGAATCGGCGTATTTGAGCTCGGCAAAGCGCGCCACGTTGCGCTCGATGCCGGCCAGGGTCGCGGCGTTGATGGCCAGCGGGTTGGCGGCAAAGTCGTAACCCAGGAAGAAGATCATCGACCAGCCGATGGCGGCGTCCACGTGGATGTGGGGTTTGACCGCCACCTCGAAGCGCTCGCACAGGCGATCCCGCAGGTCCACCACGGGTTTGACCTGATCCACCCCGAAGGTGTCCGTGGTACCCATGGTGAGCATGATGGTGGGCACCACGTGCTTCAAGGCAAAACAGGCGGTCAGGGTGCGCTCGAGATCCGCGAGATCGATGTCGTTGTTCTCCCCGACCTGGATGCGGATGGTCTTGTTCTCGATGTCCACTCCGAGCAGGGAGAGGTTGGTGATGTTGGAGTAGTGGCCGCCCTGGGAGTTGATGATGCGGTAGTCCTGATAGTGGCCGAGCCCCTTGTGCTTGGCTTCCGGCAGGCTCTTGCGAATGCCGAGCAGGTAGCCGTAGAGGTTACAGAAGGTCCCCCCCTGGGTGAAGATGCCGGTGGCACGGACCGGATCGTAACCCGCCAGCAGGGCAATCTGGCGCACCACCTTCCTCTCCAGCTCCTCGGCCACCCCGGCGTATTCCGAATAGACCAGGTTGGGGTTGGCCAGAATGCCCATCTGGGCGCCGTAGATGGCGGGATCCGCCGACATGGTGATGACGTTCTCGACGCTGGAGGGGTTCTCCCAGTCCTTGGAGAGGGCGCCGGCAAACAGCAGTTCAGCCATGGGCTCCCCCGGGGTGCGCATGGCTGCCGGCACCGGCATGGTCTCGCACAGATCGGCGAGGCGGGCGCGGCCGTCCGGCCAGGCATTCAGCCGCGCATCCGGGGCCAGGCCCCGGGCACGAAACTCGTTGAGGGTGGCAAAACCGGGCTCGCGAAACACCGGCCAGAGATCCGGGTTACGGGAAAAAAAGTGGGCCTTGACGGTGGCGAAGCGGGCGGCGAATTCGGGGGAGACGGCGTTGACGCCGTCGTCTTTCAGATAGACCAAGTCACTCATTTTTATACCATTCGTACGGCAAAAGTGCGGTTTTTATACTCCAGTGACCCCGCTATCAACAGCGACAATATCTAATGGTCTCCCCTACTTTTTGTCATGTCTGAGTCGTGACGGGGGCTGCGGCAACCATGCCCGAACGGCCCCCGTCTTCGTCTTGTGATCCCGCTCACGCCGACAAGGTCAGCGCAGCGCCCCCAGCAACCAGTCGGAGAACGCCAGCAGCTCGTCCTGCTGGGCCGGGAAATCGCCCCGCCACCCTTGCAGCAGGGCGTCGATGGCGTCGGCCCGGTAGGCGACCCCGGGCAGCCGCTCGGCCAGGGCATCCAACGGGGCCGGATCCAGGCTGTCGCTGAAGATCTGCACCCGCCCTATCACCCCCTTCTCCACGTCGAAGTGCAGCTCCACCCCGCCCCAGGGGAAGCGTTCGTCCAGCTGGTGACTGAAGGCGGGGGCGTGGCCGAAGTTCCACTCCCAGCTGCGCTGGCGGGCGAAGGTCTCGGCAAAGCCCGGCAAGTCGGGCATCCGCTCGGGGGAGATATGCTCGGGCGGCACCACCTCACCGTAATGGGCAAAGAAGGCGTCGCACAGGGCCTGCACCACCTGCTCATGACCCAGGCCAGGCAACAGCTCGCCAAGGTTCGCCACCCGGCTTCTCACCGAGCTGATACCCTTGGCCGCCAGCTTCTTGGGGTCGGGATTGAGGTAGTGGGCGAGGCGGCCGAGGTCAGCGTCCAGCAGCAGGGTACCGTGGTGAAAACCGCGATCATGGGTCTCCCGGTAGGCCGAACCCGACACCTTGCGATCCCCGTCCGGGGTCGCCACCAGCAGGTCGTTGCGCCCGGAGGCAAAAGCACTCACACCGAGCCTGGCGAGGGCATCAATGACGATGGTGGTGGAGACGCTCTTGTCATAGCCGGGCTTGCCCGCCATGAAGGTGAAACAGCTGTTGCCAAGGTCGTGGAACACGGCGCCGCCCCCGCTGCTGCGCCGGGCCAGGGTCACCCCGTCCTCTTCCATGCGGCGGGTGTTGCACTCCTTCCAGGGGTTCTGGGCCCGGCCTATCACCACCGTATTGTCGTTGCGCCACAGGAACAGCACCCGCTGGGCCGGGTCCATCTGGCGAAAGATGCACTCCTCCACCGCGAGGTTGAACAGGGGATCGTGGGAGTCGGAGAGCAGCAGGCGCAAGGAAGACATGACAGGACCTTCTCGGGAAACAGGAAACGGATGACTACCATACCACCCTGAACGAAGGAAGGCGTCCCCCGACCGCCACAGGTCGACACCCGATACGGACAAGAGCATCAACTTCTGATACGACAGGAGAAGATAAGAGGGAATTGCCGAAAACACGCAGTTTATCATTAACAGGTGAGAAGAGAGGCGGCAGCCATCCCTCCTGGAATGACACCTAATGCCCTTTTCACCGGGCCGGTGACGAGTCAACAAGGTTTCAAAATGAGCCGTGACGCCCATTGACGTGATGAATGACACAAAAATGACTTTTAATGCCTCCCGCGCCCCATCTTATTGGGGCTTGCTCCCCTTGCGAATAACAGGAAATTGTTTGACTCTAGCCAGAAGAGCACCTCCCGAGAGAACAGCGGTATGACGGAGTCCGATGCATCTCGCCAGCCTGTACGCTGGCTTCTGCCCTTCTGGGTGATGATTGCCACCCTGACCACGGCTCCCCTCAGGGCGGATGAGCGCGTCATCCTGCAACTTCCCTGGCAGCACCAGTTCCAGTTTGCCGGTTACTACGCCGCCATCGCCAAGGGGTTCTACCGGGAGGCCGGTCTGCAGGTCACCCTGCGGGAGGCGGGGCCGGGCACCGACGTCATCAATGAAGTCACCACGGGTCGCGCCCAGTTCGGCATCCGCGGCAGCGATCTGCTGCTGGCCCGGGCAGCAGGTCGCCCTGTGGTGGTGCTCGCCGCCATGTTGCAGCACTCCCCCCTGATGCTCATCACCCTGGAGCGGCCGGATATCCAGACCCCGGGCGATCTGGCCAACAAGCGGCTGATGCTCGAACCCGGCTCCAACGAGCTGCTCACCTACCTGCATCGCTACACCCGCAGCCGGCAGTGGGAGACCCTGCCCTACGAACGGGGGGTACAGGCACTGCTGAGGGGCCAGGCGGACGTCATCAGCGCCTACAGCACAACCGAGCCCTTCACCCTGCAGCAACAGGGCATTCCCTTCCGGGTGTTCAGCCCCCGCGACATCGGTTACGACTTCTACGGAGACAACCTCTTCACCTCGGAGAGTGAGGTCATCAACCAGCAGGAGCGGGTCCAGCGCTTCTTGCAGGCCAGCCTCAAGGGGTGGCGCTATGCCATGGATCATCCCGAGGAGATGATCAACCTGATCCTGGAGCACTACCCCAGCGGGGCCGGGCGCGAGGCGCTCGCCTTCGAGGCCCGTGAAACCCGGACCCTGATGCAGCCCGACATCATCGAGCCCGGTTACATGCAGCAGGATCGCTGGCAGCAGATCGCCCGCACCTACCAGGAGGCCGGGATGATCAAGGCGGTGCCCAACCTCACCTCCTTCCTCTACAACAGTACCCAGGCGAGCCTTCGTCAGCAGCGCCAACTGCTCGACAGGAGCGTGGCCATCGCCATGCTGATCTCCTTCTCCCTGCTGGCCCTGCTCGGCGTCTTCCTGCACCTCTATCTGCGTCTGCGGGAAGAGGCCAGTGACCGACAGCGGCTCACCCGGGAACTGGCCCAGCGCGAGCAGCACTACCGTTTCGTGGCGGAGAACAGCGGCGACGTGATCTGGACCATGGACACCGACAGCCTGCGTTTTCGTTACATCAGCCCCGCCATCGCGTCCCTGAGCGGCTATGAGCCCGCCGAACTCTTTGTCCTCTCCCTGCGCCAGCTGCTCCCCGATGAGTCCTGGAAACAGCTTCGCGACGGCATCACCGCCTCCCTCGAGGCCTGGCAACGGGGGGATCATGGGCAGACCCGGTGCGTCATCCACTCCCAGCTGCGCCACAAGCAGGGTCATCTGGTGGCCATCGAGACGGTCACTACCTTGCATGGCAGCGCCAGCACAAGACCGGACGCCATTTTGGGGGTGACCCGGGATGTCACCGAACGTTCGGCCCGGGAGGAGATGATGCGCCGCCTCGCCTTCTATGACCCCCTCACCGGCCTGG
>ERZ941706.232-NODE-232-length-19338-cov-4.225017_pt1 | contig 19338 bp, 18 predicted proteins | sample MGYA00521232_ERZ941706 | MGnify/ENA primary metagenome ERZ941706 (study PRJEB32759, sample SAMN07749893) | skin metagenome | biome: transportation; feature: city; material: polyester macromolecule | host: Homo sapiens | place: Hong Kong:ER line | collected...
AGCAGCCCATGGATCTGGAAGAGGTCAGCCAGCAGTCCCTGCGTCTGACCCGCATCATGCTGCTGCTGGTGTTCGGCGTCGCCTTCTACTGGCTCTGGTCTGATCTGGTGGCGGTCTTCACCTACCTCGACAGCGTGGTGCTGTGGCACAAGAGCGAGGGGACCGGGGCCAACGCCGTGCTCTATCCCATCAGCCTGAGCGACGTGCTGACCGGCCTCTTCGTGTTTGGTGCGGCTCTGTCGCTGGCCCGCAACCTGCCGGGCCTGCTGGAGGTGCTGGTGCTCTCCAAGCTGCGCCTCGCCCAGGGCACGGCCTACGCCTTCACCACCATGCTCAACTACGCCCTGATCGGGGTGGGCAGCCTGACGGCGCTGGCCATGCTCGGGGTCCAGTGGGAGAAGCTGCAGTGGCTGGCCGCCGGTCTCTCGGTCGGTATCGGTTTCGGCATGCAGCAGATCGTCTCCAACTTCATCTCGGGCATCATCATCCTGTTCGAGCGCCCGGTGCGGATCGGCGACACCGTCACCATCGGCACCATCTCGGGCACGGTCAACAAGATCAGGATCCGCTCCACCACCCTCACCGACTTCGACCGCAAGGAGGTGATCATCCCGAACCAGCAGCTGATGATAGAGCGGCTCATCAACTGGTCCCTGTCCGACACCGTCACCCGGGTCATCGCCCGGGTCGGGGTGGCCTATGGCTCGGATCTGGATCTGACCCGCAAGTTGTTGATGCAGGCCGCCATGGAGAACAGCCGGGTGCTGAAAGACCCGGCACCCATCGTCTACTTCCTCACCTTCGGGCCCAGCACCCTGGATCACGAGCTGCGCTTCTTCGTGAGCGAGCTGGGGGATCGCAACCCGGCCATCGACGAGCTGAACCGCCGCATCGACGTGCTGTTCCGCGAGCATGGCATCGAGATTGCGTTCAACCAGATGGACGTCTACATCAAGAACATGCAGGGAGACGAACAGAAGGTGGAATCCCGCCCGGCGCTGCCGCCGGCGGGGAACCAGCCCGTCTGATCCCGCCCGCTTCACAGGCCCCGTCACGGGGCCTGTTTTTTTCTGCCCGCCCCCCGCCTTGGAAAGCGCAGATCGCCCCCAATATAGGGAAGACAACGGACTGTCTGCACGAGGAACCCAATGGACTCTCTCTACGCCGTGGTGCTCTTTGCCATCTCGGCATCGGTCACCCCCGGCCCCAACAACATCATGGTGATGAGCGCCGGCGCCAGCGTCGGGATACGCAAGAGCCTGCCCCTGCTCATGGGGATCTGCGTCGGCTTCACCCTGATGCTGTTGCTGGTGGGGCTGGGCTTTGGCCAGCTCTTTACCCGCTTCCCCGAACTCCACATGTTCATCAAGTGCGCGGGCACCCTCTATCTGCTCTATCTTGCCTGGCTCATCGCCCGCCCGACGGACGGGATGGCTGACAGCAACGGGACCCGCCCGTTCGGCTTTTTCAAGGGTGCCCTGTTCCAGTGGGTCAATGCCAAGGCCTGGGTGGTTGCCACCGGCGCCATCGCCGCCTTCACCAGCGCGGGGAGCGACCCCTTTGAGCAGCACCTCGTCATCGCCCTGACCTTCTTCATCGTCTCTTTCCCCTGCGTCGGACTCTGGCTCCTGTGCGGTTCCCTGCTCAAGCGCTGGCTGGCAAACGATCTTGCCCGTCGCCGCTTCAACCAGGTGATGGCGGCCCTGCTGGCACTGTCAGTGGTGCCCGTCATTCGCGAGATCCTGATCCCCGCCTGAGACGCCGGGACTCCCCTTTCCCTTGACCCGACGGATGGCCGTCGCAAAGGAGATGCAATGCAACAAGTGGTCTATGTGGCCAACCCGGTGAGCGGGTTGATCCATGTGTTTCGCCTCGAAGCAGGCACCCTCGCCCCGCTGCAGGAAGTGCAGACCGGCGGCGAGGTGCAGCCCCTGGTCATCAGCCCGGACCGGCGCTGGCTCCATGCGGGGGTGCGCCCCGATTTTTGGGTGCTGAGTTTCCCCATCGCCGCCGATGGGCGGCTCGGGGCCCCGACCTCGGCGCCCCTCGAGGGCAGCGCCTCCCACACCTGCATGGACGGCAGCGGCCGCCTCTTCTTTGCCGCCTCCTACGCCTTCAACCACGTCACCGTCTCCCGCCAGGATCAGGCGGGCCGGATGCAGCCCCCTCACCAGCGTCTCGACCACCTGATGGCGGCCCACTCGGTCACCTGGCTCCCGGGGCAAAACGGGGAGCAGGATCTGCTGGTGGCCTGCCTGAAAGAGGACAGGGTGCGCCGCTTTGCCCTGGTGGACGAGAGGCTGGTTCCCCATCCCTTGGGGGACATTCACACCGCCCCCGGCGCCGGGCCCCGCCATCTGGCACTGCACCCGGACAACGGCGATCTCTATTGCCTCAACGAACTCGACGCCACCCTCAGTCGCTACCACAGGGAGGCGGACGGACAGATAGTGGCGCGCGAGAGCCTGGACATGCTGCCCCCAGGCTATGAAGGGGAGCGCTGGGGCGCCGACCTGCACCTGACCCCGGATGGACGTTTTCTCTACACCAGCGAACGGGCCAGCAGCCTGCTCACCCTGTTCGGCGTCTCCCCCCAAGATGGCGCCCTCACCCCCCTCGGCCACTTCCCGACCGAGGCCTGTCCCCGGGGCTTTGCCATCGACCACAGCGGCCACTGGCTCATCGCGACCGGGCAGCAATCCCACGAGGTGGCGCTGCATGCCATCGACCCCGAAAGCGGCCAGCTCACCCCGGGCCCACGGAGCGAGGTGGGCAAGGGGGCCATGTGGGTGAGGGTGCTCGCCCTCCCCTGAGATGGCGAAAAACGGGCATAAAAAAAGCCATGGCACTGCCATGGCCTGCGTGAGCCGGCCCCCTCAGGAGCCGGTCACCTCCTTCAGGAAACCGGTGAAACGCTGCCAGGACTTGGCATCGGCATCGGCGCGGTAGTTGTCCGAGCCAAAGACGCTGAACGCGTGGGGAGCGCCGCTGTAGCTGGTCGCCTCGTGCTTCACCCCGGCGCTCTCCAGCTCGGCCACCAGCGCCGCAAATTGACCCAGAGAGACCGCCTCGTCGGCGCTGCCGTGCTGGACAAGCAACTGTCCCTTCGCCTCTTTGTAGTCCTGCCCGGCCGGAGTCTCCAGCCCGCCGTGTACGCTCACCACCCCCTTGAGATCCGCCCCGCTGCGGGCCAGCTCCAGCACGGCGGCGCCGCCAAAGCAGTAACCGAGGGCCACCGCATTGTCGAGCCGCCCCCCCTGCCTGCCCGCCTCCGCCAATCCCCCTTGCAGCAGGGTGCGCATCCTGGTCCTGTCCTGATAAAGGGCCCCGGTGAGGCGCTTCTTGTCTTCCACCGTGCTCGGCCTGACCCCGGCACCGAACAAATCTACGGCAAAGACACTGTAGCCCAGGGCCACCAGCATCTCGGCCCGCTTGATCTCGTAACCGTTGAGCCCGTCCCAGTCGTGCACCAGCACCACCAGAGGGGCCTGCTTGTCGGCACCCGCCAGGTAATAGCCCTCGAACGGCTTGCCTTCGACCTCGTAGCGCACCGCACCGGCCTCGGCCGCGCCGCTCCCCATCAGCCCCAGCAGGGCCAGGATCCATGCCCTCTTCATCCTTTCGTCCTCTCCCGTCAATGGTGCCCCTGAGTGTAGCCGCTTCACATGGGGAGCCCGGGTTCAGTGGTACGCAGGCAAAAAGAGAGAGGCCACCCGAAGGTGGCCTCTTTTTCATCATCTCAACGTACAGCAAGCCAGGCGCTTAATCCTTGGCGCTCTCCATGGCACCCTCTTCGGAGTGCTGGGGCAGGATGAGGTTGAGCAGGATGGCGGCCACCGAGGCCAGGCCGACACCGGCCAGGGCGAAGTCGCCAATCTTCATCTCCAGGGCGCCGACACCGACAGTCAGGGTCACCGCCACGATGGCGATGTTGCGGGACAGCCCCAGATCCACCTTGGACTCCACCAGGGTCTTGAGACCGATGGCGGCGATGGATCCGAACAGCAGCAGCATGATGCCGCCCATCACCGGCATGGGGATGGAGGTGAGCAGGGCGTTGAACTTGCCGAAGAAGGCCAGAATGATGGCGAACACCGCCGCCCAGGTCATGGTGACCGGGTTGAAGTTGCGGGTGATCATCACGGCGCCGGTCACTTCCGCATAGGTGGTGACGGGGGGACCACCGATGAAACCGGCGAAGCAGACGCCGATGCCGTCACCGGCCAGAGTGCGGTGCAGGCCCGGATCCTTGGTGTAGTCCTTGCCGGTCACGCCGCCGATGGCCAGCACGCCGCCGATGTGCTCGATGCAGGGGGCGATGGCCACCGGCAGCATGAAGAGGGCCGCGGCCCAGTTGATCTCCGGGGTCTCGAAGTGGGGCAGCGCCAGCCAGGGGGCGTTGACCATCCCATCGAAACTCACCTGGCCCATCAGCACGGCAGAGACATAACCGGCGATGACACCGCACAGGATGGGGATGAGCTTGATCCAACCCTTGCAGAACACGGCGGCAATCAGGGTGACCGCCAGCGAGATCCCCGCCAGGGTCAGCGCCGTGGTGGCAGGCACCACCTGCTCACCGCCGGCACGGCCCATGGCCATGTTGCAGGCTACCTGAGCCACCGACAGGCCGATCACCATGATGACGGGACCGATAACCACGGGGGGCAGCAGCTTGTGCACGAAGCCCATGCCACGAGCGCGGATGATGGCCGCCAGGATGAAATACATGAAGCCTGCGGCAAACAGACCGAACATGGTGGAGGGCAGGCCCCAGGTCTGGGTGGCATAGATGATGGGGGCGATGAAGGCGAAGCTGGAGCCGAGGAAGATCGGCACCTGACGACGGGTGCAGAGCTGGAACAGCAGGGTGCCTACACCGGCGCCAAGCAGGGCCATGGAGGGATTCAGACCGGTGAGCAGGGGCACCAGCACCATGGCACCGAAGGCGACAAACAGAATTTGCAGCCCGGCGACGCTTTGCTTGACCAAGGAAAACATGGGTATCCTTAATTTTTTGATAACTGACAGGGATATTTGACACTTTTCAGTCATCACAAGACGTTTTCAAGGCAGCCAACGGGCCAAATGGCGTCATTTGTTGCCTTTCACTGCTTGGGGAGGGCATGAAACTGGCTTTTTAGGCGGGATTCGCTGCTACAAGCATCGAGGAAGCGATTTTACGCACTTTTATGGCCAACGCCAATCGTTTTTCCGGCGAGTTGACATGACAAGGCTTTCAACTGGTCGACGCAGATACCGCCCCAATCCCCTCTCTATACTCGAAGGCGTGACCCCACACCGACAAGGAGTTCCCCATGTCACTGCCCTCGTTCAAACCCAGCCAGCGCCGGCTGCTGCTGGGCTCGGCCATCGCCCTGGCCCTGTTCGCCCTGGCCCTGTTCGCCACCCCGCTGAGCTATGACTTCGACCACCACCAGTGGCAGGCAAACCAGGCACATGCCAAGTCCTGCTTCATCGCTGGTACCCGCATCCTGATGGCCGATGGCTGCGAACGCCCCATCGAGACCCTGCGGATCGGCGATCGGGTGCGGGACAGGCACGGGCAGAGCAACCGCATCCAGGCCATCGAGCGGGTGGCGCTGGGGGCGCGCAGGCTCTACGGGCTCAATCATCTGCCCCCCTTCTTTACCGCCGAGCACCCCTTCCTCACCACCCGGGGCTGGGCGGCCATCGCACCGGCCATGACCCGCACCGAAAACCCGGCCCTCGCCGTGCTGCCGCTCTTTACCGGCATGCACCTGCTGGGTTGGTCAGAGGGGGGCTGCGCGGGCAACCTGGCGCTGGCGCCGCACCCTGTCGAACTGCCGGTGGCCTCCCTCTCCTGGGTTGATGCCCCGCCCGCCACGGCGCTGTTCAACCTGATCCTCGATGGCAGCCACAGCTATGTGGCCAATGGGCTGATCGTGCACAACAAAGGGGGGGATGGCAGCGGCAACAGTGGTAGCGGAGGCAGCAACAGCGGCGGCGGAGGCAGCAACAGTAGCGGCGGAGGCAGCAACAGCAGCGGCGGAGGCAGCAACAGCAGCGGTGGGGGCAATAGTAGCCACAGTGGAAACAATAGCGGAAATGGTGGCGATAGTAGCCATAATGGAAACAATGGCGGGGACGACAGCGGCCACGGCGGCGATGACCGTGGTCAGGGCGAACATGCCGGTGGCGACCAGCACGCTGGCGGCGATCGCCACGGCGGTGGCGACAAGCATGCAGGCGGGGAGCGTCATGCCGGTGGCCGGGTGGACGACAACGGTGTGGACGCCGTCGACGCCAATGGCAACAAGCTTCGAGGCGATGGCAGCGTGGATGACAACGGTGTGGACGCCGTCGACGCCAATGGCAACAAGCTTCGGGGCGATGGCAGCGTGGACGACAACGGCGTGGACGCCGTCGATGCCAATGGCAACAAGCTTCGGGGCGATGGCAGCGTCGATGACCGCCTGGTGCCCCCGCCCGCTCAATAAGTGGCAGCGTCCTGCCCCGCACACACAGCAGGGCGGAAAACAGAGAGGGTGGCCTGGGCCACCCTCTCTGTTTCTATGGCATCGTCATGCCCGCGATACGTGCGGGCAGGTCGCACCTCAGACCCGGCGATAGGGCAGGTAGACCGGCTCCCACATATGGCTCAGGATGTGCTCTTGCAGATCCTGGCCGATCAGCGGGTGGGAGGGATCCCGGCGCACGATATCCTTGAGCACTGCGGTCGCCACGTGCACCGAGATGTTGCGCAGCTCGCTGATCCTCGGGTAGACGGTGCCCCGGGCGAGATCCGCCTCGCTCACGCACTCCGCGAGCGCAAAGGCGGCGGTGGTGAAGATGTCCGGGCTTATCTCGCGGATCTGGCTGACGATGGCCGCCAGCCCCACGCCGGGGAAGATGAAGACGTTGTTGCCCTGACCGATGCGATAATCCTGCCCATCATGATGCACATCCTTGAACGGGCTGCCGGTGGCGACGATGGCGCGCCCCTGGCTCCAGCGGAAGATGTCTTCCGGCAGGGCCTCGCAATTGGCGGTGGGGTTGGAGAGGGGGAACACCATGGGGCGATCGCAGTGAGTCAGCATCAGCTGGATGTGCTCCTCCTGGAAGGCGCCGCCGGCGCCGCTGGTGCCGAGCAGCACGGTGATGGGCACGTGGCGCAGCACATCGGTCAGCCCCGCCTTGCCCTGCAGATCCCACTGGGCCAGCAAGAGGCCCGGCTTGGCGTAGCGGCGCTTGTACTCATCCAGCCCCTCGCGGTTGTCACACACCAGCCCCTGGGTATCCAGGATGTAGATGCGATCCCGCGCCGCCTGCGGATCAAGCCCCTCGCGGATCATCCCCGCGCAGATCTGATCCGCCACCCCGACCCCGCCAGCCCCGGCCCCGTAGACCAGGTAGTGCTGCTGGCCCAGGGTTTCCCCCTTGGATTTGACGGCCCCAATGATACCCGCCAGCACCACGGCCCCGGTGCCCTGGATGTCGTCGTTGAACGACGGCAGCGCCTGCTGGTAGCGGGCCAGGTTGTTGAAGGCGTTGGACTTGCTGAAGTCCTCCCACTGCAACACGGCGTTGGGGAAGTGGCGCTTGACCCCGGCCACGAACTTGTCGATGAAGTCGTCGTACTCCTTGCCGCGAATGCGCCTGTGGGGCTGACCCAGGTACATGGGGTCATCCAGCAGCGCCTGGTTGTCGGTGCCCACGTCCAGCGCGATGGGCAGGCAGCAGGCGGGGTGGATGCCCGCCCCCAGGGTATAGAGGGCGAGCTTGCCGATGGGAATGCCCATGCCCCCCACCCCCTGATCGCCGATGCCGAGGATCCCCTGGCTGTCGGTCACGACGATGATGCGCACCGCCTTGGCATCCATGTGGCGGGCGAGGGAGCCCATGTCATCGACGTTCTTCGGGGTGATGTAGAGGCCGCGCGGCTTCTGGAAGCGGTGGCTGAACTCCTGGCACGCCTTGCCCACGGTCGGGGTGTAGATGTAGGGAGTCATCTCCTCCACGTGGCGGGACAGGAGGGCGTAGAACAGGGTTTCGTTGCGATCCTGCAAGGCTCGCAGGTTCTGGTACTTCTCGATGTCGCTGCAGGCGCTCAGGAAGGCCTCATAGACCCGCTCCAGCTGGGCTTCGAAAGTCTGCACCTGGGGCGGCAAGAGGCCGCCCAGCTCAAAATCGGCCCGCTCCTGTTCGGTGAAGGCGGTACCCTTGTTGAGGTTGCGATCGTTGAGCAGATTGGTGCCCGTCAGCGCAACGGGGCGAAAATCGTGACCCTGTGCATCTTTCCACAGCAGATATTGTCCGGTAGCCATAGTCATTCTCTTTGATTTACATGAAGTTGCCATCAGGCAGGAGAGCAAGACTCAGAATGCTGGGGATCATATGACGTTTGCCGATCCGGTTTTGTGAGCTTGGACAAACCCTGCGGCCAAAGGCGCCTTTGCCGGGGCAGCCGAAGGTTGCTCCCGCGCCCGCCTTGGCGCAAGATCCCGACACGCCCCTGTGGGCATCCCTTTGCGAGCAACGGAGCACCATGACCCCTTCCTCTTCCCCCGCTTTTCTCGTCAGCGGCGTCATCCTCGCGGGCGGTCGCGCCACCCGCATGGGGGGCGATGACAAGGGCTGGGTGCCCCTCGCGGGCACTCCCCTGATCGAACACGTGCTGACCCGCCTGCGCCCCCAAGTCGACGAGGTGCTGATCAACGCCAACCGCAGCCAGGCTCGCTACCGGCAGCTTGCTCCCGTCATCGGGGACGCGCAGGCCGACTTCCAGGGGCCGCTGGCCGGCATGCTGGCGGGGCTGACGGCGGCCCGTCACGACTGGGTGCTGTTCGTCCCCTGTGACGGCCCCGCCCTGCCCCTTGATCTGATGACCCGCTTTCTCGCCGCCATCACCCCGGACACCGATCTGGTGGTGGCCCACGACGGGGAGCACCTCCAGCCCGTGGTCGCCCTGCTGCGCCGCGCCCTGCGCCCCTCCCTGAGCCAGGCGCTGGCGGACGGGGAGCGCAAGACCGGGGCCTGGTTTGCCCGCCACCGGATGGCGGTGGTGCCCTTTGCCGATCTGCCCGACGCCTTCGTCAACCTCAACAGCCCGGCCGAACTCGCCGCCTGGGAGACGAGGCTGCGGGAAAGGGGCGCGCCATGAGCCCCCTGCCCCTGCTCGGCTTCGTCGCCTGGAGCGGCACCGGCAAGACCACCCTGCTGGAGCGCCTCATCCCGCGCCTGGTGGCCCGCGGTCTGCGCCTCGGGGTGCTCAAGCACACCCACCACGCCTTTGACATGGACCAGCCCGGCAAGGACAGCCACCGCCTGCGCCAGGCGGGCGCCACCCAGGTGATGGCGGCCTCCGACCGGCGCCACGCCCTGATCCGGGAGACCCCGGAGGGGGAGCCCCCCTTCGAGGTGCTGCTGGCCCGTTTCGACTGGGACAGGCTCGATCTGCTGCTGGTCGAGGGGTTCAAGCATCACCATTTTCCCAAGATAGAGCTGTATCGCGCCGCCATCGGCCGGCCCCTGCTCTTCCCCGATGATCCTGACATCGTCGCCCTCGTGAGCGACGTTCCCCAGACCACGACCCTGCCCCGGTTCCCCTTCGAGGATCTGGAGGCCATCGCCGACTTCATCTGCGCCCAGTTGCCCCCGCACGCCCCCCGTCAGGCCCCGTCGCCCCTTCGCCTCTGCGCCCGGCTGCTGGCGGCCCTGCCCCCATCGGCAGAGCAGGGCGTTGTGCCCGGCTTGCTCAGTCAGGACGAGGCGGGCACCCTGCTGGTGCGCCCGGTGGACGGGGGCCACGACAGTGCCAACTGCCGCATCGAACGGGCGCCGGGTAGCGTGGCCCTTCCCCCCGGCGAGCGGGTCATGGTGCGCCTGCCGACAGGTGCGCCCGCATGAACCGGGGAAACGACGCAGGTCAAGGCAAATGCCGTCCTCCTTGCTATCCTCACACCCCTGACCCGAGATAAGAGAACGCCCTTGCGCCTCAATGCCCCGCTCTCCCGCTTCGATCTGCTCATCTATGGCCGCTACCGCCTGGTCCACGGCCTGCGCATCGCCCTGGCCTTCACCCTCACCTTCCTGCTGACCCGGGAGCTCAAGCTGCCGGAGAGCACCTGGCCCCTCATCACCCTGGTGGTGGTGATGGGCCCCATCTCGTTCTGGGGCAACGTGCTGTCGCGCGCCATGCAACGGGTGGTGGGCACTGTCTTTGGCGCCGCCTGCGGGGTGGTGGCCCTCTATCTGGAGCTCTACTCCCTGCCCCTGATGCTGGCCTGGTGCTGCGCCATCATGTTCCTGTGCGGCTACCTGGCGCTCGGCAAGCGCCCCTATGTGGGGCTGCTCATCGGTATCACCCTGGGGGTCATCGTCGGCGGGGTGCCCGGGGACATCGAGACCGCGCTCTGGCGCAGCGGCGACGTCATCCTGGGGTCGGTGCTGGCCCTGCTGTTTTGCAGCATCTACCCCCAGCGGGCCTATACCCACTGGCGTCTGCAGATGCACGACACCCTGCAGCAGGCCGGGCGGCTCTACCACACCCACCTCTCCCCCAACGTGCTGGAGCGCCCCAAGCTCACCCGAAGCCACGCCCGCCTGCTCGCCAAAATAGTCAGCCTGCGCCCCCTGCTGGCCCCGGCGGTCAAGGAGACCCGCCTTGGCAGCCCGCTGTTCGAGGCGACCCAGACCACCCTTCGCAACAGCGTCTGCACCCTGGAGATGCTGGCCAACACCTATTGGCGGGATCGCCAGAGCCACTTCCTGATGCAGAGCCACCCGGGGCTTCGCGCCTGCCAGCAGGCGACGAAGTCGGTGCTCACCGAACTCGCCCTCATGCTCAAGAGCGGCGATACCACGGCGGCCGACCAGGCCATCGGCCGCCTGCAAGAGGCCGCCGCCAGGCTCGATGGGGAAGCAAGCCAGGCGCCAGGCCTGGGACACGACCCCACCCTTGGCGGCTACCTCTGGCTCAATCTCCATCTCATCGAGCAGCTCGCCCACCTCCATCGCCTGCTGGGACTGGTGCTGCAACCCTATGCCAAGCCCTCGGCCCGCCCCTGAGCGCGCCTCCTGCAACCGCCCACAAAAAAGCCCCGCCGATGCGGGGCTTGTTTGTCTCGGGCTCGCGCCTTAGCTTGCACGAGCCAGGGGCTGCTCCGGAGTGAGGTAGAGGGAGAAGTCCTCTATCCCCGCCTTCAGGGCGGCAAAGCAGTCGGGGTCGATGGCCGTGCCCAGGTTTTCCGCCATCATCTCCAGGGCCCTCGGCACCGGGATGGCATCCCGATAGGGACGCTTGGCGGTGATGGCATCGAAGATGTCGGCGGTGGTGATGATGCGCGTCTCCAGGGTGATCGCCTCCCCCTTGAGCCCCTTGGGGTAGCCCTTGCCGTCGAGTCGCTCATGGTGGGCGCCAGCCACCTGGGCCAGCTCCTCGAAGGCGCCGATGCGGCTCAGGATCTCCTCGGTGTAGGCGGCATGCATCTGCACCGCCGCCCACTCCTGCTCGTCAAGCTTGCCCGGCTTGTCGAGGATGGCGTTGCTCACCCCGAGCTTGCCCACGTCGTGGAGCAGGGCACCCCGCTTGAGCCAGCGTCGCCGTGGCTCGGACAGCCCCATCTGGGCGGCGAGGATGTCGGTATAGAGCGCCACCCTGCCGCTGTGCCCGGCGGTATAGGGGCTCTTGGAGTCCACCACCTGGCCGAAGGCCGCAGCAATCTCATCCAGATAATCCTCATCCAGCGCCACCTCCCCCTGCCCCGCCGGGTGGGCGAAGACCCGCTCCGCCAACGCGGGATCCGCCAGCCCTTGCCAGAAGGCGTCATCGGCCAGCGCCTCGAAGGCCTTGACCAGGGCGGGATCAAACCAGTTGCCGCTGCGCTCGCGCAGCTCCCTCATCGCCGCGTCCGGCCCGGCGGCGGCGTGAAACACGTCCACCACCTGACAGAGCAGGGCGATGCGGGAGAAGAGCGGAATGGCCTCCCCCGCCAGTTGTTGCGGCCGCCCTTTGCCGCTCCAGTGCTCATCCAGGGAGAGGATCCCCTGGGCCACCTCGTCGCTGAAACGCAACTGGCGGGCGATGTCCGCCCCCCGGTGGCAGCGGGTCAGGATCAGCTCGTTGGCTATCTGATCCCCGTTGCGAAAGATGTGGAACAGGCTGCGAAAACGGCCCAGCAGATCCGCCTGCAAGCCGGTGTGGCCCAGCACGAAGTTGACCACCTCGGAGAGGGAGCCATCCACCAGCTTGAAGTCGCGCTTGAAGTGAAGATCGTCGGTGAGATAGAGCTCGCAGATGCGGGCGGCATTGCTGCTGCACCCCAGATCCTTGAGCAACAGGGTGTAGTAGAGGTCGTGGCGCTGCCGGGCATCCAGTCCCAGTTGCTCCCCCAGACGAGAGCCTATCCAGCAGCAGCGGATGCAGTGGCCTCTCGGCTGCCCTTCCGTCATGTCCAGGGCATGACTGAGAGAACCAATCAGCTCTGCCAAACGCAACCCGTTTACCGTCATAGCCCACTCCCTCTACATCGGGGCGTACTTGCCCGCGGGCATGTATAGCATTTGTCGGGAGTAAAGGATCAGGGGCGCGACAAATTATGCCTGCACCGCTCCCCGACTTGCCGCCGCATCGAGCTGCTCGCGGCTCAGGGTCGAGACCAGTTTGTCATCCAGATAGAGATCCAGCCGCTCCCCGCGCATCTCTCCCCGCATCAGGCTGCGCTGACCGTCGATGTAGTGGATCTCCATCTGGGCGGTGCGCTCGTCCGGGTAGCTCACCTGTACCTCGCGCACCCCTTGAGGCAGCAGGGCCAGCGGCACCTGGTTGAGGGCAGGATCCAGGTGCGGGTTCACCTTGATGATCGCATCGCTCTTCTGATCCACCAGGGCGGGCGCCTTGCCGGTAATGGGGTTCTTGCCGGACCAGAATTCGATGGTGTTGAACACGAAGAGATCCGCCGTGGCCGCCAAGCCATAGACGGGGGAAAGGAGCACGAAGACGCCGGCACGGCCGTAGCGATTGTCCACCACGCTGAGGTTGCCCTTGGTCACCATGGAAGAGAGGCCCATCTGGCCCATGCAACCACCGAGCCCCAGGCTCGCCCCCATTCCCAGCAGCAGGGCCAGTGCCCTGCCTCTCTGTCGTACTGCCATTGTTGTCTACCTGCTCAATAAAAAGGAGGCGGCAGCCTAAACAAGGGGGCCGGGCGGCACAATGACGAAGGGGGGCGTCATACAGCCAGGGTTCAGCCTGGCCGTCCGATCGCTCACTCTGTTGGCAATCTTGCGGTCAGCCCCTCAGATGGAGAGGGCGGACACCGTCTGGGAGACCCTGTCCGCCTCCTGGTGGATCTCGCTCATCAGCTTGTCCACCCCGGCGATCTGCTGCTTGCCGAGTTCGGCGCTGCCCGCCACCCCGGCCATGTCGTCGGTCACCCTGGCGGTCAGCTCGCGGTTCTTCTGCACCACCTTGGCGATCTCGTCGGTAGAGAGCGACGTGCGGGCGGCCAGCTGGCGCACCTCGTCCGCCACCACCGCAAACCCGCGCCCCTGCTCCCCCGCCCGCGCCGCCTCGATGGCAGCGTTCAGGGCCAGCAGATTGGTCTGATCGGCGATGGCGCTGATGGTCGAGACGATGGCCTCGATGCTTCTGGACTGCTCGTTGAGCTGGCCGATGAGGGCGATGGCCTCATCCACCTGGGAGGCGATGAGGGAAGAGGTCTGCACCACGGCGCGTAGCAAGCCCGCCCCCTCCTCTGCGCTGTGCAGGGTCTCCTGGGCGGTGCTGTGGGCCAGGCGGGCCGCCTCCCGGGTGGCGTGGTTCTGCTCGATGCGCGCGGTGATGTCGCTGGCGAACTTCACCACCCGCACCACCTTGCCGCTGCCATCCCGGATGGGATTGTAGGTCGCCTCCAGCCAGACGGCCTGCCCCCGGCTGTTGTGGCGCATGAAGAGGCCGGATTTGAACTGGCCCCGGGCCAGCTCCTCCCAGAAACGGGGCTGCTCGCGCAGGAAGGTTTCGTCACAGAAGATCCTGTGGTGCCTGCCCGCGATCTCCCCCAGGGTGTAACCCATGACGCTCAGGAAGTTGGCATTGGCATGAATGATGTCGCCGTTCGGGGTGAACTCGATCATGGCCCGGGAACGGTCCAGCGCCTCGGTCAGCGCCTCGAGTCGCTCCAGCCGCTGGTGCTGTTCGGTGACGTCGCTGGCCATCTTGAGTACCCGGGTCACCCGGCCCTGGTGCTTCACCGGGAAATAGGTCGCCTCCAGCCAGCGCGTCTCCCCCTGCCGGTTCACGCGCTCGAAGGTGCCAGACTGCACCTCCCCCTGGGCGAGGCGGCGCCAGAACTGGCGATAGTCACCGGACTCCCCCCAGGCCCTCGGACAGAGCTGGCTGTGGGGCTGCCCAATCAGTTCGGCGGCACCATATCCCATCAGGGCCAGGAAAGGGGTGCTCGCCTCCTGGATGATCCCCTCCGGGCTGAAGATGACGGTGGCGGCACCCGCCTTGATCGCCTCTATGATGCCCTGCTCCTCGTCGAGCCGGGTCTGGCATGCCTGCAACTGCGCTTTGAGCTTCTGATTGAACATGACACTTCTTCCTCGTTGACCATCCCCATGGGCACCACGGCCTCACCCACAGAGGGTATCGGCACCGCCAGCGCCGACATAAGTGGTCGGACGACTGAAACGAATGGGGCGCGCAGTGTATAGAAAAGCGGCGATGCCGCCAAGGGCTCCCAGTACGCAGCCCTTGTGAAAGAGGATCAGCCCGGTGCAGAAAAAGAGGAGGCTAACGGCCAGGTACGCACTCGAGACAGGCAGGATTGCCAGCAAAGCCGAACCGTTCGTAGATAGCGCGCCCATCACTGCTGGCATGGAGCCACAGCTTGCCCAGTTGCTGCTCGCGGGCATACGCCACCATGGCCACCAGCAGGGCGTTCGCCATTCCCCGTCTGCGCCAGGCCGGCCGGGTGTAGATGTTGAGCAGGTACCCTTCCCGCCCCGCCAGATTGCCCGGGTAGGGCGGGCGCACGAAGAGTGCCAGGGTGGCGCACGCCACCACCTCGCCCTCCTCCTCCACCACCCAGCTACGGGCGCGACCCTCTTCCTGCGCCTGAATGAAGTAGGCCTGCGTCGCCTCCCTGAGGACCGGATCCTCATCGGGCCGGGCAAGTTCCCCCACCTCGCAAAAGAGCGCCATGCGCAGTGTCGTCAGGGCAGGAATATCGGCCGCCAGGGCCTCGCGAACCTTCATCTCTTCTCCTTTGCATTCCTTGCCCACCCGTCAGTCAGGCAGGGCTCGTGTGCGGCCACCTTACGCCGGAGGCGAGCGACGGGCAAGGCGCCAGCTGTCGAGCCCCAGGGGGCCCGCCCCCCACACGGCCAGGGTCAGCAGCATCCAGCCCCACAACTGGTGATCGTGAAAGCCTCCCGCCCAGAGGGCCGGGTAGGAGATGACCGCCATGGCGTTGAAGCCAAAGAGCAGCAAGGCGACCGGACGGGTGAAGAGGCCCGCCAGCAGGAAGAGGGGCAGCAACAGCTCGGTCGCCGTGCCCGCATAGGCCGCCCACTGCCAGGGCAGCAGGGGCACCTGATATTCGAACTCGAACAGATAGAGGGTGCTGTCCCAGGCCGTTAACTTGAGCCAGCCGGATCGCAGAAAAATGGTGGCGACCCAGAGCCTGGCAAGCAGCAACAGGCCACCGCTGCACCAGGGCAAGATTCGTTCAACAAGGGGGCCAAGGGGCCTGGCAAGGGTTTGCGTTGTCATGGGGCAAGCTCCAGATCGACCAGCAGGTCGAGGGTGATGAGGGGGGCCAGGTGTTCGGCCATGGCGGGATCCTGAGCCAGCAGGCTGGCCAGCGGCCTGCCCTGCAGGCAGCCTTGCAGCAGACGCCAGGCGGCGGCATCCAGGGGAATGGGGTCGACCCGGTGTCCGGGGCGTTTCTTGAGTGCCAGGGAGCAGACAGCATCCAGCTCCCTGACCGTCTCACCGCCGTGCAGGGCCATCTGCCAGAGCGCCAGCACCGGATGGGGGCTCTCCAGGAGCAGCAGATCGCAGGCAGGATGCAGCACCAGCCGCTCCCAGTGGTCAGGGGTCATGGCGGCAAGCCGCTCGGCGGGCCAGCGCCGCGTCTCTGGTGCAAGCAGCGAGACCCGCCAGGCGGGCTGGTTCGGCAACTGGACCCTGCTCTACTGGGCCTGGTGGATCTCCTGGTCCCCCTTCGTCGGCCTCTTCATCGCCCGCATCTCCCGCGGACGCACCCTGCGCGAATTCATCCTCGGCGTCCTGTTCGTGCCCACCGCCTTCAACCTGCTCTGGATGACTGTGTTCGGCAACGCCGCCATCTGGGCCAGCCAGCATGAGGGGGGCATAAGCCTCATCGACTCGGTCGGCAACATCGACACCCTGCTGTTCAACTTCTTTGACCTCTTGCCGGGAGCGGACATCACCTCGGCCCTCGCGGTGATCCTCATCAGCGTCTTCTTCGTCACCTCCGCCGACTCGGGAGCCTTCGTCATCGACAATATCGCCACCCAGGGCAAGGAGGGCTCACCGGTCTGGCAGCGCCTGTTCTGGGCTCTGCTGCTCGGGGTCACCGCGGGTACCCTGATGAGCACAGGGGGGCTGGCGGCACTCCAGTCCATGACCCTCATCGCCGCCCTGCCGTTTGCCTTCATCATGGTCCTGCTCTGCCTCGGACTCTGCCGCGGCCTTGTCGCAGACAAGGAGCACTCGGCCAGGCGCCTCTCCCCCGCCACTGACTTCTGGAACGGCAAGCAGTGGCGCACCCGGATGGATCACCTGCTACGCCCCTCCACCGAGCAGGAGGCCCGCGCCTTTATGGACAAGGTCGCCCTGCCCGCCCTGACGGCCCTGAGTCAGGAGTTCGCTGCCCGGGGAATCACCAGCCGGGTCGAAGAGGATGGGCCGGATCAGTGCCATCTGCTGGTACCCCAGCAAGGTCGCCGGGACTTCTGCTACGGGGTGCGCATCGAAGCCCGCCCCGCCCCCGCCTTCACCCCCCTGGAGGCGGCCCACAACCACGATCCCGAGGCCCGCATCTTCGAGCCCATCACCTATTTTGCCGATGGCCGCGCCGGTTACGACATCCAGTACCTGACCCGGGACGAGCTGAGTGCCGACGTCTTGCGCCAGTACGAGCGCTATCTGGTGCTGAGCCAGGACGAGGGGCAGGATCTGCTGAGCAGCGCCCCCGAACATACCCAGCCAACCCAGGGAGAGTGATGACCAGGCAGGGATCAAGTCAGCTCCCCGCCCAGAGCTTATGGCCGGGCACACTGGCGGCGAGGGCTGTCCCCACCACCCATCACAACAGAGAAAGGGGCCCCAGGGCCCCTTTCTCGTCACTGCCTCAACCTGCGTTGATTTCAGAGCCTCAACCGGCTCAGGCGGTTTTCACGCACTTCTGGATAAAGCTGTTCTTGGCCGCCCCGGCAAGCTTCTTGTCCGTCGCCGCCTTCTCGCACTGGGTCGCCTTGTCGGCAGCCCCGTCCGTCTTCAGGCACTTTTGCACGAAGCTGTTCTTGGCCGCGCCAGCCAGCTTCTTGTCGGCGGCCGCTTTCTCGCACTGGCTTGCCTTGGCACTGGCGGAGGCATCTTTGACGCACTTGCCCACAAAGCTGGTCTTGGCGGCGCCCGCCAGCTTCTTGGCCGCGGCCTGGGCCTCGCACGCCTGCTGCGCCCCCGCGCCATCACTCGCCATTGTTGCACTCTGGGCCACCCCCATTCCCATGCCAAACACCGTCACACACAGACTCAACACCATCAGGATCCGCTTCATATGACCAACTCCCTTCGTTCTATCCATTGTGGTTAGCCCCACTCACGCGGGCCAAACGAGGCACCCTCGCCTCGCTGCACTATAGTCCCCCGGCTTGATGACAACCAAAGTGCCGCCGTACTCGCACAGCCTTCCTTCCCCCTGATCGCCTCCACTCGGCCAAGAGACAAGAGACAAGAGACAAGAGACAAGATTGGTGAGCTGGCGCAAAAATTCAGCGCTTCTCGCCAGTTGCGTCAATTTTCGACTGGTTTGCGTATGAGGCTTGAGGCTATGCTGGCCATTCGGCGCCTACAGCACCATCCGGGCCCCGCCCGCTGGTTAATGGAGCGCATTGGAAGCTGTAATCCAGGGGCGGTAGCGTGGGTTGGGGTCGGAAACACTCGATTTTGCAGGTGAACGTTGAAGATAATAAGGTTAAAAAATGGATAGGCTAATTAGCAACGAAAGTTTGCCGGATTCTGTCTGGTGTTCCAATAGTTCTGAAATGAGATTACCTGATAACTTGGGAAGGTGCGAATAAGTCATATGGCACGAGAGCATTTACTGCGGCGTTTTTCAAGATAGTTGTCGCGCAAAGCTGTTTTAAGCAGCCTCTTTTTGCTCCGGCTCGGGTTTCTCGGGCCGCTCCGGATTTAGCATCACGGCACCGATAGGTGTCCAGTCTCGCGTCTTGCCACTCCACCTCGCTGGGTGTTGTGCTCGGGCGGCCTGGTACACAGCATCCCGTTTCGCCAGCAGGGCTTTATCGTCACCCCGATGCCGCTCGTTGGGTGTGACGAAGCGGATACGGCTATGCCGGTGCTCTTCGTTATACCAGGCCATAAAGTCGCGCACCCACTCCCTGGCCGCTTCCAGACTGGCAAAGCCGTCTGATGGCCACTGCGGACAGTACTTCAGCGTCCTGAACAATGACTCCGAGTACGGATTATCGTTGCTGACCCGAGGCCGTCCCCGCGAGGGCGTGACACCCAGGTCATGCATCTTGGTCAGCAGCGTGACTGACTTCATTGGCGCGCCGTTGTCCGAGTGCAAGACCAGCGGCTGCTTCCAGCACTGCTCGCGGATGATGCTCCGTTGCAGCAACGCCGCCGCCCGTTCACCGCACTCTTGCTCATGCACTTCCCAGCCCACCCCTTTGCGGCTGTAGATGTCCTCTATCAGATAGAGGTAGTAATACTGGCCGCGCACGAGTGACGGCAAGTAGGTGATATCCCAGGACCACACTTGATTGGGCCCAGTCGCGGTATGGCTGGTTGGTACCGGCACATGACGCGGTGGCTGGCTCCGGCCACGCCTGTGCTGCTGGTCAGCCGCCCGACAAGATGCGATAGAAGCTCGACTCACTGGCCAAGTAGCGCCCCTGGTCGGCCAGCCGTGGCACAATTTGACTCGGCGGCAACGAGGCGAACTCCTGGCTATTGCAGACGTCCAGCACGGCCTGCCGCTCCTCTGGGCTCAATGCATGAGCAGGTATGGAACGAACCGCATCCGGTCGCCTATCGGCACTCAGCTCAGGCCCGGCCAACCAGCGCTGGAGCGT
>ERZ941706.233-NODE-233-length-19314-cov-4.944701_pt1 | contig 19314 bp, 12 predicted proteins | sample MGYA00521232_ERZ941706 | MGnify/ENA primary metagenome ERZ941706 (study PRJEB32759, sample SAMN07749893) | skin metagenome | biome: transportation; feature: city; material: polyester macromolecule | host: Homo sapiens | place: Hong Kong:ER line | collected...
AGCCGCTGATCGAGATGCTGTTGAATTTAGGCATCTCGCGGCTGGTGTAGCCGAAGATGTCCGAAATGATCCGCATGCTCGGCTCGGGCGGGTAGATATAGGTGTTGCGGACCATGAACTCCTTGAGGATGTCGTTCTGGATGGTCCCGTCGAGCAATTTGCGGTCGACGCCCTGTTCCTCGCCGGCGACGATGAAGAAGGCGAGGATCGGGATCACCGCGCCGTTCATCGTCATGCTGACGCTCATCTGGTCGAGCGGGATGCCGTCGAACAGGATCTTCATGTCCTCGACGCTGTCGATCGCGACGCCCGCCTTGCCGACGTCGCCGGTGACACGCGGGTGGTCGCTGTCATAGCCGCGGTGCGTCGCGAGGTCGAAGGCGACGCTGAGCCCCTTCTGCCCGGCGGCGAGGTTGCGGCGATAGAAAGCGTTCGATTCTTCCGCGGTCGAGAAGCCCGCATATTGACGTATGGTCCAGGGCCGGCCGGCGTACATCGACGCGCGCACGCCGCGGGTGAAGGGCGCGAAACCGGGCAAGCCGGGGTCTTCGCGCACGTCCTCCGCGGTGTAGAGCGGCTTGACTGCGATGCCTTCGGGCGTCGGCCAGATGAGATCCTTGCCCTTCACCTCCTTAGCGGCAGCGGCCTGCCAGTCGGCGAGGGTCGGGCGCGGCGTCGGTTCGGGGGTGGCGGGCGGCTTGGGTGCAGCGCCGCTGTCCTCGCCGGTGTTGGTCTCAATGATCGCCATGCGGCGTCTCCATCAGTTCGACGAGCACGCCGCCCATGTTCCTGGGATGCACGAACACGATCGGCGTGCCATGCGCGCCAATGCGAGGTTCGCCGAGCACGGTCGCGCCCTTGGCTTTGAGGTCCGCGACGGCGGCGTGGATGTCGGGCACTTCGAAACAGACGTGATGCTGCCCGCCCGCCGGGTTCTTCTTCAGGAAGCCGGCGATGGGGGAGCTGTCGTCATACGGCTCGATCAGCTCGATCTGCGTATTGGGCGTGTCGATGAAGCACACCTTCACACCCTGCGCGGGCAGGTCGAACGGCTCGCTGACCACAGTCGCGCCGAGCAGGGTGCGATAGGTCTCGATCGACTTGGCGATCGACGGCGTCGCAACGCCGACATGGTTGAGGCGGCCGAGGGTCATTTGCTTGCTCCTGCCGTCATTGCGAGCGCAGCGACGCAATCCAGAGCCCCACGCCGGACACGCTGGATCGCTTCGCTGCGCTCGCGATGACGAGATCAGAGGGGAATATTGTCATGCTTCTTCCACGGATTCTCCAGGGCTTTGCCGCGTAGCTTCCGCAAGCCCAGCGCGATCCTCCTCCGGGTCGAGTGCGGCTGGATCACTTCGTCGATGAAGCCCTTGCTCGCCGCGACGAAGGGGTTGGCGAAGCGCGCCTCATATTCGGCCGTCCGTTCGGCGATCTCTTCCGGCGTTTTCCCGCGGAAGATGATCTCGACCGCGCCCTTGGCGCCCATCACGGCGATCTCGGCGGTCGGCCAGGCGTAGTTCAAATCGCCGCGCAGGTGCTTGGAGGCCATCACGTCGTACGCGCCGCCATAGGCTTTCCGCGTGATGACGGTGATCTTCGGCACGGTCGCCTCGGCATAGGCGAACAGCAGCTTGGCGCCGTGCTTGATGATTCCATTATGCTCCTGCGCGGTGCCGGGCAGGAAGCCGGGGACGTCGACGAAGGTGACGATCGGGATCTCGAACGCGTCGCAGAAGCGCACGAACCGCGCCGCCTTCTTCGAGCTGTTGATGTCGAGAACGCCCGCCAGCACCATCGGCTGGTTGGCGACGATACCGACGGTCTTGCCCTCGATCCGCCCGAAGCCGGTGATGATGTTCGCGGCATGTGCCGGCTGCGTTTCGAAGAACTCGCCTTCGTCGACGACCTTCCGGATCAGCTCGTGCATGTCATAGGGCTGGTTGGCGCTCGCCGGCACCAAAGTGTCGAGGCTCGGCTCCAGGCGGTCCCAGGCGTCGGCGGTCGGGCGCTCGGGCACCGCTTCCCGGTTCGACAGCGGCAAGAAGTCGATGAAGTCGCGCGCGGCGAGCAGCGCCTCGATGTCATTCTCGAACGCATTGTCGGCGACCGACGTCTTGGTGGTGTGCGTCACCGCGCCGCCCAGCGCCTCCTGCGTCACCACCTCATTCGTCACGGTCTTCACGACATCAGGACCGGTGACGAACATGTAGGAGGAATCCTTCACCATGAAGATGAAGTCGGTCATCGCCGGCGAATAGACCGCGCCGCCCGCGCACGGGCCCATGATCAGGCTGAGCTGCGGCACGACGCCGGATGCCAGCACGTTGCGCTGGAACACCTCGGCATAGCCGCCGAGGCTCGCAACGCCCTCCTGGATACGCGCGCCGCCGCTGTCGTTGAGTCCGATGACCGGCGCGCCGACCTTCATCGCGGTGTCCATCACCTTGCATATCTTCTGCGCGTGGCGTTCGGACAGCGACCCGCCGAAGACGGTGAAGTCCTGGCTGAAGACATAGACGAGGCGGCCGTTGATCGTGCCGCTGCCGGTGACGACGCCGTCGCCGGGAATCAACTGATCCGCCATGCCGAAATCGACGCAATTGTGCTCGACGTACATGTCGATCTCTTCGAACGAGCCCTCGTCGAGCAGGATGTCGAGCCGTTCGCGCGCGGTCAGCTTGCCCTTCGCGTGCTGCGCGGCGACGCGCTTTTCGCCGCCTCCGGCTCGGGCGGCGGCGCGACGGCGTTCGAGTTCGTTCAGCGTGGATGACATGGGATTCTCCTGTCGCCTGTTTCGCCCGGTGTAGGCCTTGCTTTCAACTGTGGTTTTGCAAAATTGCAATCATCCTATTTGCAAAGTAGGCGACGGGGATGTCCCCTGAACCGCCACGCCCCCGTCTGTTCGCCGGCGACCGGGTGCGTGAACTGCGGGCGCGACTGTCGCTCAGCCAGACGGCGTTCAGCCAGCGGCTCGGCATTTCGACCAGCTATCTGTCGCAGATCGAGAGCGGTGACCGGCCGATCACCGGCGGCGTGCTTGCGGCGTTGGCGCGCGCGTTCCCGCTCGACTGGGTGGACGTCGCGCCGGAGGATGAATCGGCGGCCTTGGTCGCAGCACTGACGGCGGGCACCGACCCTTCCGTACCGGCCGCGCGGCTCGACGAGGATGCGGTGCGGCGCGGTGCGCGTCAGCAGCCGTTGCTCGCGCGGCGGATGGCGGCGCTCCATGCCGCGCTCCAGCGGACGCAGGAGCAATTGCGCGTGCTCGACGACCGCGTCGATGCGGGCGGCAGCCAGCCCATGCCGCTGCCGTGGGAAGAGGTACGCGACTGGTTCCAGGGCAACGGCAATTACATCGACCCGCTCGATCGGTTCGCGGAAGGCCTGGCCGCGGATTTGTCCGGCGCGCGCAGCCTTGCCGAGCGGCTGGAGCGCGCGCATGGCGTCAGGCTGGCCGACGATGGCGCGGCCCTGCGCAGCTACGACCCCGCCGCCGCGACGCTACGCATCGACGCCGCACAACCGATCGAAACGCGCGCCTTCCAGATGGCGCACCAGCTGATCCGGCTGGAGGCGGCGGACCTGATCGAGGGGATCGTCGCGGAAGCGCCCTTGCAGTCGGAGGCGGCGCGCGAGCTGCTGCGCGTCGGTCTCGCCAATTACGGCGCGGGCGCGCTGGTGATGCCCTATGCTGCCTTCCGCAGCGCCGCGCGGAGCGAGCGACACGACGTCGACGCGTTGCGCCAGCGCTTCGGCGTCAGCTTCGAACAGGTGTGTCACCGCCTGTCGACGCTGCAACGCCCCGGCGCCCCCGGCATCCCCTTCTTCTTCTGCCGCATCGACATGGCGGGCAACATCACCAAGCGCCATTCGGCGACGCGACTGCAGTTCGCGCAATATGGCGGCGCCTGCCCCTTGTGGGTGGCGCACGAGGCAGTGGCGATCAGCGACCGCATCCTCGTCCAGGTTGCCGAAATGCCGGACGGCGCGCGCTACGTCTCGATGGCGAAGGGGCTGGTGAAGGCGACCGCCAGCTATCGCCGCTCGCCCCGCCGCTATGCCGTGGTGCTCGGCTGCGAGGTCGAACATGCCGCGGCGTTCGTGTACGCCGATGGACTCGACGTGGGGGGTGCGGAGAGCGCGACGCGGATCGGCCCGTCATGCCGAATCTGCCCGCGCCGAGACTGCGACCAACGTGCCTTCCCGCCGGTGGGGCGCGAGCTGCTGGTAGATCCCGACCGGCGCGGGATCGTGCCCTATGCCTTCGACTGATATGCTCGGGTCATGACGATACGAATCGGGATCGGCGGCTGGACCTATGAGCCGTGGCGCGGGACCTTCTATCCCGAAAAGTGGCCGCAGAAACGCGAGCTCGAATATACGGCGTCGCAGCTGACCGCGATCGAGATCAACGGCACCTATTATTCCAGCTTCAAGCCGGCGAGCTTCGCCAATTGGGCCGCGGCAGTGCCGGACGGCTTCGTCTTCACGTTGAAGGCGTCACGCTATTGCACCAATCGCAAGGTCCTGGCCGACGCGGGCGAATCGATCGAACGGTTCGTCGGACAGGGGATCGTCGAGCTGGGCGACAAGCTCGGCCCGATCCTGTGGCAGTTCATGGCGACGAAGAAGTTCGATGCCGACGACATGGCCGCGTTCCTGAAGCTGCTGCCGGCCAGTCACGCGGGCGTGACCCTGCGCCATGCGGTGCAGGTCCGCCACGAAAGCTTCGTCGACCCCGCCTTCATCACGATGGCACGGGAGGCGAACGTGGCGATCGTCTACGCCGATTCGGCCGACTATCCTGCCATTGCCGACGTCACCGCCGACTTCGTCTACGCACGACTGGAGAATGCGGTGGAAGCGGAACCCGCCGGCTACAGCGAGGCAGCACTCGACCGCTGGGCCAAGGCGGCGCGCGACTGGCAGGCCGGTAGCCGGCCCGAAGGGCTGCCCTACGTCACCCCGGACACGCCCGCGAAGGCACACCGCGACACGTTCGTGTTCTTCATCAACGGCGCCAAGGTGCGTGCGCCGCATGGGGCGAAGGCGCTGATCGAGCGGGTGAAGGCGTAATTACCCGCCGCTAGGAAGACGATCCTCCGGACAATTTTGCCATCAGATCCTTCAACGCACCGAATGGCCCGGCCTCTTCCTCGCTGATCACGCCGGCGGCCTTCAGCGCGTCGGCGGCGTCGGGGCTGCGGGGGAAGGGATCGAGCGACAGCGCGAGGGTTTCGGCGGCGACTTCGCCGAGATCGATCCCGCCGCCCTCGATCTCCACCGTGTCGAGCGCGCCGGCGTCCAGCTCCACCTCGCCCTGTCCCTCGACGGACTCGACGAACAGCAGCGCGACGGGTTCGTCGATCGCCGCCGTTAGGGGCACGCCGGTGACCGAGCACGCCTGCGTCACCGCGGCTGTCACCCGGCCACGGACAGCGATGCCGGCAGCTTCGCGGCGCAGCGTCAGGTCTGCCTCCAGGCGGTCGACCGCGATCAGATCGAACCGGCGGGCGAGCGCAACGCGCTCGTCGGCGTCGGCCGCAATCTGGACGCCGCGCTCGCCCGCGCCGATCGCGTCGAGGCGCTCGGGACGGCTGAATTCTGGCGTCATGGCAGGTCTCCGGCGGTCAACTGCTCGAGCGAAACGGGAGTCAGCGCAGCATGGAACGCGGTGAGGGTCTGCGCAACGTGCGCCACCGCTTGCGGGTCGGGTGCTTCCCCACGGTACAGGTTGCGGACCAGCGCCGGCGTCAGGTCGCCCGCCGCCAGCCCGTCGCGATACGCACCCAATCGCCCGCCGAGCATGCTCATCATCTTGCCGACATGCTTGCCGACGACGAGGTCGCCCATCCCCATCTGCCGCAGCTGCCCGTCCATGTCGTCGACGAAGCGTTCGGTCAGATGCGCGGACAGGCTCGCCGCGGCCGGCTCCGACTCCATACGCAGCAGCACCATCGTCAGCACCGCGGCGATCATGTCGAAGCGGCCATCGACGGTATCTGGCACCGCGCCCGCCAGATACCAATGCTCGGCCCGCCCCCGCGTCACCACCGCATTGTAGAGCGGCAGCGCCTGATCCTGCCGTTCGCCGAACAATCGTCCCCACCAACCCACGTGCGTATCCGTTCCTCGCGCGCCGTGTCAGGGCGCCTGCCGCTTGAAGCCTATCCGTTCCTCGCATATCGAGGCGATCGGCGGGCGATGCAATCGGCATGCTCTGGCGTCATGCTGGGCGCCACCGCCGCTGGAGATTGTGATGAGCGTATCCGTTGCCCTTATCGGCGCCCGCGCCCTTGCCCGAGGGGGTCTGGTCGCAGGACTGGCATGTGTCCTGGGGGCCGGCGCCTGCACGCCGCTGCGCTCGCATCAGGGCTATATCATCGACGCGGACCTGGTGAATTCGGTGCAGCCGGGCGTCGACAACCGCCAGTCGGTGGCACAGGTGCTGGGCCGGCCGACGATCGCCAGCCAGTTCGGGGCGCAGGATTGGTATTACGTCTCGCGCGACAGCCGGAACCTCAACTTCCAGAAGCCCAAGGCGAAGGACCAGATCGCGCTGAAGATCACCTTCGAACCCAATGGCACGGTCAAGTCGGTGACGCGCACCGGCATCGATCAGATCGCCAGCATCGATCCCTATGGCAAGACGACGCCGACGCTGGGCAAGAAGCGCGGCTTCTTCGAGGATCTGTTCGGCAACATCGGCACCGTCGGCGCGGCGGGTGCGGGTGGTCCAGGCGGCGGTGGTGGCGGCGGCGGTCGCAACACACCGTAAGCTTTCGCTAAGTTTCGGGGTTGGCCGCGCCGCCTGCTACGCATCGGCGCGGCCGTGCCGTGCTTGGACCGGCACTGATCCCAAAAGGGGTTAAGGGATCAGTGGCGGCTAACGCGTCATGCGGGTTTTGGTTCGCCTGCCCCTGCGCGATTTTCGTCAGCGCACCGTGAACAGGATCTGGTCGACGACTCGGCCACCCCCATCGACCAGCCGCAGCCGATGGAGGCCCGGCCCCGGCATCACCGGATCACTATGATCCGCCGGTCCCAGATCACGCGAATCGAGCAGGATGCGGTGTGCCGCCGCGCTGCCGCTGACCCCGATCACCAGCCGCTGGCGATCCGCGGGAATATCGGGATCAAGGGCATAGACGCTGCCCGCGGCCGGATTGGTGAAGCGCGGGCGATGCGCCGCGGCGGGCACGGCGGCGACCACCGCCTGCGCGGTGCCGCGCAGGAAATACTCCTGCCGCGCCTGTTCGCGCTTATCGGCGAAGGCGACGCGGCTCGCCACGACATCGGCCGGCCTGGGCGGCGCGCGGCCGGGCACGCGGGCATGCAGCGCCAGCATCACGTCACGCCATACCGGTGCCGCACCGCTGGTGCCCGACACCGCGCGCATCGGATCGCCCTCCGCATTGCCGACCCACACGGCGACGGTGAAGCGGTCCGAATAGCCGATGCACCAATTGTCGCGCATCGCCTTGGACGTCCCCGTCTTCACCGCCGCCCAGAACGGCAGGCGCAACGCCGAATCGAGGCCGAAGGTCGCGGCGCGCGCATTGGGATCGGCGATCATGTCGCCGACCATCCACGCCGCGGCGGGGGAGATGATCGCGCGCGGCGCCACCTGCGGCTGGTCCAGCGTCAGCCGCAGCGGACTCCACCGGCCGCCTTGCGCCAAGGTACGGTACGCATCCGCCTGTTCGAGCAGCGTCACCTCCGCCGATCCCAGCGCCAGCGAGAAGCCGTAATAGGCGCCATCCTCCACCAGCCCGCGATAGCCGAGGTCCCACAACCGGTCGCGGAACGGCTCTACGCCGACGAGCAGCAAGGTCCGCACCGCCGGCACGTTGAGCGATCCGGCGAGCGCCGTGCGGGCCGACACCGGCCCCTTGAAGGCACGATCATAGTTCTGCGGCACGTAAAGGCCCGACGCGGTGTCGAGCTGGACCGGCGAATCGTCGAGGATCGAGGCGGGTGTGAGGTAACGCCGCTCGAGTCCCAGCGCGTAGAGGAACGGCTTCAGCGTCGATCCCGCCTGCCGATAGGCATTGGCATTGTCGACCGCCGGCGCGCTCGAAGCACCGCCAATCCCGCCGACATAGGCGAGCACGTCGCCGCTGGGATTGTCCACCACCACCACCGCGCCGTCGCGCGCCCGCGTACCGCCCAGCCCCAGCAACTGCCGCCTGAGCGCCGCCGCCGCCAGCCGCTGGACACCCGCATCGAGCGTCGTGGTGACGCGCAGGCCCGGCTTGGTGAGCAGCCGGTCGGACAGATGCGGCGCCAACCCCGGATCGAGCGCCAGGCTGCGCGCCGGTCCCAGCATCGCCGCAACCTGCGGCGCGAACCGCGTGCAATCCCTGTCCCCCGACAGCGCACAGGCACGGCGCGCGAGCGTCGTGGCATCGGCACGTGGATCGGGCAGCAGCGCGGCGAGCAGCAGCGCATCGTCGCGGGTCAGGCTGGCCGGCGTCTTGCCGAACAGGCCGAGCGCGGCCGCGCCGATCCCCTGCCCCTCGCCGCGATAGCCGGCGAGGTTCAGATAGGCCTCGAGGATCTGGTCCTTGCTCCACCGCGCCTCCAGCGCGCGACCGGCACGGATCTGGCGGATTTTGTCGATCCACCCGCGCGCACCCGGCCGGGCGAGTGCCGGCGACAGGAAGCCGGCAAGCTGCATCGACAGCGTCGACGCGCCGCGCGTGCGCCGACGCTCGATCCGCGCACGCGTCGCCCCGGCGAGTGCGAGCCAATCGACGCCGCTATGATCGAAGAAACGGTGGTCCTCGGCGCGCACGATGGCGGTCCGCGCATCCGGAGCGATCGCCGAAAGCGGTGTCCAGGCCAACCGCCGCGCCGCGAAATTCACACGTGCGCTGTCGATCAGCGTGCCGTGCCGGTCGTAGAGCCACGCCTCCGATGGCTGCCACTGCGCACGGACAGCAGCGTAGTCGGGGAGCGGCGGGGGACGCGTCGCATAGTCGAGTGTGCCGCCGGTGAGGGCCAGCACGCCGACCAGCGCGAGGGCACGACGCGGGGTGAAGTGCAACGCCACGTCAGACGCTCGGGCCAACGCACCCGCTGTGCTGCCGCATGGCCTCCCGCACATACATCGTCACCCCGGACTTGGTCCGGGGTCCACTGCACCGCTGGAGGAAGCCCTCGAACGTCGAGTCACTCGCCTCGCCGCAGAGTGGACCCCGGACCAAGTCCGGGGTGACGGAGGGAAGAGGAATAGCCGGAGAACCATAGCGTTGCCTCACCGCTGCCCCACCACCACCGGCTCGTTCGGCACCTGCGCGCGTACGGCGGGCGAATACATCGCTTCAACCCGCGTCGGTGGCAGGCTGAAGCGACCGGCACCGTTCAGGCGCAGCGCATAGCTCACGGTGAAGCGCCCGCGCGGCACCCAGGCGAAGAAGCCGCGCCAGCTGTCGTTGCCGCGCTCGATGTACGACGGTTGCACGCCGTCGCTCTCGCCGCCCTCTCCCAACATCTGCGACTGGTTGGCGAGGTCGCCGATGATCGTCGCGCCGGCGGGGATCGGATCGTTGACGACCACCCAATTGCGCTCGGCGCTGGCATCGACGGTGATGGTCACGCGCAGCACGTCACCGCGCGTCAGCTGCCCGGCCTTGCGCGCCTGCACCACCTCGACCTTCCGCGTCGCGCGATAGCCGGCGAAGACCGGCGCCTTCAGCGGTACCGCGGCCCGCACCAGCACCGTCCCCCATGGCCCCGCTCCGCCGCTCTGGCGCAGCACCAGCGGTGTCTGCGCCGCCGGCAGCGGCAGGCTGACGGTGCGAGCGTCAGCCGCGAGCGGCCAGCTGCGCGACGCACTCGCCTTGCCTAGCTGCAACGTCGTCGTGCCCGTGATCGCCTGCGCCGGGTACAGCCCCGCGAACTTGCGCACCGCCACCGCGCCCCAGGCATTGGCCGTCGTCGTGTCCCAATGGCCGCGCGACTGGCGCAACGCGACGCCGACCATCATCTTCGCCGCGTCATCCTGCCAGCCGGGACGGCCGAGCGTCACCAGCAGCGCCTTGATCGCCGCCTCGTCACCCGACGCCATCAGCCACCACGGCGCCGACGACGCATCGCTGAGATCGAGCCGCGTGCCTTCGTAAACCAGCCGGCTGCGCAGCACGCCCTCCGCCTGCGCCTTCAGCGCCGCAGCATTGGCAGCCGGCACCCGGTCGAGCGCGGCGATATAGTCGGCGAGCAGCGACGTCGGCATGCCTTCCGCCGGCAGGCCGATCTGCCCGAGCATCGCCGGCGTCGCCTCGCCCGCGCGTGCCAGCGCCGCGAACGCCATCAGCTTCTGCTGGCGCGGATCGCCATAGGTCTCGTGCCGGACGCGCCCGTCGAGCACCGCCTTCAGCCCCTCCACCATTCGCGCGCGCGAGGCCGGCGGCAGCGGCAGGCCTGCTTCGCTGGTCAGCGACAGGACATAGGCGGTCAGCGCCTCCGACCCGTCGAGCGTCTCACGCGGCCAGTAGCGCAATAATCCGTCGGGCGCTTGATAGGTCGGGATCGCCCCAGCCAGCGTCGTCCAGCGCGCCGCATCGCCAAGCGCGACGATCCGGCTCAATTGCTGCTCGAAGCAATTGTACGGATAGCGCGACATGTAATCGCGCACGCCGGCGAGCGGCGGCGCCAGCGTATCGGTCAGCTGCACATCGACCGAACCGCGTCCCGGCAGCGCCCCCGCCGGAGCCGCAATCGGCAGGCTGGTCGCGTCACCGACGCGGGTCAGCGCCGCCGCCCAGGTTTCGACCGGCACCGCGGGCACCACCTGCTGGCTGACGGTCAGCCTGTCGGTCGCCTTGCCGTCCTTTGAGGTCGCCGTGACTTGCCAGCGCAGCGTGCCGCTCGCCTGCGGTGCCGTGAGGTTCCACGCGATCGGCACCGCGCGGCCTGCCGGGATTGTCACGGTCAGCGGCTTGCCCCGGGCAATGCGCGGGAAGACCTCGACCTTCGCGGTCACCGTCATCGGCTTGTCACTACCGTTCCGAAGCGTGAAGCCCGCCGCATACCAGTCGCCGCTGCGCACCAAAGGCGGCATGCCGGCATAGAGCGACAGGTCCTGCGCGGTACGGATCGCGGTCGAACCGGTGCCAAACAGCCCGCTGCCATCGGTCGCCACCGCGACCAGCTTGAACGAGGACAGCGCATCCGACAGCGGCACGCTGAGCGTCGCGCGCCCCTGCGCATCCAGCGGCACATGCCCCTTCCACAGCAGCACCGGCTGGAAATTCTCGCGGTTGAGCGCCGCCGCGGCATCGCCGCCGCCGCCGCCGGCCTCCACCGCCTTGCGCCCGTAATGCCGCTTGCCGACGACCTGCATCTGCGCGGTCGCGGTAAGCACCGACAGCGGCCGTTCGCCCATCATGGCGGTGAGCACGTCCCAGCTGTCGTTGGGCGCCAGTTGCAACAGCGCCTCGTCCACCGCGACGAAGGCGACATCCGCTTGCGCGGCAGGCGTACCGTCCGGCCGCTTCACCTGCACCGCGACGGCCGCAGTGCCGCGCGGCGCGAACCGCTCGTGATCCGCCTTCACCTCCACGCCCAGCGTATGCGTCTCCCACCCCACCTTCACCTTGGCGATGCCGAGGCGGAAGGCGGGCTTAGCGAGGTCGACGAGCGCGGTCGGTTCGGGTGCCGGTTCGCTCTTCACCAATCCCAGTGACTGACCGATCCCGCGCAGCCAGCTGGCCCAGCCACTCTCCACCCGTCCACGGACCGCGAGGACGGAGACGAACACGTCGGGCGCGTAGCTTCCCGGCATCGGCACCTCGACCACCGGATCGGTGCCGCTGAGTTCTGTGACGTAGCTCGACAGCACCCCTTCGCGCTCGACGGTGACGAGCGCGGTCGCGGCGCGGAACGGCATGCGCACCTGGAAGCGCGCCGTCTCGCCCGCCTTGTAGGCGGTGCGTTCGGGGATCACGTCCATCCGGTCGCCATTGTCGCCGCCGAACCACCAGGCGTCGGTGCCGACCAGCCACACCGACTGCACCGCGCGTGCGACATTGCCGTCCGCGTCGGTGGTCGTCGCCACCGCATAGACTTCCCCCGACACGCCTGGATCGATCGTGCACGCGGCCAGCCCCTGCGCATCGGTGGTGGCGCTGCAGTCCGCCGCCAGCTTGGTCGTGCGCATCTGGTTGTCGTAGGCATAGAAGCCGCCGATCAGCCGCCGCCGCGCGGTGAGGATCTGGCGGCTGTAGAGCGCGACGGAAATCTTCTGCCCCTTGATCGGCTTGCCGGTCGGATCGAGGGCGACGAAGCGCAGGCGCAGATCATCCTGCTTCATCAGCCAGCCGTCGGTCTTGATCCCGACCTGCACGGCGCTGGGGTGGATCGAGATGATGCGACTGGCGGTCAGCATCTCGCCGTTCGCGTCGGGATAATCCATCTCGACGCGCATATCGGCGAATTCGTCGAGCGCGGGCACATCGACGCTGGTGCGCGCGGTGCCGTCCGCGCCCAGCGTCACGGGCAGCGTCTGCGTCGGCGGCAGCGGCGCCTGCTGGTCGTCGCCGTCGCCGTTCATCGCCCGCGTGCCTTCCGCAACCTTGGCGCCGCCGAACGTATAGGCCTCGTAGCCCGCAGGCGCGACGCTGTGCGCGAACCAGCCGATGCGGACGTCGACCGGCAGGTTGCTCGCGCCGCCGCCGGACAGGTAGCCGACATACAGGTCGAGCGGCAGCGACTTCGGCCGCACCGCCGGCGCCTTCGGCCCCGACACGCTCGCCCGCATCGTCGGCAGCTTGTATTCGTCGACCTTGAACGACTGCGAGGTGAAGGTGACGTCGTCGTCGCGCACGATCCGAAGGTCGTAATCGCCCATCGGCGCGCCCTGCGGCGCGGTCCATGTCGTCTCGCCGATACCGCGCGCGTCGATGACGAGCGGCAGGTCGAACTGCGTGTCCGACCCGCGATGCGCAAGGCGCAACGTGCCCTTGAAGCTGGGCGGGATCGCAAAGCCGCTGCCGTCCGGGCGACGGACGATATGTTTCATGTGGATCGTCTCGCCCTGCCGCACCAGCGCGCGGTCGAAGACGGTGTGGATCGTCTCGCCCGGCGCCGAATAGCCATAGGGCATCTCGAAATCGTACGGCCGGATGCCCTCGCCCCAGGTGGTCAGCGCGAAGCTGAAATCGTCGCCGCTGCGCGCGGAGATCATCAGCGGGTGCGCGGTCGATGTGTCGGAACAGTTGCCGTAGGTCTCCGGCTCGGGCAGCCCCGCGGGCACCATCAACCCGCCGCTGCGATCGGTGATCCCGCGCGCCAGCACCCGGCCCGAACAGCTGTCGCTGATCTGCACGCTGGCATTCGCCACCGGCTTGCCGCTGTCGAGCGCGGTCACCCAGGCGAGACTGCGTTCGCGGCCCCATTTGAAGTGCACCGCCATGTTGGTGACCAGCGCCGCCGTCGCGACGTAGCGCGGCGCGTTGCGCCCGAGCAGCGACCGGCCGAGCCGGGGACTCGCCAGCTCGACGACGTAGAATCCGGGTTTGCCGAGCGGGATGCCGACAACCTCGAACTCGCGGCCCTTGCCGGGCAGGCCGAGCTTCAGCCCCGCGCCCTGATCGCCCAGGATCGACCGGTCGCCGGTGTGGTTGATATGGCCTACGACCTCGTCACCGCGCCGCACGTCCTCAATGTTCGTCTCGCCCGCTGCCGTGACGGTGCGCAGCCATTCGGCGACCGCCGCATCCGAATCGCCGACCTTCAGCGTGCGGCCGCCGATGCCCAGGGTCTTGCCCTGCAAGGCAGGCTCGACGTTGCGGACGGTCACGGGCAGCACGCCGCCCTGTGCGGATTCGAGGATGCCGAAATCGGCGGCGAACTTCACCAGCGGCGGCGCCTCGTCGAAGCGCACCTCCAGCGGGAAGCGCTCCGCATTGGTGAGGGGACGCCCGCTCTCGTCCGTGATGCCGGCGGGCAGCGTCAGCCGGGCGGTGGCATCCGCGGGCAGCGGCGCCTTGAAGGTCACATCGCTGACCGTCGCCTTGGTCTTGTCGTCATCGTCGAACGTCGGCGCGACCTGCTTGCCGTCCGTGAATGTTAGCCGGATCGCCGCCGCCTGGCTCATCGCCACCGGCGCGGTGAAGCGTACGTATGCCGGCTGCACCGGGCTGCATCCCGATTGCGGGTTGGTGCGGCTGCATTCGAAGCGCGCGGCAAACGGCTTGCGCACGGTGAAGTCGAAGCGCTGATCCGCGCCGGCAAGCTTGCCGGACGCCGACGCGATGCCCTTGCTCCAAACGAGCGCCATGTCGCGCCCCGGCGGCAGCGCGCGGCGGCATTTGAGCGCGGTGATGCCCGCATAAGCGGCCTGGCGTTCGGCCGCCTTGGTGGGGACCGCCTCGGGCAGGCCCGCATTCTCGAGGAAGCTGCGCACCGGCCAGCTGCGCGTTCCCATCTCGCCGAGCAATTTGGCGGGCAGCGCGGCGTCGAGCACGTCGACCGGGATCTTCTCGCCCAGGCCATCGACCGCACAATAGGCGTTCGCCGCGACCGAGGCGCGCGTCGGCGCGACCGGTGCGGCAACCAGGAATATCTGATCCTCCTCGATCTCGTCGCCATCGCCCGACGGCAGGATCGCGAGCGCGCGCGGACCGCCCGCCTCGACGGTGAAGCTGCTGCGGCCGGTGAAGGCATAGCCTGCGACGCTCTTCAGCCCCTTGGCCGCCTCGAAACTGCATTTGCCCTCGCCGGTCAACGGCGCGGCGAAGTCGAACACCCAGGTCTGCGCATCGACCCAGCGGCCGGTGCCCGCGCACGCGGTGGTGAACGGAGCCTTTGCACGCGGATCGCCCAGCGGCACCATCGGCTGGTTGAAGCGGATCGTATAGCGCTCGATCGCGCCGCCGCCGTTGCTGCCGCCGGTGCCGGGCTGCGCGAGCACGACCTGCGGGCTGTCGTCCCCGAACGCCGCGACGGGTGCCAGGGCCAGCGCCAGCACCGCCAACCGTATCGCTGTCCCGCGCCGCATGCCCGCCCTCCATTCGAAGGCCAAGCCTAAGCGGTTGCCGGCAATGAATCCAGCTTGCGCAACGCGATTCGCTATCGACTGCCGTTGATCCGATCTGGTGCCACTATAGTTAATCCGGATTTGCATCACGCAAGATGTTCTCGTGAATTCATGATGATGTCAGAATCCTCTTGCTTGTTTCTGACCCATAATGAACCTTGACGAGAGAGGCGGGCCGGGGGCGGATCGTGGATCTTGCAACGATCATTCTTGATGCGGCGGCGCGAGAGGCGATGCTGTTTGCCGCTGCGGGACTGTTGATCGGCGGTCTGGACGATCTGATCGTCGATCTATGCTTTCTGGTGCGGCGCTGGAGTGGACGGGCTGCGCACCGACGCACCCTCGATACTATGCCCGCTCCGACGGCACCCGGCCGGTTCGCGATCTTTGTTGCGGCTTGGGACGAACAGGCGGTGATCAGTCAGATGCTGGCGACGGCGGTCGCCCGCATCGATCATGCCGACTATCGGCTGTATGTCGGCGTCTATCCCAATGATCCCGGCACGATCGCCGCGGCGCGAGCGGTGGCCGCGACCGATGCGCGGATCCGTGTCGTCATCGGGCCACGCGACGGGCCGACCACCAAGGCCGACTGCCTCAACAGCCTGTGGTCGGCGCTCGTCGCGGACGCCGGGGATGGGCCGGTCAAGGCGGTGGTGCTCCACGATGCCGAGGACGTCGTCCACGCCGCGGAGCTGACCGTGTTCGATACGCTGATCGAAGGGCGTGCAGTGGTGCAATTGCCGGTGCTGCCGCTGATCCGGTCCGGGTCGCTCGTGTCCGGCCATTACGCCGACGAATTCGCCTATGCGCACACCGTCCAGCAGCCGGTGCGGGCGATGCTGGGCGCGGCAATGCCGCTTGCCGGCACCGGCTGCGCAATCGCGACCGACATGCTCGCCGCCATCGCCGCCGAGCGCAACGGTGCGCCGTTCGACGAGACGAGCCTGACCGAGGATTACGAACTGGGCCTCCACATTGCCGAACGCGGCGGGCAAAGTTGCTTCGCACGTGTGCGAGACCCGCGCGACGACAGCCTGGTCGCGGTGCGCGCCTATTTTCCCGATACCGTGCTCACCGCAACGAAGCAGAAGGCGCGCTGGATGACCGGCATTGCGCTCGCCGGCTGGGATCGTACCGGCTGGGCGCGACCGCAGGCGGTGGCGGATCACTGGATGCGCTTCCGCGACCGGCGTGCACCGCTCTCAGTGCTGGTGCTGGCGATCGCCTATGCCGCGATCCTGTTATGGCCGCTGACGGTGGGCGTGCACTGGTTGACCGCGACGCCGGTGTCGGACGACCGGCTTGCCGGCTGGTTGCTGCTGGCGACATCGCTGCTGCTGACGTGGCGACTGGCGATGCGGGTGGCATGCACCGCCCGCGACTATGGCTGGCGGCAGGGTCTATGGTCGCTGCCGCGCTTTTTCGTCGGCAACATCATTTCGTTGATTGCCGCGCCGCGCGCCATCCACCGCTATCTCACCCTGCTCCGCGGGGGTCCGGTGGTGTGGGACAAGACCGCACACGCCTTTCCCGAACTTGACGCGCCGGCGGCGTGACTGGCGGGCGGCCGCTTCGCTTCCTCGCCGTGCTGCTGTGCGGCTGGACCGGAATGCGCGCCTTTGCGCTGTACCGCGAGGGCGGGGCCGCTGCGGTCATCGCCCCGGTCGTCCGTTCGGTTGCCGCGGTGGTGTCGCACCTCGGGATCGCGTCGGCCAAGGCTGCCGATATCCGGCATGCCGCCGCGACGATGCGGGACGGGTTGGGATCGGATCGGCCGCAGGTTCTATTCCTGCCGTCCTCGACCCATGCGGCGACGACTCCTATCACGCCGGAGCAAAGCGGCACGCCGGCCTGGACCGCCGCCATGCCGCAGGACCCCCACCCGTCGCTGCTCCCGCTCGCCACGCTGCCGCCGCCGATCGCGCGCGGTCCGGCCCGGCTGGCGGGCAGCGCCTGGGGCATCGCGCGCGGCGGTGGGGTCTCACAGGCGAGTGGCGGGCAGCTCGGGGGATCGCAGGCGGGTGTGCGGGTGACCTATGCGTTGGGCGAATCGCGGCGGATCGCGCTCGCGGCCCGCCTGTCGACGCCGCTCGCCGGGCGCGGGGCGGAAGGAGCGATCGGCCTCGACTGGCAGCCGACGCGGCTGCCGGTGCATGCGCTCGTCGAGCGCCGCTTTGCGCTCGATGGCGGGCGCGGGGGCACGATGCTGGGCGTCATCGGCGGTTTCGGCCCGGCGGCGATCGCAGGTGCGGTAACGCTCGAAGGCTATGGCCAGGCCGGTGGTATCGTCCGCGACGGGGTGGAGGGCTTCATCGATGGCGCGTTGCGCGTCGCGCATCCGGTCGCCGAGCGGGGCAAGGTCCGCCTCGACGTCGGGTTCGGCGCCTGGGGCGGCGCGCAGCGCGGCGCGGCACGATTCGACGTCGGGCCATCCCTGGGGGTGGTCGTACCCGTGGGGGACAAGGCCGTGCGCCTCACCGCGGATTGGCGCCAGCGGATCGCGGGCGATGCGCACCCCGATTCCGGCCCGGCGCTGTCGATCGGCACGAACTTCTGACCGCCGCGTCTGACGGGTGGCCGGCAGGCGCGAGCCGCGTATAAAGCGATCCCGTGGACCTGTACCTTCCCATCGCCAATCTGTCGGTCAATGCGCTGGTCATCATCCTGCTGGGGGGTGGCGTCGGGCTGCTGTCGGGCATGTTCGGCGTCGGCGGCGGGTTCCTGACGACGCCGCTCCTCATCATCTACGGCATTCCGCCGACCGTCGCCGCCGCCTCGTCGGCGAGCCAGGTGACGGGGGCGAGCGTGTCGGGCGTGTTCGCGCATTTCCATCGCGGCGGTGTCGACGTGAAGATGGGCGGCGTGCTGGTCGCAGGCGGCATTCTCGGCAGCATCACCGGTGCCTGGATCTTCCAGCTGCTGCGCGCGAGCGGCCAGATCGATACGGTGATCGGCGTCGTCTATGTGCTGATGCTGGGATCGATCGGCACGCTGATGGCGCGCGAATCGATCGGGGCGATCGGGGTCGCCAAGGGGCGTCTGCGACCCCGCGCCCGCAAGCGGCGCCACCACCCCCTCGTCGCCGCGCTGCCGCTGAGGACGCGCTTCTACGCCTCGGGCCTCTACATCTCGCCGCTCGCGCCGCTGCTGCTCGGCTTCTTCACCGGCATCCTCACCATCCTGCTCGGTATCGGCGGCGGGTTCATTCTGGTCCCTGCCATGATCTACCTGCTCGGCATGGCGACCAGCGTCGTCGTCGGTACCAGCCTATTCCAGACCCTGTTCGTCACCGCGATCGCGACCATGGTGCATGCGACCACGACCAAGGCGGTCGACGTGGTGCTCGCCGGGCTGCTGCTGATCGGGTCCGTCACCGGCGCGCAGCTGGGCGCGCGCTTCGCCAGCCGGGTAAAGCCCGAATATCTGCGCCTCGCGCTTGCGGTCATGGTGCTGCTCGTGGGGGTGCGCATCCTGTTGGGCCTGGTCTGGCGGCCCGAGGAGATCTTCACGGTCGAGCTGACGTGACGCGCGCGCGCCTCCTGCTGCTCGCCGCGCCGCTGCTGCTCGGCCAGTCCAGCCCCCCCGGCGGCGCCAAGCCCATACTCGTCCCCGACGTGTCGCAGCGCCAGGTCGAGATCGCCTACAGCTTCACCGGCGCCGAGCTGCTGCTATTCGGTGCGATCCTCTTTCCCGGCGGGCGCCTGCCGCACGGGGAAACGCCGACCGACATCGTCGTCGTCGTCAAGGGCCCGACGCAATCCGTGCTGGTGCGCGAAAAGGAGAAGATCGCCGGCATCTGGGTCAACGCGCAGCACCAGCGCTACAGCTCCGCCCCCAGCTTCTACGCGCTCGCCTCGTCGCGCCCTGTCAAGCGGATCGTCGACGAGCGCACCCGTGCGATCTACGAACTCGGGCTCGATAGCCTGCAGCTCTCGCCCGGATCGAACGCGGTGAGTGCGGTCGAACAGCGCTTCCAGCGCGGCCTCGTCGACCTGCGCCGCCGGGCGGGCCTGTATGTCGAGGCGCCGCGCGCGGTCGAGATCACCGACGACGTCCTGTATCGCGCGCGGCTCACCATCCCGGCGCGCGTGCCGGTCGGGCGGTTCACCGCCGAAACCTTCCTGATTCGGGACGGCCGCGTGCTGGCCGCCGCCGTGCGCGACATCGACATCCGCAAATCGGGGTTCGAGCGCTTTGTCGCCCGCGCCGCCGAACGCCATGCCATCATCTACGGCTTCGTCGCGGTCGCGCTGTCGATCGCGCTC
>ERZ941706.234-NODE-234-length-19293-cov-14.113629_pt1 | contig 19293 bp, 15 predicted proteins | sample MGYA00521232_ERZ941706 | MGnify/ENA primary metagenome ERZ941706 (study PRJEB32759, sample SAMN07749893) | skin metagenome | biome: transportation; feature: city; material: polyester macromolecule | host: Homo sapiens | place: Hong Kong:ER line | collected...
CTCTCCCGCAGCGTCGCCCGCGCCTTCTGGCGCCTGGGCGGAAGGGGTGGCGGCGCCCGTCTGCTGACCGGCCTCGTCAGTGGCCCCACGTGTCTCGTCCTGCCCAGAACGCGTCGAGCGGGGGCGGGCGATCATCGCCTCGACGGCCCGCGAGATCGCGCGGTGGGCGAGCCAACGCACCGCGACGGCCGCGACGACGATGATGACCACCTGCACCGGAGTGCCACCGACGTGGTGCCACAGATCGCCCATCGTCGACGTGCGCAGTGGGACGAGGCTCAGGGGAATCGATGACATGCCGTCATCCAATCACCCGCGCCCAGCTCGTCTCGAACGACCGACGTGGGCCGATTCGCTGCCGCCCCACGTGAAGCGAGAGTCTCGCAGAGCCCAGGCTCCCCGGGCTCTGCGCGATCACTGCCGCCGGCGCAGCTGCGTCGCGATGGCACACACGATGCGGCCCGGGACGATCGAAACCGTCCCGGGCCGCATCACGTGCATCACGACGCGGGAAGCACGAGCACTCACGGCTCGCGCGCATCACCGCCCGTCGCGGCGGGCTCAGCCGTGCTGTCGCGCCGCCTGTGCGTCGAAGCGCTGAGCCTCGACGGCGCGCGCCACGGTGTCGCGGTTCTCGGCAACGGTGCGCACGAGACCGGCCGGGGCGTCACGGTGGGCGTCGAGCCAGGTGTTGGCCTGCGCGAGCAGCTGCGGCCCGGCGAGGGTGAACGGGAAGAACGACCCGATCGTCAGCTCCGCGATGTGGTGCGTGCGCGAGGCCCAGTAGCCCTCGGCCATCTCGAAGTAGCGCTCGACGTACGGCTCGAGCAGTGCCTCGTCGTGCACGTGCCCGAAGCCCGCGGCGGTCTCGGCGATCGTCTGGTTCGCGAGCGCGTCGGAGTCGACGACGGACGCCCACGCCGCGGCCTTCGCCTCGGCCGTCGGCATCGCCGCCCGGGCACGCGCGGCGCGCTCAGCGCCGGTCGCGGTGTTGTCCCGCTCGAGTTCGGCCGCGATCTCGGGCTCGCCGAGCACGCCACCGGCGACGAGGCTCGTGAGCAGCGTCCAGCGCATCTCGGTGTCGAGGGCGAGACCGTCGAGCACGGACGAGCCCTCGAACAGGCCGCGGACGAACGCGAGGTCGTCGGCGCTCGCGGCGAACGACGTGAACGCCTGCGCGAGCTGGAGCTGCGCATCGGAGCCGGGCTCGGCCGACAGCAGCAGACCGCGCAGAGTGCGGGCCACGAGGGCGACGACGTCGTCGCGGTGCTCCGGTGCCGTGTACGTGCGCGCGGCGGTCGTCAGCTGCCCGAGCAGGGTGCGCAGCAGCGTCGAGTCACTCTCGCCCGGCAGCGTCGCGAGGGCCATGTCGATGAAGTCGCGCGCCGACATCTCCGCATCGCGCGTCATGTCCCAGGCGGCGCCGAGCACGAGGGCGCGCGGCAGCGAATCCGTGAACGCGCGCGGGTGGGCGATGGCCGTGGCGAGGCTGCGCGCATCGAGACGGATCTTCGCGTAGGCGAGGTCGTCGTCGTTGACGAGCAGCAGGTCGGGTTGCGGCGTGCCGACGAGCTCGCTCACCTCGGTGCGCTCACCGTCGACGTCGAGCTCGACGCGCGCGGTGCGCGTCAGGGCGCCGTCACGCAGCATGTAGCAGCCGACGGCGAGGCGGTGCGGACGCAGCGTGGGGTAGTCGTCGGCGGCGCTCTGCTCGATGACGACGCTCGTCATGCGGCCGTCGTCGTCGGTCTCGACGATCGGGCGCAGCGTGTTGACGCCGGCGGTCTCGAGCCACAGCTTCGACCACTGCGTGAGGTCGCGTCCGCTCGTCGTCTCGAGCTCGGCGAGCAGCTGCGGCAGCGTCGTGTTCTGCCACGCATAGCGCGCGAAGTAAGCGCGCAGACCGGCGGTGAACGGCTCACGCCCGACGTAGGCGACGAGCTGCTTGAGCACCGAAGCGCCCTTGGCGTACGTGATGCCGTCGAAGTTGACCTCCACGTCGGCGAGGTCGCGGATCGGGGCGACGATGGGGTGCGTCGAGCTCAGCTGGTCCTGACGGTAGGCCCACGCCTTCTCGGACGTGCCGAACGTCGTCCACGCCGATTCCCAACGAGTCGCCTCGGCCTGCGCCGTCGTCGAGGCCCACTCGGCGAACGACTCGTTGAGCCACAGGTCGTTCCACCACTTCATCGTGACGAGGTCGCCGAACCACATGTGCGCGAGCTCGTGCAGCACCGTCAGCGCACGGCGCTCGACGACGGCCTCCGAGACCTTGGCGCGGAAGACGTAGATCTCGGAGAACGTCACGCAGCCGACGTTCTCCATCGCGCCCGCGTTGTATTCCGGCGTGAAGATCTGGTCGTACTTGGTGAACGGGTAGGGCTGGTCGAACTCGTTCTCGAAGAACGCGAAGCCACGCTTGGTGATGTCGAAGATCTCGTCGGCGTCCATGTGCGGAGCGAGCGACTTGCGGCAGAACACGCCGAGAGGGATGGTGCCGGCGCGCGTCTCGACGCTGTCGCGGTACGCCTCGTAGGGGCCCGCGACGAGCGCGGTGACGTAGCAGGAGATGCGGGCGGTGGGGGCGAACTCCCACGTCGCGGCCGGCTCGCTCACCCCGTTCGGACCCGTGTAGGTCTGCGTCGCGGGCTTCGGCTCCGGCGTCGTCTCGTTCGACAGCACCTGCCAGCGCGCGGGCGCCGTGACGGTGAACTGGAACGTCGCCTTGAGGTCGGGCTGTTCGAAGACGGGGTACATGCGTCGCGCGTCCGGCACCTCGAACTGCGAGTAGAGGTAGACCTCGTCGTCGGCGGGGTCGACGAAGCGGTGCAGGCCCTCACCGGTGTTCATGTAGACGCCGACGGCGTCGACGCGCACCTCGTTCTCGGCGGCGAGATCGGTGAGGCGGATGCGCGCCCCGTTCCAGTCGACGTCACGCTCCTCGCCGTTGACGACGACGCGGCTGACGGACTCGCCCAGGAAATCGAGCCATGTCTCGCTGCCGGGCTGCGCGCTGAAGCGCACGACGCTCGACGTCGCGAACGTCGTCGGGCCGGTGGTGAGGTCGAGGGTGACGGCGTAGGAGTCGACGGTGATGTTCTCGCCGCGGGTCTGCGCGTCGTCGCGGGTGAGGTTGGCCCCGTTCACGTCAGTGGTGTCCTTCCAGCAGGGTTGAGGAACGGCGGTGCGCGAAGTGGTGTGCGCCACAGCCGTTCGGGCGGTGCTGCCCATCCTTGCACGAGCGCTCGAGGTGGCAGGATGGGACGGTGAGCGAAAATCAGCCCGAGTCCGCAGCCCCTACCGTCGAGATGTTCTTCGACCCGATGTGCCCGTGGGCGTGGATGACGTCCCGCTGGCTCATGGAGGTCGAGAAGGTGCGTGACGTGCGCGTCACCTGGCGCGTCATGAGCCTCGCCGTCCTCAACGAGGGCCGCGACCTGCCCGATGATTACCGGGCCTTCCTCGAACAGGCGTGGGCGCCCGCACGCCTGGTCATCGCGGCGCAACAGGCGCACGGCGACGACGTCGTCAAGCCGCTCTACGACGCGATCGGCACCCGCTTCCACCCCGGCGGCGCCGACCCGCGTGACGCCGAGAGCGTGCGGCGCGTGCTCGTGGAGTCGCTCGCCGAGTGCGGTCTCGAGCCGGAGCTCGTCGACGCGGCGACCAACGTGCCCGGCGACGATGTCGACGTCGCCCTGCGGGCCGCGCACAAGCGCGCGACCGACCTCGTCGGCACGGACGTCGGCACCCCCGTCGTCGCGTTCGGCGGCACCGCGTTCTTCGGCCCGGTCGTGACGCCGGCGCCCAAGGGTGAGGACGCCGGGCGCCTGTGGGACGGCTGCCTCCTCGTCGCGGGCACGCCCGGTTTCTACGAACTCAAGCGCAGCCGCGACGTCGGCCCCGACTTCAGCTGACCCTCCGCACCACCACTGCCCCTCAGGCCATATCTTCGCGACAAGGACGAGCACACATGCGCATTCACATCGGTGGCGACCACGCAGCTTTCGAGACCCAGCAGGCCCTGCTGACCTACCTGACCGAGCAGGGTCACGAGGTCATCAACCACGGCCCGAGCGAGTACGACGCCGAGGACGACTACCCGGTCTACGTCCTGCGTGCCGCCGAGGGCGTGCGTGACGACGAGGGCTCGCTCGGCATCGTTCTCGGCGGTTCCGGCAACGGCGAGCAGATGGCGGCGAACAAGGTCAAGGGCATCCGTGCCGCGCTGTGCCTGACGCCCGAGTTCGCTTCTCTCGCACGCGAGCACAACGGTGCGCAGATCCTGTCGATCGGTGGTCGCTTCGTCTCGATCGACGAGGCCAAGCAGATCGCCCGCACCTTCATCGAGACGCCGTACGCGGGCGTCGAGCGTCACGCGCGCCGCCTCGCGATGGTCGAGAAGTACGAACGGGACGGCACGCTGCCCTCCGAGGGCTGAGGCCTTCGAACGGCCCGCGCGGCGCGATCTTCTCGCCGCGTGACGGGCCGTCGGCCCGGGTCGGTGGAGCCTGTCACCCACGCAGGTGCATGCTCCACCACCCCTGGTGCGCGTGAGGCAACCCCTATAGGCTGGCGCGCGTGGTTCTGGAGGCTCAACGCGAACAGACGCGCCTGCGTCAGTCGGTGCAGCGTGCCGTGGCCACTCCGATCTCCAAGCCGCACAGCGTCGTCGTCGCGTTCGCGCTGCTCACCGCGATCGTCTGTGCCGCCGCCATCGCGCTCACGCCGACGATGTCGCATGCGGTCTTCATCCCGCTCATCGTCGCCGCAGCGTTCCTGTTGTCGGGGCGTCGCCTGGCGCTCGCCATCGCCATCGTCCTGACGGGCTACGTGACGACGGCCGCGATCACCTGGTCCGACGCGCCGACGCAGTGGTCCGTCGCGGTGGCTCTCGCCCTCATCGTCGGCATCGTCGCGTTCGCGAACCGTCAGCGCTTCACGATGGGTGTGCCGCTCTCGGTGGGCTCGAGCATGCTCAAGGATCTGCGCCAGCGGCTCGACACCCAGGCCCTGCCACCCGAGATGCCGGACGGGATGCGCGTCGAGCACTGTGTCATGCCCTCACGCGGGGATGCCTTCAGCGGTGACTTCGTCGTCGCCGCCCGACGCGACGACCACCTGCACCTCGCCCTCACCGACGTCTCCGGGCACGGCCCGTCGGCGGGGATGCGTGCGCTGCTGCTCTCCGGCGCCCTCGCAGGGTTGCTGGGGGAGACGCGCCCGGAGGATTTTCTTCCCGGCGCGAACCGCTACCTCATCCGCCAGGGCTGGCGCGACGGGTTCGCCTCCGCCATCCACGTCTCGATCAACGTCGAGGACGGCCAGTACTGCGTCGGTACGGCCGGTCACCCGAGCGCCGCGCATTATCACGCGGGCACGCGCCGCTGGGAGATGATCACCGGCGCGGCCGGTCTGCTGCTCGGGTTGTTCGACCAGGGGCCGCAGGACTACGCGCGCGCCGGCGGGGTGCTCGAGCCCGGCGATGTCCTGCTCCTCTACACCGACGGCGTCGTCGAGGGCCCTGACGGCGACCTCGCGGCCGGGACGCAGCAGATGCTCGGCCTCGCGCAACGGGCCATCAGCGCCGGCCCGGAGGGGGCGGCCCAGCGCATCTGCGAGGCCTCGGCGCGCACCGGGGGGCAGGACGATCGCTCCGTTGTCGTCATCTGGCGGCCCGTGCCTGAGTCGTCCGAATCGCGCCACGCGCGCGGAACCGCGTCCGTCTGAGTGAGCGCGCCCTTCTGAGCGAGTGCATCTGCCCGATCGACCTATCCTGCTTGAACGACGAACGGCGCCGCCCCCCACCGGGGAGCGGCGCCGTCAGCGTTCAACGGAGGCAGCTCACTCGCCGCCGAAGGCGCCGTCGAGTTTCTCGTTCGCGAAGTCCTGGCCCTTGTCGATCTGGTCGGCGTGCTGGCCGCCCGTCTTGTCGTCGGCGAAGTCGCCGGCCTTCTCGACGCCCTGGTCGAGCTTGTCGGGGTTGTCCTGGGCGAACTCGCTGGCCTTGTCCTTGGCGCTGTCGAAAATGCCCATGATGTGCCTCCTGCGAATGGAAGTGCTCCGGCGAACCGGACTCATCTTCACCGAAGCACATGCGCGGGGGCGGCGTCGAGACCGCCGGCATCGTTCGTTGGCGAACGTCTCGGTGGCCAAGACGACCGTCGGCGGCGCTTCGCGCGAGCACGGGGGCGACGGCGGCGGGCCAGGTCAGCCCCCGCGGATTGGGGCGTCACGGCGTGTTCGGGTAATGTGTCCGAGAAACATGCGGGCGTAGCTCAATGGTAGAGCCTCAGTCTTCCAAACTGATCACGCGAGTTCGATTCTCGTCGCCCGCTCCAGCACCGCGACGGCGGCTCCCGCGGGGGCCGCCGTTCGTCTTGCGAGAGCGCGCCCCGGCGCGATCGCAGCAGGACGGCGCGCGCGGAGCGGCCCGCCTCGCCTCTGGTGAGCGGGGCTGACGGGGTGTGGCGCAGCTTGGTAGCGCGTCCGCTTTGGGAGCGGAAGGCCGCAGGTTCGAATCCTGTCACCCCGACCGTTAGCATGAACGACGAGTAAGAGGAGCGCGCCGCGCCGCAGGCAGGGCCGACGATCGGCCGGCCGGTGCGGGCGCGCCCACCATCACCGATCGACTGGAGTGCACCGCTGATGAAGAGCGCTGTCGAAAACCTAACCCCGACCCGGGTCAAGCTCACCGTTGACGTCACGGCCGACGAACTGAAGCCGAGCATCGAGAAGGCCTACACGACCATCGGCTCGCAGGTTCAGATCCCCGGTTTCCGCAAGGGCAAGGTTCCCGCGAAGCTCATCGAGCAGCGTTTCGGCCGCGCGGCCGTCATCCAGGAAGCCGTCAACGAGGCGCTTCCGGAGCTGTACACGAACGCGATCGTCGAGAACGACGTCAAGGTCCTCGGCCAGCCCGAGGTCGACATCACCGAGTTCCCGCTCGAGGACGGCGCGGGCCTGAGCTTCACCGCCGAGGTCGACATCCGCCCCGAGATCACGCTCCCGGCGTTCGACACGCTCGAGGTCGAGGTCGAGCCGATCGAGGTCTCCGACGCCGACATCGACGAGCGCATCGCCGAGCTGCGCGAGCGTTTCGGCACGCTCGAGTCGGTCGAGCGCAAGGCCAAGAAGGGCGACTTCGTCACGATCGACCTGTCGGCCACGATCGACGGCAACGAGATCGACGCCGTCTCCGGTGTCTCCTACGAGATCGGCTCGGGCACGATGCTCGACGGTCTCGACGAGGCGCTGACGGGCCTCAAGGCCGGCGAGGAGACGACGTTCACCTCGCCGCTCGCCGGCGGTGAGCACGAGGGCGAGAACGCCGAGTGCACCGTCAAGGTCGAGTCGGTCAAGGTCCGTGAGCTGCCCGAGCTCGACGACGAGTTCGCCCAGCTGGCGTCGTCGTTCGACACGATCGACGAGCTCAAGGCCGACCTGCGCGCCGAGGTCGAGCGCACCAAGCGCTTCGAGCAGGGCGTCCAGGCCCGCGACAAGGTCCTCGAGGTCCTCCTCGAGCAGCTCGACATCCCGGTGCCCGAGTCCATCGTCACCGAAGAGGTGACGAACCACCTCGAGGGCGAGAACCGTCTCGACGATGACGAGCACCGCGCCGAGGTCACCGAATCGACGCGTCAGCAGGTCGCGACGCAGCTCCTGCTCGACGAGATCGTCGAGAAGCACGAGATCCAGGTCGGCCAGGACGAGCTGATCGAGTACCTCATCATGTCGGCGCAGCAGTACGGCATGGACCCGAACACGTTCGCGCAGGCGCTCGACGCGCAGGGCCAGGTGCCCGCCATCATGGGTGAGGTCGCTCGCCGCAAGGCGCTCGCCACCGTTCTCGAGTCCGCCACGGTCAAGGACACGGCGGGCAACGTCGTCGACCTGAACGCCGCCGTCGACACCGGCGATGACGAGGACGAGGCGCAGGCCGCCGACGCCGCCGACGGTGAGAACGCCACTCCGGTCGCCTCCGAGGACGCCGACGCCGACGCTGCGGACAAGCCCGCCAAGAAGGCTGCCGCGAAGAAGACGACGACCAAGAAGGCCGCGTCGAAGAAGACGGCAACGAAGAAGGTCGCCGCCCCTGCCGAGGCCGCTGACGCCGACTCCGCTGAGGCCGCGGAGAAGCCGGCCAAGAAGGCAGCCGCCAAGAAGACGGCTGCGAAGAAGACGGCGACGAAGACCGCCGCCAAGAAGACCGCTGCGAAGAAGACGGCCAAGAAGGCTGTCGACGGCGAGTGAGTCGTCACTGACGTCTGAGACGAGGGCCGCGCGAGCAATCGGGCGGCCCTTCGTCGCGTCCGGGCCCAGGCGAACGTCGAGCCTTGCGCTGACGGCGAACAAGCCCCGAGACGGGGACGAAACGCTCGGGCCCGCGCGTTAGGGTCAGTGAAGAGTTCAAGCGTGATGTCACCCGCTCGGGGTGGCAGATTCGGAACGGAGTGATCCCTTGACGAATGCCCAGTCCTCGGACGTGGTCATGGCAGGCCCGCAGATGGCCGCCGGCCTCGACGACCAGATCTACAACCGGCTCCTCAAGGAGCGCATCATCTTCCTCGGTTCGGATGTTCGCGACGACAATGCGAACGCCATCTGCGCGCAGCTGCTGCTGCTCGCCGCAGAGGACCCGGAGAAGGACATCTGGCTCTACATCAACTCGCCCGGTGGTTCGGTGACGGCCGGCATGGCCATCTTCGACACGATGCAGTGGGTGCCGAACGACGTGTGCACCGTCGCGATGGGTCTGGCCGCGTCGATGGGTCAGTTCCTGCTGTCCGCCGGCGCCAAGGGCAAGCGCTACGCGACGCCGCACGCGCGCATCATGATGCACCAGCCGCTCGGCGGCATCCAGGGCACGGCCTCCGACGTGAAGACGCAGGCCGAGCAGCTGCTGCACATCAAGAAGCAGATGGCCGAGCTCATCGCCGAGCACACGGGCCAGCCGGTCGAGAAGATCTCGGCCGACTCCGACCGCGACCGCTGGTTCACCGCGGCCGAGGCCAAGGAGTACGGCTTCGTCGACCACGTCTTCGAGCGTTCGCAGGACGCTACCAAGGACGCGACCGGGGACGCTGCGGCATTCTCCGAGTCGTCCGACCACTGATCTCGCCCACGAAGGAGACCTTCATGAACACCCACAGCTCCATGGGCCACCCGATGGGCGGCGTCACCGCGCCGATGCCGACGAGCCGCTACATCCTGCCCCAGTTCGAAGAGCGCACCTCGTACGGCACGAAGCGCCTCGACCCGTACACGAAGCTGTTCGAGGACCGCATCATCTTCCTCGGCGTCCAGGTCGACGACGCGTCGGCCGACGACATCATCGCGCAGCTCATCGTGCTCGAGTCGCAGGATCCGGACCGCGACATCGTCATGTACATCAACAGCCCCGGTGGCTCGTTCACCGCGCTGACGGCGATCTACGACACGATGCAGTACATCCGCCCGGACGTGCACACGTTCGTCCTGGGACAGGCTGCCTCGGCCGCCGCCGTCCTGCTCGGCGCCGGCGCGCCCGGCAAGCGGTACGCGCTGCCGAACGCGCGCGTGCTCATCCACCAGCCGGCGATGGAGGGCTCGGGCGGCCAGGCCTCCGACGTCGAGATCCAGGCCAACGAGATCATGCGCATGCGTGAGTGGCTCGAGGAGACGCTCGCGAAGCACTCCGGCCGCTCGATCGAGCAGGTGCGTGCCGACATCGACCGCGACAAGATCCTCACCGCCGAGATGGCCAAGGAGTACGGCCTCATCGACGAGGTGCTGACGAGCCGCAAGGCGTCGCTGGAGAGCTGACGGCTCCGGGCCCACCGGGCCTGACCCGCCACGACGAACGTGCCCGCTCCTTCCGTGTGGAAGGGGCGGGCACATTCGTCATGTCGGCATCACCCACGGCGGGGGAGCGGCCCGGGTGTCACAGCCGCTCGCCGGTCTCCGTGTCGAAGACGTGGACGTGGTCGGTCATGGGCTTCACCGCAAACCGGTCACCCTGCGTCGGGCGCACGCGCTTGTCGACGCGCGTGCCGATGCGGGGGCCGTCAGGCTCGCCCGCGGGGCGACCGTAGACGAACGCCTCCGAGCCGAGCGTCTCGACGAGTTCGACCTCGAGCTCGAGCGCACCCGCCTCACCGGGCTGCGCGACGACGAACGCCTCGGGGCGCACCCCGATCGTCACGCGATCCGACGTCGCCTTGATGTCGCGCGACAGCGGCACCCGCATGCCGTGGAACGTCGCGTCACCGCCGGTGAGCGCGGCGTCCATGAGGCTGATCGACGGCGAACCGATGAAGCCCGCGACGAACGTGTTGCGCGGCCGTTCGTACAGCTCCTCCGGGGTGTCGCACTGCTGCAAGATGCCGTCCTTGAGCACCGCGACACGGTGACCCATCGTCATCGCCTCGACCTGGTCGTGCGTGACGTAGACGGTCGTGACGCCGAGGCGTCGCTGCAGCGCCGCGATCTGCGCACGCGTCGAGACGCGCAGCTTGGCGTCGAGGTTCGACAGCGGCTCGTCCATGCAGAACACCTTGGGCTGGCGCACGATCGCGCGACCCATGGCGACACGCTGACGCTGGCCACCCGACATCGCGCCCGGCTTGCGCTCGAGCAGGGGCTCGAGCTCGAGGATCTTCGCCGCCTCCTCGACGCGGGCGTTGATGTCCGCCTTCGAGGTGCCTGCGTTCTCGAGCGCGAACGCCATGTTCTGACGTGCCGTCATGGTCGGGTAGAGCGCGTAGCTCTGGAAGACCATCGCGACGTCGCGATCACGGGGACGCACGCCGGCCTGGTCGTGGCCGTCGATGAGGATGCGGCCCTCGTCGACCGGTTCGAGGCCGGCGAGCATGCGGAGCGTCGTCGACTTGCCGCAGCCCGACGGGCCGACGAGGACGAGGAACTCCCCGTCGGCGATGTCGAGCGTGACCTTGTTGACGGAGGGACGGGGCGCACCCTTGTGCAGGCGGGTGGCCTCGTCGAAGGTGACGGATGCCATGAATTACTTCTTCAGCTTGGGCTTGATCTGGGAGTCGTACTTCGCCTGCAGCGCCTTGTCGAGCGCCTCGAGCGTCGACTTGACGTCCGAGCCGGCGATGATCTTGTCGAGCGAGGTACCGATGTCGATGCCACCGCCGGGCAGGAACACGCGGACGTTGTCCTGCGGGCGGGCCTTCGGCAGCTGCTTGACGGCGACGGCGTATTCGGGGTTCTTCTCGAGGTACGCCTTCTCCTTCGCGTCGTCCATGGCGGAGGTGCGCACCGGCATGTACCCGGTCGCCTGGGAGAAGGTGATCGTGTTGTCCTTGTTCGTCATGAACTCGATGAACTTCACGGCGTTCTTCTGACGCTCGGCGGAGATGCCCTTCGGCACCGCGAGGCCGGCGCCACCCGTCGGCACGGTCTTGATGCCGCCCGGCGCGGGCAGGAAGCCGATGCCGACCTTGAAGCTTGCGTCCTTGATGACGCCGGCGAGGCCACCGGTCGACTCGATGGCGCAGGCGCCGATGCCCGAGGCGAAGTCGGCCTGGCTGTCCTTCGACGTCTGCATCCAGCCCTTCTTGGCCCACTCCTGGATCTTCGTGGCGGCCTTGACGGTGCCCTCGGACGCCATGGTGGGCGTCCAGTCCTTCGAGTAGCCGCCGCCGTAGCTCCACGCGATGGACTGGAACGTCCAGTCGAGGTAGTCGGAGCCGTCGTCCAGGACGATGGCCTTCTTGCCCGAGCCCATGGCCGACTGCAGCTTGGGCGCCCACTGCTCGAACTCGTCCCACGAGGTCGGCGCACGGTCCGGCAGACCGGCCTTCTTCCAGGCGTCCTTGTTGTAGTAGAAGATGACCGTCGAGCGCGAGTACGGCAGGGCGTAGTGCTTGTCCTCGTACTTGTAGTCGTCGTACAGGCCCTTGACGTAGTCGTCCGTCGAGAGCTTGTTCTCGGACGTCAGGGCCGACATGTCGGCCAGACGGTCGTTGAGGGCGAAGTTGAACCACGTCGTGTCGGAGACGATGACGACGTCGGGCAGGCTGCCGCCGGACAGGGCCGCGTTGAACTTCTGCGCGACGTCGGGGTAGCTCTTGCCGGCGTCGACGAGCTTGACCTTGAGGTTCGGGTTGGCCTTCTCGAACTCGGCGATGAGCTTCTGCTCGGTCGCCTTCGACTTGCCGGGGTGGTTGCTCCAGAACTCGATCGTGTTCGAGTCGCCGCCACCGTTGTTACCACCGCTGGAGGAGCCGCCGGAGCCGGCGCAGGCGCTGAGGCCTGCGGTGACGACGGCACCAGCCGTCAGGCCGAAGAGGTTGCGGCGCGAGAGTGTGGACATGAGTTTCTTCCTTCGTCTGGGTGAAGCGTGGGGGAGAGGGTCAGCCCTTGACGGCGCCGGCCGTGAGGCCCTTGATCATGTGGCGCTGCAGGACGAGGAACAGGGCGAGAACGGGGAGCATGGCGAGCATCGTGGCGGCCATGACAGGGCCCCAGTCCGTGATGCCCTCGTTGTTCTGCAACTGGGTGAGGCCGACCGGCAGGGTGCCGGTGCGCTGGTCGTCGGACATGAGGAACGGCCACAGGTACTCGTTCCACTCGTTGACGACGGTGATGATGGAGAACGCGATGAGGGTCGGCCACGACATCGGCATGACGACCTTGCGCAGCAGCTTCATCGGCCCGGCCCCGTCCATGCGCGCGGCCTCGATGATCTCGCTGGGGATCGACAGGAACTGGTTGCGCATGAGGAACGTGCCGAACGCGACGCCCGCCAACGGCAGGATGATGCCCTGGTAGGTGTTGCGCCAGCCGAGCTGGCTGACGAGGGCGTAGTTCGAGATCACGGTGATCTGGTTCGGCACCATGAGCGCCGCGATGACGACGATGAACACGAGGTTGCGCCCGGGGAAGCGGATGAGGCTCAGGGCGTAGGCGCTCATGACACCGAGGACGATCTTGGCGAGCGACAGGATGACGGTGACGATGACCGAGTTGCGGAAGAAGTCCCAGAAGGGGATCGACTGCGTCGCGGTCTTGTAACCCTCACCCGTGACCGAGTGCGGGAACCAGACGGCGGGCGTCGTGTAGATGTCGCTGCGGTGCTTGATCGACGTCATGAAGATCCAGTACAGCGGGATCGCGACGATCGCGAACGCGATGATCATCGCGGCGTAACCGGCGATCGTCATCGGCAACCCGCCGTGGACGAGGACCTCGTTGCTGTGCGCCTCCTCGCGGGGGCGTCGTCGGAACGGGGAGGAACCCGACCGCTTCGGCGTGGCCGCAGCGGCGTTCTCCTGCGGGGCTGCGGTGCTCATGCCTTCTGCTCCTTGTCCATGACCCGCACCTGCACGACCGTCACGACGAGCAGGATGAGGAACATGATGGTCGCGATCGTGGCGCCGTAGCCGGCGCGCTGGTTGACGAACGTCTCCTGGTACACCTGGTAGACGAGCGTCGACGTGCCGTAGCCCTGGGGGCCACCGCGCGTCATGATCTGGATGATGTCGAAGACCTGGACCGAGTTGAGCAGCACCGTGATCGACAGGAAGAACGTCGTCGGGCGCAGCTGCGGCAGCAGCACCTTGGTGAAGCGACGCCATGACGACGCGCCGTCGATCTCCGCGGCCTCGTCGAGGTCGGTGCGGCGACCCTGCAGCGCGGCGAGGTAGATGACGAACGTGTAGCCGATGTTCTTCCACACATACGTGAGCGTCACCATGACGAGGGCCCAGTTCGGATCCTGGTAGAAGTCCGGGACGCTGAGCCCGACGCGGTGCGCGAGGTCGGAGAGCAGACCGAAGTGCGGGTCGAAGACGAACTGGAACGCGAGGCCGACGGCGGTGCCGGACAGGACGAACGGCGCGAAGATCGCCGAGCGCACGAGGTTGCGACCGCGCAGCTGACGATCGAGCAGCAGCGCGAGCCCGAGGCCGATCATCATCGACAACCCGACCGTCGCGACGGTGAAGATGGCGGTGTTGCGCAGCACCTGGTGCGCGTTGGCGTCGTGCAGCCACGTCGAGTAGTTCTGCAGACCGATGTAGTTGAGCGTCGGCGCCGACAGCGTCCAGTCCGTGAACGACAACCGGATGTTGTCGATCAGCGGTCGGTAGGTGAACACGGCCAACAGCGCGAGGTTGGGCAGCAGCAGCGCTGCCGCCGTCAACCATTCACCGACGGGCCGGCCGCGGCGTGGCGGCGGGGGGCCGAGGGGCGCGGGCGGGTGCGCCTGCGGCGAGAGCGTGGGGGGGTCTTCGAGCACGCGCAAAGGTTGTCCTGGCAAGGTGTCCTGGAAATGAACAACAGGTGTTGGTCGTGTGTCCATTTGAGAGTGATTCGCGACGCGAGGCGTGCGGGGACTCCGCGTCCGTTGCGCCCAGCGCGAACAGCCTTGGCCGGCGCCCGCCACGCGGGATTCAATGAGGGGCAGCGAGGGCCCCTTCGACTACCGTCGTCGGGTACGCACACCCGTCTCGCGGCGGGTCGCTCGACGAAGGGATGACGGATGGCACGCGTGGGAGAGAGCGGCGACCTGCTCAAGTGCTCGTTCTGTGGCAAGAGCCAGAAGTCGGTCAAGAAGCTCATCGCCGGCCCGGGCGTCTACATCTGCGACGAGTGCATCGACCTGTGCAACGAAATCATCGAGGAAGAGCTGACCGACTCGGTCGACATCGGCCTCGAGAAGCTGCCGAAGCCGCGCGAGATCTTCGACTTCCTGCGTGAGTACGTCATCGGACAGGACGCGGCGAAGCGCTCGCTCGCCGTCGCCGTCTACAACCACTACAAGCGCGTCCAGGCCGCCGAGGCGTCGGGCTCGAAGGATCCGGTCGAGATCGCGAAGTCGAACATCCTGCTCATCGGCCCCACGGGCTGCGGCAAGACCTACCTCGCGCAGACGATGGCGCGCATGCTCAACGTCCCGTTCGCCATCGCCGACGCGACAGCCCTGACGGAGGCCGGCTACGTCGGTGAGGACGTCGAGAACATCCTGCTCAAGCTGCTGCAGGCGAGTGATTTCGACACCAAGCGCGCCGAGACCGGCATCATCTACATCGACGAGATCGACAAGGTGGCGCGCAAGAGCGAGAACCCGTCGATCACGCGTGACGTCTCCGGTGAGGGCGTGCAGCAGGCGCTGCTCAAGATCCTCGAGGGGACGGCCGCGTCGGTGCCGCCGCAGGGCGGGCGCAAGCACCCGCATCAGGAGTTCATCCAGATCGACACGACGAACGTGCTGTTCATCGTCGGTGGCGCGTTCGCGGGCCTGGAGAAGATCATCGAGGACCGCAAGGGCAAGAAGGGGCTCGGCTTCGGCTCGCAGCTGCACCTGCCCGCCGGTGGGGATGCGTCGATGACCGACGTGCAGCCCGAGGACCTCATGAAGTTCGGTCTCATCCCCGAGTTCATCGGCCGCCTGCCCGTCATCACGACCGTCGAGCCGCTCGATCGCGAGGGCATGGTGAGCATCCTCACCGAGCCGAAGAACGCACTCGTCAAGCAGTACAAGCGCATGTTCGAGATCGACGGTGTGCAGCTCGAGTTCACACCCGACGCCCTCGACGCCGTCGCCGAGCAGGCGATGAGCCGCGGCACCGGCGCGCGCGGGTTGCGCGCCATCCTCGAAGAGGTCCTGCTGCCCGTCATGTTCGACGTGCCGAGCGAGGACGACATCGACAAGGTCGTCATCACGCGCGAGGTCGTGCTCGACCGCATCACCCCGACGATCGTGCGACGTCGCGCTGCCTGACGCGCGCGTCCTGACGCACTGAGAGCCGCGATCCTGCCGGGCAGGGTCGCGGCTCTCAGTCGTTCGTCAGTTCTTGACCTTCGGCGGGGGAGCGAGCAGCTCGGTGTCGCGCACGAGCAGGACGCCGTTCTCCGTCTCCTCCTCGACGCTCGTCATGGCGCTGATGCGACCGGCTGCGCGCAGGTCGGCTTCACCCTTGGTTGCGGCGGCGAGGGCCGCCGCCGGGCCGGCGAGCGTCATCGCCGTCACCTCGGCGCGCATGCCGAGCTTGGCCTCTGACTTCGCGCGGCGCACACCGGCGAGAGCCTGAGACACGGCGGTGAGGACGAGCGGGTCACCGTCGGGCAGGGACGCGAGCTCGTCGCGCGTCGGCCAGGTGGCGCGGTGCACCGACTCGGCGTGCTGCCACGACCACACCTCTTCGGTGGCGTACGGCAGGAACGGCGCGAACAGGCGCAGCAGGACGTCGAGCGCGATGCGGACGGCGGCACGCGCCGACGCCGACTCGGCCTCGTCGAATGCACCGTCACGGTTGTTGGCGCGCTCCTTGACGAGCTCGATGTAGTCGTCGCAGAACGCCCAGAAGAACGTCTCCGTCAACTCGAGCGAACGCGTGTAGTCCCACGTCTCGAAGCTCTTCGTCGCGTTCTCGACGACGTCGCGCAGGGCCGTCAGCAGCGAGACGTCGAGAGGCTGCGTGACGTGCGGCAGCAGCGCCTCGATCGTCGGTGCGGCGTCGGCATCGGGCGTCACCGGAGGCGTGATGAGCGCGAACTTGGAGGCGTTGAGCACCTTCATCGCGAGGCGACGGCCGACCTTCATCTGGCCCGTGTCGTAGGCGGCGTCCGTCCCGAGGCGGCCCGAGGCGGCCCAGTAGCGCACGGCATCGGCGCCGAACTCCCTGACGACGTCCTCCGGTGTCTGCGCATTGCCCTTCGACTTCGACATCTTCTTGCGGTCGGGGTCGAGGATCCAGCCGGAGATGGCGGTGTTCTTCCACGGCACGGTGCCGTTCTCGTGATGGGCGCGCACGACCGTCGCGAACAGCCAGGTGCGGATGATGTCGTGGCCCTGGGGGCGCATGTCCATCGGGAAGATCTTGTCGAACAGCTCGGGGTCGCTCTTGTGCGCGGTGCCGTCGGCGATCGGCCAGCCCGTCGCGATCTGCGGGGAGAGCGACGACGTCGCCCACGTGTCCATGACGTCGGGGTCGGCGATGAACCCGTCGGCCCGGCCGCGCTGGCTCTCGTCGTAGCCCTTCGGCGCCTGGCCCTGCGGGTCGATCGGCAGCTCGGACTCGTCGGGCACGATCGGGTTGTCGTAGTCGGCCTCGCCGTTCGCGTCCAGCGGGTACCAGATCGGGAACGGGACGCCGAAGAAACGCTGACGGCTGATGAGCCAGTCGCCGTTGAGGCCCTCGATCCAGTTCGTGTAGCGGCTCTGCATGAACGTGGGGTGCCAGTCGATCTCGTTGCCACGAGCGACGAGCGCCGACTGCAGATCCTTGTCACGGCCACCGTTGCGGATGTACCACTGGCGGCTCGTCACGATCTCGAGGGGCTTGTCGCCCTTCTCGAAGAAGTTGGCCTTGCGCTGCGTCTTCTTCGGCTCACCGTCGAGGTCACCGGAGGCGATGAGCGCCTTGACGACGTTCTCGCGTGCGGTGAACGTCGTCTTCGTCGCGAGCTCGTCGGCGAACAGCTGCTCGCCCGGGCCGCCCGCGATCCACTCGGGCACCTCGCCCGTGATGCGGCCGTTGCGCGTGATGATCGAGCGCGTCGGCAGCTGCAGCTCGCGCCACCACTGGACGTCGGTGAGGTCACCGAAGGTGCAGCACATGGCGATGCCGGCGCCCTTGTCCATCTCGGCGCTCGGGTGCGCGAGGACGGGGATCTCGACGTCGAACAGCGGGCTCTTCACCTTCGTGCCGAACAGCGGCTGGTAGCGCTCGTCGTCGGGGTGGGCGATGAGGGCGACGCAGGCGGGCAGCAGTTCGGGGCGGGTCGTCTCGATGTAGACGTTCTCGCCGTCGCTCGTGTGGAAGGCGACGCGGTGGTAGGCGCCCGGGTAGTCGCGTGCCTCGAGCTCAGCCTGGGCGACGGCCGTCTGGAACGTGACGTCCCACAGCCCCGGTGCCTCCTGCTGGTAGGCCTCGCCGCGCTTCAGGTTGCGCAGGAACGCCTGCTGCGCGACGGCGCGCGAACGCTCGTCGATCGTGCGGTACTGCACGTTCCAGTCGACACTGATGCCGAGACGGCGGAAGAGTGCCTCGAACGTCTCCTCGTCCTTGACGGTGAGCACGTCGCACAGCTCGATGAAGTTCTTGCGCCCGATCGGCTGCTGGTCGGCGGCCTTGACGCTCTTGCCCTCGGCGCCCTCGAGTGGCGGGGTGTAGTTCTCGATGTAGGGCTTCGTCGCGTCGCCGCGCACGCCGTAGTAGTTCTGGACGCGACGCTCCGTCGGCAGGCCGTTGTCGTCCCAGCCGATCGGGTAGAAGACCTCGCGCCCCTGCATGCGCTGGTAGCGCGCCATGCAGTCGGTGTGGGTGTAGCTGAACACGTGCCCGACGTGCAGGCTGCCCGACGCCGTCGGCGGGGGAGTGTCGATGGCGAAGACCTGCTCGCGCGGCAGCTGCAGGGCGCGTTCACGGTCGAACATGTACGTGCCGCGTTCCTTCCATACCTGGCCCCAGACGTCCTCGAGGCCGTCGACGGTGGGCTTGTCGGGCATCGTGCGGGCGCCGGGCGGCGTCTGCTGGGCTGGGGTGGTGTCGGAAGTCATGGGGTCATTTTTCCATGCCTGACGCACTGGTGCGACCGGCGGCGACGAGGCGGGCTCGGTGCGACAACGCCGGGGCGGGGGCCTAGGCTATGAGCAGATGGCCGACGACGCGCCCACATGCCGGGCGCGCAGGAGAATCAGGGCGAGACGTCGCTCGGACGAGGGAGCACACGAACATGAACGCCACGCCGCGCGGCGCCGCCGCGATCGAGCCCTTCGTCGCGCGTTTCGCGCCGAGCGACGTCACCCCCGTGGGGCCCGCGTTCGTCGAGTACGCGGCCGACCGGCTGCCGCAGTCGCTGCTCGCGCTGTACCGCGACCACGGCATCGGCTGGTACGGCAAGCAGGAGCTGCAGCTCGTCGACCCCGCCGTGTGGACGCCCGTGCTGCAGGAGTGGTTCGGTGTCGGCGTCGCGAGCATCCCGTTCGCCGTCACGAGCTTCGGGCACGTCTACCACCTCGACGAGGACGGCCGCGTGCAGTGCCTCGACCCGCACTTCCTGACCAACCTCGTCGTTGCAGAGTCGGCCGACGAGTTCTTCGCCGAGCACCTCGTCGGGCCGTCGTCGCACCTCGCGGACCTGCGCGGACCGCACCAGGGTGCGCGCACCAAGCTGGGGCTGCTCGGTGAGGGCGAGCTCTACTCGTTCACGCCGATGCTGCCGCTCGGCGGCACCGTCAGCCCCGACGCACTGACGAAGGGTGACGGCGTCCAGCACGCCCTCCTGACGCACCGCATGGTGCGCGAGCAGCGTCAGCGCTGATCCGCCAGCCTGTGGTCA
>ERZ941706.235-NODE-235-length-19284-cov-4.972749_pt1 | contig 19284 bp, 11 predicted proteins | sample MGYA00521232_ERZ941706 | MGnify/ENA primary metagenome ERZ941706 (study PRJEB32759, sample SAMN07749893) | skin metagenome | biome: transportation; feature: city; material: polyester macromolecule | host: Homo sapiens | place: Hong Kong:ER line | collected...
CGGCCGATCGCCGTCAAGCACTGAAAATAGCAAAATCAGGTGCGGAATGACGGTTCTATGTCTGGCTTATTCGGGGCACGCCCCTGCTGGTGCAGCTGTTTCTGATCTTTTACGGTCTGCCGAGCGCCGGCATCGTGCTGGACGCCTTCACCGCCGCCGTCATCGGTTTCACCCTCAACATCGGTGCCTACAGCTCGGAGATCATTCGTGCCACCCTGGCGGCCATCCCCAAGGGGCAGTGGGAGGCGGCCTACTCCATCGGCATGAACTGGCCCCAGGTCATGTGGCGGGTGATCCTGCCGCAGGCGGCGCGTATCGCGGTGCCACCGCTCTCCAACACCTTCATCTCCCTGGTCAAAGACACGTCGCTGGCGGCGGCGGTGACCGTGCCCGAGCTGTTTCAGGCGGCCCAGCGGCTCGCCTCCGTCACCTATGAGCCGCTCATCCTCTATATCGAGACGGCCCTCATCTACCTGATGTTCAGCTCGGTACTCTCCACCCTGCAAGACAGGCTGGAGCAGCGACTGGCTCACAAAGAGACCCGGGAGGTCGCCCTATGATCCGCTTGAGTGGCATCGAGAAACAGTTTGCGGGGCAGCGCGTGTTGAAAGGGGTGGGGCTGGCGATGGCCGCGGGCAGCGTCACCGCCCTGATCGGTCCCTCCGGGAGCGGCAAGAGTACCTTGCTGCGCTGTGTGAACCTGCTGGAGCGACCCGATGCAGGCCAGTTGGTGCTGGGGGGCAGCGAGCTCGACTTTACCCGGCATCTGTCACGGCAAAGCGTGTTGGCCCTGCGCCAGCAGACCGGCATGGTGTTCCAGAATTTCCAGCTGTTCCCGCACATGACGGTGCTGGAGAACGTGATGGAAGGGTTGGTGACCGTGTTGAAGTGGCCCAGGGAGAGGGCAGTGGCGCGCGCCCTGCAACTGCTCGACAAGGTGGGGCTCAGGCACAAGGCCGAGGCGGTGCCTGCCACCCTCTCCGGCGGTCAGCAGCAGCGGGTCGCCATTGCCCGGGCGCTGGCGCCATCCCCCAAGGTGCTGCTCTGTGACGAGCCCACCTCGGCACTGGATCCCGAGCTTGCCCAGGAGGTGGTGGCCGTGCTGCGCCAGCTGGCCAGTGAGGGGACCACTATGCTGATCGCCACCCATGACTTGCGCCTGGCGGCCCAGATTGCGCAGCAGGTGATCTTCCTGGAGGCCGGGGAGGTGGTGGAGGCGGGCAGTGCGCGCCAGATGTTCACCACCCCCAAGCGGGCGCGTACCTTCGAATACATCTCCACCCTCACCGAACGGCTGCCGGAGAGCTGGAGCATCTAGCCGGTTCTGGCGGATTGAGAGCGAGATAAAAAACAGCCCCGCACGAGCGGGGCTGTTTGCATGACAGCGTGGTTGCGACGGCAGATCACACGGCCAGGTAGTCCATGATCCCTTCGGCCGCCTTGCGACCCTCATAGATGGCGGTCACCACCAGATCCGAGCCGCGCACCGCGTCACCACCGGCGAACACCTTGGGGTTGCTGGTCTGGAAGGCGTACTCGGCCTTCTCGGGCGCCTTGATGCGATCCCGGCCGTCGAGCTCGACGCCGTGCTCTGCCATCCAGGGTTGGGGGTTGGGCTGGAAGCCGAACGCCATCACCACTGCATCGGCGGGCAGCACCTGCTCGGAGCCTTCAATGACCACAGGATTGCGGCGGCCATTGGCATCGGGGGCGCCGAGCTCTGTGCTCACCACCTTGATGCCGCAGGTGCGGCCGTGAGCGTCCAGTTCGACCCCGACAGGTTGCAGGTTGAACATGAATTCCACCCCTTCCTCCTGGGCGTTTTTCACCTCCCGCTTGGAGCCCGGCATGTTCTCGGCATCCCGGCGGTAGGCGCAGATCACCCGATCGGCCCCCTGGCGGATGGCGGTGCGCACGCAGTCCATGGCGGTGTCGCCGCCCCCCAGCACCACTACCTGCTTGTCGGCGAAGTCGATGTAATCGGCTTGCGCCTTCTCAAAGCCCAGCAGCCGGTTGGCGTTGGAGATGAGGTAGGGCAGGGCGTCGTAGACCCCCGGCGCCTCTTCGTTGGCAAAGCCGCCCTTCATGTACTTGTAGGTGCCGACCCCGAGGAAGACCGCATCGAACTCGCCGAGCAGATCGGCGAAGGTGATGTCACGGCCCACTTCGGTCTCGAGACGAAACTCCACTCCCATCCCCTCGAAGATCTCGCGGCGGCGCTGCATCACCTCTTTCTCCAGCTTGAAGGAGGGGATACCGAAGGTGAGCAGGCCACCTATCTCCGGGTACTTGTCGAACACCACAGGGGTGACGCCATTGCGTGCCAGCACGTCGGCACAGGCAAGGCCCGCTGGGCCCGCGCCAATGACGGCGACCCGCTTGTCGGTCTTGACCACCTTGGAGAGATCCGGGCGCCAGCCCATCTCGAACGCCTTGTCGGTGATGTATTTTTCGATGTTGCCGATGGTCACGGCGCCGAATCTGTCGTTGAGGGTGCAGGCACCCTCACACAGTCTGTCTTGCGGGCAAACGCGGCCACATACCTCCGGCAGGCTGTTGGTCTGGTGGGAGAGCTCCACCGCCTCCAGAATGCGTCCCTCGTTGGCCAGCTTCAGCCAGTTGGGGATGTAGTTGTGTACCGGGCACTTCCACTCGCAATAGGGGTTGCCGCAGTCGAGGCAGCGATCCGCCTGCATGCCGACCTGGGCCTGGTTGAAGGGCTCGTAGATCTCCACGAACTGGATCTTGCGGATCTTGAGCGGCTTCTTGGGCGGGTCGACCCGCTGGACATCGATAAACTGGAATACGTTCTGGCTCATAGGGTTCCCTCCTTATTGCGCCTGGATTCTGAGTTCTGCACTGGAACGGCTGGTGTGGCCAAGCAGCGATTTGACGTCGCTGGACTTGGGTTTGATCAGCCTGAACTTGGGCACATAGGAGTCGAAGTTGGCCAGGATCTCCTCGGCACGCGAGCTGCCTGTCTCGTTGAGGTGCGCCGTGATGATACCGCGCAGGTGCTCCTGGTGGATGGCCAGATCCGCCACCTCCAGCAGTTCGACCAGCTCGGGGTTGGTGCGCTTGGCAAAGTTGCCGCACTCGTCGAGCACGTAGGCGAAACCGCCTGTCATGCCCGCCGCGAAGTTGACACCGGTCTTGCCGAGCACGGTGACGATGCCGCCTGTCATGTATTCACAGCCGTTGTCGCCAATCCCCTCGACCACCGCCAAGGCCCCTGAGTTGCGCACCGCGAACCGCTCGCCGGCGGTCCCTGCGGCATAGAGCTTGCCGCCGGTGGCGCCATAGAGGCAGGTGTTGCCGATGATGGCCGCCTCGTGGGATTTGAACGCCACGCCGACGTGGGGTTTGATCACCAGCTTGCCGCCGGTCATCCCCTTGCCCACGTAGTCGTTGGCATCCCCGGTGAGGATCATCTCAAGGCCACCGGCGTTCCAGACGCCGAAGCTCTGGCCGGCGGTGCCGTTGAAGTGCACCTTGACCGGATCGGCCGCCATGCCCTGGTTGCCGTGGCGTTTGACGATTTCGCCGGACAGACGCGCACCCACGGAGCGGTCGGTGTTGCGGATGTCGTAGCGGAACTCGCCGCCACTCATGTTTTCCACCGCATCCAGCAGGTCTTCCACCATCTTGAGGTTCAAGGGCCCCTTGTCGAAGGTGGGGTTGTGCTGCTGGCTGAACAGACTGGAGCCTGCCGGTGCAACCGGGGCCGCCAGGATGCCGGACAAGTCCAGCTTGGCCTGACGGGCGGTGAGGCCGGGCAGGGCTTCCAGCAGGTCGGTACGACCGATGAGGTCGGTGAGCTGGGTGACGCCCAGCTCGGCCATCAGCTCGCGCGTCTCCTCGGCGATGAACTTGAAGTAGTTCATCACCATCTCCGGCAGGCCGGTGAAGTGTTCGCGGCGCAGCTTCTCATCCTGGGTGGCGACGCCGGTGGCGCAGTTGTTCAGGTGGCAGATACGCAGGTATTTGCAACCGAGCGCCACCATGGGGCCGGTACCGAAGCCAAAGCTCTCAGCGCCGAGGATGGCCGCCTTGATGATGTCGAGACCGGTCTTGAGGCCGCCATCCACCTGCAGGCGCACCTTGTGGCGCAGGCCATTGGCCACCAGCGCCTGCTGGGTTTCGGCCAGGCCCAGCTCCCAGGGGGAGCCGGCGTATTTGACCGAGGTGAGCGGGCTTGCGCCGGTGCCGCCGTCGTAGCCAGAGACGGTGATGAAGTCCGCATAGGCCTTGGCCACGCCACAGGCGATGGTGCCGACGCCGGGCTCGGACACCAGTTTCACCGACACCAGGCAGTTCGGGTTGATCTGCTTGATGTCGAAGATGAGCTGGGCCAGATCCTCGATGGAGTAGATGTCGTGGTGCGGCGGCGGGGAGATAAGGGTCACGCCGGGCACGGAGTAGCGCAGCTGGGCGATTTGCGCGGTGACCTTGTCACCGGGCAGCTGGCCCCCTTCGCCGGGCTTGGCGCCCTGGGCGACTTTTATCTGCACCACGTCCGCGTTCATCAGGTAGTGCGGGGTGACGCCAAAGCGACCGGAAGCCACCTGTTTGATGCGAGAGTTCTTCTCGGTACCAAAACGCTTGGGATCTTCACCGCCTTCGCCGGAGTTGCTCTGACCGCCGAGGCGGTTCATGGCGATGGCCAGGGCCTCGTGGGCTTCAGGGCCGAGGGCGCCGATGGACATGGCCGCGGAGTCGAAGCGGGGGAACAGCCTGGCGGCTGGCTCCACCTGATCCAGCGCAACCGGGGTGGTGCCCTGTTTGAGCGACAGCAGATCCCGCAAGGTGGCGACCGGCCGCTCGTTCACGAGACGGGCGTACTCTTTGTAATCGGCGTAGTTGCCGGAGCGCACCGCCACTTGCAGGGTCTGCACCACGTCCGGGTTGTAGGTGTGGTACTCGCCACCGTGGACGAACTTCAAGAGGCCGCCCTGGGTCAGCGGCTTGCGGCCGAGCCAGGCCAGACGGGACAGATTGATCTGATCCTGCTGGATGTCGGCAAAGTCGGCACCCTGGATGCGGCTCGATACGCCGCGGAAGCAGAGTTCGACCACGGCCCTGGAGAGGCCGACGGCTTCGAACAGCTGGGAGCAGCGGTAGCTTGCCACCGTGCTGATGCCCATCTTGGACATCACCTTGTAGAGGCCCTTGTTGATGCCGTTGCGGTAGTTGAGCATGGCCTGGCGCAGGCTCATCTTGAGCACGCCTTCCTCTACCTGCTTGGCGAGGGTCTCGTAGGCGAGATAGGGGTAGATGGCGGTGGCGCCAAAGCCAAGCAGCACGGCGAAGTGGTGCGGGTCGCGCACGCTCGCGGTCTCCACCAGGATATTGGCGTCGCAGCGCAGGTTGTTGTCCACCAGGGTACGCTGCACCGCACCCACCGCCATGGCGGCCGGGATGGGCAGGGTATCCGGGCTGATGTCCCGGTCTGACAGTACCAGCAGCACGGCGCCGCTGCGGGCCGCTTCAGCTGCCTCGTGGCAGAGACGCTCGAGGGCGGCTTGCAGCCCCTCTTCGGGCAGGTAGTTGAGGCTCAGCACCGCATGGCGGTAGTGCTCCCCCTCCAGGGCCAGCAATTGATGGAAGTCGGAGTAGAGCAGGATCGGCGACTGGAACAGCACCCGGTGGGCGTGGCCGAAGGTCTCGTTGAACACGTTCTGTTCGCGGCCGATACAGGTGGCCAGGGACATGACGTGATTTTCCCGCAGGGGATCGATGGGCGGGTTGGTCACCTGGGCGAACATCTGGCGGAAGTAGTCGTACAGGGTTCGCTGGCTGGAGGAGAGCACCGCCATCGGGGTGTCATCCCCCATGGAGCCCACCGCCTCCTGGCCATTCTCGCCGAGCACGCGGATCACCTGATCCAGCTCTTCAAAGGAGTAGCCGAACAGCTTCTGGTAAGTCTTGAGCCGGTCATCCGGGAATTCCCGCGATCCCGTGCTGGCATCGTCCATCTGCTCGAAGGGCACCAGGCGCTTGCAGTGCTTGTCCATCCACTGCTTGTAGGTGTGACGGCTCTTGAGATCGTCATCAATTTCGAAGCTGGTCCAGATCTTGCCGTTGCTGGTATCGACCACGAACAGCTCCCCCGGGCCGACACGGCCCTTCTCCAGCACTTCGTCCGGGGTGTAGTCCCAGGTGCCCACTTCGGAGGCCAGCGTGATGAACTTGTCCTTGGTGATGACGTAACGTGCCGGACGCAGACCGTTTCTGTCGAGTGCGCAGGTAGCGTAGCGACCGTCGGTCATGACGATGCCGGCCGGGCCGTCCCAGGGCTCCATGTGCATGGAGTTGAAGTCGTAGAAGGCGCGCAGGTCGTCATCCATGTTCGGGTGCTTCTGCCACGCAGGCGGGATCAGCAGGCGCATGGCACGGCACAGATCCATGCCGCCGGCCAGGAAGAGATCCAGCATGTTGTCGAGGCTGGAGGAGTCCGATCCCGTGGTGTTGACGAAGGGGGCGGCCTCTTGCAGATCCGGGATCAGCGGGGTGGCGAACTTGTAGCTGCGCGCCTTGGCCCACTGGCGGTTGCCGGCAATGGTGTTGATCTCGCCGTTGTGGGCGAGGTAGCGGAACGGCTGCGCCAGCGGCCAGCGCGGGCTGGTGTTGGTGGAGAAACGTTGGTGGAACACGCAGATGGCGGCCTGCATGCGGATGTCGGCCAGATCCAGATAGAAGCGCGGCAAATCCACCGGCATGCACAGCCCTTTGTAGACGGTGACCAGGTTGGAGAGGCTGACCACATAGAAGTAGTCGTCGCTGATGCGCTTCTCGATGCGGCGACGCACGATATAGAGGCGGCGCTCGAGATCCTTGTCGACCCAGCCCGGGGGCGCGTTGACAAAGACCTGTTCAATGCTGGGCAGGGACGCCTTGGCGATGGAACCGAGTACGTTGGTATCGATGGGCACCTTGCGCCAGCCGACCAGACTCAGGGTCTCTCTTTCCAGCTCCTCGTCGATGATGTCGCGAGTGGCCTGGGCCAGGATGGGATCGGGGTTGAGGAACAGCATGCCGACCGCGTAGTTGCGGCCCAGGTGCCATCCCTTCTCTTCGGCGACCGCTCTAAAGAAGCTGTCGGGTTTTTGCAGCAACAGGCCGCAGCCGTCGCCGGTCTTGCCATCGGCGGAGATACCGCCGCGGTGCTGCATGCGAGCCAAGGCTGACATCGCGAGACGGACAAGCTTGTGGCTGGCTTCCCCTTCCATGTGGGCCAACAGGCCGAAGCCACAGTTATCCCTCTCCAGCTTTGGATCATATAGTGACATTGCATTTCTCCCTTGCTCGGCCTTCCATCGCACTGTCATCAACAGACTGCATAAATTGCGATTGGCTCTTGTGGTTCCGTCCGCCTGAGGTGGCGAATCTCCAAACTAATGGGATTTTCGGGCAAGGTCAATTGGACATCCCGCTTGTTTGCAATGTTACATCGCCATAACAAAATGTGGGTTTTTGAGACTCAATCAGCATTTTTGTGTATTTATAACTGCTTTTTATTTATTTGTTGGATTTATATTCTGGTTATGGACGGTTTAGTGGTTGACTGCATGGTGGCGGGAAACTGTAGTAATTTTACAAAGTCATCTCTGGTGTGCTTGGCGGGGATCACATTTCAGGATCCTGCGTCTTGCATTTGTCCATAAGCAGACTAAACAGGATTTTTTCAGTAGTTACAGCCGGTTATGGGCGAGAGGTTATGACACTTTTCTCCAGGTTGCAGGAGTGACAGGTTGTCAAAAGTGACCGTGAATGCCGACTGTTGGGTATTTATCACATCTAACGTGAATATTTATATGATTTTTGGGTAGAGAGCGGGATTGATCCAGCGCAGCCTGCCCGCCGGGCTGCGTCGCTAGAATGACACCTCATTTCGGAGGTGTCATGCAGTTACACGAACTCATCAATACATTTGGCCAGGATCTCAAGCTGCGCCACGGCCAGAAGATCCACAAGCTCTCCATCCATGGGGCCTTTACCTGCCCCAACCGGGACGGCACCCTGGGCCGGGGTGGCTGCACTTTCTGCAATGTCTCCTCCTTTGCCGACGAGTCGGCCCAGCAACTCTCCGTGGTGCAGCAACTGCTGGCACGCCGGGACGAGGTGACCCGGGCCAGGCGCTATCTGGCCTACTTTCAGGCCTATACCAGCACCTATGCCGAAGTGGAGTACCTTCAGCGCATGTATGAAGAAGCCTTGTCGGTGAGCGACATGGTGGGGCTCTGCGTCGGAACTCGCCCTGATTGTGTACCCGATGCGGTGCTGGATCTGCTGGCAGGTTATCAGGCCCGCGGCTACGAGGTGTGGCTGGAGCTCGGGCTGCAGAGCGCCAACGACAAGACGTTGCAACGCATCAATCGGGGCCACGGCTATGCCGCCTATGTTGACGCTGTAACCAGAGCCCATCTGCGGGGCATCAAGGTGTGTGCACACCTCATCGTCGGCCTGCCCGGCGAGGCGCCGATGGACAGCCTGGAAACCCTGCACCGTGTCGTGGAGACCGGCGTCGAGGGGATCAAGCTTCACCCACTGCATGTGGTGGAGGGGAGCACCCTTGGCAAGGCGTGGCAGGCGGGACGGCTGGATGTGTTGACGATGGAGCAGTATGTGGCGGCGGCGGTCGCCATGATCCAGCACACGCCGCCCGAGGTGGTTTATCACAGGGTCTCGGCGTCGGCGCGCCGCCCGACCCTGCTGGCCCCCGCCTGGTGCGAGAATCGCTGGAGCGCCATGACCGCCATTGCCGCGGCGCTGGCACGCTCAGGCCCTCAGGGGCACTGCCTGGGACGCCCTTTTTCTCTCCCTTCCACGGGCGAGTGCCAACTCTAATTTCGTCAAAAAACAGTGGGTTATTAGATGAAATTCAGTCTTTGGAGTATAGTTTCGTTCAAGTCACCTTGATAAGATGGTCGGCTTGAAAAAAGATATAGTTATCAATAACTCTTTGCAGTTTGTATACCGGGCGGTGTCTCTTCGAACCGGGTGGCATATTTCTTGGCAACACCAGGTGCCTGGTATGTCCCCTCCGTTTCCGGCATGAAAATCTGTGAGGGAGGCGAGACATGCAGTGTCCCGGCTCTGTGCGCTAATCGGGTTGTGGGTCTGGGTGGCGAGGTCTGTTCTGTTTTTCCGGATCGCCGCCGGGCTTTGGATATTCGGCCCCGAGACAACCTTCTGAATCATGTTTGATGGGATGCTATGCAAGCAGAAACCAGCCATATAGATGAACTGTTGGAGTGCCTGGTCTTTTTGACCCGCTTTTACGGGGTGCCCAACAGTCAGGATGCTCTCACCACCGGCTTGCCACTGGTCTCCGGGCGTCTCAGCACGGCGCTCTTCAGTCGTGCCGCCGAGCGGGGTGGTCTCTCTGCCCGCGAAGTGATCCAGCCCCTTGAACAGATCTCCTCCCTGCTGCTGCCCTGCGTCTTGCAGACGCGTAATGGCGGCGCCTGCATCTTGCTTGAATGGAATGAAGAACGGACCCAGGCGAGGGTCATCTTTCCCCAGGCCGGAGACGCGGCTCAATGGGTCAGTCTTGCCCAGCTGGGTGACGAGTACAATGGTCGTCTGTTCTACGTCAAGCGGCAGTTCAAATTTGATGAGCGCTCGCCCAAAGTGCTGGAGACCCGTGATGGTCACTGGTTCTGGAGCACCTTGTTCGAGTCCCGCGGTATCTATCGGGATGTGCTGGTGGCCTCGATCCTCATCAACCTGTTTGCCATCGCCAGCCCCCTGTTCACCATGAACGTCTATGACAAGATTGTGCCCAACCTGGCATTCGACTCCCTCTGGGTGCTGGCGGTTGGAGCCATGGTGGTGTTCACCTTCGACTTCGTGATGCGCCAGCTGCGCAGCTACTTCATCGATATTGCAGGCAAGAAATCCGACGTGCTGTTGTCGGCCAAAATCTTTGCCAAGGTGATGGGCATGAAGATGGAGTCCAGGCCTGCGTCGACCGGTGCCTTTGCCAAGCACTTGCAGGAGTTTGAATCGGTGCGCGAGTTTTTCACGTCGGCCACCGTCTCCACCCTGATCGATCTGCCGTTTGCCATCTTCTTCCTCTTCATCATCTGGATTTTCGCCGGTGTGATGGTGGTGGTGCCCATCATCGCCATCCTGATCCTGGTGGCCTACAGCTTCTACATTCAGGCACCGCTGAAGCAATCCATCGAGGAGGGCTCCCGGCTCGCCTCCCAGAAGAACGCCAATCTGATCGAAAGCATCTCGGGCCTTGAGACAGTGAAGATTTTCGGGGCCGAGAGCATGTTCCAGCACCGCTGGGAGCAGGCGGTGTCCCACATCTCGACCTGGGGCGTGCAAACCCGGCGCATCACCAACTCCATGTCTTCTCTGGCGAGCTACATCCAGCAGGTGGTGACAGTGGGACTGGTGATCGTCGGTGTCTACCAGATCTCGGAAGGGTTGGTGACCATGGGGGGCATGATAGCGGCCGTGATGCTGTCGAGCCGGGCTATCGCCCCCATGGTGCAGCTCTCGGTACTCTCCACCCGCTACAACCAGGCCAAGTCGGCGCTCGAGATCCTGGAGAAGATCATGATGACGCCGGGTGAGCAGGAGGAGGGCAGGCAGTACATCCACCATCCGCTCATCCAGGGGCGCATCGAGTTTGAAAATGTCTCCTTCAAGTATCCGGGCATGGAGAGCAGCACCCTGCACAACATCAACCTGCGCATCGAGCCGGGTGAGAAGGTGGCCATCATCGGGCGGATCGGTGCAGGTAAAACCACGCTGGAGAAATTGCTGATGGGTCTCTATCGCCCGACTGACGGCCTGGTGCGTCTGGATGGCTTTGAGCTGGACCAACTGCCGCCGACCATCATTCGCCGCAACATCGGCTGTGTGCCGCAAGATGTGACCCTCTTCTTTGGTTCCGTGCGGGACAACATCATGCTGGGTAATCCCCTGGTGGACGATGCCCGTGTCTTGCGCGCCGCCAAGCGGGCCGGGGTCACCAACTTTACCAACCGGGATCCCAACGGTCTCGACAGACAGATTGGCGAAGGGGGACGTCAGCTCTCCGGTGGCCAGCGTCAGTCCATCCTGCTGGCTCGCGCCCTGCTCAACGATCCCCCCATTCTGGTGATGGACGAGCCGACCTCCAACATGGACAACCAGTCAGAGATGCACGTGAAGCAGGAGCTGGCGCGGCTCGGCCCCGAAACCACCCTTATCCTCATCACCCACAAGACCTCCATGCTGGATGTCGCTTCCCGGGTCATCGTCGTGGAGCAGGGGAAGATAGTGGCGGACGGTCCCAAAGAGGTGGTGTTGCAGCAATTGAAGGAAGGCAAAGTGCGGGTGCAGGAGACGGCGAATGGCTAACCACTGGTTCAAGAAAACGCCCTCAGATACGGTCTTGCCTGCACCCGAGCATCTCGAGTACGTGGATGACGGTGCCGCCGCCGTGCTGCTGACGACACCCACCCGTGCCAGAGTCCTGCTCTGGGCCTGCTTCCTGTTTTTTGTCAGCGCCATCGTCTGGGCCGCCTGGGCAGAGCTGGATGAAGTGACAGTCGGCCAGGGCAAGGTGATACCGTCGCGCCAGTTGCAGGTGATCCAGAACCTGGAAGGGGGGATCGTCAAGGAGATCTTCGTCAAGGAGGGGGACATCGTCGAGAAGGGACAGCCACTGCTGCGCATCGACGATACTCGCTTCAAGTCGGATTTTCGCGAACGGGAGCAGGAGCTGGTCACCCTCAAGGGGGATATTGCCCGCCTGCGCGCCGAAATTCGCAGCGTAGTGGTCAAGAACGAGCCCAATCTGGGCTGGCGTGAACAGGTAGCCATCGACAAACAGGCCATCGAGTTCCCCGAAGGGTACGAGAATGTATTTGCCGAATATGCCGCCCGTGAAAGATCGGTGCAGGAGGCGCGGTTAAACAACCTCAAGAACCAGCTTTACATCCTGGGACAGCAGATCGAGCAGAAAGAGCAGGAGACCATAGAGCTCAATGCCAAGATCCGGACCGTGGGCCGCAGCGTTGATCTGGCTCGTCAGGAGCTGAACATCAGCCGTCCTCTCGCAAAAGAGGGTATAGTTCCTCAAGTGGAGCTAATTAAACTGGAGCGGCAGGTCAACGAAATGCAAGGGGAGCTGGAGGCGAACCGCCTGCTGGTGCCCAAGCTCAACTCGGTACTGCGGGAGACCATCTCGAAGCGAAATGATATCGCCCTGAAATTCCGGGCGGACTCCCAGACCGAGCTGAACGAACGTCAAGGCAAGTTGAGCCAGTTGTCAGAGGGCCAGGTCGGTCTGCGGGACAGGGTCGATCGTACCAGTGTGATCGCGCCTCTCAAGGGGACCATCAAGAAGCTCAAGATTAATACGCTGGGTGGGGTCGTTCAGCCGGGCATGGACCTGATGGAGATAGTGCCGCTGGAAGACACCCTGCTGGTTGAAGCCAAGGTGTCGCCCAAGGACATCGCGTTCCTCAGACCCGGACTGGAGGCCGTGGTCAAGATAACTGCCTATGATTTCACTATTTATGGAGGTTTACATGGCAAGGTTGAACAGATAAGTGCCGACTCAATCCAGGATGAGGAGGGCAATTCCTTCTATCTGGTGCGAGTACGAACCGAGAAGAGTTATCTGGGCGATGAGCTTAACGCACTTCCCATCATCCCCGGTATGTTAGCCAGTGCAGATATTATTACTGGTAAAAAAAGTGTCCTAGACTACTTGCTGAAACCCATCTTGAGGGCTAAGCAGTCGGCACTGAGAGAACGATAAGCCAACAATCTAAAAACAACATGACTGGAGATACCATGAAGAAGACGATTGTTGCCATGCTGGTTAGTGGCACCATACTGTTCCCGGGCCTGAGCCAGGCACAGACGCTGGAACAGTCAGTGGCGCAGTCACTGGCTACCCATCCGAAAATCAAGGAAGCTTTTGATCTCTATCAGGCACGACTGTATCAGCATGATGGAGCCAAGGGCGGCTATTACCCCACCATTGATCTGCGTGGTGGCGTCGGTTACGAGAAGACTGACAGTCCCTCGACCCGTGGTCCCAATTCACAGACGATCGATGACTCCATGACGCGCAAGGAGGCCGGGATCAGCCTTCGCCAGATGCTGTTTGACGGCTTTGATGTCAGCAGCAACGTGGCACGGACCGATGCCGCCGCCCAGGCCCAGCGCCTGGCGATGATCTCCGAGGCGGAGAACACGGCCCTGCGCGTGGCCGAGGTCTATCTCAACATGCTGCGTCAGCAGGAGATCCTGGAGCTGTCCAAGCAGAACCTTGAAACCCACGAACAGATCCGCAGTGACATCCAGAAACGGACCGACTCCGGTCTGGGGTCGACCGCTGACCAGACCCAGATCGACGGTCGTGTGGCTCGGGCTTACTCCAATCAGGCGGCGGCGGAGAACAACTATCGGGATGCCGAGAGTGAGTTCATCCGTGTCGTCAATGAAGTGCCCAAGGATCTCGTTCAGCCCGTACCGAACACCCAACTCCTGCCCGCAACGCTGGAAGATGCGCTGAAGACGGCAACAGAGGTTCACCCGACCCTGCTGTAATCCCTGCAGGACATCGAAGAGGCGAAGTACCAGCATGAAGGCTCCAAGTCCGGGTTCTACCCGAACGTAGCCTTTGAAGTGGATCAGAACTGGAACGAGGACATCGATGCGGTCAAAGGCCGTAACGACGATCTCACCGCCATGGTCCGGATGCGTTACAACCTGTTCCGCGGTGGGTCCGATCTGGCAGAAAGCAAGGCAACCTCAGCGCTCTATTCCCAGGCCAAAGACATTCACATGAATGCCTTCCGTCAGGTGGAAGAGGGGACCCGCCTCGCCTGGAACGCCAAAGAGTCGCTGGCCAAGCAAAAAGTCTTCCTCAAAGAGCACGTGGACGCCAGCTATGACACCGTACAGGCGTACAAGAAGCAATTCGGCCTGGGCCAACGGACCTTGCTGGACGTGCTGAACACGGAGAACGAACTGTTCGAGGCTCGCCGCAGCTACATCACGGCCGAGTACGACTCCCTGTTGGCGGATTATCGTATCCTCAATGCCACCGGTGGTCTGCTCAATGCCCTGAATGTGCAGCAACCGGCTGAATGGCAGGCCAACAACAACTGATGGCCCTGCCACTGATGTCATATCAGGCAAGGGGAATGGCTGCAGCGTGCTGCAGTCATTCTTTTATGCGTCCGGCGGTCAGGGGATGATGGCGGCGTCATGACACAGAAAGAAGTGGCATCGACAGGCTGGAGCCGACGTGATGTGTATCGAGCCCTCGCAGGTGCACGTGCGCCCTGGCGGGTTCGCCTGCTATGGCTGGCCCTGCTGGCGATCCCCCTGCTGCTCAGCGCCAGCCAGCCTCTCTCACCGGAGGATATGAAACTGGTCAAGCGCGCGGAGGAGACCTATGGCCCCAGGGCCGGCAAACGGGTCACCAGCTGGCGCACTTTGGCAATGCAGAACAAGGCGGCGGGGCTGACGGATCGGCAGAAGCTGGAGAAGGTGAACCAGTTCTTCAACCAGATGCGTTTCATCGATGACATCAAGTTGTGGCACAAGAAGGATTATTGGGCGACACCGCTGGAATTTCTGGGCGCAGCGGGGGGAGATTGTGAAGACTTCAGCATTTCCAAGTATTTTACCTTGCTGGAACTTGGCATCCCTGATGAAAAAATGCGAATGGTATATGTCAAGGCATTGGATTATAACCAGTTTCATATGGTCGTTGCCTACTATGAGACGCCTGCGGCAGTACCCCTGATTCTGGACAATCTTGTCGGCTCAATTCGCCCGGCGACCCAACGGGCGGATTTGTTGCCAATTTACAGTTTTAACGGTAGTCACTTGTGGCTGATGAAAGCGCGTGGTCAAGGGGAACTGGCCGGGCAATCATCCCGCTTGGGATTATGGACGGACTTACGCAATCGCATGACATCGGGGCGATTGGCTCGGCCTGCGGTCAATTTGGATGATTAACCTATGACGCTCTACAGACAACTATTGGCAACCATGCTGCTGCTGTTCGGATTGCTGTTTGCCGCCACCTATTGGGTGCAATTCAATTCGACCCGCAACTACCTGGCGCAGCAGCAGGAGACCACCGTCATCAATACGTCCACCGCACTGGGTCTGGCGCTGACCCCCTATCTGGAGAACGGCGACAAGGTCAGTGCCGAATCCGTGATCAAGGCGGTGTTCGACGGGGGTTACTACAAGCTGGTTCGTCTCGATCTGCTGGCCTCCAAGGATGTCATCGAGCTGGAGAACAGCAGCCATATCGAAGGGGTCCCACAGTGGTTCATTGGGCTGGATCTGTTCCCTGAAGTGGCCAATGAATCGATTTTGACGTCGGGTTGGCTGCAACTGGGCAAGCTGAAGGTCGTCGGCCACCCTGGACAAGCCTACTACGAGCTTTGGAAAGGAATGAGCGAACTGGCCACCTGGTTCCTGGTCGGCTTTCTCGTCACCACTCTCTTGCTGATGCGGGCGCTCAATTATCTGCTCAAACCGCTCAAGCTGATTTGCGATCAGGCGGTTGAAATCGAGCTGCACCATTTCGGCCACGCCATTCCCGAGCCCAAGACCCGCGAGCTGCGGCAAGTGGTACAGGCCATCAATACCCTTTCCAGCAAGCTTGCCGTGCAGTTCAAAGAGCAGGCCGACGAGGCCGAGAACCTGCGAGCCCGCGTCTATGTGGATGCCGTCTCCGGGCTTGGCAACCGCTCTTACTTCGTCGGGCAGGTCAATGCCTGGATTGCGGAGGCCGGGCAGGGCGGGGTCATGCTGGTGGCCGTCGACATGCTGGACGATCTCTATCGGGAAGAGGGCTTTGCTGCAAGGGACAACATGGTCAAGTCCATTGCACAGGTGCTCAGGGAACTGCTGGATGGCTGGGATGGCGCGGCGCTGGCCCGGATCTCGGCGACCGAGTATGCCTTGCTCTGCCCCACCGATGATCTCTCTCAGCTCAAGGAGCTGGCGGAGCTCATCAACAGCCGTATTGCCGATCTGGTTGTCAATCCCATGGGAGAAAGCGGTGCGCTGTCCGTCGTCGGCATCGCCGGCCGTGATGGCAATGACGATCTCTCGGCCCTGCTGACGAAGGCGGATAACGCCCTTGGCAAAGCGCGCAATGAGCGGCGCGGTGCCGTCGTGATGGAAGGCGGCAATGAGCAGGGACTGATGGGACGCCTTGCCTGGCGAGACCTGGTGCAGGATGCCATTGCCAGACATCTCTGGCGCTTCAAGGCACAGCCTGCATGTCGCTTCGATGATGGTACCCGCCTGCATGCCGAGTTGTTCGCGGCCATCTCGCGAGATGGAACGGATTACTTCGCAGGGCAGTTCTTGCCTGCGATCGAGCAGTTCAAGATGGGGGCAGAGTTTGACAAGGCGGTGCTGGAAGCCTGCGTCCCCTTGTTCAAGCAGCAACCGGAATTGGTGTTGGCAGTCAATATCACGGCGGGTTCTCTCTGTTCGGATGAGTTCCTGACATGGCTCAGAGGCTATCTGTCGCTGAACGTGGAGCTGAAGGAGCGACTGCTGTTCGAGATCCCGGAAGCGGCCATCATGAAACACAAAGAGTATGTGACTCATCTGGTTGAGCTGTTGCGAGAGCACGGCTTCTTGTGGGGGGGTCGATCACTATGGCCGGCACTTCCAGTCCCTCGGCTATCTGGAAGAGCTGACCCCCGCTTATGTCAAGGTGGACCACGGGTATACCAGCCAGATCATGGAACCAGGCGCCGATACCTCCTTCCTGGCGGCTGTCTGTCGGGCTGCCCACAACGCGGGTGTCACGACCATCGCCACCCGGGTGGAAGATAAGCGGCAGGTTGAATTGTTGTCCAGTTTGCATATCGATGGTTATCAGGGGTTCGTTCACCCTGCATTTCCACTGGCATAAGCGGTACAACTCGATAGAAAGGGGCCCATTAAGGGCCCTTTTTTATATCTGTTTAGAATATGTACATCATTTTTACGCGACATATAGGTAATATCACTAAAACTCGCGCTGTTACTTAATTGATTTTTATATGTAAAAAATATTCGTTCGATTCGCTGCATCGGATGAAGTCAAAGAGACTCAACCCTGTACATTTTTGCAACGGAAGCAGGACGGGGGCGTATCTAGAGTGTAGGCATCAAGATCTGTCACCCTGGAGCAATGGATATGCGCACCCAAATCATCGACAAAACCGTGGTCGTCTCTTCCGTAGAAGGCAACGTTCAGATCCTGCTTGCCGATGGCAGCAGTCGCCCTCTCCAGCCTGGCGAGATACTGCAGCCTGGCGCCAGACTCAATATCGCTGATGATGCCAAATTGATGCTGGCGCCCTACGATGACAAACCTGCAGAGGGCAATGGTGTCCCGGCAGGGACAGAGATGCCTCCAGAGGGGCAATCTTCCTCATCGGTTGCCAATCATCAGCAAGGCTCGCCTGAAGTGTCGCCAGAAATTGCGGCGTTGCAACAATCCATCCTGCAAGGGGTTGACCCGACCAAGAACTTCGAAGCCTCTGCTGCCGGTGGGGCACCTGCCGCCGGTGGTGGTGGCGGTATCGGCGGGGTCGCTGGGGCCAGTGGCAATGGTGGTTTTGTTGTCATAGATCGCATCGGAGATGCGACCATAGCCGAGGCCGGATTCGATACCGGCTATGACACGTTGATCGATCAGAATGTGCTGCAGGAAGACGATCTTCTGCCCGAGAATCAGCTCGATGATCAGGATGAGTCTGCTGTTACCCAGGAAGATCAGGCCATCAGTGGCAATGTGCTCGACAACAGCAACAATCCGGATGGTCCCCTTGATACGTCTGTCATTTCCTATAGCTGGGGCAGCAATCAGGGAATTGCTGCCGGCGTTGAGAGCACGCTGGATGGGATTGGTACGCTGATCATCAATGCCGACGGCTCCTATACCTTTACCCCTGCGCTGAACTACACAGGCCCTGTACCTGCGGTCAATTACACCGTAACGGATGGGGATGATACCAACGACTCCACTCTGACCATCACCATCACCCCTGTAGATGAGCCTGTCTCGCTGAATGGATTGCAGGTCGAGGGTGGTGAGCTTGTCCTTGATGAAGCCGCATTGCCGGATGGCTCAGCCTCCGATGGCGCAGCCTTGACCAAGAGCAGTACCTTTACATTCAATGCGGCAGATGGAGTACAAAGCCTGACGCTGGGAGGTGTGACGCTGATCAGCAATGGCCAGGTCTTGACCACCTTCCCCCAGGGGATCCCCAGTCCTTTGGGAAATCAACTGCTGGTGACCGGCGTCAGCTACAACCCGGTGACAGGGGTTGGCAGCGTGACCTACAGCTACACCCTGAACGATAACGAAACACATAACAAACCTGCAAATGATGGGGCTCTGACGGAGAGCTTCAACGTCGTGTTGACGGACCTTGATGGCGACACGACCAGTGCAGGGCTGGATGTCGTGGTGCTGGATGACGTGCCGACGGCGGTGAGCGACGTCAACCTGACGGCGGCGAGCGAGAACAACCTGGTCCTCAATGGCAACGTCATCACCAACGACGTGCAGGGGGCGGATGGCGCGGCAGTGACCGCGGGCACCCTGAGCGGGACCTACGGCAGCCTGGTGCTCAATGCCAACGGCACCTACACCTACACCCTCAACCCGAACGACGGTGACTTCAAGGCGCTGACCGGGGGCGGGGTGGGCAGCGAAGTGTTCACCTACACCCTGACGGATGCGGACGGAGACGTGAGCACGGCGACCCTGACCCTGACCATCAAGAACGACGATGACGGGGTGACCATCACCAACCTGACGCCCAAGGGCGAGGGCGGGGATGCGAAGGTGTATGAAGACGACCTGCTGGCGACCCGCGGCGAGAATGAGTCGGCGGGGTCGGACAGCAGCAAGGAGTCGACCACGGTGACAGGGGACTTCACCATCAGCGCACCGGACGGGGTGAAGACCCTGAGCGTGGGTGGCATCAACATCGTGGTGAACGGGGTGGTGGCGGGCTTCCCGCTGAGCGGGGTGACCACGCCGCTGGGCAACACCCTGACCATCACCGGGTACAACCCGGCGACCGGGCTGGTGAGCTACAGCTACACCCTGAACGACAACGAGGCGCACCCGACGGCGAACGGCAACAACAGCCTGTTCGAAGACTTCGCGGTGAGCCTGGTGGACAGCGACGGGGATTCGGCCTCGAACACCCTGAGCGTGCAGATCGTGGATGACGTGCCGACGGCGGTGAGCGACGTCAACCTGACGGCGGCGAGCGAGAA
>ERZ941706.241-NODE-241-length-19061-cov-3.832842_pt1 | contig 19061 bp, 15 predicted proteins | sample MGYA00521232_ERZ941706 | MGnify/ENA primary metagenome ERZ941706 (study PRJEB32759, sample SAMN07749893) | skin metagenome | biome: transportation; feature: city; material: polyester macromolecule | host: Homo sapiens | place: Hong Kong:ER line | collected...
GCCGACACCGTCATCTCGCGCATGCAGAATATCGGCTGGAACGCGATGCCTATTTCGGCTTCCAGGTCGGCGGCACACAGGGCGCTTTCGATCTCCTGCTCGCCCCGCGCGACCTCCTCATGCTCGCGCGCGAAGATCGCGCAGCCGCCGCGCTGGTGCGCCTTGACGTGGAACAGCGCGAAGTCCGACCGGTCGAACAGGTCGTGCGCGGTGGTCCCGCTGTCGGGGAACATGGCGATTCCGCCCGAACAGCCGATCTTCAGCGTCAGGTCGCCGATCGCGATCGGCTGCTGAATGTCGCGGCACATGCGATCGATGATCCGCTCCGCCTCCTGGCTGCTGCCATCGACGATCACGCCGAATTCGTCGCCGCCGAGCCGCGCAACGAGCAGGCGGTCGTGCGCGAAGGCCGCAAAGCGCGCCCCGATCGCGCTCAGCAACCGGTCGCCGACCGCGTGGCCGAAAGTGTCGTTGATCGGCTTGAACCGATCGAGATCGAGCACGCCGATCGCGAAGGGGGTTTCCGAACCGCCACGCCGTTCGCCCAGCAACTCGTCGAGCCGCTGGAAGAAGCGCCGCCGATTGGGCAGTCCGGTGAGGGCATCGGTATGCGCAAGCTGCCGGTTCTCGTCGCTCAGCCGCTTCGTCTCGCTGTGCTTCGCGGCCAGTTCGTAGCGCGAGATGATCAGCGCGTTGAAGCTCCCGTGCGCCTCGTTGACCACGCGCACTATGACCGCCGCGACCAGCGACAGGTTGATTGCCGCCGATATGGTGCTGAGATGGCCGGTCCACAGGCCATAGCCGGTGAACGGCACGCACACGGTAATCGCCACCAGCTGACCCGCCCGTGGCATGTGCATCAGGCAGAACAGGCAGCCGAGCAGCGTGATGCCGGCGTAGATGCTGATGTTGCCGTGGTATGGATTGTCGTTGTAGCCGTCGAGAATGATTGCCCAGATGACGAAGGCGAAAGCCAGCGCGATCCCCGCGATCGTCACCCGGTTCAGCGCCCGTACCGCGCCATCCTCGGTCAGCATATGGGGGCGCAGCGGCAGCAGCCAGTAGACCATCCGCCAGAGCGCCACGCTGCCGACGGCGGCTGGAATGACTACCGTCAGCACCAGCGGCGCACGGTGGAAATGGGTCAGCGTCATGGCGCCCGTGGTGATCATCAGCAGCGCATAGAGCCAGGGCAGCTGCCGCCGCAGCTGGTTCAGCTGGGCGACTTTCAGGGACGGCGTGCCGCCCGGCCCGGACATGGGCTGGATGACATCGTCGATGGCGCGCAGATAGGGCATGGGCCGTCCGTCTCAATCGGCCGGCGGTGCGCCGGGCGCTGTCATTCGCCGCTTCCCGTTCCGGTCAGGCTGGCCAGCGGATAGTCGATGCCGCCCGCGCGCAGCAGCGTGCCGCCGGCGGTTGTCACTGCCTCGGTGATCCGGCCGCGTGCGGCGATGTCCGGCACGATCCGGCCGCCGTTGCCGTCCGCCGCCGCGATGGCCAGCGTGTAGCTGCCCGCGGCGGCGGTGCTGCCATCGGCGCGCGTGCCGTCCCAGCTGAACACGCCTTCGCGGCTGTCGATGCTGCGCGTGGCAACGACGGCCCCGGCTGCGTCGAGGATCGTCGCGGTCAGCGGCAGGCTTGCGCCGTCGGCGGCATAGCGCCAGCTGGCGCTGCCGCCCTCGGTCAGTCCCGCCGTCGCGCTGTCGAACGTGCCGGTGCTGCCGACCAGCGCCGCGGCGCCGATCATTTCCTGGCCGTCGAGCCGCGCGAGGATCGCCTCCAGATTGCGGTTCTGCGCGATGGACTGTTCGACCTGCGAGAATTGCACGAGCTGCTGCGTATATTCCGACGTGTCCATCGGGTTCAGCGGATCCTGATTCTGCATCTGGGTGGTGAGCAGTTTCAGGAACATCGTCATGTCCGATGTCAGCCGTGATGCGGCGGCATTGCCCCCGCCGGTTGTCGCCGTCGTGGCGGTCGTGGTGCTGCTGATGTCCATATGCGCGCTCCTCAGGCGATCAGGTCGATACGGCCGGCCGCCGCCGCCATGCGAACGGCGGTCGGCACCGGGGTGTCTTCTTCGGATGCGGGGCCGCGCGGCGCGCCCTCGGCGAACGGCTGGCGCTGTCCGCCCTGCTGCTCGTTGCGGTCGAAGCGGAAATTGCGCGCCTCGGTGCCGACCCCGGCGTCGGCCAGCGTCCGGGCGAGCTGTTCGATGTCGCGGCGGATGATGTCGAGTGTCGCGGGCTGATCCGCGCTGAACCGCGCATGGAGCGATCCGGCATCGTCGAACGCGAGGCGGATCTCGACCCGGCCGAATTCGGCGGGATCCATGCGCACGACCATCTCGGTCCGGCCGCCGTCGCCGAGCTGGCGGAGGATGTGCACCGCGGTATCCCGCCCGGCGGACGCCGCGCTGACGACCGGGTCGCGCGGATGGGTATCGCCGCGCGCTGGCAGATGATCGGCAAAGCGGGTCGCGCCAGGCGGCGTTCCGTGCGACGGACCGACGGGCAGTGCCGCTGGCTGGTCGGCGGGGGTCATCGGCTCGACCGGCGCGCCTTCTGCCGGTGCCGCCGGTCCGCCACCCCGTCGCTCGGGGGGTAGATGAACCGCAGCTTCAGCCGCGGCAATCGGCGAAGCCGCCGGCGGGGCACTGCTGTCCAACACGGCGGTCGAAGCGCCGGCGGCGGGGTTCGGCACGGTTTCGCCTGCCGCTGCATCCGGAAGCCGGGTCGGCCGGTCGGTTGCCGCCGTAGGCGGGGGAGCCGGCAAGGCCGAGACTTCCGCAACGGAGACTTCAGCCGGGGGAGGCATTTCGCCCGCTTCCGGGGCAGCGGCACGCGCCGGTTCGGGGGCAGGCTCGCTCGCCAGGCGGTCGGGCGCGGCAACCGGCCGCATCGCTGCGGGCAGGGCATCGGCGGGTGCGGGCGTGAAGCCGACTTCCACGACATGGTCAGGGGCAATCCGGCATTGGTTCGCGCCGTGGTTCGGGGCGGTGCGCCTGTCGCCGCGCCCGGTCAGCGGCTTCGCGCCGCGCGTTGCCGTATCGGTGGCGGGGGGAACAAGCGCAGCCGCCACGTCGCCTTGCGGCGACGGATCGGCGTCGAGCGGCGGGCCATCGGCATTCGGCGGCTGGGGGTCGGGCGCGCCGTCGGTCGGCGCAACGGGGGCGGCAAAAGGTGCCGGGGTGGCGGTGGCGGCCAGGGTAGGCGCGGGCAGGGTCGGCGCGGGTCGTGGCTGTGCTGGAATATTCGTCGCGGGCGGAATTTCCGCGATCGATGCCGGCCCGGCATCGCTTTCCGGACCCCGTTCGGCCGCGTCGATCGTCGGGGCGAAGCCACCCGGCGCACCCGCTGTCGGCGTCGGGAAGCTGACGAAACCCGGTGCGGCCGATTCAGTCGGCGCGGCGACAGCGGCAAGCAGCGCCGGAAAGCCCGCGACCCCGCTGGCGGGTCGATCGGTCGAAACCGTATCGGCGACCGCCGAGGATGCCGAACCGAACGACGCGAGCGGAAACGGGGAAATCGTCATTCACCCATGATAGGCCGCCAGCGGTCGGTTCGGTCGCCAGTCCGCCCTGCCGCTCCGATAGCGAGGGGCGGCGCGGTTCAGCCGATCGCGCCCAGTGCGCGCACCCGTGCGCGGGCGTGGATCTCGTTCTGCGACAGAACGACGGTCGCCGGGCGCACCCGCTCGATCACCGAACGGACGAAGGGCCGGATGGCGGGGTTGGTGAGCAGGCAGGGTATCTCGCCTTCGCCCGCCAGCCGATCGAAGGTGTCGCGCACCGCCGCGATGAAGTCGGTGAGCGCGGAAGGGGCCATGGCCAGCTGCCGTTCGTCGCCCTGACCCACGATCGAATCGGCGAAGGCCGCGTCCCAGTCCGGCGACAGGGTGACGATGGGAATCGCCCCCTCGCGCGCCTGCTGCGCCGAAATCTGCCGGGCGAGCCGTCCTCGGACATGTTCGGTGATCAGAGTAAGATTCTGTGTCGCGGGCGTCGCCTCGGCGATCCCCTCCATGATCGTCGGGATGTCGCGGATCGACACGCCCTCGGCGAGCAGATTCTGGAGGATGCGCTGGACGCCCGAAATGCTGATCCGCGCGGGGACGAGCTCGCCGACCAGCTTCGCCGATTCGGCGTGGACCTCGTTCAGCAGCTTCTGCACCTCGGTGTAGCTCAGCATGTCCGCGATATTGTCTTTCACCAGCTCGGTGAGGTGGGTGGTGATGATGGTGCCCGCATCCACCACGGTCAGCCCGCGAAAGCCCGCTTCCTCGCGCAGCTCGCGGTCGATCCACAGCGCCGGCAGGCCGAATACCGGTTCGACCGTCGGCTCGCCGGGGATTCCTACCGGCCCGCCGCCGGGGTTGATGACCATCAGCCGGTCGAGCCGCAATTCGCCGCGCGCCGCCTCGGTCTCCTTGATGCTGACGATATATTCGTTCGCCTTCAGCGCCATATTGTCGATGATCCGCACGGCGGGCAGCACGAAGCCGAAATCGGTCGCCATCTGGCGACGGAGCGCGCGGACCTGATCGTCGAGCCGGGGTTCCCGGCTGGCATCGTTGATGATGGGCAGAAGGCCGTAGCCGATCTCGATGCGCACCGCGTCGATGGCGAGCGTCTGGCCGATCGGCTCCTCGACGTTCGCCGCCGCCTCTGCCTCGGCGCGTTCCTGATCGCGAACGCCGCGCGCCGCCGCCTCGGCCTGCATCCGCGACAGTTTCCAGGCGGCGAAGCCGGCAAGCGCGGCGAAGCTGGCGAAGGGCAGGAAGGGCAGCCCCGGCATCAGCGCCAGCGCGCCCATCAGCACGGCGACCATGCCGAACGCCTTGGGATAGCGGAACAGCTGTTCGCCCAGCGCCGCGCCGGTCTTGCCTGCCACCCCGCCCTTCGACACGAGCAGGCCCGCCGCGGTCGATACGATCAGCGCGGGGATCTGGCTGACCAGGCCGTCGCCGACGGTCAGCAGCGTATAGGTGTAGAAGGCCTCGCCGAACGGCAGGCCGTGGACGGTGACCCCCATGATGAGGCCGACGAGCACGTTGATCGCGGTGATGAGGAGGGCTGCGACCGCATCGCCCTTCACGAACTTCGACGAGCCGTCCATCGAGCCGTAGAAGCCGCTTTCGGCCTCCACCTCGGCGCGGCGCGCGCGCGCCTGTTCCTCGCTGATCATGCCCGCCGACAGGTCGGCGTCGATCGCCATCTGCTTGCCGGGCATGGCATCGAGGCTGAAGCGCGCCGCCACTTCGGCGATGCGGCCCGCGCCCTTGGTGATGACGACGAAATTGATGACGACGAGGATCAGGAAGATGGTGAGGCCGATGACGGTCTCGCCGCCGATCAGAAACTCGCCGAAGGCAGCGATCACGCCGCCCGCCGCCTCCGGTCCCTCATGGCCATGGCCCAGGATCAGCCGGGTCGAGGCGAGGTTGAGGCCCAGCCGCAGCATGGTGGCGATGAGCAGGATCGTCGGAAAGGCCGAAAGCTGCAGCGGCTTTTCGATGAACAGCGCGGTCATCAGGATCATGACCGACAGGGTGATCGACAGCGACAGGCCGAGGTCGAGCAGCCAGCCCGGCATCGGCAGGATCAGCATCGCGATGATCGCGATGACGCCGACCGCCAGCGCCATGTCGCGGTTGGCGCCGAGGCGGTTCATCCAGTGGGTAACGAGGGGCATGGGCGGGCGATGCTCAGGCGGCGGGCGAGACGACGATGCCCGCCTCGACGAAGCTCTTCAGCTTGTTGCGCATGGTGCGCACCGAAATGCCCAATATCTGCGATGCGCTGGTGCGGTTGCCGCGGCATTGTTCGAGCGTTTGCAGGATGAGCGCGCGTTCGACCTCTTCGACCGTGCGGCCGACCAGCGCGTCGACCGGCGGGTCGGAAGGCTGCGGCGCGATGGTCGAGCCGTCGGCGAGGACGATGGCGTTCGGGCCGATCGTGCCGCCCGGCGACAGCAGGACCGCGCGGTGCATCGCGTCCTGCAGCTCGGCGACATTTCCCGGCCAGTCGTAGCCGCGGACCAGCGCCACGGCCGCTTCGGTCAGCTGCGGCAGGGGCAGGCCTTCCTCGGCGGCAAAGCGCGCCGCGAAGCTTTCGGCGAGCAGCTGACTGTCCTGCCCGCGCGCGCGCAGCGGCGGCAGGCTGATCGTGGCGAGCGCGAAGCGGGCGAGCAGGTCGGCGCGAAACCGGACCGCCTCGACCAGCGCGGGAAGCTGCCGGCTCGCGCTCGCGACAAGGCGCGGCGCGGCGGGTTCGTCGATGGCGGCCAGCAGTCGCGGCTGCAGCACGGGGGGCAGCAGGTCGATGTCGCGCAGGAACAGCGTCCCGCCGCGCGCGGTCGCCAAGGCGCCGCGCCGTGCCGCCGCCGCCCCCGGAAAGGCATTTGTCGCATGGCCGAACAGCTCCGATTCGAGCACGTCGGCCGCAACGCCCGCGCATTCGACGATGTAAAAGCCGCCGCCGCCGCCCGCTGCATGCACGGCGAGCGCAACGCTCTGCTTGCCTGTACCGCGTTCGCCCGTGATCAGGATCGGGGCGTGCGACGCGCCCATGGCGCGCGCGAATTCGACGGCGCGGCGGAATGCCGGGTCCGATCCGATCAGCGTCCGGTCGGGCAGCATCGCGATCTGCCGGATGGCGGCGGCGATCAGTTCCCGGTCGGGCGGCAACGGGATATAGTCGGCGGCGCCCGCGCGGATCGCGGCGACCGCGCGCTCGGCGCTGACATCGATGCCGCAGGCCAGCACGGGCAGCGCAAAGCGTTCGGCCGCAAGTGCCGCGATGAAGCCAGCCACATCGCAGCCGACATCGATCATCGCCAGCGCCGCGCCGCGTTCGCGCAGAACCGACATGGCGGCATCCAGGCAATCGACGCCGGTGACTTCGGCGCCCGCCCCGCGCGCCATCATCGCCGCGGCGCTGAAGGCGCCGCCGGCGGGGCCAATGAGGATCATGTGGACCTGCATGGCGCGGCTCAGCGATCGGGCCGGACGAGTTCGGTCAGCGTGACGCCCAGCGCATGCTCGATCATCACCACCTCGCCACGCGCGATCAGCCGGTCGTTGACAAACACGTCGACCGGCTCGCCGACGCGGCGGTCGAGCTCCACCACCGCGCCGCGCTGCATCCGCAGCAGGTCGCCGATCGGCATGCGCGCGCGGCCCAGTACCGCCTGCACCTTGACCGGTACATCGTGCACGGCCGCCAGCGCGGCGCTGCCGCTGGCGCTCGCTGACGCAGCCGTCGTTGGGTTGGCGTCGCCGCCGAATTCGTCATAGGCGAGCGCATCGGCGGGCAGCACGGTCATTGCGCCATCGCTGCCGCAGGCCTCCATGTCGCCGTCGCCGCTCGCAGCGGGGGTCAGGGCATCGGGACCGGGCTGTTCCATCATCGCATCCATCTTGCTGTCCTCAAACTCAGGCGTTCAGCCACTGGCGCACGACCGCGGTGGCTTCGGGCGGGCTGGTCGCGACCATGTCGCCGACCCGTTTCAGCGCCGACGCCTTCACCCGGCCGTCGACCTGCGCGAGCGCGACTTCATGATCGAGCAGCGGCACGCCGTCCTGCGCCTGCCGCGCCTCGAGCAGCTTCAATGCCTCGGGATCGCCGTCGGCGGCCTGTTCGGCGAGCGCGAGCATTTCCGCCTGCGCCTCGGTCGCGGAAAGGGCGGGCAGTCCTGCGGCGGGAGCCGGGGCAAGCCGCGACCGCAGCATGGCCAGCGCGACCAGCCCCACCACCGCCACCAGCGCCAGCTTGAGCAGGCCCATCAGCTGGTCCGCGTTGAAGAAATCCATCCAGCTTTCGGTCGCGTCGGTCATCGCCGCCTCGGGGGTGAATGCCATGCTTTCGACAACCACCGTGTCGCCGCGCTCGGCATCCATGCCGACGGCGGTCTCGACCAGCCGGGTGAGGCGCTCGACCTGTGGCGCGGGCAGGCCCTTCTGCCCGCCGTCGACCATCACCGCGACGTTCAGCCGGGTGATCCTGCCCGGCGCGCGGGTGACGACACTCCGCGTCGAGCTGTTCGCGTAAGTCGTGTCTTCCGACACTTCCTTGCGCGCGGCCTCGCGGCTGTCGCCCGGCGTGGCGGGCTGGTCCTGCGCCTCGGGCAGCTGGTTGCCGACGCTCACCGTGTCGGCGGCGCTCGTTTCCTTGTTCTGGTCGTCGTTCTCGACCGTAACCTGGCGCGCGATCACGGCCTTGTCGGGGTCGTAGACGTTCGATTCCTCGCGCGTCGTGTCGCGGTCGATCGCCGCCGACACTTCGGCGCGGACCTTGCCCTCGCCGACGATGGGTTCGAGCAAGGCGACGACCTGTTCGCGAAGCTTGCCCTCTACCTGCGCCTGCCGGCTGTCGGCATCGCCCGCGCCGCCCACGCCGCTGTCGCCGGCCCGCGCGAGCAGCGCACCCGTCTGGTCGACGATCGACACCGCTTCAGGCGCGAGATCGGGGACCGCGGACGCGACGAGGTGACGGATCGCCTGCACCGTCTCGCCGGGCAGCCGCCCCTTGGTCTTCAGCGTGACCGAAGCGGTGGCAGGACGCGATTCGGCCGCGAACATCGCGCGTTCGGGCATGACGATGTGGATTCGCGCGCGGGTAACCGCGTCGAGGCTTTCGATCGACCGGGCCAGCTCCCCTTCGACCGCGCGCGTCTCGTTCATCTTCGCCCGGCTCGCCGACACGCCGAAGGGCTGCTCGGCATCGAGCACCTCATAGCCGATCTTGCCGCCCAGCCGTTCGCCAGCCATCGCCATGCGCAGTTCGGCGAGCCTGTCTGCGGGAGCCATGATCGCGGTGCCGTCGGCGCTCAGTTCGAAGGGCACATTCTCGGCGCGCAGCTTCTCCGAAATCGCGGCGGCACCGGCGGGATCAAGATCGGTGTAGAGATAGGCCATGCTGCTGTCCTCGCCGCGCAGCGCGACAGCGGCGAGCGCCACCATCAGCAGTGCGGCGACCCCGCCCATGATGGCGAGGTTGCGGGTGCCGAGCTGGGCGAGAAGGCCCTTTATCTGATCCAAGGAAAACCCCGTTCGACCGTGCGCGGGGCAGGTGCCCGCCTTTCCGGATTATAGGTCCGGGGCCGGGCGGCAGGTTTTGCCGGGTAGGAAAAAATTGCCGCCCGGTCAGTCGAGGTCGTCTGGATCGGGCAGGCTGCCGGGTTGGGGCGCGGGCAGCTCGGCCGGATAGCCGAAATGATAACCCTGGCCGAGATCGCAGCCCATCCGGGCGAGCCATGCCGCCTGCTTCTCGCTTTCGATGCCTTCGGCCACCACGGTCAGCCCGATCGTGCGGGCGAGGGCGAAGATCGCCTCGACGATGCCGTTCGACTTGCTGTCGCTGGCCAGCGCGCCCACGAAGCTGCGATCGATCTTCAGAATGTCGAACGGCAGGTCGCGCAGCGAGGACAGCGAGGAAAAACCCGTGCCGAAGTCGTCGAGGCTGATCTTTATCCCCCAGCGGCGCAAGGTATCGAGCATCCGGCGGGTGTGGGCGAGATCGTTTATGGCCGCGCTTTCGGTAAGTTCCAGCCGCAGCATGGCCGGATCGAGCCCGGTTTCGACGACCACTTCGCACACCCGACGGGCGAACCCCGGCTGCGCGAACTGGCGCGGCGCGATGTTGACGCTCACGAAGGGCATCCGGTTGCCGTGCGACGGCCAGCGGGCCGCATGGGCGCAGGCCTTGCGCAGCACCCAGTCGCCGAGGAAGAGGATGAGATCGCTGCTTTCAGCGATCGGGATGAACAACGACGGCTGGAGCTCGCCGCGCGTCGGGTGGTCCCAGCGCACCAGTGCCTCATAGCCCTGCAGCTGAAAGCCCTGCTCCATCGACACGATCGGCTGATAGACCAGCCGGAACTGCTCCTTCACCAGCGCATCGCGCAGTTCGGCCTCCAGCTGCGCGCGCTCGCGAACCTTCTCGCCGAGGGCGGCGGTGAATTCGACGGTCATGCCCTGCTCGGTGATCTTTGCCTCGTACATCGCCAGATCGGCATCGCGCAGCAGCTGTTCCACCCGATGTTCCCCGGTCCGGCCGACGGCGATGCCGATGGAGGCGCTGATCGCGACCTGATGGTCGCCGACCCTGTCGATTGCCTCCACCGCCGTGTGGATGCGGCGGGCGATCCGCTTGCATTCCTCCGAACCGGCGCGTTCGGCCAGCAGGATGGCGAATTCGTCGCCACCCATCCGCGCCGCGATGCGCCTGACCGGTGCGGCTTCCGTTTCCGCCGAAGGGCCGCCGCGCTGCTCGACGATCCGGTTCAGCGCCGCCGCCACGCGTTTCAGCACCGCGTCGCCGGCGGCATGGCCCAGCGTGTCGTTGACCTGCTTGAAGCCGTCGAGATCGACGATCAGCACCGCCACCGGCCGGCCGGGCGGCGCATCCCGGGCAAGCAGGCTGTCGAGGCTGCGGTTCAGATAGTTGCGGTTGGGAAGCCCGGTCAGCGGGTCGTGCATTGCCTCGTGAAGCAGCGCCTCCTGGGTCCGCGCGCGCTCGAACACCCGCCCTAGCTGTGCCGCCGCCTGGTCGAGTATCTCGAGGAGGTCGCGATCATGGGCGACGGCGGCGTGCGAGTAGAACATCAGCACGGCGGCAACGCCGCGGGCAGTGGTGACCGGCACCGCCAGTCCGTTTACGAAGGGCGGCACGTTGGCACCCGTGTCGCCCGGATCGGTTCCGATCCACATCGATTTGCCGGTCGCCATGACCTGTGCAGCGGGACCGGGATCGGCCTTGCGCTGGCAGCCGTCGCACATTCCCGTCCGGTCACCGGCGCTTCGCCCGTTGCCGCACCGCCGCTCGTCGCAAAGCATCGGCCGCCCGTCGGCGCCGAGGCAGCGCGCATGGCCGAATGCCCAGCCGAGATGTTCGAGGATGATCGCGGTCGCCTCGTCGAGCGCCGAGCCGACATCGACCGCGCGGTTGGCGATCTCGGTTATCGCCTGCAGCAGCCGGAGACGCAGCTTGCTTTCATACAGGGTGCGAAGCCCGGTTTCCGCGATCTGTTCGGCCTCGATCCGCGCGCGCCGCTCGCGGTCGAGCCGCCGCTCGGCGAGGCGCAGTCGATGCGCGACGTCGCTTTCGGGGTCCGTACTTCGCTCTTGCTCCATGATGCGTGGAGCTCAGCGCAGACCGCTGACCGTAAGCCGGCAGAAGGGGCTGCCGTCCAGCATGCAGGCGACATGTTCGATCGCGACCTGCTCGCCAAAATGGTCGGCGGCCCCCTCGATGAAGCCATGGGCGAGGTGACAGAGACGCCGGGGCGACTGATAGCCGATCGTGAGCAGGCCGTCCGCGCCCTGACCGAAATGGAAATGCGGGCAGACCGCGCCTTCGTAGAGCTTGCGCACTTCGGGATGGATGGCGTCGTTGACGCTGAGGATGAACCCTCGCGCGCCCGAATGCGGCGTGAAAAGCGCGCTGTACCGCTGGGCGAGCATCGGCATGGCGGCACGCCCGAACCAGTTCAGTATCGCGTTCGGGGGCTGGCCGAGCAGGACCGCGGCGGTGTCGACAAGTTTGACCAGCTGGGCGTCGGGATAGCTGCCGATCGATGTCCACGCCCCGTCGAGCCCCGCCATGTCGAGCAGGCTGTCCCACGCTTCGGCGCCATGGCGGTCGGTGACCGCGTCTTCGAGCAGGTTGAAGATCACGCCCTTCATGCCACTTTCTCCTCCGTCTCCGCATCGGCGGTGAGCAGGGAGGCGATTTCCGCGAGCAGCGCGGCCTCGCGCTGGGCCCGATCGAGCGTCAGGCCCCCCGCATCCCATTCGATCCGCGCGTCGCCGGGAACGGTTTCGGCGTCGGCGACCAGGTGCAGGTTGAGATTGCGGCGATCGGCCGCCTGACGGGCGGCGATACGTTCCCGCACCGCGTCGGCGAGGTCCGGATGGACCCGGATAAGCAACTCGGTGCCGCGCGGCACCTGGGCCAGCGCGCGCGCCATCGCCGCGTCGATGGCCGCCGCCGGAATGCGATCGAGCGTGTCGCCCGCGATGAATCGGGCCGCCGCCAGCGCAAGCTGTGCCGCCTCGCCGCCGAGTTCGACGCGCATCCGGTCGAGTTCGGCCGCGAGGCTCTCGATTTCGGCGTGGAGCGCATCGGTGGCGGACAACAGCGCGGCTTCGCGGTCGCCGCGCGCCTGAACCAGTCCGGCCTCGAAGCCGTCCACCCTCGCCCGGGCGAGTTCGGCGCGGTGGGCGTCGGCCTCACGCTCGCGTTCGGCACGAAGCGATTCCAGCTCGATGGCGAGCGTGGCGGCATCGCCCAGCGCCTCGCCCGGAGGCGCGGCGTCGGCGAATATCCGTTCGAAACCGAAAGGTCGGGCCTGAAATGACATGTCCATCGCTGCCTCAGATGATCATCGTGTCGTCGCTCTTGGGATCGACCAGCACGATCTCCCCCGTATCGGCGAGCGTCTTTGCCAGGCGGACGAGGCCGGTCTGCGCGTCCTCGCAGTCGCGGGCGCGCACCGGGCCCATCGATGCCATGTCCTCGCGCAGCAGCTTGGCCGACCGCTCGGTCATGGTGCTCATGAACAGCGTGCGGATTTCCTCGTTCGCGCCCTTGAGCGCGAGCGCGAGCATCCTTTTGTCCGCCTGGCGCACGATGGTGGAAATGGCGGCGGGCATCAGGTTCGACAGATCCTCGAAGGTGAACATCAGCGCGCGGATGCGTTCGGCCTCCTCGGGCGAGCGGGTGTCGAGCGCGCCGAGCATCGTCTCCTCGGTCGACCGGTCCATCGCGTTGAAGATGTCGGCCATCGCCTCGAACGGGTCGCGGCGCTGCGACCGCGCGAAATTGGCCATGAATTCGGTACGCAGCGTCGCTTCGACCTGCTGCAGCACGTCCTTCTGCACATTTTCCATGCGCAGCATCCGCTGGATCACGTCCACCGCCAGATCGTCGGGCAGCGCGCCGAGCACGCGCGCCGAATGGTCGGCGCGCAGCTTCGACAGGATGACCGCGACCGTCTGCGGATATTCGTTGCGCAGATAGCCGGCGAGCACCGCCTCGCTGACGTTGGACAGCTTGTCCCACATGGTGCGGCCCGACGGGCCCCGTATGTCCTCCATGATCTCGGACACCTTGTCGTCGGGCAGGAAGCTCGCGAGCAGCCGCTCGGTCGATTCGATGGAGCCGTGACAGCTCGCCATCGATGACAGTTCGCCGGAAAACTGGAGCAGGACATGCTCGATCACCGGCGAGGGCACGCGGCCGAGCTGGGCCATCGTCGACGACAGCTCCTTCACCTCGTCGATCGACAATTTCTCCCAGATCGGGCCGCCATGTTCCTGACCCAGCGCCAGCATCAGCGCGGCGGCGCGCTGGCGGGTATTGAATCGCGCCATTTCAGGCGGTTCGGCGATCGGCGTCATGTGCAAGGCTGGTCCCCCGAAGATTCTTGCGCGCACGGGCCGGATTGCGGCTCCGTCGGTCTATTATGGGATGGACGAAGGGAGGTCGGTCGCCGGAGCCACGCAATGAACATCGCATCGGGCCTTGCAGGTTTGAGCCTATTGGGCGGGGACATCTCGCTCTTTTCCAGCGTTTCGGCGACGGCGCTGGAATCGCGCGCGGTGCGTGAGGCGAAGGCGCAGTTCACGCTGCCGACCACGGTGCCGCCGTGGAAAAGCGGCAGGCCGACGACCGAGAGCGCGCAGCTTGCCGCGATCCGCACGATGGCGACGATCGTCGACAAGGCCGAAACAGGCGGCCGCGCGCTGCCCGCCGACGTGCAGACCGCCTTCACCAGTTGGAAGGCGCTCGACCGGCTGCAGACGCTCGCCGAGGCGGCGGCCAAGTCCGGCACGACGGGCGCCGAGCGCGCGGCCTTTCAGAAGCTGTTCGCGAAGGGCCTTGCCGACTTGCAGGGCTTTATGGCGAACGCGCCGTCCGACAAGCTCGACCTGGCTTTCGGCCAACCGGTGCGGCGCGCCGATAGCGTGGCGATGGTCCCCGGCACCGGTTCCTTTTCGGTCAGCGTGTCGGGCAAGGGCGTGGTTGCCCGGCGCGACGAGATATTGTCGGGCCTGTCGGGCACCGAACGCTTCCGAGTCCTCCTCGAACGCGGCAGCAGCATCGACGCCGTGGTGGTCGATCTCGGCGCGCTGCCCGAACCGCCGACGCTCGACAGCGTCGCCGCGCTGATCAACCAGGCGATTTCGGCCATCCCCTACCGCACCGTCGGGGGCGACGTCGTGCTCGACGGTGAAGGCAACCCTGAACCCAAGTGGAAGGTCGTGTTCGAGCCGGTGAAGACCGCCGACGGCTGGGCGATGCAGGCGAAACGGCAGGGCAGCGAAAGCGTATCGATCGATCAGGTCGATGCCCCGGCCGCGCTGCTGGTCGCGACGGGCCAGACCGGCATCGACACGCCGACCGCCGCACGGGTCATGCGCCTCGACGATCCCGCGTCGGCGATGGACCGGCGCACGCTGGCCAGCATCGCGGCGACCGACACGCCGACCGGCAAGGCGGTGGCGACGACCAGCGACGCCATCGTCACCGATGCCGATGGCTTCGGCTATGTGCTCGGCACCTCGGCAGGCGACCTCGGCGCACTGCGCGCGGTGGGCGAGCAGGACCTCTACCTCACCAAGATGGACAGCCTCGGCAATGTCGTGTGGCAACGCAGCCTGGGCGCGGCGGACAGCGCCGCCGGGGCCGCCCTGTCGATCGCGCCCGACGGCGACATCCTCGTCGCGGGAACGGTCAAGGGCGCCTTCGACGGCAAGCGGAGCGATGGCGACATGCTCGTCGCGCGCTTCGACGCCGATGGCGATGAACGCTTCGCCAAGCTCGTCTACGGCTATGGCGCGGACCGGGCGACCAGCATCGTCGCGGGCGCGGACGGCTCCATCTATCTGGGCGGGCAGGCCGCGCGCGGCGGCGGCAACGCCGTGGTGGCGAAGCTGAGCGCGACCGGCACGCTGCTTCAGAAACAGGAATTCGACGCGGGCGGCAGCGAGAGCGTCGCCGCGCTGGCGCTGGGCGTGGACGGGCAGCTGCTCGTGCTCGGCCGGGAAGGCGGGGCGAGCAGCCTGCGCTTCCTCGATCCCGCCGATCTTGCCACCGAAACCGGGCGGGTGGCGCTGGGCGATGCCGATGCGCGCGCGCTGGCGGTCGCGGAGGACGGCAGCATCGCCATCGGCGGCGCGACGCTCGCCCCGCTGCCCGGCGTGCAGGCGAACGGCATAAGCGGCGGCCGCGACGGTTTCGTCGCGCGGCTCGCGGGCGACGGCAGCGGCCTTGCCGTCACCTATCTCGGGACCGGGCTTTCGGACCAGGTGGACAGCCTCCTCTTCGCGGGCGGCGCGCTCTATGCGGGCGGGCGCACCAACGGCGTGCTCGGCAGCGCGAAGAGCGGCGCGGTCGACGGCTTCGTCGCGCGGCTCGACCCGGCGACCGGTGCGCTGGCGCAGGTCAGCCAGTTCGGCCAACCCACCCAGCGCACCGAGCCGGTACGGCTCGCGCTGTCGGCCGGGGGCAGCAGCAAGGTGGCCGAACTCGGTTTCGGCCGGGGCGCAATCATCGCCGCGCCGTCGCTGAAGCTGGTCAGCCAGACCAGCCTGCGCGCGGGCGACAGCTTTCAGATGCGCGTCGATGGCGGCGCGCTGCGCACGGTCACCATCGGCGCGGACGACACGCTCGCGACGCTCGCCGACCGGGTGCGGAAGATCGCGGGGCAGAAGGCCACCGTGTCCACGCCGAAGAGCGGCGGCGGCGCGTTGCTCCGGATCGCGCCCAAATCGGGCATCGACATCGAATTCATCGCCGGACCCGACGGGCGCGACGCGCTCGAAAAACTGGGGCTTCCCGCCGCGCGCGTGACCGGCTTCGCGCCGATCGACAAGGACGGGCCGATCGTAAGGCCCGGCGGCAGCTTCGGCCTCGGCCTCGATCCCACGCTGACGATCGGCACGCGTGCCGAGGCGGCGGCGGCGCTCAAGAAAATCAGCTCCGCCCTGTCGATCGCGCAGACCGGCTACCGCTCGCTCTACTGGGACGATGCGAAGGCCAGTCTCGTCGAGAATGCGCGCACACGGGGCGGCGGCTCGACCAGCATCCAGCAGGCGCAGCTCGCCAACTATCAGGCTGCGCTCGACCGGCTGTCGAACAGCACCGCCAACCTCCTGACCGGATTCTGACCGCATGACCGATCTCGTTCGCGGCATCGCCGCGCAGATGCGCTACCTGTCCGACCGGCAGCAGGTGCTGGCCGGCAACATCGCCAACAGCGAGACCCCCGGCTTCAAGGCGCGCGATCTGGCGGCACCCGATTTCGCCGCGATGCTCGACATGGGCGGGCCGCAGCGGATCGGCCGGCCGGCGGTCCGCATCACCGCCGCGATGGCCGCGCTCGGTGCGCGCCCCGGCTCCTCGTCGGGCGTGGTGCTCGACCGCGACACCAGCGAGACGAAGCCCGACGGCAATAATGTCACCATCGAGGACCAGCTGCTGAAGCTCGGCGAGGTGCAGGCCGATTTCGCCGCCGCGACCGGGCTCTACCGCAAGCATCAGGCGCTGATGCAGGCGGCGCTGGGCAAACGCGGCGGCTGACCGGACGGTCGGTCGCGACCGGCATCGCCGCATCCGCAGCCTTCCTTCCGCAAACGACAGCGGCGGCCGGCACTCGCTGCCGACCGCCGCCATTTTCGTGCCGCTCGCTCCCCCGCGGGGGAGCGGCTTCACGCCACGGTCAATGCGCGCGCCGCCTGAGGAAGGGCAGGGACGAAGGAGCGCGGCCGCGCCTTCGCCGCGCCGCGTTCGGTGTGGAAACGGGCCGCCTGCTCGGCGACCTCGCGAAGGTCGTGCGCCAGCGAGCGTGCCGCGGCCGTGGTCTGTTCGACCATCGCGCTGTTCTGCTGCACGAACTGCTCGATATTCGACATCGCCACGCTGACCTGCCCGATCGCCTGGGCCTGGCTGCGTTGATCCTGCGCCAGTGCCGACAGCCGGTCGTGCAGCTCGGCGACCGCCCCCGCGATGGTGTCGAAAGCGGTGTCCACCTGCGTGAAGACCGAGACTGCGCCGGACATGTCGTCCTTGATTGCCGACAGCTGTTCGCGCGCGCGCTTCGCCTCGTCCTCCGAGCGCATGGCGAGCGCGCCGACGAGGTCGGCGACGACCGCGAAGCCGCGCCCCGCCTCGCCCGCGCGGCCCGCTTCGACCGCCGCATTCATGGCCAGCACGCGCGTCTGGAAAGCGATCTTGTCGAGCCCTTCGATGACGTCGTCGATGCCGTCGGCGCGCGCCGCGATCGCCTGCATTCGCTGGACGGCATGGTTGCTCACGTCCCGCCCGGTGCGCACATGGCGGGTCGCCAGTTCCGCCTCGCCGAGCGTCGTGCCAACGATCTTGTCGCCATGCTCGATCCCCGCGCGGACCGAAGTCAGCGCAGCGAATGCCTCCTCGACCGTCGCGGCAGTGCTTTCGATGCGCGACGCAAGATCGTCGGTCGCGCGGGCGATCTGATCGGACGTGCCGTTGGCGGCGGCGGTGCCGTCGCGGACCGCCGAGACGAGCGCGCCGAGATTGGCGATCGCCGAATTGAAGTTGGTGCGCAGCGAAACATAGGCGTCGGGAAAGTCCTGCTCGATCGCCTCGCTGAGATCGTAGCGGCTGAGCCGTTCGAGTGCGGTCCCCATCTCATCGGTGACCTCCTCGATCTCGGCCATGCGCGCAGCGCGTTCCTCTGCAATCGCCGCGTCGGCCGCCTTCTGCGCGTCGGCCTGCTGCTGCACCGTTTCGACCAGCGCAACGATGCGCTGCACGAGGAAGAACAGGGCGGCCGCCTCGCCGAGCAGGATGACGGCATGGACGAGGATGCGCGGCAGGCCGCCGCCGCCGTAGAACACCCAGTCGGGAACCGCCATGCCCAGGAAGAGATGGTGCACCGCCACCACGACGGTGGAGGCGATGATCGCGCGCGTATCGCACAGGATCGCGCACATCGCGAGGGTGGCGAAGAAGATCATGTGCAGGTCGGTCTGCCACACCTCGCCCGCAAAGGCGTAAAGCGAGAGCGCGGGCGCGGCGACCAGCGCCATCGCCATTGTCAGCCGTGCATGCCGGTCGGTCGCGCCGCTGCGCCACAGCCACGCCGGATAGGCGGCAAGGACGACGAACGCCGCCAGCATCGGCAGCGCGTCGGCACCGATCACGGCTTCGGCGACCAGCGTCGTGACGGCGATGCTGCACAGGGTAAGAAACAGCGCGGTCATCCCAACCTTGCGAAGCGAATCTATGGTTACGCGATTCATCGGTTGTACTCCTGAAGGCATCCGCCGGGGCGGGCGGCAGTGACCATCGCGCCGTGGCCGATAGCGAGGGGAAAGAGGTGGGTGCGTGTTCCGCGCACGAGCCAGGATCCGGGCAGCGGCCCTTCGGCCAGCACCGCGATGCCGTCCCGATGCAGCCAGCGCAGCGTGTCGCCGCTCGCCTGCCCGGTCAGCGGGGTCACCAGCATGTCGCCCTCTGCGGGCGGGGCCACGGCCAGCAGCGCGGGTGCGGCGAGCGGCAGGACGGCGAGCGCCAGGCGACGGCGTGGAAGTGCTGGTTCACAGGGAGGCATTGAGCGCGATCGGATTGGGCAGGTCCTTGCGCACCGGCACGCCGGCGGCACCATAGCCGGTGGCCGAAGTGCCGCGCCGTCGGCGCACGTCGCTTTCGATCGCGCCGATGACATCCTCCGCCAGCGCGATCCGGCGCGCGAGCAGCCCGGCGTTCACCTCGGCGCTGGCGTGCAGGGTCGCGGAGGCGGCGGTCAGCGACGCGACCGTGTCCGCGTCCAGTGTCTCGCGCCAGTCGGGGGTCTCGCGATCCAGCCGGGCGATGCGGGCCGCCAGCTCCGCCGCCAGCCGGGATTTGGCGCGGACCAGCGCGGCCAGTTCGGCGCCGCGCTCGACATGGCCGAGCAGTCCATTCTCCTCGTCGAGGATCATGGCGAGCGAATGGAACAGGTCGAGGAGTTCAGCCGCCATTGCCGCCCCCCTGCATGCGGATGATCTGCTCGATCACCGCCGGTTGCAGA
>ERZ941706.243-NODE-243-length-18983-cov-4.219146_pt1 | contig 18983 bp, 16 predicted proteins | sample MGYA00521232_ERZ941706 | MGnify/ENA primary metagenome ERZ941706 (study PRJEB32759, sample SAMN07749893) | skin metagenome | biome: transportation; feature: city; material: polyester macromolecule | host: Homo sapiens | place: Hong Kong:ER line | collected...
CATCCGGTCGCCTATCGGCACTCAGCTCAGGCCCGGCCAACCAGCGCTGGAGCGTGCGCAGACTCAGCCCCATCCATACCAAAAAATTCAGCCCGGCAAGGGTGGTCTGCCGGGCTGTGGGTGACTGACGAGCGGATAACTCACGTCAACAAGCGATTAGCCATCCCATCCAGCCGCGCTTTGGTCTTTTCCCAACCGGGCATCACCTGACCCATCAGCCGGTAAAAGTGCTCGCTGTGGTTGTGCTCGGCAATATGGCAGAGCTCGTGCAGGATGACGTAATCGATACACTCGCGGGGCGCTTTGACAAGATGCGGGTTAAGCGTGATCCGGCCATTGGGGGAACAACTGCCCCACTGGGTCTGCATGGTCAGGATGCGCAGTGGCGGACGCTCGGTGACCCAGATGGCCTGATCGAGCATGGCATTCAGGCGTCTAGCAAACACCTCTTTGGCACGGGCCTTGTACCAGTCAGCGAGCAGTGCATGGACTTTCTCGGCTCTCTTTGCGCTATCAGTGACTAGGCTCCTGACCGACACCTCCAGCTTGCCACGCAGCATTTTGACCCCCGGCACCGAATTAGGGGCTTCGATCACCTTGAGCAGGTACTGCTTGCCGAGGTAATAGTGACTTTCCCCACTGATGTACTGGCGTGGGGTGACGTGCTCCAACTGCTGGCGAAAGTCGCGTAACTGTTCGTAGATCCAGCGTCCGCGCTGCTTGACCGCTGCGAGAACCGCTTCATCAGCCGCCTCACGCGGGGCCGAGACCACGACGCGGCAATCGGGATGCACCTTGATAAGCACCTTGCCGCTAGCCTGTCTCCGTTGCACCCGCTCGAAGGCGATCCGCTCATCGCCGTAGCGAAAGCTAAAGGATGGAGCTGGAGCCTGAGCCTGAGCATCGCCCTTGGCCCGAATAGGCACATTCATCTGATCAGACTCCGCTCAAGCCGACTCGGGTGATCTGCACCACCATCTCGACGATCTTCTTGGCCTGCTCCATACCACTGCCGATTGCTTTGCACTCCTGGAACATGCGCGGCAACAGTTTCTTGCGAATACCCGCCTCGATGTTCTGCGGGTTGATGGAGTGCTCGGCCACAGACGCATCCACGACCGTATCGATCTCGAAGGCCAGCTTTATCCACTTATCCTGTACTTGGCTGTCGGTAATGGCGAACACCTCCGGCAGTACCTTTTTGAACACCCCAAAGTAGGCCTGAGCGTGGCGATGCCCAGCAAAGGCGTCAGGTATGTCACTCAGGCGGCGCTCCTGCACCTGCTCTTCGAACTCCCGAAACAGCATGTACTGCTTGAGCGGGTGCTCGAACAGCTTCTCTGCCTCCTCGATAGCTTGTCGCAGCAGCTTGGAGAAGGCTTCCTGGGCGTAAGGGTCATCTCGTAGCTCCTGCTCAATCATGCGGCTGACCCGCGTTTTGATGATGTCGGTCTCGTTGCGGGTCTTGTTCTCGTTCCACTCTTCTGGCTGCTGCTGGCCCATCTTGCCGACCTCGTAGACGCCACCCGGCTCTTTGACCTCTACACCGACCACATGCTTATCCAGCAGCTTCTTCACCTGCTCGGCATATTCGTCGTAGTCAATCTTCTCACCTGCATCCTGCTGCACCAGTTGGCGCAGGCTGGAGAGCTGTTTCACCGTCTCCTTGTAGTGACGGCGATCCGCCTCGCTAAAGGCGCTGTCCTCGAAGAAAGAGGCCGACTGCAACGCCACTTTCAGACAACTGGCAAATGCCGTGAGCGCCTCGTAGAAGTCTTCTCGCACCTTGAGGTTCACATCCACCAGTTCGCCGTCCAGATCCTCCATCTTGGGCACCAGCACTTGGCGCAATTGCTCGATGTCCTGCTTGTTCTTCACCCCGGCGAAGATACCCCACAGGGTCTGGTAGAGCTGCGGCAAGCGCTTGTACTCGGTGCCCATCTGGTTGTAGAGGCCTTTGAGGTCGTCAACGTCATAGCCGCCCTGGGTGCGGGAAGCGAGATCCTGATACTTGCCGATAGTGGTATCCAGCTCGGATAAGATGCCGCGATAGTCGATAAGCAGACCGAACTGCTTCTTCGGGTGCAGCCGGTTGACCCGCGCAATCGCCTGGATCAGGTTGTGCTCTTTGAGTGGCTTGTCGATATAGAGCACGGTGTTCTTTGGTTCATCGAAGCCGGTCAACAGCTTGTCCACCACGACCAGCAACTTGAGGGGGTCATTTTCATCGGCAAAACGCTCGATAAGCGCCTTGGAATACACCTGCTCATCCTGAGTGCCGACATTCTCCTTCCACCACTGAGTGACCAGCGGGGTGGTTGATTCATCGACCTCGGTGTTGCCTTCACGACTGTCGGGCGGGCTCATCACCACCGCCGACTCGAACAGCCCCGCCTCGTCGAGGTACTTTTTATAGAGCACCGCCGATGCCTTGCTATCGCAGGCCAGCTGGCCCTTGAGCCCCTCGACAATGTGGTTTGAAAAGTGACTGGCGATATCGAACGCAATCAGCTTGATGCGATCCTCCGCGCTGTAGATCTCGCCCTTGCGGGCAAATTTGCGTTTCAGATCGGCCTGCTGCTGCTCGTTTAACCCCAGGGTGATACGCTCAAACCAGCTGTCGATGGCCCGCTCGTTGACCTCCAGATCGGGGATGCGCTCCTCATAGAGCAGCGGCGTCACCGTTTTGTCCTCGACCGCCCGCTGCATGGTGTAGGCATGGACGATGGGGCCAAACTTATTGGTGGTCTTGTCATCCTTGAGAAGCGGCGTGCCGGTAAAAGCCACAAACGCGGCGTTGGGCAATGCCAGCTTCATGCGGACATGGTTCTCGCCCCCCTGGCTGCGGTGGCCCTCATCGATCAGCACGATGAGATCCGGGCTCTTGTTGATGCACTCCGGCAACTTGGTCGCTGAGTTGAACTTCTGAATAAGCGAGAAGATGATCCGCTCGCTGCCCTTACCGATCTGCTCGGCCAGCCGCTTGCCCGAGGTAGCCATGGCCGCCTCTTTATCTTTCTTGCCCGCGAGTTCACCGCTGGAGGCAAAGGTCTTGCTGAGCTGGCTCTCCAGATCCACCCGGTCGGTCACCACCAACAGGCGACACTGTTTCAAACTGTCGTGCAGGATCAGTGCCTTGCTGAGGAACACCATGGTGAACGACTTGCCCGAACCAGTGGTGTGCCAGATCACCCCACCTTCTCTCCCGCCATCTGGGCGTTTCTGGTTGATACGCTCGATCAACCGCTTGATGCCAAACACCTGCTGGTAGCGGGCGACTATCTTGCCCGCCTTCTTGTCAAACAGGGTGAACAGGCGGGTCATCTCCAGCAGCCGATCCGGGGAGAGCAGGCTGATGAGCAGCCGATCCTGATCGCTGACAGCCAGCTCACCCGCCGTAACCAGCGACTGATACCAGTCCAGGTCGGCGGTGGAACGGTGGCTAAACAGGGCGGAGAGTTGTTCGGATGAGAGCGGCTGATTCTTGATGGCTGTCATCGCACCATCACCGATATCCTCCTCACGCCAGGCGGCCCAGAACTTCTCCGGCGTACCGCAGGTGCCGTATCGCCCCTCGATGCCATTGATGGAGAGCAACAACTGGCTGTAGGCAAACAGCAGCGGGATCTCGTCGGGGCGCTGGTTGCGCAGGCTTTGAGAGATCCCCTCCTTGATGGTCGGCCCTTTTTTGGCGTTGCCATCCGGGCGCTTGGCCTCAATCACCACCAAGGGCAAGCCATTGACGAAGCAGACGATATCCGGGCGGCGAGCCTCGATACCTGCCGAACGCATCACCCGAAACTCTTCGGTGAAGGTGAAGCGGTTGTTGTGCGGGTTGTGCCAGTCAATCAGGGGGATGGTGGGGCTCACCTTCTTGCCATCAACAAACTCGGTGACGGACATGCCATAGAGCAAGTGGTTATAGAGCCGCTCGTTGGCCGCCTGCAACCCTTCATTGAGCGCCGGACTGCACAGCTCGCTTACCAGATTGTCCACTGACTTAGGGGAAAGCGGATAGGTTTTGCCCGCAAACACAAAGGTGCGCTCGGCCAGCACGCTGCGCAGTTGTTGGCGCAGCACCACCTGATCGGCCTTGTTATCCCGTGCCGCCAGCGCCTGTTCAGGGGAGAGGAAAGACCAGCCCAACTGGGTCAGCAGGGTCAGAGCCGGGATCTTGGCGCTGTACTCTTCTTGAAATTTCGGCAAGGCCTTCATAACGGGGATGCCTCAAACTGGTTGTCAATTTTTTGCTGAAAGCCGATCAACTCATGAATGGTACTCGTCGTCGGGTTATACACCCACTCATGATCAAAGAGACTCTTTAGCCGCTGAACCATATAGGCAGAGCCGACCACCAGAGAGTAAAAGCGGTTACTCTTACCACGCTGTTGCTCGATATTTGCCAGGGTCTCCGGTGGCAGATCCGCCATGATGAAGTCAGAAATCATCAACAGGTCGGCCTTTTGGTAGGTCTCTGCGGCCATGGTTTTCAACGCATGGCCAAGGGCTGGTGCCGCATCAGTGCCACCATGAAACGACATTTTCAGAAAGTCGATTATCGACGCAAGACCCCATTTTCCACTCAACTCCAAGGTCCTGATACCCGTAGAGAAGTTAATCAGGTAACAGGGGCGTTGCTCCTCTCTCGCTTTGGTTGCCAGAAATAGCGTCATCGCTTTGGCGATCGTCTCGGGCGCACCGCTCATTGAGCCACTGGTATCAACGCAGAGGATCATGGGGCCGCGCTTCTCCTCTTCGTTGACCTGCCTCTCCTCTTCTCGTTCAACATGCAGATGTTGAGTCTGCATACCTGCCATATCAAAGCTCATCAGTCGTGACTCGACGAACTTCAAATCAAACAGCAATGCGGTCTCGTCATCAGCCAACAGGGCTTTCTCGCTGGGTAATACATGCTCCAGATCTCGCCCCAACCGAATACCCACTATCTCCTCTCGGGAATTGATATCAGGCAGACAGAGATCCAGAGCGTGGTTGACCTTCACCCGCTCAATCTTTTCGGAGAGCTCAAGCTGCCGGATCTTGCCGAGCAAGTCGCATAACGCATGCAGCCCCTTGTCGTTTGCCAGATAGCTTGCCCACTTCTGGAACTGGGCCAGATCTTGGGCAGAGAGCTGGCCACTGGAGAGATCAACTAGCCGCCCCGGATCCAGCCCCAACGCTTCAAGCAAAGGTTGCAACTGCTGCAACAGCTTGAGCATGCTCTCCAATCGTTCCATTAACTGGTGACGCAGCTGCTCGATCCGGGTCAGCTCCCATCCATTGCGGGCTTTATCCAGCACCTTTTGCCATTCAGTAGCCAGCAGTTGGCAACTGACGACCTTATCCGCACTCGGCGGCTCCGCGTCCTGAGCGAAACTATCGGCAACCTGCTTTTGCCAAAATGGCGGGTCCACCGGGTGCTGGCTGGCTTTACAGAGCGCGAGATAATCCTTCACCGCCCCTTGAAAAGAGGCTTTGGATATATCGCCAAGCGCACTCTCTCTTCGCCAATGGTTCAGCTTGTGGGCATGCTCGGCGAATGGACACTCGCTGGTCAACGCGGCCTCAGTATCTCTCTTCCACTCCTCGATGTGCTGCGTGACCTGGCTGGTCAGCGAGCTGGAGTGAGCCAGCAATCCACCATAGCTGTCGCGGAATTCTCTTTGAGCGAGAAGCGATGCACTCTCCACCAGGCTTATTTGCATAAGGCTTCCAGCCGTTCGCAATCCTTGATACGCAGCTTGATCTGGCTTATCTGCTCCGTAATCCCATCGAGCGCAATGGCTACTTTTTCTACCGGGACAAATATGGATGCAAGACGCTGTTCATATCCCTGCTGCAAGGTCTCCACCTTGTCCAAAATGGCACTCAGCTGCGATCTGACATCTGTCACTGAAGATGAGAGTGAGTCAATCAGACGTTGGTTGATATCCGTTTTTTTATCACCTTTATGGAAAAGTATTTCTGGTTTGAAATCAAACGAAGAGTTGCTGTGAAAACTTCTTGGATTTGATATTTTACATGTTCCCTGCTTATCAAACTCGAAAACCAAGTAATCAATTTCGTTGCCAGACTTGTCCACTGGATGAAATTTACCTGCCTTGCTCATTCGCTCTGTTGGAATATATATATGCTCTTGACTGCTGCCATGACCATTAAATTTATTGCTAACTTTAAAAAAAGTTTTCTCTTTAATGAAACGACTAAGTGATTCAACCTTGTAAATATCTTCCGTACAAAAAAGCTCAATGTGAATCTCTTTATCCAGCAACGTTTTTTTGAGATCGATCTCTGCCAGATTAATACCACTGTCAAAACCGCTATCCTTGACGGCTTGCTCAACGATATCGTTAACGGCAACACGATTATCTTCATGGGTCCACAAGCAGTGCCGCAATAGCAAGGCATCACTGTGATTGGTTTCGCTGCGGCCATTAAAGAGGGCTGCGGCCTTGAGCAGTTGGGTCGCCCGCTGCCAGCGGCGGTCGGAAACATAGACCTTCAGTTTGTCATATTTGGTGGCGAGTTCACTGCGGATCAGGCGAATAATGGTCAGGGTTTCCGGTGACAAACTCACCTCATGCAGTTGCTCTCGCCATTTAGCCCACTCATCGGCCTTCACAACAAGCGAGTCATCAATCCTGATAGCCGCCTCGGTCGGTTTACACGCCAGCAATCGTTCAAAATTATCAGACTGCTCAATGGGCCCGACCATCAGGCGGATGATAAAGCGATCATAGAGCGCATCCAGCCCCTGATTGGCATCGGGCGTTTCATTTGATGCAGCCACCAAGGCTTTCAGTGGGGCCTGCTCGATCTGTTCGCCGTTGCGAAAGGTGTGCTCATTGATAAGTGTCAGCAGGGTATTGAGGATCGCCGGGCTCGATTTCCATATCTCGTCCAGAAACGCGAAATCGGCCTGGGGCAGATAATGCTCGGTTTTACGAACATACCGATCCTCTTTGAGTGCCTTGATCGAGATGGGGCCAAAGACCTCCTCGGGGGTACTGAACCGGTTCATCAGGTACTCGAAGTAGGCCGGATTGGCAAAGGCACAGGCGATGCGACGGGAGATCAGGCTTTTGGCCGTGCCGGGTGGGCCGTAAAGAAAGGTATTCTGACCACATAAGGCACCCAGCAGCGCCACCGAGATCACCTCCTCCCGCTCGAACATCCCCTCACATACCGCGTTGACCAGCCGTTCCATCCGTTGTTGTAATTTCATGTTTATCCCTAACTGACTGTTTGTTTTATTAAATTTTTTTATGGCAATGCGGATGCTGCCAATGCTCGCCATTCGACGCGGCCATCACCTCTCTGAGGTGACGGCCCAAGGGCCGAGCGCCTGATCAGTGCAGACAGCACTGCTTGTACTTCTTGCCGCTGCCACAAGGACATGGCTCATTGCGCCCGACCTTGGCGGGGGTGTTGACCGGTTTCACCGATGACACCGCGACAGGCGCCCTGTTTGGCCCCCGTTGGGCGAGAAAATAGGCGTGCAGCCGCAGCGCGGCGGGGGCCACCTCGGCCACGCTCTGTTGGTATTGCGTCAGCGAGAGACGGGTCAACTGCGCCAGTTGCTCATCGCTGCCATGCAGGCGAATAAGTGCCAGCGCCTCTTGCTGTGGATGGGGGAGCGCGGGCCAGTTGCCCAATGCCACACCGCGCAGATAACCCGCACACCACCATTTGGCGATCTCGACGGGGGGTTCCATATTGGGGGCAAGGGTAAAAATGGGCTCGAACTCGCCGTGCTGCTCGGTCAGGGCATAGGAGAGGAATGCCAGCTGGATCATCACCTGTTGCATCACACGATCCCGCTCGGCCCGATCACGCCATGCGGGCTCAACCCCGCCCCAGATGGCGGGCCACCAGCGATCAATGGGCGGCTGCTGTGGGCCGGAGATAACGGCGGTCAGAAAGCCATCCAGCTCGGAGAGGTTGCGAATGGCATTGGGGTTGCCATATTCGCGCAAGCGCGCTTCCAGCCAGAGGTTCTCCGCCTCATCGGCGGCATCTATCGTGAGTGGGTTCATCTTAAGCGGCCTCCTCGACCTTGACCCGCCGTTTGCCGGTCAGCAGTTGTTGCATCAGGGCCATTTTCTCTTGCTTTAGAGCGTCGAGTTTCTGTTGCAGGGCTGCAATTTCTTGATCGGCAGTTGAGAGAACTGCGGCGATTTTTTGTTGCTCTGCTATAGATGGAGGACACCAAAACTTGGTTTTTTTCGCATTTTGAATGGTATAGGTCCCTACCGTTGTAATGGATGCCTGAGCAACAATCTGTTCCTGCAAAAAATCTGACTGGAAACAATATTTAAAATAATCAGAAAAAAGACCTTCCCTTATTTTAAACCAAAGTACGTTGCCATCTTTGAAGTAAAATTTGTCACCATCTTTCACCTGATATGAAATACCTAGCGTGCCTACACCACTCACAAGGAAATCACCTGGCTTGGGGGCTCCATACTTTATAGACAATTCATGAAAAAGCTCATCAGCAATAAAAACTTCACTCCTGAATGGCTCATTCTTACTCAGGGATACCAATTCTCTAGTACGATAAAATGGCGTTCCTTCATTTTTCCAATCGTCCTGTAACACCCTCTTGCTTGAGCCAACATCAAAGAAATCTTCAATAATACATTGTTGCCATTCCCCACTAAACCTCACCCCATTGTTATCCAATAGGCGTTTTTTGCCGCTCAGCAATTGCTGCATCAACGCCTTTTTCTGCTGCTGGCTATTGGCCAGCAGTTGCTCGGTGGTGCTGATCGCCCTATCCCAAGTGGAGAGAATTTTGGCGATTTTATTCTGCTCTTGACGTGGGGGAAGATTAATCAATATTTCGCTACAGTCAGGAACTCGCATGTGAGCAACCGTCCCGCCATTACTTAAATCCTCTATTTGCTTTTGGCAAAATTGGCTTGATAAGGCATAAAACAGAAAGTAATTATCTGCTCGACGCTTAGAGGCCCGATACATCATGGTCCTTTGACCAAGGAATACTCCATGAGCATCTTCGAGTATGCCGACTTCACCGACTGGTGCTTCGCGGGTGAATATAATATCGCCAACTTGTGGCCTACCTCGCCGTACCCATTGAAGGTAGGTCTCCTCAGTAACATACCTAACATCTTCAGTATTCACCCTTCCATTTCGCACATTAGTTGTACGAATCATCTTGAATGGGGTTTCATAATCTACTACTGGCGCAGTTTTATTTACGCAATCAATAATTGACTCGCATGCGTCTTTAATTGGTACACGCTCCCACCCCTTAGGCACCATAACCGAGCTCCTTCAGATAGTTAGCCATCTCGGTTTCCAGCTCGGCCAGCCGGGTTTTAAGCTGTTCGCGCTCGGCCCGCACCGCCAGCAGATCGATCTCCTCCTCTTCTTCGAAGGTATCCACATAGCGGGGGATATTGAGGTTGTAGTCGTTCTCTTTAATCTCTTTGAGCGAGGCGAGATAGGCATATTTATCGACATTGCCGCCATTGCGATAGGTGGCGACGATTTTGGCGATATTTTCTGGGCTCAGCAGGTTCTGGTTTTTACCAGCCTTGAAGTCGCGGCTGGCGTCGATAAACAGCACATTGTCGTCCACCTTCTGCTTTTTAAAGATCAGGATGGCGGCGGGGATGCCGGTGCCGTAGAAGAGCTTCTCCGGCAGGCCAATCACCGCATCGAGCAGGTTTTCATCGATCAGCTGCTGGCGAATTTTCCCCTCGCTGGAACCCCGGAACAGTACGCCGTGGGGCACCACGACACCCATGCGGCCGCTCTTGGGTTTGAGGGTCTCAATCATATGGAGGATAAAGGCGTAATCCCCCTTGGTCTTGGGCGGCAGCCCGCGCTTGAAGCGACCGAATTTATCGTTCCCCGCCTCCTCATAACCCCATTTATCCAGCGAAAAGGGCGGGTTGGCGGTCACGATATCAAAGCGCATCAGATCGCCGTTTTTATCCAGCAACTTGGGGTTGCGGATGGTGTCGCCCCACTCGATCTTGTGGTTGTCTTCCCCGTGCAAGAACATGTTCATCTTGGCCAGCGACCAAGTAGAGCCAATGGCCTCCTGCCCGTAGAGGGCGTAGTGCTTCTCGCCATGGTTTGCCACCACCTTGCGGCCGCACTTCATCAACAGCGACCCCGAGCCACAGGCCGGATCGCAGATGGTATCGCCCGGCATCGGCTCCAGCAGCTCGGCCATCAGATCGGAGACTTCCGGCGGGGTATAGAACTCCCCCGCCTTCTGGCCGCCGCTGGCGGCGAAGTTTTTGATGAGATACTCGTAGGCGTTGCCGATCACATCCAGGGTGCCGACCCGGCTCGGCTTGAGGTTGAGCTCATCCTTGGCAAAATCTTCCATCAGGTGGCGCAGTATGGTGTTTTTCTGCTTCTCTTCGCCGAGTCGGTCGGTGTTGAAGCTGATGTCCTGAAACACGCTCTTGCCCGCGTCTTTGAGCTTGGCGCCATTGGCCTCTTCGATGGCGTGCAGCGCCTGATCGATCCGCTCGCCATTGCCCGGCTCGTGACGACGCTCGAACAGGCTGTAGAAACTGGCCTGTTTGGGCAGCACGAAGCGCTCGTTTTTGAGCATCTCTTCAATGAGCTCCGGCTCATCGCCATATTCGGCCTTGTAGCCATCGTAGTGATCCTGCCAGACATCGGAGATGTATTTCAGGAACAGCATGGTGAGCACGAAATCTTTATAGGTATCGGCACTGATGGTGCCCCGGAAGGTATCGCAGGCAGACCAGAGGGCCTTGTTGATATCGTCCTGGTTAATCGAGGTTGTCATAAATCGCGATTCCTTAGGTATTTCTTAGAAAAATAGGCTGCTCAGCGAAACTATTTCGCTGGCTGCTCGGATTGTTCAAGCAGGCTGGCTGCGATGACCTGCATCATCTGCTCGCCGTTACGTTGCAGTTGCTGCATCAGGTTTCGTTCTTCACGCAGGCTGTGGGCCATCTTCATGATGGCGGCTTGTTTCGCAAGAGACGGGATGCCAATAGGGGCCTCCTCCAACACCTGACGGCGAATACTTTTTGCCGCGCTGCCTTCGGCGTGAAGCTCGAAGTAGCGCTGGCACGGGGACTGATTGAGCTGCCAGGCCAGAAATTCGGGACTGAGCGCCTCGCTATGCAGCCGCACCACATAGAAGTGAGGGGCGGCTACGGCGGGTAATGGTGCAAGCCTGGTATCGACCAGCACGGCATAGTTAGTGCTGCCACGGGCAGCCACCAAGATATCGCCGGTTTGCAACCAATCAGGCTCTTTCTTGCTGGTAGGCTCGGAGCGAAGGCAGGCAGGCCAGTCAACTCCTACTTCTGGCGAGGCGTCTCTCATCTGCACCACAGCCAGGCAGCCGGAATCGATCTCCGGAATCTTACCGCGATAGGGGTGCCCAGCACTGATGGTGGCAATTTGGTTCAGCTTCACAAAAATCTCTTCATCGTTAATGATGCAGTTGCAGTGTGTCGCATATGACACTACTGAGTCAATATCAACGCCCATTATTTTTGCATCAATGTGAATGATGCTTTTATGTGTACCATTGACAAGAGGTAGACCATGACCTGCTTGAAAGATCCAACCGAGATCATTTCTGTAATTTAATTACAGATAATCACCGCACAAAATAAAAAGGCCTTGCTGTTGCAGGGCCGTTGAGTTTCCAACTGCAATATCACGGTTTCCAACTTAATTGTCCGTGATCAACAACTGATCACAACCATTTAAGTTGGAAACTGGCAGATCAAAGTATTCAATGAGTTAACGATACCAAATGTGACATTTAAGTTGGAAACTCAAAAGTAATACTACATCTGCTCCGTGAGCAAACAGGACATTTAAGTTGGAAAACAGGCTCTATTTGACGTGATGGGGAGGGTGCGAACAAATCCTTGACACGAGATCATCAGATTTTCTTAGTACCATGGATGAGAACCAACGTGAGCCATCAACTGACCTTCGCTGACTACGAGTTCAATGGCAAACACCGCCAGACCCGCAAAGAAATCCCCCTTTTGTTCGGATCTCCCTAATTTATCAAAGGCTATGCACATACACATTTTCAAGAATACTTGTCGCGTGAAAAATAAAAATCACTGGCGATAGATTTAAAATTACTACCGTTAGCACTGCCCCATAGACAGCATCATTTATTATTACCCTGGATGGACATATATTTTTCATCTAATTGTGCAGAGAATCCAACTATTAATGATTTCAGCCCGAAATGGAAGGCCGTTTCAGCAGTGGTTCTCGTCTGAACATTAAATGCCTCCTGTAATAATGGTGGCACAGCGTCCATCACTGTATTGTATTCTGTCGGGTTTGTGGCTTGCTCTTCCAATACTGCACCCAGCGTAAAATGGCTGATAGATTGCAGAATGAAAAGAGCCTCCTCGACCGAAAACCCTGCATCGCATAGACAGCGTAGTTGCGCCTCTGCTTGTTCAAACTGGGGGGGCGTAGGAGAGGTCCCTATGTGCAATCGGGCTCCATCACGATGGACCAATAATGCTTTACGGAAACTCAGAGCATTTTCCTGGAGAAACTGCTGCCAACTCTCAGTCGGTAACGGTACTGAACGGGTGTGATGCTTCGCCAGTATTGCCTCTGAAAGCATGTTCATAAGGGTCTGCTTGTTGCGCACGTGCCAATACAGAGTCGGTTGCTCAATTTTGAGGGACTGCGCCAGCTTACGCGTAGTCAGGCCCTCTAGCCCTTCTCTGTCCAGCAGGGTGAGCGCCATTGAAATTACGTCGTCCAAGCTTAGTCGTGCCATCACTATCTCCTTTCGCTGTTGACAATCTATCACTGATAGAGTTACTTTTCAAACCCTATCACCGATAGAGAGCGTTAACTATGAACCGCACTGTGATGATGGCACTGGTCATCATTTTTTTAGATGCCATAGGGATTGGCATAATTATGCCTGTCTTACCGGCGTTATTACGGGAGTTTGTTGGAAAGGCTAATGTTGCGGAGAACTACGGTGTTTTATTGGCGCTGTATGCAATGATGCAAGTGATTTTTGCCCCTCTTCTCGGCCGCTGGTCAGATCGCATAGGTCGTCGCCCTGTATTATTACTTTCACTTTTAGGTGCAACACTGGACTACGCATTAATGGCAACAGCCAGCGTAGTGTGGGTGTTGTATCTGGGACGCTTAATTGCTGGTATTACCGGTGCGACTGGAGCTGTTGCAGCCTCAACAATTGCCGATGTCACACCTGAGGAATCCAGGACACATTGGTTTGGTATGATGGGTGCCTGTTTTGGTGGCGGTATGATTGCTGGACCAGTCATTGGTGGTTTTGCAGGTCAACTTTCGGTACAGGCACCGTTTATGTTCGCTGCTGCCATTAACGGGCTGGCATTTCTGGTCTCCCTATTCATTTTACATGAGACCCATAATGCTAATCAGGTTAGTGACGAGATAAAGAATGAAACAATCAATGAAACCACATCCTCCATACGCGAGATGATCTCCCCATTATCGGGATTGCTAGTTGTCTTTTTCATCATTCAATTGATTGGCCAAATCCCTGCAACATTATGGGTTTTATTCGGAGAAGAGCGCTTCGCATGGGATGGCGTAATGGTCGGTGTTTCATTGGCTGTGTTTGGGCTTACACACGCTCTGTTTCAAGGACTTGCTGCTGGTTTTATCGCTAAACATTTGGGAGAACAGAGAGCTATCGTGGTTGGCATCTTGGCTGATGGCTGTGGCCTACTTTTATTGGCAGTCATTACGCAAAGCTGGATGGTTTGGCCAGTTGTGCTGTTACTCGCTTGTGGTGGCATAACTCTTCCCGCTTTGCAGGGAATTATATCTGTTCGTGTCGGTCAGGTAGCACAGGGACAATTGCAAGGGTTGCTGACCAGTTTGACACACCTCACGGGTGTAATCGGTCCACTTATTTTTGCATTTTTGTATAGTGCAACCCACGAATCTTGGAATGGTTGGGTGTGGATAGTTGGATGCGGATTGTATGTAGTTGCACTGACTATACTGAGGTTTTTCTATCCCGGCAGGGCAGTCCACCCGAAAAATCAGAGCAATTCACAGCCATTTCTTTAAATGGTAATGGTAACTGAATGCCCCCAATTCCTAGACGTGAAACCGACCGTTGCACAGCATCAGAAATTGTGAATGTAACACATTGGACTACTACGAGAACCTACAATGCAAGCCATATTATTTGAGTAGTATTAACGCTACTCCATAACGACTGTCGCCATACTGAAAGTATGGTAAACAGAATAAAGAACTGTCCTCCACAATTGCAAGCCACCATGCCAATCTGTCAGCGCATAATGCCCATTATGTTTAATTGCAGTGTTTGCTTAGCAAAATGGTCACTTCGCAGCCAAATAGTAAATTAGCGCCAGTTTTACACCCTCAGCCGAAGCTAGTCTGGGCCTGATTAGCGTGAAAGTTTATGACAAATCGCTGGTGAGTTTGACTCAGCGAGGAGGCCACTCTGATTTACTCCAAGAAAAGCCATCAAGCGGGTATTTTGATCGGTTTAACTCAATGACCCACCCGCTACCGGCAGACGCGAACGCCAGTTGATAGCCCTGCTCGGGCGAGATGCCAGACGGCAAAGCGGAGACTGAGCGAAAGCTTTCGTCATCAGATGACACCTCTCACCGGTTGACACACGCCTGCGTTGCCGATGCCAGAACCTAATCGGCTCAAAAAGGCCTAGATAATGAGCCGATTAACGTCACTAATCGGCTCATCGCCAAATCAGGTCCTGATTCGTCACAAAAGCGCCAACGCTTTCGTCGACGGCCAACGAAGTGCGCCAAACTAGGTGAGATCCCAATGAACTCTTGAGTGATGGATTACATTGGGCCCGACAACGTTCACGACCATCATCAACAGAGCCCATATGGAGACAACTGGCTACATGAATCGTGCTAACCACGCTCTCACCGCTAGCAGTTCATCTGTGACCGATGTTCTTGCATCCCTCGATATGCCTCGCAATAGGCTGGCGGCTCATCAGCACATTGTTGCCGGAGTCTCCCCTGAGGTCGTCATCAAGTTGGTTGCCCTGCTAGGGTCGGACACTCGTACTGTTTGTGCGATGATCGGCATTCACCGTGATGAGTTGAGTCGCCAAATCAGGCGGGGAGTTCACCTATCTCCCGCTCAGGGAGATCGCCTCTACTGGGTTGTACTAGCGCTGGAGGCTGTCATATCCCTGTACAACGGCGATATTACCAAGTCATTACGATGGCTCACTCGACCAGCCTGGGGATTTGGGGGTGAAAGGCCCGCTGAGGTGCTCACCTCACCGATGGGCGCTCAGGCGGTTATCGACCTTGCAGGAGGAATTGAACACGGCGTCCCTTATTGATTCACCCGTACATGTCATCGTTTATACCAGAACGACCCCTTTCAACCGCTTGCAGCGTGTCGAATCGCCCGCTTAAGCCCAAACGAATCCATTAACATGAATGGCCAGTATTTCCGAAGCTATTTTGACGCAATCAAAACTCAAGGTGACGAAGCTCTTCGTAGTCAAACTGCCCATCCCTGAGGAGATGAATGATGACCTCGCCTTGATCTAGTTCAAGCGCATTTAACATGTTCTCAAGGACCCCGCAGGTATAAAAAGTCATGCCATTTTCCCCATCAAATGGCAGCCAGTAATCATTACCAGATGACTGTTTCCATACTAGAAAGTCACCCTGTCTTGCTATCGTTGATAGGGTTCCAGTTCCGCTGGAAAGTCGCCATCTGTCATCTTGTCGCCAAGATGCAAATATTTTGAATACGCCAACTCGCTCCTCCTTTTCATCTGGTGGGATACGCAATACCACCCACCCCTCTGGTGTAACTTTCATACCACGGCTCCTTTCATAGCGCAGGATAAATTAGGTTCTTGGACAACCTGCTGTGACGGGCAGAATGCAATTATTCCCATGCAACACGAGAGTATCTGTTGTCTGATTGCCGTTGGGCGCAGGCTGGCACGCTCCTGCGTGAGCCGACGGGTCTCAATCGCTTCATCGTTAGATAAGCTCCTGATTTCCTTCAACTCGCCCAAAGTGGTCCGGATCGGCGGGTTGATAGTCTTCCGCGAACAGGTTTTGCAACCGATGAGCCTGCCTCAGGTTTGCCAACGCTTCGAAAAAACAGGTTTCGCAAAGATGCACCTGATATTGCGCACCATCGTGCTGCGAACCATACCCCCAGCGCGCTGCCAGCGTGCCGAACTCCTGCGTACCAATGGTGGTTGTCGTGCTACTGCCACAGACATCGCAGAGAATATCGACGACCTGCGTGGTGGGGACGATGGCTTCGACTTTCATGGCAATACTCCTCGTGTTGACCCCTGACAGCCGTGCCTATATCGACGGCAACCATCAGGGTTTGGCATGCTGGGCTGCGTAAGCAGCGACAAGTCGCACAGCCAGCGCATAGCTGAGCGGTAATCTAGCTTTGTATTTCCTGAGCCAATCCGGTTTGCCAAGCGCACGCTCCAGGGCTGACAATGATCTTGCCTGTGCGGCCAGCTGCCCAAGTCGTGCAGCCAGTTCCAGATCCCGTTGTGCCCAATCCACGCTGGGATGGTGAACAGCCCGTTTGGGAGCGGGCAACTGCTGATACAGCCAGACGCGATCATGCTGATAGAGCCAGCTGAATGCCGTTCGGCACGCCTGCTCGATGACACCGCGACTGGCATGGACATGCTGTGCCAGATATGTCGTCAATGTATCACGGTGCTCACGCAGCTTGCGCACTCTGCCCAAATGCCGCCGCCAATCAGACAACCCCTGATGGCTCTGAATGATGGCTTCGACCGCACCGACTGAGACGCCATGGCAATGGGCGATCTGCTGTCGGCTTACCCCCATGAACGCCTGCCGCCATATCCCCTGCGCCACTGCCGCAGTGATGCGCTGGATTCGGTGTTCGACGGGGTGGTTGTGTCGCAACGCGAGTTGCTTGATATAACCGACACTGTAACCGGTGTGGCGGGCGATCTGGCGCATGGAGAGCGGCTCTGCCAACCACCTTAGCACTGCTCGCTCGGCGGCTTGCGCGTCACGCGCTGGCGGCACAGGCAACACCTGCTGCGCCTCGATGGAGAAGAACTCCGCTGGGCTGCGACTCACAAACGCCATCAGCATCACATGTTTCAGGTAGTGGTGACTGCGGTCACCGTGCACCAGCCCCGAGACGTATCGATAGTTGGCCAGTCCCGGCGGCACTATCGGCGTTATATCGGCAAACAACCCCTGCCAGAACTCCGTCATGGCCTGCAACAGGGCCTGGCTGCGCAGATGGCCTCGGGCCGTCAGATAGCCCTGTTGCCCGAGCCATCGCTGGTACAGCTCCGCTAGCGACTCCGTTGGTGACTGGACGCACAGATGCCGATGCAGAGCGGTGATATATGCAGAGAGATAGATTTCATGTGCGGATGGTCGTGATGGTTCACAGGGTATCGCGGGATCCGGCAGGAACAATCGGCGGTCGATGCCGCCTGCACCGGCCACCAGGGTATGCAGACGCAGCTGGTGCGTTTCACAGGCGGTGACCCCGTACAGTTGGTGCGCCGTATGCCAGTAGCCGCAACCCACGACCTGTTCATCCCCCCGCAGGCAGGCGGGACACCATTTAAGGCAGACACCGCCAAAATGTAGTTTGCTGGCGGCCTGCCCTGACAGGGCGATGATCCCCCTCCCCTCACCCAGCATGGCGGCCGCTAGGGCGTGGACTTGGGATTGCTCGTCCAGCGCGAAGGCATAGAGCGGGAAGCCCGTGCCATAGTGCAGCAGGTATTGCGGATCCACTCCAGCAGCCTGGGCAGTAACCTCAATATGGCCTGGCAATACCGGATGCAACCGAATGGCAGGACGATGGAACAATCGTTCACAGAAGCGGTTTCGGTCACTGTAGGCAGAATGTACGAAACACTGGCTAACCCAGCTGTAGGCTGATTCGCCAGGAATATAGGTTGGGCTCACTGAGGTCAACACCGCTCACCCCTCAGATCCCAGGAGCCCTACCAGATCGATACCTGCATGCTGCAATAGCAGAAGGTGGGCCAGAGGATGCAACGGATCTCGGGCTGACTGCTCATGATAGCCCCGTGCATTACGCAGTTGGGGGGGTAACTGCCAGCCCTGACCGATCCGTCCAGAGTTGATGAAATACGCAGCCAATGTCTGGGGATCGCTCTGCGCATCCATCTGCTTGAACCACATATTGATCGCTTTAATACTCTTGACCGTGCGCATCGCCTCGCCCGATATCCCCATCGAATCACTCACCAACTGGGTCAGCGAGCGTAGGGTAAGTGCGCTGGCGGAATGGGCCAATACCAGCGACGCTAACTCGATCTCGCGCATCGGCTCGGTAAAATGACCATCATATCCCCCCACCCAGTGGCCGCACTGTGAGCAGAGGTTATCGTAGGGAGGGATGGGTTGTTCCGACAACAGCGTGGCGGTAAAACCACAGCCTGCGCAGCACCCGGACAAGCCGAGTTGATGTCGATGACAATGAAACACCCCTGGCAACTGATGATCCCGGTGGTAATACGGCATGCCATGGATCTCGTGATCTTCTGCGATACAGCCTGCGCACCAGCGCCAGTGTCGGTGCTGTATATTATGTTGGCCGGTCACCCTCAGCCGGAGCGGCGTATGACCCGCCAACGCTGCCACCACGCTCCCTTGCTCGTGCGGAGTCAGGAAGGGGGCTAAATAATTGCCGACAGAGTGATCCTGCCACGCACGTTGAACGTCTCGTGCCCGAAACTGGGTATCGAGGGTAGGATCGTCGGGGTGACATAAACGGTGAGGGCGGATTTGTGGGCTGCTCAGCCCCAACGCCCGGGCCGTTGCTGTAAACGTTCCGTGCGTGCTCAACACATGCATCCGGCCTACCACCGCCCCCAGGGCGAGATCGTGAACATTTTGTTAAAAATTAAAAATAGTTTTTTGCCTACA
>ERZ941706.244-NODE-244-length-18970-cov-5.152789_pt1 | contig 18970 bp, 15 predicted proteins | sample MGYA00521232_ERZ941706 | MGnify/ENA primary metagenome ERZ941706 (study PRJEB32759, sample SAMN07749893) | skin metagenome | biome: transportation; feature: city; material: polyester macromolecule | host: Homo sapiens | place: Hong Kong:ER line | collected...
CCCAAGAGACAATTCCGCCCCTGCTCTCCGTTCCGGGTTGGACGGGAATCGCGGTCACTGCGGAGCCGCTCACCGCGTCACCTCCTCGAACCGCGCAGCCTTGACTTGGCTCGACTTCCTTACTTTCTCTCGGCTCATCATCCCTCGCATTGCGGCCAGATATTGTTCCGCCGCGCCTTCCAGCGTGAAACCTCGCGCGCGTTCCCGCGCAGCGGTGCGGTCGAACGGTCGGCTCGGCTCGGCACGAAGCGCCGCGCCCAGCAGCGTGGCATCCCCGGCAGGTACGATCGTGCCAAGCCCGCCGTGGAGCAGCGCACGCACGCCGGGGCCGCAATCCGTCGAGACGACCCGCAACCCGGCCGCGAGTGCCTCGACGAGCATTGCAGGCACCCCTTCGTAACGGGACGAGATCAGAAGTACGTCGTGGCAGAGCATTCGGCCGGCCGCGTCCGGCACGTGGCCTGCGAAGGTCACCCGATTGCTGATCCCCAGGGTGATTGAGAGCCGCTCGAGGGGCTGGCGGAGCGGGCCGTCGCCGAACAGCGTCAGCGTATCATCCTGACCGGCACCAGCGGCAAAGGCCCGGAGCATGGTGGCGTGGTCCTTCTGGGGGACGAGCCTGCCAACGGCGATGTAACGGATCTTGCCGCTCATTCCGAAGGACGTGCCGCCGCGCGACCGAAGCTGCGCCGCGTCAATGGCCGGGTCCGGCACAACGACGCAATCCACGTCGCCCAGATGCTTCTCGAGGGATGGCAGGATGGCCGGCTCCATTACCACCCATCGGTCGATGAACCGGGTCTGCAGCCGCAGCCAGGCGGACCAAGCGGCGCGAGGACCTCGAGGCAGGTCGGAGCGGCCGAGGTCGTTGCTTATCTTGGCGAGGACGGGTGGGCAGCGCTTGCCGAGCGCGAGCTTCAGGGCCACAGCGACGACCGTGTAGGTGCTCCCAGCGCAGAACACCACGTCGGGTCTGGTCCGCCGCACATGTCCGGGCAGTTTAAAGATCATCCATGCCGTCTCGCACCAGGCGGTGCCCCAGCGGGGCTGATGGGGCACGTGGAACGTCAACCCCGCCGCGAACTCGTCCCGAAGTGCCCCCTCGGCGCGCCCGAGAAAGAGCGGCGCGTCGGTACCAAGCTCGCGCCATCGGCGCACGAGGCGCAGCGCCACGCGTTCGACCCCGCCCGGCTCGAAGCTGTGAAGGAACGTCAGGACGCGCATGCGGCGTCTGCCTGGAGATCGGCGTAACGGCTCACTTGGCGCGAGCGGCGCATCGTCGCCACCGTTTCTGAGATGCTGTCCATCACCTGCGGTTCGCCGCAATCGCCCGGGTGGACCCCTATCCGCATAACTCGAAAAAAGGGCATTCGGCGGGCGACTTCCGCGACGGCGAGCGACGATGCCATGCGGCCCGGCGTCCGGGTCGCCCAGGTGACCACGGGCGAGAACGCCAAGGTAGCGTCGCGAGCCGGATCCCACACCCGCCAGTGGTCCTCCGCCATCGCGATCTCGGCATCGGCCAACGCCGCCTTCGCGCCCTTCCCGTAGAGCCAGGCGGGCGCCACGAAGCCTGTAATGGCGACGCCCGTAACGTCCTCAAGAAGTCGTCGACCCATCTCGATCCGGATCGTCGCCTCGACGTGGCTGAGCCCGAGAAACTCCCCCTCCCCCGCCGTCAGGTGCCGGGCCTTCAGCCTGTCCAGCCTGGAGGCATGTTCCACATCGTCGCGGTGCGAGTGGCCGTGGAGGAACATCTCGACTCCCTGCTCCGCCCAGGCGCGAAGGCGCGAGGCAAAGGCCGAGCCACGGACAATCGGGGAGCGGTTCCAGAAATTCGGCACGACGAGCATCGCCATGCGATCGCCGCCGACCTGAAGAAGCGCCTCACGAAGCCGATCCACGTCGCCCTCGTGCCTTGGGCACACGTCGTGGATGGAGAGCAGCAGACGCTTGGGCGGCGTTCCGGCAGGCGAGCTGATTTCAGGGTTGTCGATCGTCTGAAGCGGCATCCTCTGCACGACGCCGACCGCGCGCGGAACCGCAGTCCGTCTTCGCCGACCGCACAATGCGTCGGATGCACCCGCAAGAACTGGCCGCTCCAGCGCCTAGTCCAGACGACTCAGTCGGGAGGCGTTCAAAGCGTGCAGCGGTGGCACCGGCCGGCGGCGGCAACTCAAAGCGCCCGACACGATCGCGACGAGCTGCGGTTGCGCCAGTTGGCGGCGTCATTCCCGGAGTGGCGAAACGGCGAAGGACAGTGAGAGCCATTATCCCGTCAGGGCCGAAGCGGATACTGCCGGCCGGGCGCCTGTGCCGGCACCGCTGATCGCCGCAGCGGGCGTAATCGCCGCAGGTCCATTCGCCGCGGCCCTTGCGGCGGGACTGCGAACCGGCCGGATATCGGTGGCCGCCTGGGCCGGGATCAACGCCGACCGCGGCGCACAACCAGTGCTGTTTTGGCTGCTGGTCTTCTTCAACGCCGCGATGGCAGTCGCCCTGATCTGCGCCGCGGCTACCATCGTCGATGGCTCGGCGTAAGGTGCACACCCCGAGCGAAATTGTGTCGCTAGCTCTATGGCGAAGCACGACTGCACCCTGGGGTGCCCGCCGGCATGGCGCCGGATAGAACCCCCCGCGTCAGAAGCGGTGCGCCAGCCCGAGCCTGATGGAACGCGGTCGCAACGGCGTATACTCGCGCTCACTGCGGACCCTGAACGGGTTGCCAAAGGCGAACGTATCCGCACGGGCGTCCAGCAGATTGTCGACGTGGAGGCGTAACTCCAATCCGCCGACCGAAGTCGAAGCACCGGCCCTCACGGCGGCGTAGCCGCCCATCGAGCGATCCAGACCCGTATCGAAACTGAGGCGCGAGCGGCCGACATAGTTCGCTGCCACGTTCAGGTCCAAGCGGGAGCCGGCGATCTCTATGGTTCTTGACGCCTCCAACCGGGCTGTAAGGTCCGGCACAACCGGCAGACGGGGATCCCTGGGCAGGTCGGCTCCGTCCACGCCACGCTCGAGGCGGGATCGCTGGGCCACAGCTCCGGCGCGCAGGCGCCATCCGCCGGGCCGCCACTCGGCCGAGAGTTCCGCCCCGACAATGAGCGCGTCGCCGGCGTTCCGGGTCGCGACGAGGCCGTCCTCCTGCAGATAGTCGGACTGCACATTGCTCCAGGTCGTCCGGAATGCGCCGCCCGAAAAGGAGAGTAGACCGTCCGCCAGAACCAGACGTGTGCCGATGTCGAGGCTCCGGACTTCGTCCGCGTCATAGCGCCCGCTCCGAAGATTGGCCGGATCAAGCCCCCCCGGGCGAAAGGCGGAGCCAAAACGCAGATAGACGAGCCTGTCTGGCGCGATGGCAAAGGTGAGCGACGCGCTGGGCGTAAATCCCACCTTTGCCTTGGCCTTCGCAGCAGGTGCCCCGCCCTGTTCCAGCCGCTCGTCGTCGGTGGTCGCGCGGAACAGCCTTCCGCCGGCCCCGAGCCGCAACCGGCCCACGAGAGACGTTGACGCATCCGCAAAGATGGCCGTTTCGCTGACAGCCCGGTGAAGAAAGAAGAAGGGGGCGTCAGCGGCGTCCACGCCCCGTAGGTCGCCAGTCGCCCGCGTCGTTGCCGAGAGATAGGAAGCGCCGACTAACCAGGGGACGCGGCGATTCGGCGCCGAGGCAATCCTCACCTCTTGGTCGAAGACCCGGTGCGCACGCCGATCGCGGTAAGTGCTTACGTCGGGGCGACCCAGCGCCGCGGCAGATGCGGAGGCGTCAAAAACGTCCGTGCGATCCTGCCAGGCGTGACTGGAAGCTGCGGTTAGACGGAGTTCACCAACAGGGCCTTCGACGGTCACGTGGGCTAGCCGGAACAATCCCCTCGACGGTTCCGGCACCCGCGCCGAGCGCGCGAGGTCCTCTGCGTCCCGGTCAACATACTGGCTGTCGCGTTGCAGGATGCGCTGGATCGCGCCACCGAAGTCGACGGTCCATCCGGCAGCGGGCGCAACGCGGACGGCGGCCCTGCCGCCGGAGGTCAGCGAGGCGTTCACGTCGCGGCGGCCGCCCGCGTCATCTACCCAGCCGCCTTGCGTCGCAGAATAGGCCACGAGCCTGATAGCGGCGGAGTTGCCGATAAGGGGCAAGTTCGCCATCACCGTCGCGTCCGCCCCCGGACCGCCGGCGTGGACGATGCCGAAACCTATGTCTGCTGAGGCGTCGGCTGCCCCCAGCACCGGGCGGTTCGTCACCACACGCAACACGCCGCCGAGAGCGCCCGTCCCGTAAAGCGGTCCCTGCGGCCCCTTGAGGATCTCCACCCGCGCGACGTCAGCCAGGCGCAGTCCCGGCTCGGGCGCATCGTAGGTCACGCGGGCATTGTCGATGATCAAGCTGACGGTCGATTGGCTGAACCCGTTGAACGGGCTGTCAGCAATACCGCGGATAAACGGCCGATCCCGGCCAGGTCCAAGGTTAGTGAGGCTGAGCCCCTCCACCGCACGGGCGACGTCGTGGGCATCCGCCCGAGCGCCCTGCGGTCGTCCTGCCCCGTCCGGCTCGTAAACGGCGACCGGCGCCGGCACACGCGATAGCTGCTCGGCGAGCTTGCGCCCGGTCACCACAATGTCCGGCGGGGGCGGCGCGGGTTTGGGTGATCTCGTGGATACCGATGGTTTCGCGTCCGGGACCAGGCGCCAGGTAGAGGGCCCGACGCGCTCGGCGCGCAAGCCCGATCGCGCGGTCATGCGGTTAAGCGCCTCGCCCGCCTCCATGCGGCCGCGCACGGCGACACTGGTCCGCCCGCGCAATGCCTCACCCGTACCGACGGAAATCCCGGTCTGGCCGGCCAGCGTCGCGAGCGCGTCGGCGAGGTCGCCGGCCGGTATGTCGACCCTGAACCGCCGGTCCGCGGCCTGCGCCTCCCCAGTGATGCAGGTGCTAGCGAGGAGCGCCGTCGCCCAAACGGATAGTCTCACCGTCCCTCCGCGCCTGGAGCCCCGCCGAAGCCGCAAGTGCCTCAGCCATCGTATCCCCGCGCGCGGGGGTCAAAACGCCCGAGAACGGCCTCGACCGCACCGCGGCGTCGACTTCGACTGGACGACCGGAGGCGCGTGCCACGTCGGCCGCCACTAGGCCGAGCGGCACCCGGTCGTACAAGAGCGGCCCAGGCTGCCGCCAGCCGCCGACCTGCTTCGCGCCAATCGTCGCCGTCGTCATCGTACCGTCAGCATAGCCGGTGAGCGCGTGCCCAGCACCGAGCTCGACCTCCTCGCTTCCCAAACGCGACTTGATCGCCACCCGTCCCTCCGCCACGGCGACCCGCATCTGACCGGTGCCCGTCACGACGTCGAAACGCGTGCCCACGTCCCTGATCTCATAACCTTCGGCGCGAACAACCAGTTCGCGGGCGGGATTGTGATCGACGTCGAACAACGCGCGGCCCGAAAGCTTCAGCCGATGCCCTTCGGTGTTGTCGGCAACGAGCACGCTGCCTGGCGCCAGGGCGACGCGCGCGCCGCCACCGAGGTCGATCGACCGCGTGGAGACCGTCGCCCTGTATTCCACGGGCGATCGATCGCGGCTTGGCTGCTGCAGCGTGAAAACCCCTACCGCGAGCGCCGCAGCGACTGCGGCGGCGGCCGGCCAGCGCCAGCGAGCCGGCCGTTCGCGCGCCGCCACGATGCGGTCGGTCGCAAGCGAGCGTACTGACGAACTGCTTGAGCGCAATGCGTCGCGATGCCGGCTGATCCGCTCGTCGATCAGGGCGATGTCGTCAAAGGCGACGCGGTGACGCGGGTCCGCTTCAAGCCAGGACGTGAACGCGTCCCAGTCCATCGCGTCCCCGTCCTGAATGGCGTGCCATCGGGCCGCCTGCTCCGTGATATGGTCGCTCATGCCGCCCCAGCCCCATGGGCGTCTACACGCCGTTCCTCTTGTTCCGTCTGCATCAGACGCCGCCGACCGCTCATCCCTCAGTCCACTAACGTCCGGCGCAGGTGGGCCATGGCGACCGCCATGTGCTTTTCCACGCCGCTGCGGGTTATGCCGAGCGCTCGTGCCACCTCGGCATGTGGCATACCCTCTAGCTTGTGCATTCTAAACGCCCGACCCGCAGCCTCGGGTAGCGCCGCGATCGCGGCGGCGAGCGCCCCTGCCTCTTCGCGCGCCAGCAGGACCGCCTCGGCGTTTGCGCGCGCGTCCGCGGGCTCCGGTCCCGGCAGCGCCGCCCTTTGACCGTCCGCCCATTCCCCGTCGCGCGCCGCCCGCCTACGGCGTTCGCGCACGCGGTCGAGCGCGAGATTCTGGGCGGCCCGGTAAAGGTAGGCCCGCCCGTTCGAGACAGGGCCGGCAGCAACGCCGCGGCTAACCCGGATCCAGAGCTCCTGAAGCAGGTCCTCCGCTTCCCCGACATCCCCGAGGCGAGCGGTCAGAAAGCGGAGCAACTCGGGACGGAGTTCGCCGAGCAGCTGTGACAGTCCCGAGCCGGACGTTTGGGCTTCAGTTAGCTTCATGACGTGCGGTTACTCTGCCCGCCGCGCGCCTGCCGGACAAGTCGAATGCCTTGGCAACTGAGGAAATCGAGGAGCGCGCCGTCCCACTCGTGTCGGGGCCCGGCATTGGTCAAGCGCAGGAGAAGTCACATCAGGATTGTCGACGTCTGCGCCTTCTACACGCCGTACGGCGGCGGTGTGCGGACATATGTTCATCGCAAGCTCGCCGCGGCCGCGGCGGCAGGTCACGAGCTGGTGGTGCTTGCGCCTGGAGCGACGAACGGCTGGCGCGAGCTGCCGGGCGGCGGCATTCTCGCGACACTGGCTTCGCCGAAACTGCCGCTCGACCGCCGCTATCGGTATTTCGGCGACGAGGAGGCGCTACACCGAGCGCTTGACGAGTGGCGGCCTGACTTCGTTGAGGCATCTTCGCCTTGGGCGAGCGCGGCAATGGTTGCTAGGTGGCGGGGAACCGCTGGCCGTGCGCTTGTCATGCACGCCGACCCTCTGTCCGCATACGCCTACCGCTGGTTTGGCCGGATCGCGAGCACCGCGTCGATCGATCGTGGCTTCGACTGGTTCTGGCGCCACCTGCGCGAGCTGGACCGAGCGATGGACACCGTGGTCTGCGCGAGCCGCGACCTAGCCGGTCGCCTAGCTGCCGGCGGCCTGACGCGGGTCGCAACCATTCCGATGGGTGTCGAGCCAGGCGTGTTCTCTCCCGCACATCGCGATCTCAGCCTGCGGGCCGAACTTCTGGCGCGTTGCGAATTGCCCGCTGACGCGACTCTGCTGCTGGGCGTCGGCCGCTACTCTGCCGAGAAGCGGTGGGGCATGGTCATCGAGGCGGCAACTGCGGCGGGCGTAACCTCGCCGATCGGTCTCATCCTTCTCGGCGAGGGACGCTCCCACCGCGGACTTATGGCCCGCGCAGCCGGGTCACCGCACGTCGTCATTGGCGAAGCCGTGCGCGACCGGCGGCAGCTTGCGGCGATCATGGCAAGCGCAGACGCGCTCGTGCATGCCTGCGAGGCGGAGACGTTTTGCATGGTGGCGGCAGAGGCCGCGGCGAGCGGGCTGCCGATCATCGCGCCGGACCGCGGCGGCGCCGCCGACCACGCCGCACAAAACGGCGGACGGCTCTACCGCGCGGCGGATGTGGGCGCGTTACGGGACGCGCTGGCCGACTTCGCGTGCATCGCAAGGACGCGAGCGGCGTCGATGCCGGTGTCGGTACGGACGATGGACGAGCACTTTGGCGACTTGTTCGCCCTTTATGGCGGTTTCAGCCGGCCCGCCCTGCTCGCGGCCTGACTCCGCGAACACGTGCGCATCCTCGACACCTATCTGTTGAGGCGCGTCGCGGCCTGGCACCTTGGCATCCTAGTCGTCCTCGTCGCGATCCTGTCCATCGAGAACGTCCGCAGGCTGGCGACGGTGGTCGAGGGAACTGATGCGCCATTTGCCCTTCTGGGCCGGTTGATGGCCTGTTTGCTGCCGGAGTACTTGGCCATCGCGCTTCCCGTGGCGGCATTCCTCGCGTCTGCGCTGGCTATCCGCGGCCTGGCCCTGCGCGGCGAGTGGCAAATGTTTGGAGCACTCGGCATGCGACCGGCGCGCATCATGCTGGCTCCTATGCTGGTGGCGGCGCTTTCGGCGGGCGCTCAGCTGGCGGTCAGGTTCGAGATCGAGCCACGCGGCGAACGGGCGCTCGACGGCGTCTTCAGCGAGATTGCATCCGGTAGATACGGCGTGGCGCTGAAAGCAGGTGAGATCGTGCCGCTCGACGCCGACACCACCCTCGTCGCTGACCTCGCCCCGCTTCATGGCGACCGCGCCATGCACGACGTATTCATCAGGCGCGGAAATGACGTCTTCGCCGCGCGCACTGCGACTGCGGGCATCGACCCGAAGGGCGACGTAGTGGTGGACATGCTCGATGGACAAATAGTGCATCGCCGCAGCGACGGTAGTGCTCAGGTTGTGCGTTTTGCCCGCTTCGTCTTCCGCTCGGGTCCGGGTCGCATCAGCGCCGGGCTCCACTCGGCAGATGACCGCATGGATCGGCTACACTCGCGCGAGTTGCTCGCCGCCATCCGGCGGCAGGCCGGATCGACAATCGATCCACGACGGGCTGTTTCCACCGCCGCCGCGCGGCTGGCCAGCGGGGTGTTCTGCCTGCTATTGCCCTGGTTCGCGCTCGCCTTCGCGCCCCCGCCGCGACGTGGCATCGGTGGGGTCGCAATCCTGCTCGGCTTCGGCGTAATCGTCGCATTCCTGCGCACGTCGGCCTTGGTGGAGGGGCACGCGCTCGCCGCGCCGCTCTCTTCGGCGATCACGCACATGGCGGGCTGGTTGCTGCTCGCGAGAAGTGCGGTGAATTACGCAGCGCGCCATGGCGAGGGCGCTTGGGACATTGCCGTGGCCCGCTGGAGCCGTTTCCTCGTCGGGCAGTGGCGTGGCCCAATGCTGAGGGTGAGTCGTGCTGGTAACTGCCGACGAGGAACTGGAGCGACACTCGATTGATGCGAACCTGAACTGCACCCACAGCCAAGACGCGCGGAGTGGGTCGAAGTTTGGGTCGACTGCGAAGCCCTCCGTCGCTCGCGCGACGGGCTCGGCACGAAGGTCCATGCTGTGGTCGACCTGATCGACCTACCACAACGCTTCGCGCTCGGACCGGCCCACAGAACGAATTGAGGTGGAGCCATAGCTTTCGCCTGCGCTTCAATCGCAGTCTGAACTCGAATTTAGACAACAACTATTGGCGTCGAGAGCTTTATGCGACAAGCAATGATACGGGCCAGCGATGAGCATCTTGGCAAGCCAAAACACCACTCGGTTGAACGGAGCCTGATCTCGCAAGTCGGTGGTCTCGAAAACGCCTGTTTGCCCAGTTCTGCCTGGCAGAGTTCCAGTAACCCACCGCAGGAGAAAAAAAGAGTCTATTCTGCTTACCAAGTTGCGTTGGCCGACCCCCCGGACTCGCGCCAACGCGTGGTGCCGGCCAGTCCCCCCTGTGCTGGCCCGCACCACACCTTTAGCTCGAATACAAGCAATTTAGGTCAGCCGTAATGAGAACCGCCGAGGATATCTTCGACGGCCGGTCCAACAACTTCAGGGAGGAGAAGCCTTGGTACCGCCGCCCCTAACGCCGGGTGACGCCGGGACGGGCGCGCTTCCCAAGGCTGCCGCGTTGGTTCGTACGCTACGGGATGAGCCCCCACGGGCATTTTGTGCGGAGGTGCCCGCCATACCGTTCGAGACGCCGCAGCGAAGGATGAGAGGAAGTAACACTGGATCGGTTCGTCACAACAAGCACCACAGGCTACGACCCGGTAGCGCGGGGCTTTCACTGGATAACGGTAGCCCTGCTGGGATTGCAGTTCGCCATTGCCTGGACGATGCCCGAGATCCATCGAGGGGTCAGACCTGTGGGCCTCATCGACTGGCATCTTTCCGTCGGTGCGCTCATCTTAGCATTGGTGTTAACGCGCCTGGGCTGGCGCTTAACCCACCGCCCGCCTCCTGCCCCGAGGGACTTGCCCTCTTTCCTACGTGTGACCGCGCGAATAACGCATTACGGCCTTTACGCGCTGCTGTTGATCCTCCCCCTGCTCGGCTGGGCAAACGCCTCCTCCCGCGGGTGGTCGGTCGGCCTATTCGGCCTGGTTTCGCTCCCGTCGATCGTTCCAGCGGGCTCGCCACTAGGCCACAGCCTAGGTGACGTTCACAAGACGCTGGCCACGGCATTGCTGGTTCTGATCGCGTTGCATGTGCTGGGGGCGCTCTACCATGCCTTGGTCCTCCGCGATGGGACGCTGCGGCGAATGCTGCCTTGAAGCCGCATCGCCATGTACACCCGTGCGAACAGGACATGAACCTCTCGCGCTGCACCTGTCTGCATCGTGCGGATCACAACGTCGCAAAGGTCGAGGTATCATCATGCGACTAAACTCATTTCCGGCTTCAGAAGCCCACTACATGACCCGCATCGGCTGGCTTCGAGCTGCCGTTCTCGGCGCTAATGACGGCCTACTATCGACATCTAGTGTGATTGTTGGAGTTGCGGCTGCCACGCCAGGGGGGCGTCAAGTCCTGATCAGCGGGATTGCGGCGCTGGTAGCAGGCGCGATGTCGATGGCTGCTGGCGAATATGTCTCCGTTAGCTCCCAGTCCGACACTGAAACGGCCGACCTGACTCGGGAGCGACGAGAGCTGTTGGAGAACCCCGAAGCAGAACAGCGCGAACTGGCCGCCATCTACGTCGGACGCGGCCTCACGGTCGAGCTTGCGGACGAGGTGGCTAGGCAGTTGATGGCGAGTGATGCACTCGCTGCCCACGCTCGGGACGAGTTGAGCATAACCGAAGTGTCTTCAGCTCGCCCCGTGCAGGCCGCGCTCGCATCGGCTGTGTCGTTCGCCGCAGGTGGCCTCTGGCCCGTGCTCAGCGTCTTGATCGCACCCGCGAAGAGCGTCGTTCCAGTGGTCGCCATGACGGCCTTGCTGGCTCTGGCGGTACTTGGCGCGGTAGGAGCGCGCGCCGGCGGCGCGCCGCCATTACGCGCCTTGATCCGGGTCGTCGTCTGGGGCGTGCTGGCGATGGCGATCACGTTCGGCGTGGGCCGGTTCTTTGGGACCTCGGCCGGCTAGCCTTCTGTCCGTCCGTCCCCACCCAACTCGGAAAGCCGCTCGTGGAGAGAAGCTTGAGCGGGTCGCGGCAGGCGTTTTGCCCGGCCGTGGCGACACGGCAGTCCCGAGGTCGTCAGATCGAGCTATTACCGGGTGGCGGGGCGATTCTGCGGGAGCGGCCCGTATCCTCGCCCTGATGCTGAGTCGCGGCACCAGGCGTCACGTCCATCCGCGAGCCATCTCTCCGCCGCGCCTGCAAGCGAACACTCGCGCGTATCCGGTTCAGGTCACGTCGGCGGCATGGCACTTCGGGATGGATCGGTCCATGAGCCCGCGACTGTCCGCCGGGCGCTGACCAGTCCCGGTCAGGTCGACGAACATCGCCCAGCCGAGTGAGCATCGCGTAATCGATCCGTTTGGACCCTTGGTATAGACGAGCAACTGCTCCTGCGCTCCAGTAGGCCCGATTGGCATTACTAGGCGCCCGCCCGGCTTCAGCTGGTCTAGAAGCGGCTGCGGGACCGCGGCCGCCCCTGCAGCGACGACGATCCCGTCGAAAGGCGCGTGTTCCGGCCAACCCGCGAAGCCATCGCCGGCGCGCACCTCGACGTTGCGGTAACCGAGCCGGTGTAGCCGCTTCGCAGCCTGCTCGGCGAGCGGCGCGACGATCTCGATCGAGGAGACGCGGCGCGCCAGCCCCGAGAGGATGGCGGCCTGGTAGCCAGAGCCGGTGCCCACATCGAGAACTTCGGCGTTCGGCGGAAGGCGAAGCTCTGCGGTCATAATCGCCTGGATGTACGCGTCAGAGATCGTCTGTCCGTAGCCAATCTGGAGCGGCGTTGGGAAGTAGGCGAGTTGCCGGGCCTCCTTGCTGACGAACTCTTCGCGCGGGATGGCGCCAATTAACTGGAGCACGCCCTCGAAACGCGCGTCGTCCACGTCAGGCGCGACTTTTCTCACTTCGCTGCGAATGCCGTCCACTAACTCGCGGCGCTTGACCGCGTAGCTGCGATGGTCGGCAGTTATGCGCTGGATGAGCGATAGATCGACCCAGCCGTCCTTCGAAAGTTCCGGCAGACCGGGGCGTGCACGCTGCCCATCAACGGCGGTCGCGCCCATGACCGCCAGCGGCGCTAGCAGCGCCGCCCCGACCACCGATGCTGTCCTCATGCCGTCTCGCCTCCGCCGTCCCATGAATCCAGACGTTGTGCCTGCACGCCCACCGCAGTCCGGCCTTCTTCAACGCGCAGGGTTATAGCCCACCAGAGTAAGGCCCAGCTGCCGCCGACCGCCCAGCCGGCGAGCACGTCCGTCGGCCAGTGCACGCCTAATAGGACGCGCGAACAGCCGATCAGGACGGTCAGGAACACGCCCGATCCCAGGACGTAGGCACGGGCCCGTCGAGTATCCTGCGCACGGGCGAGGAGCGCCCCCAGAGTGAGAAACACGATGGCTGAGTTGGTGGCGTGCCCGCTCGGATAGCTCAGCGAATGCACGTCAACGAGATGCGGCACGATGACGGGGCGGGCTCTAGCGAAGCCGAACTTGAGCAGGCTGCCGAGAGCCCTGCCGCTGGCGGTAGCGATGGTCAGAAGCGCCGCCAACGTCCAGTTCCGCGAGACCAGCAGGTAGCCGACGGCCAGCACTGTGAGCAACGTGAGCACGGTGACCCCGCCCAGCGCGGTTATATCAATGCTGGCGGCCTTGAGCCAAGCGGGGCCGATCGGCTGGGCAAGGTCGTCGGGCCGCCGCAGCGCCAACATCAGCCACCTGTCGAAGGTCGATGTCCCGTCCTCGCGGATTCCCGACCCGAGCCGCACCACCGCCAGCAGAGCGGCCGCGAGCACTACGAGGGCGACGATCAGGCGCGCTTCGCGCCGGACAAATGGTATGGGACCAGCGGCGGGACGGTTGATCGGCCGAACCCAGCCGGAACGGACGTGCTCCGGTTCCGACGACATCTCGCTCACCCGAGCGCCACGCAGACCGCGCCCGCGCCAATCAGCGCCACACCAGTCCAGCCCCGAAGCGAGAGGTGCTCGCCGAGCAGGGTCGCGCCCAGCACGGCGACGAGCACCACGCTCAGCTTATCAACCGGCGCCACCCGCGCGGCGTCGCCGACCTTCAGCGCGCGGAAGTAGCACAGCCACGACGCCCCGGTCGCCAGTCCGGAAAGGACCAGGAACACCCATGTCCGGAGGGCAATCGCGCCGACGCGGTCGAACTTGCCGGTCCCGGCCAGCAGCGCCGTCAGCACGACACCAATCACGATCGTGCGGAACAGCGTCGCGAGATCCGGGTCAACGCCGTCAACCCCGACCTTCGCGCAGACCGCGGTCAGCGCCGCGAAGGTCGCGGACAGGAGCGCCCAGGTCAGCCAGGGCGCGGCTCCGGCGATCATCGTCACCTCCCTTCTCATGCGAGCCTCTGCGCGGGGGCGATCGGCTGCCGGTCCCGCTTCGGCAGCGTGAGGCCGGCGAGCACCGGCATGGCGACGAGCACGAGCGGATATTGCAGCAGCAGGCCGGCGATGATGGCGATGGCGAGCGGCTGCTGAATGCCCGACCCCTGCCCGATGGCGAGCGCCAGCGGCAGGAGCGTCAGGATCGCGGCAAGCGTCGTCATGGTGATCGGCCGAAGCCGGTTCCTGCTCGCCTCGCGCACCGCGTCGCGGGCGGGCATGTGCGCGGCGAGCTCCTCCAGCTCCGACATGTAGAAGATCGCCATCTCCGTGCCGATCCCGATGATCATGGTCATTCCCATCAGCGCGGTGATGTTCAGCTCTACGCCGGTCAGCCACAGGGCGGTGAAGACCGCCGTGGTCGACAGGAGCGAGCAGGCGATGATGATCGTGGGCCGCCAGAACTGGCGGTAGAGGACGAGAAGCAGGGCGAACTCGGCGACCAGCGCCGCGAAGAACACCTTGACCAGCCCGGCAAACGCGACCTGCTGCTGCTGGTAGAGGCCGCCCAGCTCATAGCGCACACCCGGCGCGAGCACGCCGGGGCGGTCGATCGCCGCCTTCACGTCTGCGACCGCGGCGCCGATCCCGCGGCCTTCGATGCGTCCCGTCACGGCGACCATGGGCTCCAGGTTCTCGCGGGATATCTGAGGCTGACCCGCGACTGGGACGATCGTGGCGACCCGAGCCAGCGGGAAGACGTGGCCGTCGGGCGCTCGGATCGGCAGCTGCGCCAATCCCGCCTCCGTCATGCTCATCGCACCCGGCAGGCGGACCCGCACGTCCACCGCCTTGGTCGGCTGCGGCAGGGACGTCGCGATGGTGCCGGCGAGCGCGCTGTCCACGGCCGTCTGGACGTCCGCCGGCGTCACGCCCTCGACGCCGGTGCGGATCGGGTCGATCCTCACGTTGAGCGCATCGCCGGCGAGCTGGACACCGCTCTTCACCTCGACGACGCCCGGGAGCTTGCCGATAATGCCGGCGACCTTCTCCGCCTGGGCGCGCAGCGCCGCCGGGTTCGACGAGAACAGCTTGATCTCGATCGGCTGCGGCACCGCGGTCAGGTCGCCGATCAGGTCTTCCATGAGCTGGGCGACCTCGACCTGGACGCCCGGGACCTCCGCCTCGATCCGCGCGCGCACCGCGCTGGCGACCGCGTCGGTGCTCTTGGAGTGGTTTGGTTTCAGCCTGACGAAGTAGTCGCCGTGATAGCTCTGGCCGAGGTCGCCGCCGAGCCCGGTGCCCAAGCGGCGCGAAAAAGTCAGGACCTCGGGATCGGCGCGCAGCATGGCGTCGATCTGGCCGACCTGCCGGCTGGTCTCGTCGAGCGACGTGCCGGGCGGGGTGTAGTAGTCCATAATGAACCCGCCCTCGTCCACCTTGGGCATGAAGCCCGTGGGAACCTTCGAGTAGCTGATCCACCCCATCGCAAGCAGCGGCACGAGGATGGCGGCCAGCAGCCACGGCCGGCGGATCGCCCCATCGAGGGCTCGGTCGTGGACGCGGGCGAGCCGCCCTTCGCCGGCCGCGCCGGGGTCCCGCCACTTGGAGAAGTCGACCAGTCGGCGCGTGAGGAGCGGCACGACGAAGGCCGTCATCGCCCAGGAGATGGCGAGCGCGGCGGCCATGGTGATCGACAGCGCCTTCGAGAACGCTCCGGTCACGCCGGTGAGGAACGACAGCGGCAGGAAGACGATCAGCGTCGCGAGGCTCGAGCCGGTGAGCGGAGCCATGAACTCGCGCGCCGCCGGCAGGACGGCGGCGTTACCGGCCTCCTGCCCGCGCTCGTCCTTGGCACCCGCCCGCCGAGCGATGTGCTCGACCATGACGATCACGTCGTCGATCAGGAGCCCGACCGCTGCGGCGATGCCGCCCAGCGTCATGATGTTGAAGCTCATCTTCAACATGCTGAGGACCAGCACCGTCGTCGCGAGCGTCGCGGGCACGACGATGACGGCGACGAGCGTCACGCGCCAGCTCCGGAGGAAGCCGAGCAGGACCACGGCCGCGAGCGCCAGCCCGATCAGGACCGCGTCCCTCACGCTGGCGACCGACTGCGTCACGAGTTCGCTCTGATCATACCAGTTCACCAGCTTCACGCCGGGAGGGAGCCTGACGCCGGCGAGCGCCTTTGCGACGTCCCTGGCGATCTGGACGGCGTTCCCGTCGGGCTGCTCGTAGATGTTGAACAGCACCGCCGGCCTGCCGTCCTCGACGATGCGCAGCCATTGCGGGACGACGCCGTCCCGGACGGTCGCAAGGTCGGCCACGCGGACGATCCCGGCGGGATCGGACTTGACGACGATCGCACCTACCGCTTTCGCATCCACCACGTTCTGGTCGGCGATGACGAGCGAGAGCCGGCCACGGTCCTGCACCTGACCGACCGCCGTCAGCACGTTGCCGTTCCGGATCGCGGTCGCCAGGTCCGCAAGTGTCAGTCCGTAGGCGGCGAGCCGGTTGGGGTCGGCGAGCACCTGGACCTCGGCGGTCTCGCCGCCCTGGACGCCGACCCGCGCCAGTCCCGGGATGGACGACAGCAGTGGGGTGATCTGGTAGCGCGCGAAATCCTGGAGCGCGACGGGCGAACCTCCGTCCGACACGAGCGCATAGGAGATGATCGGGAACACGGTCGGATCCCTGCGCCTCACGTCGTATTTCGTGCCGGGCGGGAGCGAGGCCGAAGCGCGGGCGAGCGCGGAGTCGACCAGCAGCGTGCTGGCCACCATGTCCCGACCCCAGCCGAAGTCGATCGAGATCTGCGCTGAGCCGCGCGTCGTCTCCGAACGCACGTCCTGCACGCCGGGGATCGCGCGAACCGCCTCCTCGACGGGTCGGGTCACCAGGAGCGCAGTCTGGTCCGCGGGACGACTGCCGGAGTCCAAATCGACGACCACGCGCGGGAAGGCCACCTGCGGGAAGAGGCCGATCGGCAGCGAGCGCGCGGCGAACGCGCCGGCCAGCGCGAGCGCGATCGCGATTACCACGAAGGCGCGCGACTGGCGTCCGAGCAGCCGTTCCAGCATCAGCGGGTGCGCACGGCGGCGCCGTCCTCGACCTGGTAGGCGCCCTCGACGATCAGCGGGCGGCCGGAGTCGAGCGCCCCTTCGACGATGTCGACCCGTTCGCCGGGAAGGCGCACCGTGACCGCCACGGCGCGCGCCTTGCCGCCAGCTACTTGGTAGACGCGCGGCGGGCCGTTGGCGGTCACGACCGCGGCGTGCGGCACGGCCCACCCGGCGGCGACGCCCGTCGCGATCTCGCCCTTGAGCGCCTCGTTGGGCAGCACCGCACCTGCCGGCACCGACAGGTCGACGTCCACCATCCGGGTCCGCGGGTTGAGCAGGCCGTCGACTCGCGTCACCCGACCCGCCAACGGCGTACCGCCGTCCAGTCGCCACACCCGCGCGGCCTGTCCGGGGCGCACGCGGACGGCCAGCGCCGGGTCCAGCCCGATCGTCGCGACGATGCTTCCGCTCCGGGCGAGCGTGAGAAGGGGGGCCCCCGGCTGGGTGCGGTCGCCCTGCGCGGCCGTGATCGCCGTGACGACGCCCGCGAACGGCGCGGTGAGCAGGCGCGTCCTCTGCCCGGCGCCCTGCTGACGGAGCGCGGCCAGCGCGGTCTGCGCATCCGCAACGGCCTTGCCCGCCTGCGTCAGCTGGTCGCGGGTGGCGAGCTGCTGGGTCAGGAGCTGCGCCGTAGTGGCGCGCTGCCGGCGTGCGGCCGTCAGCGCGGTGACGGCCTGATCGTAGGCGCTCACGGCCGAGGGATCGGTGGCGAACACGGCGAGCAGCTGGCCGGACCGGACGACCGATCCGGGCGTAACCGCGAGCCGCGCGACCTGCCCGGGCTGCGGGACGCTGACCGTCATCGATCCGCCGGTCGCGGGCGCGGCGCTGCCGTAGCCGGCGAGCCACTCGGGCGCCTCGCCGCGCTGCACCGGCTGCAGGCCGACGAGCACACTCGGGGTCGCGGAGGCTGCCGGGTCCGGCGCCGCCGATCCACCGCACCCGGCGAGGAGCAACGCTGCCATGGGGACCAGCACCCTCACTTGCGCGCCCCCGCGCCCATCGGCGACGGCGGCAGCGCCTCGACGCTCGAGAGCCCCGCGCCGAGCAGCGTCTGGAGGGCGACCTGCCGGTCGAGCAGCGCGAGCTCCAGGTTCATGATCTCCTGCTCCTTGGCGAAGAAGTTGGTGACGAGGTCGACGTAGCTGCGCTCGTCTAGATTGGACGCGCCGAAGGCGTTGGATGCGCGCTGGGCGGCGAGCCGCGCGGCGGGCAGATCGCGGCGCACCACCGCGAGCTGGCCCGAGACCTGCTCCATTTCGCTCAACAGCGCGCCGACCTGGCCCACAGCGCCCGCGAGGCGGGCCGAATACTCCGCGTGCAGCTGCGCGCGGGTCGCGTTGGCGATGGCGACATTGCCCTGGTTGCGGTCGAAGATCGGCAGTCCGACCGTCGCGTTGGGACCGGCGTTGGTCACCCCGCTGTTGTCGCTGCTGACCGATCCGCCGAGGATCAGGTCGGGGAACTGGGAGAGGATCGCCACCCTGACGTTCTGGTCCTGGGCGGCGTAGCCCAGCCGCAGCGCCAGGAGGTCCGGCCGTCGGTCCGGCAGCGTCGCGAGAGACTGGCGGGCCGCGGCCGGGTCCCAGGGCGGAAGGTCGATCGCGGACGAGAGCGGAACGACCGCCTCGGGAACGAGGCCCAGCAGCGCGTTCAGCTGGTGCCGGATCGAAAGCCGCCGCTGGTCGAGCGTCTGCAGGCTGGTTCGGGCGTTCTGGAGCGCGACCAGCGTCGGCGCGGCGGTCACGAGCGTGGCGTTGCCGGCGGCGAGCGCCTGCTGGAGCACGGCGTTGCGTCTCGATAAGAGGTCGAAGGCCTCGACCAGCCGGGGTCGGCTCCGGTCGGCCATGATCAGGTCGACCGCGAGCTGCCGCGCCTGGCCAGCGACCTGCCACTCCTGCCACAGGATGTCGGCGTCGACCTGCTGCGCCGAGAGCGCGCCCGCCCGGCGGCGGGGTCGATAGGTGATCAGCGACTTGATGTCCTGCGACAGGCCGATGTTCCACGCCGTCATCGTGCCGACGCCCGCGATGAGCGGGAGGATGGCGCCTGTCAGCGACGGGTTGGCGATGACGCCGGCCTGGATCAGCTGCGCCTGCGCGACACCTCGACGCGCGCGCACGGCACGCAGGTCGGGATTGTTCTCGACGGCGAGCGCCGCGACCTGCGCGACGCCAAGCGGCGCGCCGGGCTGGACGCCCGGCAGCGCCGCCGCCGCTGGCGCGAGGGGGGGAGTCTGCGCCAGCGGAAGGGGGACGTAGTGGGCGCAACCCCCGAGCGCGGCGAGCGCGAGCAGCGCCGTCGCGCCTGGGCAAACGACCCGGAT
>ERZ941706.245-NODE-245-length-18929-cov-4.650101_pt1 | contig 18929 bp, 25 predicted proteins | sample MGYA00521232_ERZ941706 | MGnify/ENA primary metagenome ERZ941706 (study PRJEB32759, sample SAMN07749893) | skin metagenome | biome: transportation; feature: city; material: polyester macromolecule | host: Homo sapiens | place: Hong Kong:ER line | collected...
TTCCGATCTTCGAGGCGTCGAAGGATAATCCGGTGTTCTACGTCCAATACGCCCACGCGCGCGTCGCCTCGCTGCACCGCCGTGCGGAGGAGGCAGGGATTGCCGCTGCGGGCGCCGATCTGTCCCGGCTTGATACGGAAGAGCTGGCGCTGGTGAAGCTCGCGAGCCAGTTCCCGCGCATCGTCGAAACCGCCGCGACGGCACGCGAACCACACAGAATTGCCTTCTATCTCTATGACTTGGCAGCGGCCTTCCACGCCCTGTGGAATGTCGGCAACGACCGTCCGGAGCGACGTTTTCTGGTGGTCGAGGATCATGATGCCACCCGTGCGCGTCTCGCCTTGGCGAGTGCGATTGCGCAGATTATTCGTAACGGGCTCAGCATCATGGGTGTTGTCGCGGTTTCGGAGATGAAGTGATGGCGGACGGTCTGGACCTGCGCGACGAAGAGCGCCTGCCCTGGCTCGAGACGGTCGAGCCGGACGAGGAGCGCGGCGCGCCGATCGGCAAGGTGCTGGCGCTGGTCGTGCTGGGTCTCGCCGTGCTCGCGGCGATCATCTTTGGCATCTACAAGCTGCAGAACCGCACGACCCCAGCCGGCGACCTGATCGCTGCGCAGGAGGGCGACTATAAGGTCAAGCCCGACGATCCCGGCGGCCTGAAGGTGAAGGGCGAGGGCGATGCCGCCATCGCAACCAGCGCGGGCAAGGCGGGTAGCGGCTCGATCGACCTCAGCGCGGTACCTGAAAAGCCGATCGACGGTCGCCGCGTGGCACCCAATGCGAAGCCGAGCGGCACCGGCGGCGCCAATACGGTCGCGCAGGTGCCGGCCTCGGGCGGGCGGCTGGTCGCCGCGCAACCGTTGAGCGCGCAGCGCGGGGCTGCGGCAGGTCCTGCAACCAGCGGTTCGCTCGTCCAGCTCGGCGCCTATCCCAGCGAAGCCGCCGCGAACACGGCCTGGGCGGGCTTCTCCAAGCGGTTCAGCTACTTGGCGCCGCTCGGCAAGTCGGTGCAATCGGTCGCGACCGGCGGCCGCACGCTTTACCGCCTGCGCGTCAACGCAGGCAGCGCCAACCAGGCCGCCGATATCTGCGGTCGCCTGCGCGTCGCCGGGGAAAGCTGCTTCGTCGCGAGCTAAGGCGCCGATCGGTCGGCGAGACGCTCGCATCTCGCCGGCTTCCGCGCTAATCCGAGGCGCATGAAGCCCGTCATTTTCGGCATCGCCGGCCTCGAACTCACCCCCGACGAACGCGCTTTCTTCGCCGAGACGAAGCCCGCGGGCTATATCCTGTTCAAGCGCAACATCGCCACGCGCGAGCAGGTACGGGCGCTGACGGACTCGCTGCGGGCGCTGTCCGGCAACGACCACCTGCCGATCCTGATCGATCAGGAGGGCGGCCGCGTTGCCCGGATGGGGCCGCCGGAATGGCCTGTCTTTCCCGCCGGGCCAGCCTTCGCCAAGCTCTACGACACCGCGCCCATGTCGGCGATCCAGGCGATGCGCGCCAACGGCCAGGCGCTGGGGCTGATGCTGGCCGAGGTCGGCATCACCGTCGACTGTGCGCCGATTGTCGACGTGGCGCAGCCCGACACGACCGAGGCGATCGCCTGCCGCGCCTATGGCGCCGAGCCGATGCAGGTTGCGGCGCTCGGCCGGGCGATGCTGGAGGGGCTGGCGGCAGGGGGTGTCGTCGGGGTGGTCAAGCACATGCCCGGGCACGGGCGTGCGTTGGTCGATAGCCACCATGTGCTGCCGACCGTCACCGCGTCTACCGAGGACCTGGAAACGGACCTGGAGCCGTTCCGCACGCTGCGCCACGCCGCGATGGGCATGACCTCGCACATCGTGTTCGAAGCGTGGGATGCGGCGCGACCCGCCACGCTGTCGCCGACGATCATCGCCGATGTCATCCGGGGGCTGATCGGCTTCGACGGGCTGCTGATGACCGACGACATCGACATGAAGGCCCTGTCGGGTACCGCGGGCGAGAAGGCGGCGGGCGCGATCGCTGCCGGGTGCGACCTGGTGCTCGACTGCTGGGCGCGGATGGACGAGATGGTGGAGATTGCCGGTCGGCTCGGCGAGATCGGCGACGCGGCGCGGACTCGGCTGGAGACGGCTATGGCGAGCGTCAGTGCTCCGACAGGCGACTTTGACGAGTTGATCGCGCGGCGCGACGCCTTCCTCGCGCTCGTCTGACCGGGCGGCGCGATGGCCGAACCCGAACAGCTGACGCTCGACCTCGAAGGGTGGGAGGGGCCGCTCGACCTGCTGTTGACGCTGGCGCGCTCGCAGAAGGTCGATTTGCGCGCGATTTCGATCCTGGCGCTGGTCGAGCAGTATCTGCGCTACATTCGCCAGCGCCAGACGGTGCAACTGGAGGTCGCGGCGGATTACCTCGTGATGGCGGCGTGGCTCGCATACCTCAAGTCGGCGCTGCTGCTGCCGCGGCAGGCGGAGGATGAGCCGGATCCCGAGGAACTCGCGATCCGGCTGCAACTGCGGCTCGAACGCTTGCAGGCGATGCGTGAGGCGGGCGCGCGGCTGATGGCGCGCGACCGGCTGGGGCGCGACATCTTCCTGCGCGGCGCGCCCGAGGGTTTGCGGACGATCCGGCGGTCACAATGGCAGGCCGAGATTTACGACCTGATCGCCGCTTATGGCCGGGTGAGTGCCCGTACGCGGCCGGTGATGCACGTCGTCGCCGACCGTGAAGTGATGACGCTGGAGGCGGCGTTGGAGCGCGTGTCACGGCTGGTCGGGGAGCGGCTCGACTGGGCGGTACTCGAAAGCTTCCTGCCGGAAGGGTCGGGTCGGCTGCGCAAGTCGGCGCTGGCGTCGTCGTTCCTCGCGGCGCTGGAACTCGCCAAGCAGGGTCGGGTGGAACTCCGGCAGCAGGCGCCCTTCGCGCCGCTGTACGTGCGGGCGCTGGCATGACGCCGCCGGACGACACTGCCCGCGCCGTGGAGGCGCTGCTGTTTGCGGCGACCGAACCGCTCGCCCTGGACACGATCCATGCCCATGTGGGCGGCGACGTGCGCGCGGCGCTCGCGCGGCTGGCGCAGGATTATGCCGGGCGGGGCATCACGCTCGTCGAGCGGGGAGGGCGCTGGCATTTCCAGACCGCGAGTGACCTTGCGCACCTGCTCCGCCGGGATCGTGACGCGGTGCGCCGCCTCAGCCGCGCCGCGACCGAGGCGCTCGCGATCATCGCCTATCACGAGCCCGTCACCCGCGCCGAGATCGAGGCGATCCGCGGCGTGCAGACCGCCAAGGGCACGCTCGATGTGCTGATGGAGGCGGGTTGGGTCCGCCCCGCCGGCCGCCGCGAAGTGCCGGGGCGGCCGCTGATGTTCGCGACGACGCCGGGCTTCCTTGCGCATTTCGGCCTTGCGAGCCGGCGCGACCTGCCCGGCATCGACGACCTGCGCGCCGCAGGGCTGCTCGACCCGGTCGATCTTGCGCTGGAAGAAGCTTTGGAGGTGGCAAAGGATGCGGATACCGCCTAGATAGGACGGCATTCTAGGAGATATGCCATGGGCAGCTTCAGCCCGATCCACCTGCTCGTTCTCGCCGTCGTTGCGATCCTGCTGCTCGGTGGCGGCCGATTCTCGAACCTGATGGGCGATGTCGCCAAGGGCGTGAAGAACTTCAAGAAGGGCATGGCCGAGGACGACGACGCGCCGGCCAAGCCTGCTGCGCGGATCGAGGCGCAGAAGACCGCCGATCCGGCCTTCGACCGCGACGGCAACCGCATCCGCGACGAGCAGCGTTGATCCGCATCGTTCGATAGCGTTCGGCGTCCATGTTCAACATCGATTCGAGCGAGTTCCTGCTGGTCGCGATCGTCGCGCTGGTCGTGATCGGGCCCAAGGACCTGCCCAAGGCGATGCGCGTCGTCGGCTATTGGGTCGGCAAGGCGCGCGGCGTGTCGCGCCAGTTCCGCCAGGGGTTCGACAATATGGTCCGCGAGGCGGAGCTTGCCGAAATGGAGAAGCGCTGGGCCGCGGAGAATGCGCGGATCATGGCCGAGCACCCGATGACGTCCGATGTGGAAGCCGACGCCGCGGCGGGGATGCCGCCGGTCACGCCCGCGCCGGCCGAACAGCATGAGGTGCTGCACGACGAGGCCCCGGTGATGGTCGAGAAGCCGGTGGTCGCGCCAGCGCCAGAGGACCGGCCCGCGCTTCATCCCGACAGCACGCCGTCATGAGCGAGTTCGAAGACGAGATCGACGCCAGCCGTGCGCCCCTGCTCGATCACCTGATCGAGCTGCGCCGCCGCCTGCTGTATTGCATCATCGCCATCGTTCTGGCGTTCGGCATCAGCTATTTCTTCGCCGAAAACATCTTTGCCTTCCTGGTCCAGCCGCTGCTCGCGGTCGGGCAGAAGACGCTGATCTACACGCAGATTTTCGAGGCGTTCTTCGTCAAGGTGAAGGTCGCCTTCTTCGCCGCGATGATGATTGCCTTCCCGGTGATCGCCAACCAGCTGTGGCAGTTCGTCGCACCCGGCCTCTACCGCAAGGAAAAGCGGGCGCTGCTGCCGTTCCTTCTCGCAACGCCGGTGCTGTTCATCGCCGGCGCCGCGCTCGCGTATTACATGGCGATCCCGATGGCGCTCCATTTCCTGCTAGGCTTTCAGGGGAATATCGGTGGGGTGCAGCAGGAGGCGCTGCCGGGCATCGGCAATTACCTGTCGTTCGTGATGCAATTCCTGTTCGCTTTCGGCCTCGCCTTCCTGCTGCCGGTGCTGCTGATGCTGCTGGAGCAGGCAGGGATCGTGACGCGCAAGCAGCTGATCGGCGCGCGGCGTTATGCCATCGTTGCAGCGACCGCGATCGCCGCGGTGCTGACACCGCCAGACTTGATGAGCCAGGTGCTGCTCGCGGTGCCGCTGATCCTGCTGTACGAGCTTGCGATCATCGGCATCTGGTTCACCGAGCGTCGCCGCGGCAAGACGAGCGACGACGAGATCGTCGAAGCCTGACCGACGCGAAAAGGGCCTCCGCTCGTTGGGAGCGGAGGCCCTTCGCAGCCGGGTGAGGCCGAGCCTTGCAGCTTATTTGGAATTGTCGGCCGTCTTCGCGACGGTCTGACCGGCCGAGCTCACGTCCTTGCCCACGCCCTCGACCGTGTTGCACGCGCTCACCATCAACGCGCCTGCGACGACCACCAATCCGAGAACCTTGCGCATAAAACCTCCTGAGCGTGATAGCGGGAGGACAATGATCCGCTTCGGCATTCGTTCCGGCGCCGCAACCGCTTCACAGCATGGAGCAGCGGCAAAGATCATGGCGATGGGCTGGAGACGTTAAAGGCCCGGAAGCATCACCGGGGGGGGAGGGTGGATGCTTCCGGGCCTATGTCGTGGATCGCGAGAGCGGGGGGGCATAAGATCGCGATCCGTACTGCATAACCCGGACCGGCTGGACGGGTTCCGTGGCGGCGCACGATTTTTCGAATTTTTTCTTCCGCCCTAATCGCGGCCTATGATTGCAATGGCGATCTCATAGGCGCCGGTCATCGGATCATGGTGGAGCGGTGCGCGCAACTGGCGCGACAAGCCTTCGATAACACGGCCGTAGCGGGTCGACAGCAGCGTCTCCAGCCGCTCGCTCGCCACGAACGCCCGCGAGACGACGCGCAGCTTGGCCTTGGCGACATCGTCGCCCGGCTTGATGGCGACGCGGACCTGCGCGGCGGGATCGCAGGTCATCGCCAGCTCGATCGTCTCGGTGACCAGAAAGGCGACCGCCACCGCGACGTCCTGGTTGACCAGGTACGGATCGACGTCGAGCACGATCGACAGACTGGTCGCACCATCGGGGGCGGTCGCACGGATATTGGAGGCGAGTTCACCGATCACCGCACGCAGATTGAGGCCGCGATTGTCCTCCATTTCCGCGAAATGGTTGCGATGGACGACGGCGAGCGCGTCGACGCGGCGCTGGATCGAGGCATAGGCCGCGGTTGCATCGCGGCTGGGGGCGCCGCGGGCGTGGAAGTTGATCAGGCTGGAGATGACCTGGAGGTTGTTCTTGACGCGGTGGTGCACCTCGCGGGTCAGCTTGGTCTGGCGCACCACGGCATCGGCGAGCCCTGCTTCGTGCAGCGCGACGGTGCGGCTGATCGCGCGGAACGTGTCGCCCAGCTCCCGGATTTCCTGCGCAGGCAGGGGCCCCAGCTTGCCCGGATCGATCACCTCGCCCGGCGTATAGGCGGCGACGCTCGCGCGCAGCACCCGCAGCGGCCGGATCAGCAGGCGGTCGACGATGAACCACGACAGGCCCGCGGCCGCCGCCCACATCAGCAGCGGCAGCATCAGCGCAACAAGGAACGAGGACGTGATCGGCGCACTGCGAATGCTGGTGCGCAGTGACAATCCCCCGAGGCCGAGGTCGGTCTCCACCGTTTCCACCCGGTCGAAGGCGCCGAGATCGGGGATACGCGACAGCGTCAGTGTGTCGTCGTCGTGGACCAGCGCACTGGCAAGCGGCATGGCGCGCGTGCCCGGTGCGGCGAGCTGCGACAGGAAGGCCTTGGGAAAGAAAACGCGCGCGGAGGGGCCGCGGCGGATGCCGGGGATCGACAGGATCAGCCCGCGGTCCGGGACAATCGCGGCGCCGACGGGGGTGCCGGTATCGGCTGCGACGGTGCTGTCGAACGCTTCGCCGCACAGCAGCCGGCCATTGCGATCGACGATGGCAAAGCGCGTGCCGATGGTCGCCTGTTGCGCGAAGACACCTTGCGCGCGGGCGCAACTCGGCGCGTCGGCGGCGTCAGCCTGCAGCGCCGCTACGGCGACCCGCAGCGCAGTCATGTCGCCAACGAGTTCGATCGCGATGCTGCGTGCGCTTTCATTGGCCGCGATCCGCAGCCGGGCACGCGCCTCGGCGTCCGCGGTGCGGCCCGTCTGAAGCGTTGCGCCGATCGCGATGAGCGCGAGCAGCAGCAGCGCGATGCTGAGCGTGATGAAGAGCTTTGCGCCGGTCGGAAGGCGCGAGAAAACCGACAAAGGCGCCATCGCCGTGCGGCGCGAGGAAGAGGCTGCGTCGGATGGGGAGGCCATGCCCCCTGCTAGGCGAGCTTGTTCAGCAGGTCGAGCATTTCGTCCGGCACCTGTTCATCAATGGTTTTCTGATAGGCAGAGCGAAGCGCCGCGCCCATGTCGCGATCCTTGCTCTGAACCTTGGCAGGAGACTTCTTGGAAGACGTCTTCTTGTCCTTTTCGCTGGGCAAATCCAACATGTCCCCCTGGGTGACCCGGCACCGGCCGGGCAATCGACGCTACACGAACGATCCCGCTTTGAAAGTGCGGTTTGCCCGTTCAAGTGGCGATGAAACCAAAGTCGCCTTCGTTGGTTCCATGACGGCGCGAAAATTCCGCAGGTCCGAGGGGGCGGGTGGGTTCTTCGACAAACACCGTTGTAAAGGAACGGGCGCCCGCTCAGATGGGGTGTCCGTTCGATATCTCAGGGAGTGAACACGACCCATGTCGCTTGGACAGCAACTCGCACCGCACCTTCCCTTTCTGCGGCGCTACGGCCGGGCTCTGACCGGCAGTCAGCATCAAGGCGACAAATATGTCCGCGCGACGCTGGAAGCGATCGTTGCGGCGCCCGACCAGTTCCCGCGCGACGTCGATCCGCGCCTGGGCCTCTATCGCATGTTCCAGGGAATCTGGGCGTCAGCCAATGTCGATGGCGAGGCGCAGACGTCGCAGAGCGACGCCGAGGGCACCGAGGCGGTTGCTCGCGCACGTCTTGCCCGGATGACGCCGTTGTCCCGCCAGGCGCTGCTGCTCACCGCCATGGAGGGCTTTTCGCCGGAGGACGCCGCTTATCTGATCGAGGTCGAGACGAGTGAAGTCGAGAGCCTGGTCGCCGAAGCGCTGGCCGAGATCGAGAAGCAGACCCGCGCGCGCGTCCTCATCATCGAGGATGAACCGATCATCGCGATGGACATCGAGACGATCGTGCGCGACCTGGGCCATGAAGTCACCGGTGTCGCCGTGACCCGCGACGAGGCGGTAGCACTGGCGATGGAGGATCGGCCGGGCCTGGTGCTCGCCGACATCCAGCTTGTCGACGACAGCTCCGGCATTGACGCGGTGAAGGACATCCTCGCCGAATTCGAGGTGCCGGTAATCTTCATCACCGCCTTCCCCGAACGGCTGCTGACCGGCGAGCGTCCTGAGCCCACCTTCCTGATCACCAAGCCGTTCCAGCGTTCGACGGTGAAGGCGGCGATCAGCCAGGCGCTGTTCTTCGACGAAACCACGGTCCCGGCCGCGATGGCGTGACCGGCGGGCTGATCTCAGCCTGACGCTGCAGATCGGCGCGCCGGAGCAAACCGCGCGCGCCGACTTGCATTATCGTTAAAAGTTACGGACCCAAAACGGGTTTCGGGGGTTTGATGATCATGGCTGATCCGAACGACACAGTGCATGTCTCCACCACCGAAGCCCGTGCGGGCGCGACCCCGGGGGTTACGCGCTATGTGCTTGGCATTTCGCTGGTGCTCATCATCGCCATTTTCGCTTTTCTGATCTTGCGCTGACTGCAGCGCGTCGGACGCTCGACTGGTATTCGCCGGCAGCGACACCTATTTTCGCCAGACAGGCGGCGATGTTGTCCCCGGCTTCGAACGGATTTGCATGACCCAGCCCGCTACGCGTGATGATCATTACCACGACGATGACGATGCGGTGGTCGAGCCGGTCGAACACGTTGCGCTGTCCGATCCTGAGTTCAAGAAGCAGCTGGCGCAGGTCATTCCGCATCTGCGCGCCTTTGGCCGCTCGCTGTCGGGCAGCCGCGATCTTGCCGACGATCTCGTGCAGGAAACGCTCCTGAAGGCTTGGGCTGCGCGTCAGCGATTCCAGGCCGGCACCAACATGCGTGCGTGGACCTTTATCATCCTGCGCAACCTGTATCTGTCGCAGATGCGCCGCGCGCGCTTCAAGGGCGAGTGGGACGATCTGGTCGCCGACCGCATCCTGGCGGCGCCCGCTAGCCAGGACCGTCACGTCGAGCTCGGCGATATGCAGCGCGCATTGCTGCACCTACCGCAGCCGCAGCGCGAGGCGCTGATTCTGGTCGGCGCGGGCGGTTTCGCCTATGAGGAAGCGGCGGAAATCTGTCAGGTCGCCGTCGGCACGATCAAGAGCCGCGTCGCTCGTGGTCGCGTCGCGCTGGAAGCGATCCTGAGCGAGGGCGCACTGCCGTCACGGCGCGAGCATGAATCGGACGCCAACAAGACGGCGCTCGATACGATCATGGGTGAAGTGGACGAACTCAGCCGCGGTCGTTGACCGCCAGCTCGTTCCAATGACCAAGGACAGTGCGCGTCAGTGCGTGATGCAGTCGATGCGTTGTAGCAGCCGCGCCATATCGTCGGGCGTCGCCGAATTGACGAACGCGCCGCGCAGCGCGTGGCCCAGCGCATCGGTCGAGCGCGGGCGGCGGACGACATAGTCGCCCTGACGGCTCTTCTCGACGGATTGCGGATCGGCGTTCATAAACGTTCCAACGGCCGATTTACGGAATCGTTGCGTGGCTAAGATCGCGGGTCGTCGTGGAGGAGAGAAGCGATATGACCGCGGTCGCCGACGGCACTGCTGATTTGGTCCCCGATTTCGTCGATGCAATTGCGCGCGCGCGGGCGCATGCGCCGTTCCTGTCGATACTGCTCGACCGTGAGCCGGTGCTCGCCGAGCGGCTGGCCGCGGGGCATCTCGATCTTGGCTACAGCAGCGCCGATGCAGACATGCCTGTCGCCCGACAGCTGCGGCTCGACCGCCGCGCGCGGGCGCTATCGGTGGCGGTCGGCGATCTGGCCGGCGCGCTCGATCTGTCCGGTGTGACACAGGCGTTGAGCGACTTTGCCGATGAGGCACTCGACCGGGCGATCCGCGCGGCGATCGAGGAACGGACCCCGGGCGAGGATCCGCGCGGCTTCGTCGCGATCGCGCTCGGCAAGCAGGGCAGCCGCGAACTCAATTATTCGTCCGACATCGATCCCATCCTGCTGTTCGATCCCAAGACGCTGCCGCACCGCGCGCGCGAGACGCCCGACGAGGCAGCGGTGCGGATCGCCAAGCGGGTGGTCGAGCTGCTGCAGGCGCGCGATGGCGATGGATACGTGTTGCGTGTCGACCTGCGGTTGCGGCCGTCGCCCGAAGCGACGCCGATCGCGCTGCCGGTCGAGGGTGCGATCGGCTATTACGAGAGCCAGGCGCTGGCGTGGGAGCGGGCGGCGTTCATCCGCGCGCGGGTGGCGGCGGGGGACGCGGCGCTGGGGCGCTATTTCCTCGACGCGATCCGGCCGTTCGTCTGGCGACGCGGTCTGGACTTCGGGGCGATCGGCGAGATCCGCGACCTGTCGCGGCGTATTCGCGATCATTATGCGAGCGGGCAGACGTTCGGACCCGGCTACGATCTGAAGCGTGGGCGCGGCGGTATCCGTGAGGCAGAATTCTTCGCGCAGATCCATCAGTTGATCCACGGCGGGCGCGATCCCGCGCTGCGTGCACCCGCAACCCGCGATGCGCTGGCGGCGCTGGCGGCGGCGGGGTGGATCGAGGCGGAGCAGGCCGCGGCGCTGACCCGGTCCTATACGTTGCTGCGCACGATCGAGCATCGCGTGCAGATGATCGACGATCGGCAGACGCATACCCTGCCGACCGGCGACGCGCTGGACGGCGTCGCGCGGCTGCACGGGCTGAGCGATGGAGCGGCGCTGGTCGACCTGTTGAGGGAACCGGTGGCGACCGCGGGACGCATCTACGATGCGCTCGATGACGGGAGGGGCGCGGGACTGCCGCACGAGGCGCAGGCGCTCGGCGGTTGGTTGGTCGATGCAGGCTTCGCCGCAGACGGCGAGGGTGCGAGCAAGGCGGCGGCGCGGATTGCAGGCTGGCGCGCCGGGCGCTACCCGGCGCTCCGCAGCCCCGCGGCGCGCGCGGCGCTGGAGGCGGTGCTGCCGGTGCTGATGCCCGCACTCGCCGGTGCGCCCGATCCCGCGGCGGCGCTGTTGCGGCTCGACGTGCTGTTCGAGCGGCTGTCGAGCGCGATCAATATCCTGCGCCTGCTTGAGGCGCGACCCGGTCTTGCGACATTGCTCGCGACGATCCTGAGCCATGCCGCGCCGCTGGCCGATGCTCTGGCGACGCGGCCCGAGCTGATCGACTGGCTGATCGATGCGAGTGCGTTCGAACCATTGGGCAGCGTCGCAGCGCTGGCGGCGGAGCTGCGCGCCGGCGACGATGGCGACTATCAGGCGCTGCTGGACCAGGTGCGGCGGCTGGTTGGCGAGAAGCGCTTCGCGGTCGGTGCACAGATCGTCGCCGGCGCGGCCGATCCACTGGACGCAGCAGGCGGCTATGCGCGGCTGGCGGAGGCGGCGATCGAGGTGCTCGCGACGGCGACGGTCGCGGAGTTCGCAAGGACGCATGGCCGGGTGCCGGACAGCGAACTGGTGATCCTCGCCTTTGGCCGAACGGGTGGCGGCGCGCTGACGCATGCCAGCGACCTCGACCTCGTCTACCTCTTCACCGGCGATTTTGCGGCGGAATCGGATGGGGCGAAGCCGCTGGGTGCGACGCTCTACTACAACCGGCTGGCGCAGCGGATCACAGCGGCATTGTCGGTGCCGACTGCCGCCGGGCCGCTCTACCCGGTGGACACGCGGTTGCGGCCTTCGGGGACGCAGGGGCCGTTGGTCGTGTCGATCGACTCCTTTGCCCGTTACCAGCGCGAAGACGCGTGGACGTGGGAGCATATGGCGCTGACGCGAGCGCGGCCGGTGTTCGGGTCGGCCGAGGCGCGGGCGGCAGTGGCCGCCATGATCGCCGACGTGCTGGCCGGTGCGCGGCCGGAGCGGGACATCGCAGGCGAGGCCGCGGCGATGCGCGCGGACATGGCGCGGCACAAGCCGCCGGCCGGGCCGCTCGATGCCAAATTGTGCCCCGGTGGGCTCGTCGATCTGGAGTTCGCCGTTCACCTGGTGCAGCTCGTCCACCGCACGGGCTTCGATCCCGACCTGCGCGTCGCGATTTCGGCGCTGATTGCGGCAGGGGTGTTGCCGGAGGGGCTGCTGGCGGCGCACGACCTGCTCACCCGACTGCTGGTGACGCTTCGGCTGGTCGCGCCGGACGCGCAGGAACCGCCGGCGGCGACGCAGGACTTGATCGCGCGGGCGCTGCGCCTGCCCGACTGGTCCGCGGTGCTTGCCGCCTTCGCGTCGACGCGGCAGGAGGTCGAGGACACATGGCGCGGCATGACAGGAGGATGCGATGAATGACGGCGCGCCGATCCCGGCGGTGAGCGTGACGACCCCGGATGGCCAGACGATCCGGCTGACGGACCTGCCGTTGCCCGCTGTCGTCTATTTCTACCCCAAGGACGATACCAGCGGCTGCACGCGCGAGGCGCAGGACTTCTCCGCGCTTGCCAACGACTTCGCCGCGGCGGGAACCAGCGTGATGGGGATCAGCAAGGACCCGCCGGCCAAGCACACCAAGTTCATCGCCAAACATGGTCTGACGGTCACGCTGGCGAGCGATGAAGACGGCAGCGTGTGCGACGCATTTGGCGTGTGGGGCGAGAAGACGCTGTACGGCAAGACCTACATGGGGATTGAGCGCGCGACCTTCCTGTTCGGGGCCGATGGCCGGCTGGTGCGTGCGTGGCGCAAGGTGAAGGTGCCGGGCCATGCCGCCGCGGTGCTGGAGGCGGTGCGGGGACTGTAGCGTCTCGCTCTGTGTCGGCGAGGCGTTGGTGAAGGGTTGCCGCGGGTTGGCCTTGGTACGCGTGGACGCAGCGGGTTCCGGTTTGTGATGGTTGGCCGTAAAGGGAAGCTATCGTGACCCGTCAGACCCTCTCCCCCGCGCCGGCGCCTGCCGACGCCCGCCCCCTTGCCGCGGCCCCCGAACCTGCGGGCGCGCCGATCGGCTTCGTCGAGTTCGTCGCGCTGGTCGCGGCGCTGATGTCGCTGGCGGCGCTGGGGATCGATTCGATGCTGCCTGCGCTGCCTGCGATCGGGCAGTCGCTGGGGGTCGCAACCGAGAACCAGCGCCAGTTCATCGTCACCGCCTTCGTTCTGGGCTTCGGCGTCGCACAACTGGTGCATGGGCCGATCGCCGACCGTTATGGACGGCGGACCGCGCTGCTGTGGGCGATCGGCGGCTATGCGATCGCCAACGTTGCCTGTGCGGTGTCGGGGAGCTTCGCGCTGCTGCTGACCGCGCGCGTCTTCGGCGGGGCGATGGTCGCGGCGACGCGGGTGGCGACCGTTGCCATCGTGCGCGACTGCTACCACGGGCGGCCGATGGCGCGGGTGATGTCGATCGCCTTCATGGTGTTCATGGTCGTGCCCGTTCTTGCCCCCGCCTTCGGGCAGACGGTGCTGCTGTTCGCGAACTGGCGCGGCATCTTCTGGGTGATCGGCGGGATCAGCCTGGGCATCTGGACGTGGTTCTTCATCCGCATGCCCGAAACGCTGCGGCCCGAGGCACGCCAGCCGCTGTCGGCGCGCCGCATCCTCGCCGGGTGGCGGCAGACGCTCGGCGACCGGCTGTCGCTCGGCTACACGCTGGCCTCGACCTCGCTGATGGGGGCGCTCTACGGCTACCTCAATTCGGTGCAGCAGATCATGTTCGATACGTTCGATCGGCCCCGCCTACTCGCCGTCATGTTCGCCGTCACCGCGACGCTGATGGCGGCGGCGAACCTGACCAATGCGCGGCTGGTGATGCGGCTCGGCACCCGGCTGATCAGCCACAGCGCGGTGACGGCGCTCGTCGTGCTGAGCGCGCTGCACCTGACCATCGCGCTGACCGGCTATGAGACGCTGGTCGGCTTCATCGTCCTGCAGGCGCTGACGCTCGGCTGCTTCGGTCTGGCGACCTCCAACTTCTCGTCGATGGCGATGGAGAATATGGGCGGAATCGCGGGCACCGCCTCCAGCGTGCAGGGCTTCACCAGCGTCACGGCCGGTGCGCTGATCGGCATCGTCATCGGCCAGGCGTTCGACGGCAGCACCGCGCCGCTCGCCGCGGGCTTCCTGTGCTGCGGCCTTGCCTCGCTGCTGGTCGTCGCGATCACCGAGCGCTTCCGCCTGTTCCGTCCGGCCTGACGGAACCTGCCCCGCGTCCCCGCCGTTCGACCCTGGTAATCCAGGAGAGACGTGATGGGTGGACATCAGGTGCAGAGCCACGGGTCGGGCGACGACGGTTATGACGAAGAAGGATATGACGAGAGCCAGCGCGCCGAGATCCTGGAGGCGACGCGCAACGGCCCCAGCGACGGGCTGGTGCTGACCGACCTCGATCCCGACCTGGGCGACGACGATGCCGAGGAGGAATCGATCGACGATCTCGACATGGATTCGGAGACGGTCGGCGAAACCGACGCCAGCGTGACCATGGACGAAAGCGACATGGACGAGGACGACGCCCAGGACGATTTTGACGCGGGCACGACCGACGACGAGACGCTGGACGACGCTGACGACGCCGCGCTGCGGCCCTGAGCCACGCGCCGATTTCCCAGCCGATCGATGGCGCCGCGGGCCGCAGGACCAGCGGCGCCATTGTCGTATCTCCTCGCGCCTTTTCGCACCTGCGTTAGTGGCTTGGCTGACTGCCTAGTATTTCTGTCACACCCGATCGCGGCGCTCGCGTGGCGCTCTGCCTTACAAATGCGCGGTTTCGTTCATCTGGCCGACAGGAACTGTGGCACGAAAGTCACGATGTAGGTCCATTTCGGCAAATGTTCCTTCGCGCTGCAACAAAGCCGTCATCGTCGGGTTCTGAGGGGCCTGGGTAGCGTGAGGACATCGTCCCCGCCGCCCGAGTTGAGGCAATAAAGGTATCACATCATGCGTAAGCTCGCCCTCGCGGCCGCCGTTGCGGCAGCGTCCTTTGCCGTCCCCGCCTTCGCGCAGGACATGTCGACCACGGCGACCACCGACACCGCCGTTGCGACCGAAGCCCCGGCCGATGCGCCGCGCGCTCCGGACGGCACCCGTGCATTCGGCATCGAGCCGTATGTCGCGATCATGGGCGGCTGGGAGCAGTTCGATCGCCAGGCCGTCGCCGGCATCCCCGCACAGCCCAAGGGTTACAACCTGGACGGCGCGCTGGTCGAGGGCATCGTCGGCTTCAACGTGCCGCTGGGCCCCGTGTTCGTCGGTGCCGAAGGCTCGGTCGCCAAGGGCGTGTCGGGTGATATCGACTGGCAGTATGGCGCCGCCGGCCGCTTCGGCTTCCGCGCGGGCGACAGCGGCCTGTTCTACGGCAAGGTCGGCTATCGCTGGAACAACTTCGACAAGTTCGCGCCGGGCGTCGCGGGCAACCTGAACCGTGATTACCACGGCATGGTCTATGGCATCGGCACCGAAGTCGGCCCGAAGGACATCGGCCTGGGCGGCGTGACCGGCAATTCGGGCCTGCGCCTGCGCCTGGAAGTGTCGACGTTCGACGACGCGCACAGCTTCCGTCCGATGGGCGGCATCGTCGCGCACTTCTAAGCACGACGCACCCGGCAACGGGTGACGCCTGAAACGAGGGGCGGGTTTGCCGATGGGCAGGCCCGCCCCTTCGTATTGGCGCGCGCCCGTTCCTATATCCGGGCGATGACCGGACGCGTGAAGCGCAAGGCGGGGCTGGCCGCCGCCGAAGCCCTGGCCGCCCGCGCGACGGCACCCGCGACCTGCGCCCTGTGCGAGCGGCCGCTTGGCGCGAAGGTCGAGTGGCACCATCTGGTCCCCAAATCCGAAGGCGGACGGGAGACCGCGCCGGTGCATCCGATCTGCCACCGCACCATCCACGCGACTTTGCCCAACGCGCTGCTGGCGCGCGACTATGCCGAGCCGGCGGTGCTGCGGGCACATCCCGATATTGCGCGCTTTCTGCGCTGGATCGCCGATAAGCCCGCCGATTTCCACGTGCCGGTGCGGCGGCGGCGGTGACTTGAAAAGTCACAAAAGTCACGCCCACGCACGTGTTTTCACGGATCATGCTCGGCCGGCGGCTTGTGGCGATAATCGTCGATGTCGATCAGATCCGCCTCGACATCGAGGTCGGTCAGCGCCGCCATTGCCGGTGCGAAGGTCTGCGCGCGGGCGGCAAGATGATGCGCACGCACGTTCGCCGCGTCGCGCGAATCGAACACCCCCGGGTTGAGGTGGCGCAGCAGGAACATCAGCATCCGGTCGGACGGGCGGGCGGTTTCGGCAGCGATGCGGCCTTCGCGCCAGATGACCTGCGGCGTTCCGCTGATCGCGCGCTCCATCGCGACGCTGAGCAGGCGACCGCTGGCGCGCATCATCGCCGCGTCCCATGCCTTGGCAAAGGCGGTTCCTTGCGGATGGTTGCGCAGCCGATAGGCGGAGCGCGGCGTGATGTCCGCCATCTCCGCCGCCTCGGTCACACGGCCGGTATTGGCGAGCGTATTGAGGAAGATACGCTGGCGTTCCGCGGTCCAGCCGTCGTGGCGACGCCGCAGCTCGACCGTCGCCCGATCCTCGACGATCTCGCGCGGCGCCTTGTGCGCGCCTGTGCGCCTGGGCGCGCGATCGTCGGGTGGGTCGAAGGCCTCCGGCGCGGCAGGTGAGGCCGGGATGGGGATGGTGTCGTCCATGAACGATGACATGGGTGTCGGACTCCTGATCGAAGGAGCCGATCCAGCTATGCGCAAACGGGCGTGTAGGACAGAGGCTTGCATGGCGCGTCCGAAATAGCACGCAAGATCAAGGGGCTGGCGTGCCCGCGAGGGCCGGGCGATCCAACAGGGGCGTCGTGGAATGCCCCGTCCACGCGATGCCGCGACGCTTTGACGATCGCCGTCAGGGATCGATCAGATTGGCGACGGCGGCGAGATCGTCCGCGTTGGCCGGCGTGGCGCTGGCGTCGGCCATCGCTCCGCTGTTGCCCGCGGGCGCCGATCCGGCGACGTCATAGGCGAACCACAGGATGCCGCCGGCCCAGAGCAGCGCCGCCCAGCGGCTGCGGAAGAGGCGCGGGTTGGGGAGCATCGTGCCGGCATAGCGTGCGCGTGGTTACGGTGCGGTTGCGGGCGAGGGTTAAGGCGAGGGGGCTTGACGACATTACGGAGTCGTGATGTTCTACCATCACATCATCAGGAGACGTCAGGATGCCACGCAAGCGTGCCTTCTCCACCTCAGGCAGCCCCGCCTTCGACGCGCCGCTGTCCGACCTCAACATCACGCCGCTGATCGACGTGATGCTGGTGCTGCTGGTGATGATGATCCTGACGCTGCCGACCGTCCTGCACAAAGTGCCGATCGACCTGCCGCAGGGCAAGGCGCCGCCGTCCGAAACGGTGACGCATCCGCTGGTGCTGGCGCGCGACGGCACGGTGACGCTGGACGGCGCGGCCTTGAGCGATGCTGCGATGCCTGCCCGCTTCAAGGCGCTCGACGCCGACCCCAAGGCGCTGCTGGTGATGCGCACCGACCCGCAGGCGCGCTACGCCCGGTTCGACGCGGTGCTGGCCGAGGTGAAGCGCGCCGGGATCACGCGGCTGGGGTTTGCGGGGAACGAGGCGATGGTGGAGTGAGGTGGGTCTTACATCGCGGCCGCGGATGGCGTATCTTTCCTCCATGGCATCCGTGATCGATCAGCGGGACAAGCTCGACGCCGAACCGGTCGTGACTGAGGCCGGTTACGACGCATGGAAGCGCGCCAAGATTGAGCGCGGGCTGGAGCAGAGCCGCGATCGCTTGGCGATGATCCCGGTGGAGCAGGTGCTGCGAAACCTCTCGCTTGAGGGTTAACTTCACCCCGCAGGCGCAGGACGACTTGCAAGCGATCCGCGACTGGATCGCCGAAGACGATCGCGCCGCGGCGGATCGGGTGGTCAGCCGGATCGCGCAGACCGCCATGATGTTCGGGCAGTTCCCGTTTTTGGGTCGTGCCGGGCAGGTGGACGGTACGCGGGAGTTCTCGGTTGTCGGCCTGCCGTATCTGATCGTCTACGCTATCGCTTCGGAAAGCGACATCGACGTGCTGACCGTGCTGCATACGCGGCGGCGGTATCCGCCACTGGTATAGTACTATAACTTGGCAAAGGTTGGCTTGGGACTGATGATTTTAGGTGCGAGTTGCTTGATATGAAGCCACTCTGGAGCGTTCACGCCAACAAGTCGGGATTTTATGCCGATCAAGTCTTGCTGAGCGGCTTGATTGAGCGCATCCTCTATTTCAAGGACCTTCGCTCCTTCATACTTGATTAGTTGCTCCATCACGCGTTGGGCTTTGGCGCTAGGCTTCGCCCAATACGGTGGAGCGGTTTGTTTTCCGATGGAAACCATAGCGCGCATCACCGCATGGTAGCCGTCATTAAACATGCCCATGAACCCATTGGGATCAGCAAGACTTGCAATCCAAAGCCCTGTTTTACTGTCGTACTGTATGCCAGATCTATTTCCGACGTGCGTTGATTCTGGAACGATGCCTATTCGCAAGCCGCGGCCACCTTCAAGTTGGCTGAAATTGCTTTTGATGGTAGCGGCTAAGTTCCGGCTGTCCGTCTCGGTGCTGAGGAAGATGTCTGTTTTCCAAATCTGCTGAATGCGCTCAGGCAACATCGGTTCGGCCGACTTTCCCTGAGCAGCAGTTGGTATATGCCTAGCAAATTGAAAGGGACGGCCACTTCCTTGGGCAAGAAGAAAGGCTTGCTCTCCGGCTTCCCCGACCATTGCGTCAAGGAAGCCAAGGTACTTTGCGCGTTCTTGCCCGAACATAAGAGACGAAGGCGCCTCGTCTTTCATTGTCGGAGCCGCTCGTTTCATCGCTCGATGAACCAGCTCTGTGACCGTAGGCTCGCCGCCAACTAGGGTCAGGACTCGTTGATCACAGCCAGAAGATGACGGTGGCAGCGAGGGCGATGGCGGAGAAGAAG
>ERZ941706.247-NODE-247-length-18902-cov-5.426381_pt1 | contig 18902 bp, 17 predicted proteins | sample MGYA00521232_ERZ941706 | MGnify/ENA primary metagenome ERZ941706 (study PRJEB32759, sample SAMN07749893) | skin metagenome | biome: transportation; feature: city; material: polyester macromolecule | host: Homo sapiens | place: Hong Kong:ER line | collected...
CAGGTCAGGTTGACGAGCTGCACCTTCCAGGAACTTGCCACCCAGGATACCGATACCGATGGAGGCGCCGATAGCCGCCAGACCCATCATCATTGCAGCAGCGATGTACAGCAGGTCCATGTTCAAGTTTTCCATGAGGATCTCCATTTATTTAGATGTAATTGATTGTATAAAAAGGATTATTTGAGTTGCATCAACCATGGTCTTCCTGCGCCATCGACAGATAGACGATGGTCAGAACCATGAAGATAAACGCCTGCAAAGTGATGATCAGGATGTGGAAGATTGCCCAAGGCACGGACAGGATCCACTGTGACCACCAGGGTAACAAACCCGCAATCAGGATGAAGATCAGTTCGCCAGCATACATGTTGCCGAACAGTCGCAGACCCAATGAAACAGGCTTGGAAATCAACGTGACGGTTTCAAGGATGAAGTTAACCGGGATGGCAGCAGGGTGATTGAAAGGCTGAAGCGTCAGCTCCTTCACGAACCCGCTGATACCCTTGACCTTGATGCTGTAGTACAGGATCAAGAAGAACACGCCCAAAGCCATGGACATGGTGATGTTAACGTCAGCAGAGGGAACCACACGCAGATAGGGAACACCCATCAACTGTGCAGCGTGAGGGATAAAGTCAACGGGGATCAGGTCCATGAAGTTCATTAGGAAGATCCACACGAACACCGTCAGGGCCAAAGGTGCGATGACCTTGTTGCGACCATGAAAGATGTCCTTGACGTTACCATTCACAAACTCGACCAGCATCTCCACAAAGCACTGCAGCTTACCGGGCACACCGCTGGTGGCCTTGACGGCAACCTTGCGGAACAACCAGATAAACAGGGCGCCTAGCACGACGGAAAATATCATGGAATCGATATTCACCGTCCAGAACCCGGACCCTACCTGCAGGTGGGTCAGGTGGTGGGAGATATATCCCTGAGGAGTCAGGACTTCTCCGGTTGCAGACATGAGTTTTCCTAATAGTGGTTGTTAAGCGTGAATGAAACTATCCACTGTACAACGAGGGCGAGGATATAAGTGGCGAAGAACGAGGCGGTGTCGACCTCAATCCCGGCGCCAAACAGCAGGGCGAAAAGTCCTGTTGTAGTAATGAGCTTAATCCCTGCCCCACCATAAAAGTCCCGCAAAACCAGGCCTACGCTCTCTTTCGTCACCTTGCGGCGCAGAACCCAGAGCGTGAACAGGGCTTGAGGAACCCAGTACATCCCCCCTCCGTAGAGAGAGGATTGTCCGGCGAACTCTCCCGCCTGATAAAACCAGACGGTGGCGATCGCCAGGATCAGGACCAGCTGACAAACGAGCATAGCCAAGGCCAGCGTCAAACCTTCCAAGGCTATTTTCTGCTTCACCAACCTACCCCTGAACATTACAGAACTGTAAAAAATCGGGATCCGAAGACCCCAGGTTCACAGCTCGAAAAGCCGGTCAAATTATACCCGTGAAGACGGCTATTGCAACATGGCAAAAATCCTTAATTTTTGCGGCTTTCCGCGCGAAATTAAGGTTATGTTCATATCGAAAGTAATGGATGTTTTATTACTACAAAAAGCGTAAAAATCACGATTCTGACAGGCCAAAATAGCCCAATACCCGGTCCAAATCTGCCAAGTTATCGTAACTTATTACTAACTTGCCGCTATCTTTCTTGCCCGGCTGAAGTTGCACCTGATTGCCAATTTTTTCAGAAATCTGGCGCTCGAGATAACCAAACTGCGGATCGCGGACGGGTTCAACCCTGGTTTTTGCCGGTTCCAGTGCTTTTTGCACCAGCTTCTCGGTATCTCGCACTGTCAGCCCCTTCTGGGCCACCAGTTTGGCCAGCTCTGACTGGGCCTGACCGCTCAGGGCCAGCAGGGCACGGGCATGCCCCATGTCGAGGTCGCCGTGTTCCACGAAGCGCTTCACGTCCTCGTTGAGCTGGTTGAGACGCAGCAGGTTCGTGACCGTGGTGCGGGACTTGCCTACCGCCTCGGCAACCTGCTGGTGAGTCAGTTCGAACTCCGTCAGCAGGCGCTGGAGGGCGACGGCCTCCTCGATGGCGTTGAGATCTTCACGCTGGATGTTCTCGATGAGTGCGATGGCGACGGCCGCCTCGTCGGCGACATCCTTGACCAGGCAGGGCACCACTTCGAGACGGGCCAGCTGGGAGGCGCGCCAGCGGCGTTCACCAGCAATGATTTCGAAACGGTTTTCACCGATGGAGCGAACCACGATGGGCTGGATCACCCCTTGTGCACGGATGGAGTTGGCCAGCTCCTCCAGCGCATCCTGTGACATATCCTTGCGCGGTTGGTATTTGCCGGACTGCAGCCACTCCACCGGCAGCTTGCGCAATTCCCCCTGATTGGTCGGGGCCATGGCCTGTTCGGTGCGCTGGTCGCTCATCACCTGTTTCTGGCGGGCGGCCGTGCTGGTGCTGAGCAGGGCGTCCAGCCCCTTGCCCAGCCCACGTTTCTTCGGCGTCATATGCTCTCTCGATCTGCGGTGAGCGGCTGGGACTCCTGCTCCTGGCGGCGCAGGATCTCGCCAGCCAGGGCCAGATAGGCCTTGGCCCCCACCGATGATTTGTCATAGTGCATGGCTGGCGCGCCAAAGCTCGGCGCCTCCGCCAGTCTTACGTTGCGGGGAATGATGGTGCGATAGACCTTGTCCCCGAAATGCTGTTTCAGCTGATCGGACACATCATTGGCCAGCCGGTTGCGATGATCGAACATGGTGCGCAGCACCCCTTCAATCTTCAGCTCCGGATTGACCACGGCTGCCAGCTTGCTGATGGTGTCCACCAGGGCGGTCAGCCCTTCCAGCGCATAGTATTCGCACTGCATGGGCACCAGCACGGAGTCGGCGGCGGCCATGGCGTTCACCGTCAGCATGTTGAGAGAAGGCGGGCAGTCGATGAAGACGTAGTCGTACTTGTCCCTGACCGAGGCCAGGGCGTTGCGCAGGCGGATCTCGCGGGCAAAAAACTCCATCAGGCGGATTTCTGCCGCGGTCACGTCGGCATTGGCGGCAATCAGGTGATAGCCTCCCGAGGTTTCGGGGATGATCACCTCGCCGATGGGGGCATCTTCGATCAGCAGTTCATAGGCGGTGCGCTCGACATCGTACTTGTCGACGCCACTGCCCATGGTGGCATTGCCCTGCGGATCCAGATCGATCACCAGCACCTTGCGCCGGGTAGCGGCCATGGAGGCGGCCAGATTCACACAGGTGGTGGTTTTACCCACTCCACCCTTCTGGTTGGCTATGGCAATGACTTTTCCCACACTGTCCCCTAAATGAATGCGGCGGCCCTATTCGGGCTGGATGGCTTTAAACTCCAGCAGATGGCGTTCGCCTTCCAGTTCCGGCACCACCAGCTTGTGGGTGGCAACCAGACGAATGCTGTCAGGCAACTGTGCCAGCTCCTGCTCGGGGTATTGTCCCTTGAGCGCCAGGAAGCTGCCCTCGGGTGACGGCAGATGATGACACCAGCTCAGCATGTCCTCCAGGGAGGCGAAAGCCCGGCTCAGTACACCATCAAATCCGGTCTCGGGTTGATACTCCTCCACCCGGGATTTGACGGGGGTCACATTGGTCAACCCCAGCTCCAGGATCACCTGGCGGATGAAGTTGATCCGCTTGCCCAGGCTGTCGAGCAGCACGAACTGTTTGTCCGGATTGATGATGGCCAGCGGCAGTCCGGGCAGACCCGGACCCGTTCCCACATCGATGAAGCGTTCACCGTGCAGGTGAGGACTCACCACCAGGCTGTCGAGGATATGCTTGACCAGCATGGCGTCCGGATCTCGCACCGAGGTGAGATTGTAAGCCTTGTTCCACTTGTGCAGCAACTCGACCAACTGCACCAACTGGGTCTTCTGGGTTTCGGTGATAACAATTCCGGCCTGCATGAGCAGGCCGTTCAATCTTTGCAGCATGTTGTCCAACGGGGAATTCCTCAGGCGGTTTTACGCAGCAGGCCGTGTTTCTTCAGGTGCACCAGCAAGATGGAGATGGCGGCAGGGGTGATGCCGGAGATGCGGGACGCCTGACCTATGGTCTGCGGCTTGGCATCGTTGAGCTTGGCGATCACCTCGTTGGAGAGACCGTTCACGTCGCGGTAGTTCATGTCCAGCGGCAGCAGGGTGTTTTCGTTGCGCAACTGTTTCTCCACCTCGTCGTGCTGACGCTCGATATAACCGGCGTACTTGATCTGGATCTCCACCTGATCCGCGGCAGCCGCATCGGTCAATGCAGGCCCCACACCCTCGATGGCCATCAGGGCATCGTAGGTCACCTCGGGGCGACGCAGCAGCTCTTCCAGGCTCTGCTCCCGGGTCAGGGGAGTGTTGACCAGGGCGTTGACGGCCTCCAGAGACGGATGCTGCGGGTGGATCCAGGTCGAGCGCATGCGCTGACGTTCCTGCTCCACCTGTTCCACCTTGGCATTGAACAGGCTCCAGCGATGATCATCCACCAGACCCAGCTCGCGGCCGATGGCGGTCAGGCGCAGATCCGCATTGTCTTCCCGCAGCAGCAGGCGATATTCGGCACGGCTGGTGAACATGCGATAGGGTTCGCGGGTCCCCAGTGTGGAGAGATCGTCCATCATCACGCCCATGTAGGCCTGATCCCGGCGTGGGTGCCAGGCTTCCTTGCCCTGGGCGCGCAAGCCCGCGTTCAGACCGGCCATCAGGCCCTGGGCAGCGGCCTCTTCATAGCCGGTGGTGCCGTTGATCTGGCCGGCGAAGAAGAGGTTCTCGATGCACTTGCTCTCCATGTTGGCCTTGAGATCCCGCGGATCGAAGAAATCGTACTCGATGGCGTAGCCAGGGCGAGTGATATGGGCATTCTCGAAGCCACGGATCGACCGGACGATCTGCACCTGTACGTCGAACGGCAGGCTGGTGGAGATCCCGTTCGGGTAGAGTTCGTGGGTGGTCAGGCCTTCCGGTTCGACAAAGATCTGGTGCGCCGTCTTGTCGGCAAAGCGGGTGATCTTGTCCTCGATCGACGGGCAGTAGCGTGGGCCTATCCCCTCGATCACTCCGGCGTACATGGGGCTGCGATCCAGGTTGTTGCGGATCACCTCGTGGGTCTGCTCATTGGTATGGGTCACGTAGCAAGGCATCTGGCGGGGATGCTGGCTGGCGTTGCCGATGAAGGAGAAGACCGGGCGAGGATCATCACCATGTTGCTGCTGCATCACGGAAAAATCGACGGTGCGTGCATCGATGCGTGGTGGCGTGCCGGTTTTGAGGCGATCGATGCGCAGCGGCATTTCACGCAGGCGCTGGGCGAGGGCAATCGAGGGAGGATCCCCGGCGCGACCTCCTTTGTAGTTCTCCATGCCGATGTGGATCAGACCATTGAGGAAGGTGCCAACGGTCAGTACGACCGTCTTGCCGCTGATGCGGATCCCGCTCTGGGTAACGACCCCGGCGACGCGATCCCCGTCCATGACCAGATCGTCGCAGGCCTGCTGGAAGATCTTCAGGTTCGGGTAGTTCTCCAGTGTCTGACGCACCACAGCCTTGTACAGCAGGCGATCCGCCTGGGCACGGGTAGCCCGCACCGCAGGGCCCTTGGAGGAGTTGAGCGTGCGGAACTGGATCCCGCCGAGATCGATGGCCTGCGCCATGATCCCGCCAAGGGCGTCGACTTCCTTGACCAGGTGTCCCTTGCCGATCCCGCCGATCGCCGGATTGCAGGACATATGCCCCAGCGTATCTATGTTGTGGGTGAGCAACAGGGTATTGAGACCCATGCGGGCTGCCGCTGTTGCTGCTTCGGTTCCTGCATGACCGCCACCGACGACGATCACATCAAATTGTTCATGGTATTGCATTGGGGATCACCTTGATCTGCACGCCTGAAGATCTTTGTTTGCCTGGTCTGAAGGGCGGATCATTCTATCTGTTTAGCATCCGGAGGGGAACGTCTACTTCAGGATCAGTATGGATCAGGGATCGGTTAAATAGATCTTAAGGATCTTTAGATCGATCTTTTATTGGATCTTTTATTAGGATCCGCGACTTCTGTTGATAAGGCATTTTTGATCATAAAGATCATTCGGTTAAGGTCGATCGCTGCTTGTGGAAAAGCTTGGATCCAGAGGGGGCGAACGGGGGGATAACATGGGTTTTTATACACAGATACATGGTCGACAAGATCTAATACATGAATAACTATAGGTTTTGCAGAGCTTAGCACCTAAGTTATACACAATTATCCGAGCTCATGTGGGGAGCTCTCGGGAAAAACTTATCCGGATCCACCTGTTAATAACCTGGTGGATAGGGATCTGGGGATAACCAGGGAGATCGGGGGTCGTGACCGGATCTCCCTGGCCCTGATCAGCCGATCAAGGTCATCCAGTCGTGGATCCAGGTTTCTGCGGCATCTTCGGGGATCTCGTGCTGGGTCACGTCTATTTCCAGGAGATCCCCCAGTCGGCTGGCACCGCACCCGGCCAGCAGCCGATCCAGCGTCTTGCCGCCCTGGCAGAAGGTGTCATAGCTGCGATCCCCCAGGGCGATCACTCCGTACTTGAAGGCGGCGAGATCCGGCTGCTGTTCGGCAAGATCCCGGGCAAAGGGCTGCAGATTGTCGGGTACGTCCCCCGCTCCATGGGTGGAAGTGACCACCAGCACGATGGCTTCTGGCTCGGTCAGGATCCTGGCCAGGCTGGCGGGGTTGTGGATCTCCGCCTGGTGGCCCGCCTGTTCAAGCAGGCCGACCACATGATCTGCGACATATTCGGAGGCCCCCAGCATGGAGCCGACGACGAGGTTGAGTTTGGCCATGGAATGGATCCTGATGTCATCGAAAAAGTGAAGAGGGGGGATCTTACCGCCAAAGCATGTGGATAAATATGGATAAAGCTTGGGGATAAGGATCCTGTCCACTTTTTTGCAGCCAAAACCGGTCTCGTGGCCGTCGTGGCCCTTCTTTCCGCCTGTTGCGACCTCATCGCACCTTTCGTTGTCAAACGACACTTCAAAACATTAATTAACAATGCAGATGCAAATGATTAGCAATTATTGAATCGATTCGATCACGGCACCTGTAGTAGCATGGCGCTGCTTTATTCGCCTGAGGCGCCGGGCTGACCGGTCCAATTGGGCACCCATAATAAGAAATCAAACATAACTTATTGATATTTGAGACACTTATATGATTGCGCAAAAAAATACCCCGAATGCCGTGATGCGAAAGAGAGGCGCACAGCTGCTGCCGCTCTCCTGTCTGCTGGCGTCCCTGCCCGTGTTGGCGGCGGAACAGGCGGATAAAGAGTTGCCCAAGGCGGGCGAAACCATGGTCGTGACCGGGACCGCCATGAAGGTCGAGGTCCCTATGGCAGAGACCCCCCGTGCCGTCTCCGTGGTCAATCGCGAAGAGCTGGACCAGCACGCCGTACTCAAGCTCGACGAGTCCCTGCGTTATCGCTCCGGCGTCCTGTCCCAGTCCTATGGTTCGGACACGGATGCGGACTGGTTCAAGGTGCGTGGCTTCGATGCGGCTTCTTACCTGGATGGCAACCGCCTGTTCAGCACCGGTTACTATGTCTGGACCCCGGAACCCTTCGGCCTTGAGAGCGTGGAAGTGCTCAAAGGCCCGGCCTCCATTCTGTATGGCGAAGCCCCTCCCGGAGGCGTCATCAATGCCATCAGCAAGCGTCCGACCGCGACCCCGCAGGGACTGGTGAACCTGCAACTGGGCAACCGGGATCTGCGCCAGGTCGGGGTGGATGTCTCCGACACCCTTGCCGACAACAGCCGTTATCGTCTGGTGGCCCTCTACAACGAGCGGGACGGCGTGCTGGATGGCACCTACAACGAGCGCGCCTATCTGGCGCCGAGCGTGACCCTGGATATTTCGGATCGCACCACGCTGACGCTGCTCTCCAGCTTCAAGCACGATGAAGGGGTGCCGACCAACGGCTTCTTCCCGGTCTATGGCACCCTGAATACCTCTGGCGGCCAGATCGATCCCTCCACCAACCTGAGCCAGCCGGATTACGATCGCAATCGCAATACCCAGATCTCCGCCGGGTACGAGCTGGCCCACCAGCTCAACCAGACCTGGGAGTTCAAGCAGAACGTTCGCTTCAACTACAACGATCTGCTGCTACGCCAGACCTATATCTTCCCGACCTATGAAGGCACCACCGCCTACCGCGGCCTGGTCTACCGGGATGGGGATACCAAGAGCGCCACCATGGACAACCAGATGGTGGGCTACTGGAACACCGACAGCACGGAGCAGACCCTGCTGCTGGGGGTGGATCTGCAGCGCCATGTGAATGAAGGCCAGGAAGCCGACAACTATGGCATGGGCGCCATCAACACCATGAACCCGGATTACAGCGGTTTCCCCGGTTTTGATGAATCCACCGCGACCCATCAGAAGAGCACCAAAGGTCAGAGCGGCCTCTATGCCCAGCACCAGATCCGCTGGGATGATCGCTGGCTGCTGACCGCGGGCGGTCGTTTCGATTACGTGGAAACCCACAACATCAGCGAAGCCAAGAGCAAGAACGAGAAACAGTACGACGACAACCTCTCTCTCTCCGGCAGCCTGATGTACCTGGCCGACAACGGTCTCTCCCCTTACTTCGCCTATGCGGAATCCTTCGAAGTGCTGCCGGGGATAGACCCCAACACCGGCAACTCCTACAAGCCGCTGGAAGGCAAGCTCTACGAGACCGGCGTCAAGTACGCACCCAGCTTCCTCGATGGCTACATCAACCTGGCGCTGTTCGATCTGGAGCAGACCAACTCCCTGGTCTCTACCGGATCCGGCCAGCAGACCCAGGCCGGTGAAGTGACCTCCCAGGGGGTCGAGCTGGAGGGGAGCGTGCAGGCCACCGAGGCCTTGCGCCTGACCGCTGCCTATACCTATACCGATGCCAAGACCAACGACACCGGCAACGGCGATCGTCGTGCGAGCCTGATCCCGCGCCACCAGGCCTCCTTCTGGGGCAACTACAAGGTGCAGCAGGGCCCGGTATCCGGTCTTGAGCTGGGTTCCGGCGTGCGCTATGTGGGTTCCAGCGTCGGCATCGGCGCGGTGAATGCGGACTACACCCCCATCTATGGTTCCGCCCAGGTACCGGCACACACTGTATGGGATGCGATGATCGGGTATGACTTTGCCAAGAACTGGCGTGCCCAGATCAACGTCAACAACCTGCTGAACGACACCTATGTGGCGAGCTGCGACTACTACTGCTACTACGGCGAGCCGCGCAGCATAGTCGGCACCGTCAACTACCGCTGGTAAGCGACAGGCCGGGCGGGGGCGAAGGCTCCCGCCCTCCTTCCATTCATCTACAGGCCTGTCATGGAACTCTTGTCACTGGTTTATCGCCAATACCGTTGGCCCTTCATCGCCATTACCCTGCTCAGCCTGCTGAGTGCTGTCAGCGGGATAGGCGTCATTGCCTTCATCAATCAATCACTTATCGAATCAGTCGGGGATCCGCTGCCGATCCTGGGTCAGCTTGTCGGCCTTGTCTTGCTGCTGCTGGTGATCACGCTCGGATCCCAACTTGCCCTGACCACCCTAGGTCACCATTTCGTCTACCGGTTGCGTGGCCGCCTGCTCAAGCAACTGCTGGATACCGACGTCGCCCGTCTGCGTCAAATAGGGCAGGGGCCGCTCCTGGCCTCCCTTTCCAGCGACATCGGTCAGATCACCATCGCCTTCGTGCGCCTGCCGGAGCTGGTACAGGGCCTGGTGCTCACTCTGGGCTCCATCATCTACCTTGGCCTGCTCTCTCCCGCCTTGCTCGGTGTTACCGCCCTCTGGGTCACCGTGACCATGGTGGTGGGCTGGCTGCTGGTGAACCGGGTCTATCGCCACCTGGCGCACATGCGCCAGGCCGAAGACAGGCTCTACCAGAACTACCAGTCCATCATCGCCGGGAGCAAGGAGCTGGCGCTCAACCGCGAGCGTGCCCACTTCGTCTACCACCAGCTCTATGAGCAGAATGCCCGGGACTACCGGGAGCAGATCATCCGCGCCGATACCTACCACCTGAGCGCGGTGAACTGGTCGAACATCATGATGCTGGGTGCCATCGGCCTGGTCTTCTTCCTGGCCAACGGGCTGGGCTGGGCCAACACCAATGTGGCCGCCACCTTCGCCCTGACCCTGTTGTTCCTGCGCACTCCCTTGCTGCAAGGCATCGGAGCCCTGCCGACTCTGATCGCCGCCCAGGTGGCGTTCGACAAGATAGCTGCCCTCAATCTGGCAGAGCCGGACGAAGCGTTCCCGTTGCCGCCTGCGCCTCGCCCCTGGCAGCGCATCGAGCTGGATCAGGTGAGCTTTCACTACCAGGGGGAGGGCGGTTTCTCCGTGGGCCCCATCAATCTGGTGATCGAGCGGGGGGAGCAGATATTCCTCATCGGTGGCAATGGCTCCGGCAAGTCGACCCTGGCCATGCTGCTGACCGGGCTCTATCAACCGGTCTCTGGCCGGATCCTGCTGGATGGGGAGCCGGTCACCGATCGCAACGGCTATCTGGGGCTCTTCTCCGCCATCTTCACCGACTACCACCTGTTCCAGCATTTGCTGGGGCCCGAGCCGAAAGAGGCGCTGGTCGCCGAGTGGCTTGAGCGGTTGCAGATGGGCAGCAAGCTTGCCATCGAGGATGGCTTCATCGCCGATATCGACCTCTCCCAGGGCCAGCGCAAGCGGGTCGCCCTGCTGCTGGCCCTGGCAGAGCAGCGGGAGGTGATGCTGTTCGACGAGTGGGCCGCGGATCAGGATCCCCAGTTCCGCCGCATCTTCTATCAGGTGCTGTTGCCGCGTCTCAAGGAGATGGGCAAGACGGTGATCGCCATCAGCCACGACGATCACTACTTCTCTCTGGCCGATCGCCTGCTGGAGATGCGCCAGGGCCGCCTCACCGAACTGACCGGCGAGCAGCGCGAGCAGGTGAGCCGGGATGCGGTCGCCCATCTGGATGGCAAGGTGCCGGCCTGATGCTGGCACCGATGAGACTGGCAGCAAGCCAGCACAGGAATTGCTTATGTTCGAGATGAAATCCGCCAGCTTCGCGGTCAATGACCGCACGCTGCTGCACCCCACCAGCCTTCGCTTCGAGCAAGGTCGGGTCTATGGCCTCATCGGCCACAACGGGTCGGGCAAATCGACCCTGATCAAGCTGCTGGCGCGCCAGCAACCCCACAGCGGCGGGGAGATCCTGTTCGATGACCAGCCGTTGTCTGCCTGGGGTAACCGGGAGTTTGCCCGTCAGGTGGCCTATCTGCCCCAGCACCTGCCGAGTGCCGAAAACCTGCTCGGCCGCGAGCTGGTGGAGATGGGGCGCTACCCCTGGCGCGGCCTGCTGGGCCGGATGGGAGCGGAAGATCATCGTCAGGTGGAGCGGGCCATCGCCCTGACCCACACCGAACGCTTTGCCGATCGGCTGGTGGATACCCTCTCCGGCGGTGAGCGGGGACGAGTCTGGCTCGCCATGCTGCTGGCTCAGGAGAGCCGTTTCATCCTGTTGGACGAGCCACTGGCCGCCCTGGACGTGGCCCATCAGGTGGAGGTGCTCACGCTCGTCAAGCAGCTCAGCCGCCAGCTCAACCTCGGGGTCATCATCGTCATTCACGACATCAACATGGCCTCCCGCTTCTGCGATCGGCTGGTGGCGCTGCACTCCGGCCGTCTGCTGACCCACGGAGAGCCCGAACAGATCATGACAGGGGAGACCCTGAACGCCATCTATGGCATCCCCATGGAGGTCATTCGCCATCCGGCCCATGACCACGCCATCGCCATCGTCTGACCGGGGGCCGCTCTTGAACCGTTTATTGAAGATGGCGCCCTGTCTGCTCAGTCTGCTGCTGCCCCTGGCAGGGGAGGCCGGGCAGCTTGTCACCGCCACCAGCGCCACGCCCCGCATCGCCACCGTGGACTGGACCATAGCCGAGACCCTGCTGGCTCTGGGGGTCACCCCGATGGCGGTGGGGGATGTGGCCCCCTATCGCGCCTGGGTCGGTGAACCCCAGCTTCCTGCCGGGGTGATCGATATCGGGCTGCGTGCCCAGCCCAACCGGGAACTGTTGGCGGAGCTCAAACCGGATCTTATTCTCATCTCGCCGCTGGCGGCCCCCCTGGCGCCGACCCTCTCCCGCATCGCGCCGGTGCACTCCATCGCCCTGTATGAACCGGGCACCGATCTGTGGCTGCGACTGCGGGAAGCGACCCTGACCATAGCCGCCCTGGTCAACAAAGAGAGCGAGGCCGAACGCCAGCTCGCCGCGCTGGAGCTGGATCTGGCACAGATGCAGGCGGCGCAGCCCGCCGATCTGCCCCCCTTGCTGGTGGTGCAATTCATTGATGAGCGCCATGTGCGGGTGTTTGGCCGTGGCAGCCTGTTCGAGGCAGTGATGCAGCGCCTCGGCCTTCGCAACGCCTGGCAGGGAGAGACCAATGCCTGGGGATTCTCGGTCGCGAGCCTGGAGCAGTTTCTCGGGATGTCGGAGGCCAGGCTGGTGGTGGTGGACCCCGTGCCCGTAGGAGTTGGTGAAAAACTTCAGGAGCCTGGATTGTGGCAGCATCTCCCGCTGGTACAGAACAATCCGGTGATCCATCTGCCTGCGACATGGAGTTTTGGTGGCATATTGGCGGCCCGCCGCTTCGCCACCCTGCTGGACGGTGCCTTGCGGGAGCAGGCTGTCCACAGAGCAACCGGGGGATCAAATCAATGAGCTCTTCTCTTTCTTCGCCGCTGCTGCGCCCGGGTCTCTGCCTGTTGGTGCTGACACTGGGGCTGGCCTGCGCCGAGCTGGCGCGTCAACTGCCGGGGGCGCTCTGGTGGCAGGCCCTGTTCTCCCCCGAGCTGGACGATGCCCGCCAGGCGGTGGTCCATTTCAGCTGGCTGCCGCGCCTAGCCATCTGCCTGCTGGCCGGTGCCGCCCTCGGGCTCGCCGGTACCCTGATGCAGCAGGTGCTGCGCAATCCCCTGGCCTCACCCACCACCCTGGGGGTGGCCTCCGGCGCCCAGCTGGCGCTGATGATGGTGACCCTGCTCGCCCCTTCCTGGCTGCTGATCGGGCGGGAGTGGATCGCCATGGCCGGGGGAAGCCTGGCCATGGGGCTGGTCTTCGCCCTGGCTTGGCGCCGTCAGCTCAATCCCGTGGTCATCGTCTTTGCAGGACTGGTGATCAACCTCTATCTGGCCGCCATCAGCATGGGATTGCTGCTGTTCTTCCAGGAGGAGCTCAAAGGGTTGCTGGTGTGGGGGAGCGGATCTCTGGCACAGAACAGCTGGAGCGGCGTCGGCTATCTGCTGCCACGGTTGCTGCTGGCCGCGATGCTGGCGGCGGTGCTGGTGCGCCCGCTGGCAGTGCTGGAGCTGGACGATGCCAGCGCTCGCAGCCTGGGGGTCTCCCTCAAGCATCTGCGCCTGGCTGGTCTGGGTCTCGCCGTGTTCGTCACCGCCTGCGTGGTGAGCGTGGTGGGGCTGATCGGTTTTATCGGGCTGGCGGCGCCCGCCATGGTGCGGCTGCTGGGGGTCAGAAAACTGGCCCAGCGGCTGCTGTGGGCACCCATCCTCGGCGCCCTGTTGCTGGCGGCCACCGATCTGCTGCTGCAGACCCTGAGCCGGTTCTGGCCTGTGCTGATCCCGACCGGCGCCATGACGGCCCTGTTGGGGGCGCCGCTGCTGCTCTGGCTGATCCCGCGTCTTGGCATCAAGCAGAGTGCGCCTAAGGCGAACTCCTCTCTGTTGTTGGCCCGCCATCCGGCGCCGACTCGCCTTGTTGGCCTGATGGTGTTGGGGCTGGCTGCGGCGGTGATCGCCTCCCTGTTGTTTGGGCAGGGGATGGGCGGCTGGGGTTGGCCGAGCTGGCTGCGGTGGCAGGTCCAACTGGAGTGGCGCTTGCCGCGCACGCTGGCTGCGGGTGCCGCAGGCGTGTTGCTGGCGCTGGCTGGCACCCTGTTGCAGCGAGTCAGCAACAACCCCATGGCGAGCCCCGAGCTGCTGGGAGTGAGCGGTGGCACCTTCATGGGGGTGATTGCGGCGGCCCTGTTGCTGCCCGCCTTGCCGCTGCCCATGATGCTGCTAGGGGGGCTGGTGGGCGCCTTCGCCTGCCTGTTGCTGCTGGTGCTTATCAACCGGCGCAACGGCTTCCAGCCGGAGCGGGTACTGCTGTCTGGCATCGCCATCACGGCGCTGTTCGAGCCGTTGCAGGCCATCGCCCTGGCCAACGGCGACCTGCGGGTGCAGCAACTGCTCTCCTGGATGTCCGGCTCCACCTATTACGTCACCCAGCCGGTGGCCCTTGCCCTGGTGGTGTTGGCGCTGCTGATGCTGGCAGCCTGCCTGCTGGCGAGCCGCTGGCTCGACCTCATGCCCATGGGGCCGGCGGTAGCGACGGCTCTGGGGATCCATCTCGGCCGTGCCCAGCTCACCATCCTGCTGCTGGTGGCCGTGCTCACCGCCAGTGCCACCATGGTGATAGGCCCGCTCTCCTTTGCCGGTCTGCTGGCGCCGCACCTGGCCAGATTGATGGGGCTGGTGAGGGCGCGCTGGCACCTGCTCGGCGCCGCAGGCTGTGGCGCTTTGCTGATGGTGTCGGCGGACTGGATCGGCCAGCAGATCCTCTTTCCCCAGGAGGTGCCCGTCGGTCTGGTCTCCACCCTGTTAGGGGGCGCTTACTTCATGTGGTGCCTGCGCCGTCTCTAGGTTGGTGGATGAAAAGCGCACAAAAAAAGCCCGGGATGAACCCGGGCTTTTCATTGCCTGCTCTGCGGATTTACTTGCCGATGCAGAATGTAAATAATCTATTATTTTCAATGCGTTAGTGACTTTCGGGGGGCCGCTTGGGGTAAAAGTAACTAAAACAGTATATTGAGAAGCCGCTCACGGGTTTCTGCTATCGTGCAGCGTTCCCACATAGTCCATTCTCAACCGTGCAGCCTCCCCATACAATCAATGCGAGGCCCCCACACGCAGTCAAAGCCGCCTTTTAGGTGAGTTTTGAACATATTTTGAACCGACTATAGTACCGTCCGATGCCTGGAAAGCCGCTTTTACTCTTCGAACCGTGCAAGCTTCCCATAGCTAGTTTGGCTAACCGTGCAATCATCCCACATACCGCCAATTTAATCCCAGCCCTTTAGCAGCCTGGCTGAGCGGGCTTTTAGGCCCTCTAGAATGGTGCTGCATATGGCATCGGGGAAGCCTGCTGGCAATTGCTGGGTAACGCGCTTAATAACATCATCAACGGAGTTGGCCAGTTCTGTCAGGATCTCTTCCATAGCAGAACGCTCAAATCCCACAGCTTTTGCCGTTTGGAAAAAATGACGCGGGAATATCTGCTCAATGGCGTACTTCTTTCCCTTGCTGCTTGCTAGGCCCATAGCGAGCTTGGCGTCCCTTCGGTTGAGGCCTCGGCCGCCAAACACTGGATAGACAGATAGGATGTCGTAAAAAGGGGTCAGGCGAAAACGTCCTTCCGGTTCAATAAAGACTGAGAAGTTCTTTGCATGGCCATCGGTGGCCGCCAGCAGCCAGAACAGGACCTGAGATTTCATGAACAGGTAGCGATCCTGTTCTGGTGTCGCAGAGCCCAGCAAGGTTTTCATTATGTCAGTGATCCCTGGTCCTCCATGGCTCTCGTATTTCCGTGCTGACGGAACATTCAATACCTGACAGAAATCTTCTTGGGGAAGGCGCATGATCCAACTGCGATCTGCAGCGCAACGTCTGTCGAAGCGTTCCACAGCCAGTGCTTTGACCTGGCCAACCTGCATCATGAAGCAGTGAGGTACGGGTAGACCAAACTCCTTGGCAATCAGAGTGCAGAGATATTCGTTTTCTACGTTCTGGGAGAGGTCTATCGAGTAGGAGTGGCTTTCAATATTGCCGATAGGGAGTTTGATAATGTGGGTTGTCGGCGTTGTGTTGAGTGGCAAGTACCAACGGCCATCGAGATAGAGCAGCGCAGTCTTTTCTTGCGCCCCGGCGATAGAGATCTTGAACTCCTCTTGCTCCCTGACCATCCCCAAAGGGATTCCTGATTTGTAGCTGGTCAGGATCTGCTCGAGCTCGTCATCGGAAAGTGCCTTGTAGTCGATTCGCCTGACATCTGGAACGTCGTGCCCTTCGGTAACCAGCTGTAATGCCCCTACGCTATCCTGGCCAATGCAACTGAGCAGATCGAAGGGCTGGGTTGATGCCGCTTGATAGCGTGCTACAACCCTGTTCCTCACCTCTGTATTATCTGGCAGCAGGTTGTCGAAGAAGTTATAGGCTTCATCACCCCGGTAGGCCTGATGGCGCAATGGCATGGAGAGTGAGATCGGACGGCTGCCCGATTGTGCTAGCCATGATTCATGGTACTGAAACTGATGGGCACCGCTGGTAGTTTTGGTGAATGTGCCTACCCGATAGCCGTTCATGTAAACAGCCAGATTGGCCATTACCACTCCTCCTTCCAGCCCGATGCCGGACTGTCGGATGACTCATTGCGGGGTTTGATGTCCAGTGACAATTCGAGTGCTGCGAGGATTTTGAACAGGGTCTCCAGCTTGGTGGACTCAGGATTGAGCTCGAAGCTGGAGACTGTGTCTTGCCTAATCCCCACTTTCTCGGCCACTTTGCCTTGAGAGAGCTTTTGAGAAAGCCTGGCATCCTTGATACAGGCGCTCAGCTGCTTGGCGCTGGTTACTTTCATGATTCGACAACCTGGTAGCGTGCCTTCTTCCAATTTACACGCTATGACAGGTATATCAATATTTACCTGCTATAGAGGGTAAGTATCATTTACACGCCATAGGCGGTATTTAACATTTATCCCCTATAGCGGGTAAGAGAACAGCAGATGGGGAGATTACCAAGCCATGGGGTAAAGAACTGCCGCGCTGCGCTTGGCTGCTGGCTTGTTCGGTGAGTCGAAAAGATGACTCACCTCAAAGCCCAGCTTCTGTAGATTTCCTCCTTTGGCATCCCATTCAGCAGATCAGGAATAGTGAGCAACGTCGCTTAAATACTCAAATACAACTCAAAAGCGACTTTGTGATGACGGATCACACTTAAAGTTTGTGCTGTCAGATCAAAAGGCTATCGAAAGGTTGTGTTTCGATCGTCATGTGGTGGTTCTAAAAAGGTATACCCCATTAAAACCACTTAATACCCTCTCGAAAATCATATTGAAACCACTTATATTGAACCAACAATTAGGAACCACTTTAAACAGACTGATGGGGGTTTCCATGTTCATACGGGCGTATTTACGTGCATCGACTATGGAACAGGATGCTGAGCGGGCACGAGAGCTGCTGATTGGTTTTGCTGCTGAGCATGGCCATCAGATTGCCAGTTTCTATGTAGAGAATGAGTCGGGGGCGACGTTGGACAGGCCTGAGCTTATGCGGCTGATCCGTGATGCTGCAGATCGTGACATTGTGCTGGTAGAGCAGATTGATCGTCTGGCTCGCCTCAATCAGACGGATTGGCAAACACTGAAGCAGTTGTTGGCACAGAAACAGCTCTCCATCGTTTCTCCTGAGCTTCCTACTTCCTGGGTGGCATTACAGGGGGACAATCGCTCCGAGTTCACCGGTGCCATCTTGCAGGCTGTAAATGGCATGCTGTTGGATATGCTCGCAGCCGTCGCTCGTAAAGACTATGAAGATCGCCGACGCAGGCAACAGCAGGGTATTGCCAAGGCTAGGGATGAGGGGAAATATCGCGGTCGCCAGAAAGATGAAAAGAAGCGTCAGCACATCGCCAGGCTGTTGGTGACAGGCCACAGTTATTCCGCGATACAGGAGATGCTTGGCTGCTCAAGGTACCTTATCGCCAGTGTGGCCAAGGAGACACGCAGTTAGCTCCAGAAGTAGTAATTTTTGATGACTGGCCCACCCTTGCGCTTTGGACGCGGGGTTGTCTTGAGGGTTTTCGCTGTCCAGATAAGTGCGATGCTCAGCGCTGTGAACAGCCCGGCGGGCCAGTGCCAGCAGGTGAGGGCGGCAAGAGCCATTAACTGCAACCTGGCCGTGATGGGGCGCCTGGTGGCCCAGGCCAGTATTGGCCAGCACCAGTAAACCGGTGGCAGGCAGATCAGCAGCCATGCAAACACCGTGTCGCCAAGTGCCATCAAGCCCAGCGCAACCACCGCCATGAGGGCGATATCAGCGATCGGTTTCATGGTGTCTCTCTTTTGCATGCGCCTTGTAGCTATACAGACTCCACACGAAGACAAGCGTGAAGAAGGCCAGCAAGCCTACCATTCCCCAACTGAACGCATCCATCGTGTTACTCCACCAACGAACATGATTTCAGCATGGCACTGAAGGCCTTGATGTTCAATCAACTTATTGAAAATGTTGAATTTGTTCGTTCGTGACAAAGTTGGAGTACTGGAATCCAGTGGCTTATTGACCAGTGGAATCAGCGCCCTTATCCCCGGCCAATCTCTGTCCAATTCCTTTCCACATAACTATCTATCTGGAATCTTGGTGCGGATATTCCAGATAGTGGAATGTCGCTTCAGAACGAGCACCTGGAATATTGATAGGGGCCTTCCCATCTATCTGGAATGTTCGTGCTGTTTTTCGCTCTGGAATGTTGGTTATCTTGTTGGAAGGGATGAGAGGCCTTGGTGTGCAGGAATTTATGGGGTGGGTTCCTATCTATCTGGAATCTTGGGGTTCTATTTTATAAAACATATACAGTTGCCTAGGACTCTTCAAATGCCCGCTCGCAATGGGCATGGTCAAAGCAATTGTCGCGGAAACCTCTTTTTGAGCAGACTCTGCTCTCCCTTGTTTGACCACCACCGCAAAAACGGCCCACCTCTGGTAGAACATGGGTATCTATTCACCAGGACGGGGTTGACGGCATCAGTTCTGCCGGGATGGGATA
>ERZ941706.249-NODE-249-length-18887-cov-4.574979_pt1 | contig 18887 bp, 18 predicted proteins | sample MGYA00521232_ERZ941706 | MGnify/ENA primary metagenome ERZ941706 (study PRJEB32759, sample SAMN07749893) | skin metagenome | biome: transportation; feature: city; material: polyester macromolecule | host: Homo sapiens | place: Hong Kong:ER line | collected...
GTATGACGTGCGGGCGATCCGGCCACCGACGGTGCCGGCGGGCAGCGCACGACTGCGCGTGTCGATCACAACCAACGTCGATGAGGCTGCCATCCGGGGGCTGGCGGAGGTGTTGCAATGAACCGGATCGTGGTGACGGGGACCGACACCGATGTCGGCAAGACGGTGTTTGCGGCTGCGCTGACCGCCGCGCTAGGCGCGACATATTGGAAGCCCGTGCAAGCGGGGCTGGCCGACGGCACCGACGAAAGCACGGTGCAGCGGCTGGGGGTCACCCACGTGCTGCCCGAGGCCTATCGGCTGGCGACGCCGTGTTCGCCGCATCGCGCCGCGCGGATCGACGGGGTGACGATCGATGCGGACCGGCTGGCGCTGCCGGAGATCGCGGGGCCGCTGGTGGTCGAGGGCGCGGGCGGCGCGCTGGTACCGCTCACCGACGATCTGCTCTACGCTGACCTGTTCGCGCGCTGGGGCGCGCCGGTGGTGCTGGTCGCGCGGACGCAGCTTGGCACCATCAACCACAGCCTGCTGAGCCTGGAGGCGTTGCGCAGCCGCGGTGTCGAGGTGCTGGGTATCGCGTTCAACGGGCCGCCGGAGCCCGACAGCGAGGCGACGATCGCGCGGATCGGGCGGGTGAAGCGGCTGGGGCGGCTCGATCGGGTCGAACCGCTCAACGCCGAAAGCCTTGCCGCCGCCTTTGCGGCCGGGTTCGAGCTTGGAGACTTTCGGTGAGCGCGATCTGGCACCCCTTCACCCAGCATGGGCTTGGCGAGCCGATCCCCGTCGTCGCCCTCAGCGAGGGCGCCGCGCTCTACACCACCGATGGGCGACGGATCGTCGATGCGATCTCCAGCTGGTGGGTGACGACGCACGGCCACCGGCACCCGAAGATCATGGCGGCGATCGCCGAACAGGCGGGCAAGCTCGACCAGATGATCTTCGCCGGGTGGAGCCACGAGCCCGCGGAGGCGGTGGCGGCGGGTCTCAGGCGGATGATGCCGGAGGCGCTGACGCGCGTGTTCTTTTCCGATTCGGGATCGACGGCGGTCGAGGTGGCGCTGAAGATGGCGCTGGGGTTCTGGCTCCATCGGGGCGAGCACCGGCACCGTATCCTGGTGCTGGAGCATGGCTATCACGGCGACACGATCGGAACGATGTCGGTCGGCGCGCGCGGGGCGTTCAACCGCGCGTACGAGCCGCTGCTGTTCGACGTGGAGACGATCCCCTTCCCCGCCCCCGGCGCAGAACAAGCGACACTGGATGCACTCGAGGCGGCGTGTCGGGCTAAACCGGCCGCGCTGATCGTGGAGCCGCTGATCGTCGGGGCTGGCGGTATGCTGACCTATCCGCCTCACGTGCTCGCCGAGATGCGGCGTATCTGTGCCACCCACGACGTGCTGTTCATCGCCGACGAGGTGATGACCGGCTGGGGTCGGACCGGCACCTTGCTCGCGTGCGAGCAGGCTAACGTGGTACCCGACATCCTGTGCCTGTCGAAGGGGCTGACTGGCGGCGCGGTGCCGCTCGCGGTGACGATGGCGATCGAGCCGGTCTATCAGGCGCATTACAGCCCGGATCGCGCGCGGATGTTCTTTCATTCGTCGAGCTACACCGCCAACCCGATCGCCTGCGCGGCGGCGGCGGCAAACATCGCGATCTGGGAGGAAGAGCCGGTGCTGGCGCGGGTCGCCGATCTGGCCAAGCGGCAGGCGGCGCGACTGGCGGCGCTGGACGGCGTGCGGAACAGGCGGGCGCTGGGGACGATCGCGGCGGTCGATCTGGGAACGGGCGCGGCGGACTATCTGTCCGCGCTGGGGCCGCAGCTGCTGGCGTTCTTCAGGAAGCGCGACCTGTTGCTGCGGCCGCTGGGGAACACCGTGTACGTAATGCCGCCCTATTGCATCGACGATGCCGACCTCGACGCGATCTATGCGGCAATCGGCGAGGCGGCCCAGATGGTGGTGGGGTGAACATGGACAACATGAGCACCTTGACTGAAACGACCAACAGCTATCGTTTCGGTTTCTGTGCCGTTGAGAATGAGCGTGCTGTGACGGGTGCGGCGTAGCAGGAGCGTGATGTGTAAAACAGAGCGGCGAATTTATCGTTTCTCACTAGTGGGTTAGGGGCAACATCGTCCAATTCGGCGGCTTGATCCCCCTTCGTCATCCCCACTTTGTCGGACCGCAAGGAGAAGCCGGAACACTCCGCCCTCACCTGATCAACGAGCGTTCCGTGTCTTCGTGCGCCTATTGCAGCAGGACCAGCGTCGCGGGTGTGGCGCCGGGCTTGAGAAGCCTGCCCCCTATCGCGGCCGGCGCATCGCGAAGCGGTTCGCTTCGGTGACCTCGAAATAATCGGCGGGGCCGCCGCCGCGCAGGATCGGGCGGGCGCGGGCGGTCTGGTAGATGCCGTCTTCCAGCAGCGCCGTATCGATGTGGATGCCGACCGCTTCGCCGATGACGAGATACTGGTCGAGTTCGCGGCCCTCCTTGGTCTGGAGGCGGACGATCTGGGTCAGCTTGCATTCGAACGACACGGGGCTCGCTGCGACGCGGGGCGGGGTGACGAGGCGCGAGGGCGCGGTGTCCAGGCCGGCGAGACGATGTTCGTCGACATCTAGCTCGACACTGGCCGAGGTCGCGTTCATCGCCTCCGCAAGGTCGCGCGTCGCGAGGTTCCAGACGAATTCGCCCGTCGCGTCGATATTGGCGACGCTGTCCTTCCACCCCATCGACGAGAAGCCGATCAGCGGCGGCGTGTAGTTGAGGAGGTTGAAGAAGCTGTAGGGCGCGAGGTTGGGCACGCCGCCCGCCGACACGCTGCCGATCCAGCCGATCGGGCGCGGCGCGACGATCGCGTTGAGGGGGTCGTGCGGCAGGCCGTGGCCGCTTGCGGGTTCGTAGAAATGCCAGGTGGTGGTCATGCCGGTATAACTGCTACATCGGCGATATGGACCCGACCAAGCCCGGAACGACGATCCTGCGCCACGCGCTGGCCACGCGGCTGTGGCATTGGGTGAATGCGGTCGCGGTGTTCATTCTTCTCGGCAGCGGGCTCGGCATCTCGAACGCGCATCCGCGGCTGTATTGGGGGCGCTACGGCGCGAATTTCGACCATGCCTGGGCGCAGCTGCCGCGCTTTCCGGCGTGGATCACGATCCCGGCGAACTACAACCTCGCGATCTCGCGGCGCTGGCACCTGTTCTTCGCGCTGGTGCTGGCGTTCGGGCTGCTCGCCTTCATGATCGCGAGCCTCATCAACCGGCATTTCGCGCGGCTCAAGTTGACGCGCAAGGACGTGAGCGCCGCGCATCTGGCGGAGGACGTGCGCGATCACTGGAATTTCCGGTTCCATGATGCGGACGATCCCGGCGCGTACAACAGCTTGCAGAAATGGAGCTACATCCTCGTGATCTTCGGCGCGCTGCCGGTGATGATCCTCACTGGGCTTGCGCTGTCGCCGGGGATGGATGCGGCGTGGCCATGGCTGCTCGAACTGTTCGGCGGACGGCAGTCGGCACGATCGATCCACTTCATCGCCGCGACGGCGTTGGGCGGGTTCATCGTCGTGCACCTGGCGCTGGTGATCCTGGCAGGCGCATGGAACGAGGTGCGATCGATGCTCACGGGCAAATGGCGGGTGCCGGAATGATCGCGCGCCGCACGCTGATCGCCGGGTCGGCGGGGCTGCTGCTCAGCGGCTGCGACAAGGTGATCGCCAACCCGCAAGCGCGCAAGATCCTGTTCGCGGGCGAGGACATGCACAAGGGGTTGCAGCGGGCGCTGATGGACCGGGCTGCGCTGGCGCCGGAATTCCGGCCCGATCAGATGTCGCCGATCTTCCGGTCGAACGGCACGCGCGATCCGGGGACGCCGGCCTATGCCGCAATGGTGGCGGATGGGTTCGCGAGCTATCGCTTGAGCGTCGACGGGCTGATCGACAGGCCGCTGTCGCTGTCCCTGGCGCAGCTGGCGTCGATGCCGTCACGCAGCCAGATCACGCGCCACGACTGCGTCGAGGGGTGGAGCGCGATCGGCCAGTGGCAGGGACCGATGCTGGGCACCGTGCTGAAGGCGGCTGGGATGCGGCGATCCGCGCGCTATGTCGTGTTCACCTGCGCCGATCTCTACAATGGCGAACCCTATTACGAATCGGTCGACACGATCGACGCTTTTCACCCGCAGACGATCCTGGCGCTGAAGATGAACGGCGCGCGATTGACGGTGCCGCATGGCGCGCCGGTGCGGCTGCGCGTCGAACGGCAGCTGGGGTACAAGCACGCCAAATATGTCACCGGAATTACTGCTGTCAGTGATCTCAAGGACATAGGAAAAGGCAAGGGCGGCTATTGGGAAGACAATGTCGATTACGATTGGTATGCCGGGATTTAGGCCATAAAGCCTTCCCCATGGCGCTGATCGACATGTTCCTCAGCCGCGCCGTCAAGCGTGGCCAACTCACCCTCCACCGCCCCGGCAAGAGCCCCACGACCTTCGGGACGCCCCACCCCGCCTTCGGCCATATCACCATCCGCTTCGCCGATTCTGGCGTCGCTGGCCGGATCATCCGCAACCCTGCGCTTGCGGCGGGCGAGATGTATATGGACGGGCGGCTGACCGTCGACGGCGACGACATCATGGGGCTGGTCAAGCTGATGACCGGCAATTCGCCCTGGGAGCGCGGGCAGAATGCGTTGCAGCCCTCCGCGGTCGTGCGCGGCCTCGGCGCGGTGAAGCACCGGCTGGACCGGATCAACATGGAGCGGCGATCGAAGCAGAACGTCGCGCATCACTACGACCTGTCGGCGCGGCTCTACGACCTGTTTCTCGACGCAGACAAGCAATATAGCTGCGCCTATTATACCGATCCCGACAACAGCCTGGAGCAGGCGCAGACCGACAAGCTGGCGCATATCGCCGCCAAGCTGGCGCTGCGGCCGGGGATGCGCGTGCTCGACATCGGCTGCGGCTGGGGCGGCATGGCGCTGTACCTCAACAAGCATTTCGACGTGGAGGTGCTGGGCGTCACCTTGTCCGAGGAACAGTTGAAGATCGCGCGCGAGCGGGCTGCGGCAGCGGGTGTGGCGGACAAGGTACGGTTCGAGCTGATCGACTACCGCCGTGTGGAGGGCCGGTTCGACCGGATCGTGTCGGTCGGCATGTTCGAACATGTCGGGCCGCCACAGTACAAGACGTACTTCCGCAAGTGCCGCGACCTCCTGACCGACGACGGTGTCGCTCTGGTCCACACCATCGGTCGGCTCGGGCCGCCGAGCGTCACCGACGACTGGACGACCAAGTACATCTTCCCCGGCGGTTACAATCCGGCGCTGTCGGAGACGATCGCGGCGTTTGAGGGATTGTCGATGTTCCTGACGGACGTCGAGGTGCTGCGGCTGCATTACGCCTATACGCTGCACGAATGGTATGCGCGCACGCTGAAGGCGCGGGATGCGATCATCGCTTTGTACGACGAGCGCTTCTACCGGATGTGGACCTTCTACCTCGCGGGCGCGGCAATGGCGTTCGAGAACGGCGGGCTGTGCAATTTCCAGATCCAGTTCAGCCGGAGCCGGACGGAATTGCCGATCACGCGCGATTATATGGTCGAGGGCGAACGGGCGCTGCGGGGGCGGTAACGCGCCCCTCCTCCGTCATTGCGAGCGCAGCGGAGCAATCCAGAACCGGACAGGCACGCCCTGGATTGCCGCGCTTCGCTCGCAATGACGACGTGAAGCTTACCGCCCCTTGGACAGCGCCTGTTGCGGGCCGCCCATCACTGCGGCGCGGGCGGCGGCGCGTTCGTCGAGGCTGATGACGCCGTCGTGGTTGAGGTCGTAGCGCGAGGCGATCGCGCGGAACAGGCCCTGCATCTCGGCGGGCGAAACCTTGCCGTCATGGTTCGCGTCGGCGGTGGTGAACCAGGCGTTGGCCATCGCCTTCGCCTTGGCCGCGGGCAGCTGCGCCTTGCCGACGTCCATCCGTGCGACGCGGGCGTCGACCTCGGCGCGGCTGATGAAGCCGTCGTGGTTGGTATCAGTCTTGTCGAAATCCGCCTTGATGCGCGGGTCGATCTTGGCCGAAGCCTTGGGATCGGCCTTGCCCGCGGCGAGCGCCGGGGTGGCGAGGAGCAGCGGCAGGATGACGAGCGCGGAACGGATCATGGTAACTCCGGATTCAAATCTGAAACGGGCGTGTAGCCTTCCGCGCCTAAACCCGTGGTGAACGCAGACGTTGCACCGGGGCCCCGCGCGCCGTAGGGGCGCGGCCATCCATTCCATGGTCCAAGGAAACATGCCGTGACCGATCAGATCAACCGCGTCGTCCTCGCCTATTCGGGCGGGCTGGATACGAGCGTGATCCTGAAATGGCTGCAGCAAACGTACAAGTGCGAGGTGGTGACCTTCACCGCGGACCTCGGCCAGGGCGAGGAGCTGGAGCCCGCGAGGGCGAAGGCGCAGATGGCGGGCGTCAAGCCCGAGCACATCTTCATCGACGACCTGCGCGAGGAGTTCGTTCGCGACTACGTGTTCCCGATGATGCGCTCGAACGCGCTGTACGAGGGGCTGTACCTGCTCGGCACGTCGATCGCGCGGCCCTTGATCGCCAAGCGCCAGATCGAAATCGCGAAGATGGTGGGTGCCGATGCGGTCAGCCACGGCGCGACTGGCAAGGGCAACGACCAAGTCCGCTTCGAACTGGGCTATTACGCGCTGAACCCGGACATCAAGGTGATCGCGCCGTGGCGCGAGTGGGACCTGACCAGCCGCACGAAGCTGATCGAGTTCGCCGAACAGCACCAGATCCCGGTCGCCAAGGACAAGCGCGGCGAATCGCCCTTCTCGACCGACGCGAACCTGCTGCACACCAGTTCCGAGGGGAAGGTGCTCGAGGATCCGTGGCAGGAGGTGCCCGACTATGTCTATTCGCGCACGGTGAACCCGGAGGACGCGCCTGACGCGCCCGAATATATCACCATCGACTTCGAGCGTGGCGATGGCGTTGCGCTGAACGGCGAGGCGACCAGCCCGGCGACGCTGCTGACCAAGCTCAACGAGCTGGGCCGTCGTCACGGCATCGGCCGGCTCGACCTGGTCGAGAACCGCTTCGTCGGCATGAAGAGCCGCGGCATGTACGAAACGCCGGGCGGCACCATCTATCACCTCGCGCATCGCGGCATCGAACAGATCACGCTCGATCGCGGCGCAGCGCATCTGAAGGACGAACTCGCGCCGCGCTATGCCGAGCTGATCTACAACGGCTTCTGGTTCTCGCCGGAGCGCGAGATGCTGCAGGCGGCGATCGACCACAGCCAGGCCAACGTGTCGGGTACGGTGCGGCTGAAGCTCTACAAGGGCGGCGTGTACGTGGTGGGGCGCAAGTCGCCCAATTCGCTCTATTCGGAAAAGGTCGTGACGTTCGAGGACGACCAGGGCGCCTACGACCAGCGGGACGCAGCCGGGTTCATCAAACTAAACGCGCTGCGGCTGCGTTTGCTGGGGCGTCGGGGGGCGTAAGGGGACTTTCCCCTTCGTCACTCCGGACTTGTTCCGGAGTTCACGGTGCGGCGGAGCGAAGGCCTGGAGCCTCTTGCCTTTCCGTTGCCGCGCGGTGGACCCCGGAACGAGTCCGGGGTGACGGAGGATCGTTGGAGGGCGGCTTTCGCTCCAACATGGATCAGGGAAACCTTCGGTCCAGCGCGCGCCGTCTGCAACTTTTTGCGACAATGCTTGTCGTCGCCACGCCAAAGCCCCTAAGGCGGCGCGATGCAGGGGCAGAAGCTGCACTGGTGGCAAACGCGGACGTTCGTCGTGGCGGTGGTGATCGCGACGATGATCCCGCTTATCTGGCCGACGATCCCGCCGCTGGTCGACCTGCCGGGCCACATGGGCCGGTATCGCGTGCAGCTGGACGACGGGGCGCACGCTTGGCTGTACGACTGGTATGATTTCCAGTGGTCGATGATCGGCAATCTGGGCGTCGACTTGCTGATCGAGCCGCTGGCGCCGATCTTCGGCCTCGAGCTCGCGGTGAAGCTGATCGTCATTGCGATCCCGGCGCTGACCGTGTCGGGCCTGCTGTGGATCGCGCGCGAGGTGCATGGGCGCATTCCGGCGACCGCGTTGTTCGCGCTCCCGCTGGCCTATTGCTACCCGTTCCAGTTCGGATTCGTGAATTTCGCGCTGTCCATGGCGCTGGCGCTCAACCTGTTCGCGCTGTGGCTGCGGCTGGGGCGGCTCGGCAAGGTGCGGCTGCGGGCCGTGCTGTTCGTGCCGCTGTCGTGCGCCTTGTGGATCTGCCATACCTTCGGCTGGGGCGTGCTCGGCATCCTTGCCTTCTCCGCCGAGATGATCCGCCAGCATGACCGGCGGAAAGACAGCCAGAGCGGCCACTGGATGGAAAGCTGGGTACGCGCAGGGCTCGGCTGCCTGCCGCTTGCCCTCCCCTTCCTGATGATGGTGCTGTGGCGGTCGGGGGACCATGTCACCGGCAAGACGATGGACTGGTTCAACTGGCGTGCGAAGGTGGGCTGGGTGATCATGTCCCTGCGCGATCGCTGGATGGCGTTCGATCTCGCCTCGGTCACGGTGCTCTTCGTGATCCTGCTGAAGGGCGTGCGGGACGCGCGGATCGAATATTCGCGCAACCTGCTGCTGTCGGCGCTGTTCCTCAGCGCGATCTACCTGCTGCTGCCGCGCATCGTGTTCGGATCGGCCTATGCCGACATGCGGCTCGCGCCTTATGTGCTTGCGATCCTGCTGATCGCGCTGCGGCCCAAGCGCGGGCTGTCGTTCCGCGGCGCGGCGACGCTGGCGGCACTGGGCCTTGCGTTCTTCGGGGTGCGGCTGGCCGGGACGACGATCAGCTATTGGCAGTTCAGCCGCGACTACGATCGGACGCTGACTGCCCTCGGCCATGTGCCGCAGGGTGCGCGGCTGCTGACGATGGTGGGGCGCACCTGTTACGACGAATGGCTGTATTCGCGGCAGGAGCATATCGCCGGCATCGCGCTGGAGCGGAAGCTTGCCTATGCCAACGACCAATGGTCGATGGCGGGCGGGCAGCTGCTGACCGTGCGCTACACGCCGGCGGGCGCGTTCGCGCACGACCCGTCGCAGCTCGTCACCGACCGGCGCTGTCGCGGCGAATGGTGGCGGCCGCTGAAGGTGTCGCTCGCCTTCCTGCCGCGGCAGGCCTTCGATTACGTCTGGCTGATCAACCCGCCGCCCGTGGGGCCCGAATTCCTGACCGGGCTGACCCCGATCTGGCGCAGCGGCCGCGACGTGCTGTACCGCATCGACGACCGCACGCCGCCGAGCGTAACGCTCGACCCGGCGCTGCTGCCGCCGCGCCGGCCGGTGATGCTCACCCCCCGCCCTTCCTGAACGGGGCGAGTTCGGCCAGATACTCCTGCTCTTCCGCAACGGCGGCACGTTCCCGGACCAGAAAATCGGCGACGGCGCGGCGGAAGCCGGGATCGGGCAGGTAATGCGCCGACCAGGTCGGCACGGGCACATAGCCGCGCGCCAGCTTGTGTTCGCCCTGCGCCCCCGCCTCCACGGTCTTGAGGCCCCGCGCGATCGCGGCGTCGATCGCCTGGTAATAGCACAGCTCGAAGTGGAGGAAGGGCACGTCCTCGGTACAGCCCCAATAGCGGCCGTAGAGCGTATCGTCGCCGATCAGGTTGAGCGCGCCGGCAATCGGCTGGCCATCCCGTTCCGCGAGGATCAGTAGGACGCGGTCGCCCATCGCAGCCCCCAGCAGCGGAAAGAAGCTGCGGGTGAGATAGGGGCGGCCCCATTTGCGGCTGCCGGTGTCCTGATAGAAGGTCCAGAAGGCGTTCCACTCCGCTTCGCCGATGTCCGCGCCGGTGAGGTGGCGGATGGTGAGACCCTGGGTCGCGGCGGCGCGTTCCTTGCGGATCGCCTTGCGCTTGCGACTGGCGAGCTGTTCGAGGAAGTCGTCGAACGTCGCATAGCCCTGGTTCGCCCAGTGGAACTGCGTGCCCTCGCGGATCAGCCACCCCGCCGCCTCGAACGCCGGCACCTGATCGGGCGCCACGAAGGTAGCATGGGCGGAGGACAGGCCGTTCTGCTCCGTCACCGCCTCCAGCGCACCGATCAACGCCGGCGCGGCGGCGGGGTCGCGCAGCAGCAGGCGGGGCCCTGGCACGGGGCTGAACGGCGCTGCGACCTGCAGCTTAGGGTAATAAGCGCCGCCCGCCCGCTCCCAGGCATCCCCCCAAGCGTGGTCGAAGACATATTCGCCCTGGCTGTGGCTCTTGGCATAAGCGGGCGCGATGGCGAGCGGTGCGCCGTCCTCCCCATCGACCACGATCGGCAGCGGCTGCCAGCCCGAGCGGCCACCGACGCTGCCCGACTCTTCGAGCGCGCTGAGGAAGGCGTGACTGACGAAGGGATTGGCAGTGCCGGCGCAGGCGTCCCACTGTGCGGCCGGAACGGCGCGCACGCCCTCGACCATGCGGGCGGTGAGCGTCGTCATGCGGCGAGGATCGCGGAGGTCATCCGGCGCAATATAGGGCGGCGGCACGGCTTGCCGAGGGGGCAGCGCGAAGAGACCGGACTGGACGCAGCAGTCGCCCGTTGCGAATGGTGAGCGTTCATGACGCTGCCCCCCGCCCCGCGATCCGCGCTGCCCACCGCCGCCATCCTGCTCTCCGCCGCCCTAGCCATCCGCGCATGGCAGTTCGGCAATCCGGTGATCCATATCGACGAGCAATTCTATCTGCTGGTCGGCGACCGGCTGTGGCAGGGGCGCGGGCTGCCGTTCGTCGATTTCTGGGACCGCAAGCCGTTCGGGCTGTTCCTCGTCTATGCGGCGACGCGCATGTTCGGCGGCGATGCAGTGATCGGCTATCAACTGGCCGCGACGCTGTGCGCGGCGGCGGGCGCCTGGGTCGTGCAGCGGCTCGCGACGCGGATCGCGAATGGCTGGGGGCCGCTGTTCGCGGGGCTCGCCTATCTCGTCTACCTCTCCGTCAACGGCGGCGATGGTGGGCAGAGCCCGGTGTTCTACAATGTGCCCGTGGCGCTGGCGGCCTGGGCAGTCGTGTGCGTCTACGAACGGCCCGCGTTCGACCGCCAGGCGACCGGCTTTGCCGCGCTGGCCATGGCGCTGTTCGGCATCGCCTTGCAGATCAAATATTCGGTACTGTTCGAAGGCGTGTATTTCGGCGTCGCGCTGCTGGTCGCGGCGCGGCGGCTGCCGGTGCCACGCATCGCGGCACTGGCGCTGCTATGGTGTGCGCTCGCGCTGCTCCCCACGGCGGCGGTGTTCGCGCTCTATTGGCGTGTCGATCAGGTCGATGCTCTGGTCTTCGCCAATTTCCAGTCGGTGTTCCTGCGCAAGGCTCCGGACGGCGCGTTGATGGCGGAGCGGCTGGCGATGATCGCGCTGCACCTGCTGCCGCTGCTGAGCGTCGCAGCCATGGCGCTGCGGCAGGTGGCAAGAGCACGACCGGTGGGGCCGCTGCTGATCGGCTGGGCGGGCGCGGCGATCGGCGGGCTGCTGCTGTTCGGCACCTATTTCGATCATTACGCGCTGCCGCTGGTGACCCCGCTGGCGGTACTCGCCGCGCCCGTGCTGGCCCGGCCGCTGACGGTGATGCGGCGGGCGATGCCGATCGTGATGCCGGTGCTCGCCGCCGGCCTCGCTTATGTGCTGGTCAATACGATCGTGCTGCGCGGGACACGTGGCGATGGCAGTGGTGCGCATCGGCTGGCGGCGCGCATCGGGTCGGCGCCTGCGGGTTGCCTGTTCGTCTTTTCGGGCGACCCGATCCTGTATCAGCTGACCGACGCCTGCGTACCGACGGCGTACAGTTTCACGACCTTCCTCAGCGAGATGGGCGACAGCCGCACGCTGGGCATCGACCCGCACGCCGAGCTCGCGCGCGTGATGGCCCAGCGCCCGGCCTATGTCATGGTGAGCAGCGTCGATCCAGGCGCGACCGACCTGGCCGCGCACGCATTCGTGATGCGCGAGCTGGCGCGCCATTACCGGCTGGTCGACCGATCCGTGCTGTCGGAGCGGGTCGACCAGCTCTATCGCCTGGTGGATTAGACCCGCACCAGCATCTTGCCGGTGTTGCCGCCCGAGAACAGGCCGAGGAAGGCGTCCGGCGTTGATCCCAGCCCTTCGAACACCGTCTCGTTGCGCTTCAGTTTGCCGTCCTTCAGCCAGCCGCCCATGTCGCGATAGAACTCGGCGGCGCGGTCCATATAGTCGCTGACGATGAAGCCTTGGATGCGCATCCGCATGCCGATCAGGCGCGCGAGGTAGCGCAATTCGGTGGGCTTGGCGCTGTTGTAGATGTCGATCATGCCGCAGATCGCGAACCGCGCATGCTGGTTGCCATGGGCGAGCGCGGCGTCGAGATGGTCGCCGCCGACATTGTCGAAATAGACGTCGATGCCGTTGCGCGCGACCTCGCCCAGCGCCCTCATGACCGGCGTGTCGCCCTTGTAGTCGACGACCGCATCGGCACCGAGCGACTGGACCCAGGCGCATTTCTCCGCGCCGCCGGCCGAGCCGATGACGTGGCAGCCCTTGGCCTTGGCGATCTGCACCACGGTCGATCCGACCGCGCCCGCCGCGGCCGAGACGAAGACGGTGTCGCCTTCCTTCGCGCCGGCGACTTCGAGCAGACCGAAATACGCCGTCATGCCAGGCATGCCGAGCTGGCCCAGGAACGCCTGCGGCTCGACGTCGAGTTGCGGCAGGGACTGGACTTGGTCTGCGGGCAGGATCGCCTCGTCGCGCCAGCCGGCGAAATGCTGGACGATGTCACCCTGTTTGAACCGGTCGGAGCGGCTTTCGACCACCTCGCCGATCGCACCACCCTGCATCGGCGCGTCGAGTTCGAACGGCGGCGTGTAGCTCTTCACGTCGTTCATCCGGCCGCGCATATAGGGATCGACCGACAGCCAGCGGTTGGCGATCCGAACCTCGCCCTCCGCAAGGTCGCGCGATGGCAGGTCGATCAGCGCGAAATTGTCCATCGTCGGCAGCCCCTTGGGGCGCGAGGTCAGGGTCCAGGCACGGGCCATCATCAACTCTCCTGTAGCGTATCGGTTCTGTGCGACCGGTCTGGCCGAGTGAGTTTCGATTTGCAACGAAAAAGGCCCGGGATCGCTCCCGGGCCTTCGGCTCGCGTTGCGCCGCTCGGTATTAATAGGTGCCCGAGAAGCTCCGGTTGAGCGCCTTGCCATCGGCATCGGCGGAACCGCTCGTTTCCGTCGTGCCGGTGGTCGTCGTGCTCGACGTCGCGCTGCCGGTAGAGCTGGTGGTCATGCCGCCCGACTGGCCGGTGCGATTCGCATCGCGCTGACGATCGTCGCCGAACATCGCGCTGTTGCGCTCTTCGTCGCGCCATGCCGACTTGGCTTCGCTGGCGCTCTTGCGCAGCGTCACCTTGCCATCGACGCTGTCGAGCCAGCTCGACGGAATCGAATGGTGGCGACCGCCGGCATCGGCGTCGTTCTTGGTCAGGATGATGCGATCGCCGCGCACCTTGTCGACGGTGCCGACATGCTCGCCATCGGAGCCGACGACATCCATGTGCTCGTTGACCTTGTTCAGCATGTCGCGCTGGCCCTGGCGGCCGGTGCGCCACGCGCTGAATTCATTGTCGAACTTGGTGCGGTTTTCCTGGCGATATTCGTGATAGTCGCGGTCGAGCGCATCGATCTGGCCGCGGCGCCAACTGTGATAATGGTCGTCCTGCGCGCCATAGTGACGCTCGTCCATCCGCGAGTCATATTCGCGGCGACGCTCGGCATCCTCGTCGCCGAACCACGAGCGGACCTCGTCCCCGGCGCGCGCGAAGAGGCCGCGTTCTTCATAGTCATAGCCTTGCGGCTGGCGACCATAGCCCTGCTGTTGCGACGAACGGCCGTACGTCTGCGAGCCCCGGTTGCCGCGATCGTCATTGCGGTACTGGTCGCGATAATTGTCGTCGTCGGCGTGCTTGGACGGACCGAAATCTTCGAAGCGGCGGCCACCCGAGCCATAACTGCCGTGGTATTCGCGCGCGCCGCCGCGATCGCCACCATGATCCATGTCGGCGCCGTAGCGGCCGCGCTCGGCATAGCGGTTGTCGCCATAGTTGCCGCGCCCGCCGCTGCGGCCCTGATCGTAGCGCGACTGCTGGTCACGCTGGCCGTAGCGCTGGAAGCCATAATCGCGCGACCCATAGCCCGAGTCGCGCTCACGATCCTGATCGCGGCCCATCATGCCGGCAGCGGAATAGTCGCGCCCGCTCGAATAGCTATAATCACGGCCCGAGCCGTAATCGCGTCCGTAATCCTGCGGGTCGGTGCGGCCGTAATAATCACCCTGCGGATTGCTGCCGCGGGGATAGCGTTCGTAGCCCATGATCGTCTCCTTCGAAGGAATCGTCCTGCGGGTGAGGCGCGTCATTGGTGCGCGCCCCTGCTCCGGACTTAACAAGCGTCATGACGATGCTTCGTTCCTGTTGTTGAGGAGGTGAAACGACTTTGCATCGCGCGCGGAGAACGACTGGTCGCCGCGGCGAGCGGAAGCGTGTTTTTTGCGGCCCGCGCATCGGCGCTGTTGCATCGCCCTGAGAGGCTCGCTAAGGGCAGCGCTCCCGGGCATAACCCGGGTTCCGGGGTGCGGGGCTGTAGCTCAGATGGGAGAGCGCTGCAATCGCACTGCAGAGGTCAGGGGTTCGATTCCCCTCAGCTCCACCACCACCCCGCCTTCGTTTGTGACAGGTGCGCCATGCCGCTGACCGACGACGCTGCCATCAAGACGCTGCTGGAAACGGCACGAACGATCGCCCTGGTCGGCGCGTCCGATCGGCCCGATCGCCCCTCCTATCGCGTCATGGCGACGCTGCAGGCGCATGGCTATCGCGTGATCCCGGTCAATCCGCAGATCACCGGCGAGCATATCCATGGCGAATTCGTCTTCCGCGACCTCGACCAGCTGGGCGATCCGATCGACATCGTCGACATCTTCCGCCGCTCCGACGCCGCGGGCGAGGTCGTCGACCAGGCGATCGCCATCGGCGCCAAGGCGGTGTGGATGCAGCTGGGCGTGATCGACCAGGCCGCTGCCGCGCGCGCCGAGGCCGCAGGGCTGCAGGTGGTCATGGACCGCTGTCCCGCGATCGAGATCCCGCGGCTGGGGCTCGCACCGATTAGCGCTTGATCGCCGCGCCGATTCGGCGAACACTCGCACGGGGGTGGCCGCTCGGGAGCGTGGTCCGATGTTCGTGCTGCTGTTGCTGATGCCTGCCACGGCGGGCGACACACTGACCAAGTACCGACTGCCGCCGGCGAGACCCGGATTGCCCTGCCTTACCGGCACCTGCACGCCGCCGCCGCGCCGGCAGAACTATCGCGTTCCGGACGACCCCGACCCGTTGGCACGGACGTCCAAGGAGCGCGCCTTTGCCGCCGACGGCAGCAAATGTTCGGTCGTCGGCGATAAATTCTGCACCAGTCGCGGCCGCACGATCTTCAGGACGGATTTCACCGAATGATATGGCTGATGCTGATCGTCGCGCCGCTGGGCGACGATGGCGCGACGCTGATCGCGCGCTCGCGTGACATGGTGGCGGGCGAACGCTGCGTCACCGACCCGAACCGCACCGACATCACCGTGTGCGGCCGGCGTCGCGCCGACCGGTTTCGCGTGCCGTTCATCGTGCATGAGGCAGGTGACCCGCGCCACGAAGCGGTGATCGTCGAGCGCGATCGGCTGCTCCATCGTACGAACCCGGTCGAGGAGCTGACGCCCTTCCTGGTCGGCGGCGGCATGGCGGGGGTGACGATGAACAGCCGCAACGGCCTGACCGGCGCGACCGACCGGCCGCTGGCACCGTGATCCTGCTCGCTTTCGCGCTTCAGGCCGCAGCGGCGGCGGCGCCTGTCCCACCGAACGACCCGCCAGCCACGGCGCCGGCGCGCTTCTCGATCCTCGCCAAACAATGCGGCCAGCCCGACGACAAGGGCGACATCGTCGTCTGCGGCAATGGCGACAGCGGCAACCGCCTGCCCCTGCCCGACGAGCGCCCGCCCGCCCCGGGGCGCGGTGCCAATCCCGAGGTGTCGGGCATGGGCGCCCTCGCACTGCAGAGCACGCCCTGCGCGGCGCGGCTCGCCGGTTGTACCGTCGGGTTCGGGCCGCCGCTGGTGCCGATGGCGGTCGCGGCGGTGAAGGCGCTCAAGGGCGCGTTCGCGAAGAAGCCGGACAAGAGCGGGCGCGTAGCGATCCCGCTGGACGATCCGGCGCCGGTCGGGCGGGTGATGCCGTAAGGGCGCGGACCACTCTTCCGGTTCGCCGGGATGGCGACGTGTGAGTGGGGGGCCTACGCGCCAACCGATTCATCCTGCCTCCGTATCCGCCTCGGACCCGGAGCCGACCCTTACCCCAGGATGTGCATCCACAGCGGCTGCCCCGCGAGGCTCTGCGAGCCGCGCAGCTTCTCCAGCGCCTGCGCGACGCAGCGTTCGGGGCCCTCATGCGTCACGATCGCGACGATGACGCTGCCATCGGCGGCGACGCCGCGCTGGATCAGGCTTTCGATGGAGACGCCGGCATCGCGCATCGCCGCCGCGATCTCCGCGAGCACGCCGACCTTGTCCTCGACGGTGAAACGCAGATAGGCGCGGCCGCGGCGTTCTCCGCTGTCCGCCTTCGGCGCGGCGGTGAGCGAAGCGGCAGGCATCGCATAGGGCGGGCCGAATTCCCCGCGCGCGATGTCGATGAGGTCGGCGACCACCGCGCTCGCTGTCGGGCCGTCGCCTGCGCCCGCGCCCTGGAAGAACAGCCGGCCGACGAAATTGCCTTCCGCCACCACCGCGTTGAGCGAGCCCGTGACATGGGCGAGCGGGTGATCGATGGGCACGAGATGGGGATGGACGCGCTGGAACAGGCCGTGCGGCCCCGCTTCTGCAACACCGACCAGCCGCACCTTGTACCCCAAAGCCGCGGCCTCGGCGATGTCGGCGGCGATGACGTGGCGCACGCCGGTGGCGGCAACGTCGGCGAAGGCAGGACGCGTGCCGAAGGCGATGCTGGCGAGGATCGACAATTTGTGCGCGGCATCGACGCCGTCGATGTCGAAGCTGGGGTCCGCCTCGGCATAGCCCAGCGCCTGCGCCTCGGCGAGAACCTCCGCGAAATCGCGGCCTTCGGCCTCCATCTTGGAGAGGACGAAATTGCAGGTGCCGTTGAGGATTCCGTAGACGCGGCCGATTTCGTTGGCGGCGGCGCCTTCGCGCAGACCCTTGATGACAGGTATGCCCCCCGCCACGGCGGCTTCAAACTTGAGCGGTACGCCTGCGGCTTCCGCAGCGGTGGCGAGGTCCAGGCCGTGGTGCGCGAGCATCGCCTTGTTGGCGGTGACGAAGCCCTTGCCCGCCCCCAGCGTCGCGCGGGCGAGCGTCAGTGCCGGGCCATCCGACCCGCCGATCAGTTCGACCACCACGTCAGCGCCCGCATGACCCGCCAGTTCGCGCGTGTCATCGACCCAGTCGAAGCGGGTGAGATCGATCCCGCGATCCTTGCTGCGGTCGCGGGCCGACACTGCGACGACCTCGATGGGGCGGCCGGCGCGCCGGGTGATGAGGTCGCGGTTCGCATCGAGCAGGCGGATGACGCCGCCGCCGACCGTGCCCAGGCCGGCGAGCGCGACGCGCAAGGGAGTGTTCGTGTCCATGGCCGCCGCCTAGCGGAAAGCGGCGTCGGCTGTCGAGCGTGCGCAAGCTTATGTCGCACACTGCGCACGCCATTGCCGATCCGCCAGGCGACGTGCACACATAGCGGGTACATCCTTTCGCCGACGAGCACCCGATCCTATGGCCACCGCCCCCTCCTCCCACACGCCCGCCGAGCTGACCGTCCGTGGCGTCCTGCTGGGCGGGCTCATCACGCTGCTGTTCACCGCGGCCAACGTCTATCTTGGGCTGAAGGTCGGCCTGACGTTCGCGACGTCGATCCCCGCGGCGGTCATCTCAATGGCGATCCTACGCTATCTGCCGGGCGCGACGATCCTGGAGAACAACATCGTCCAGACGGTCGCGTCGGCAGCGGGGACGCTGGCGGCGATCATCTTCGTGCTGCCGGGCCTCGTCATGATCGGCTGGTGGCAGGGATTTCCGTACCTGCTCACCGCAGGGATCACGATGACCGGGGGCATCCTGGGCGTCATGTTCTCGGTACCGCTGCGGCGCGCACTCGTGGTCGACACCGATCTGCCGTATCCCGAGGGACGCGCCGCCGCCGAAGTGCTGATGGTCGGCGCAGGGAGCCGTGCCGGGGAAGCGGAAAGCGGCAAGGGCCTGAAGCTGATCGTCGTCAATGCGGTCGCCTCTGCGGGGTTCGCGCTGCTGACCCAGACCAAGCTGGTCGTCGCTGAAGCCGCGCAATTCTTTCGGGTGGGCGGCGGCGCGAGTGCGATCTCGGGCGGGCTGTCGTTCGCGCTGATCGGCGCAGGGCACCTCGTCGGCCTGTCGGTCGGCCTCGCGATGTTCGCAGGCGTCGTCATCGGCTGGTGGATCGCCCTCCCCATCCTTACCGGCCTTTCGCCGGCCGTGGCGGGCGTGGGCCTGGAAGACTGGGTCGGCGGCGTGTTCCGCACCGACGTGCGCTTCCTGGGCGCAGGCGTCATCGGCGTCGCGGCGCTGTGGACGCTCCTCAAGATCATCGGGCCGGTCGTCGCCGGCATCCGCTCGTCGATCGCGGCGAGCGCTGCGAAGCGCAGCGGCGCGGTGCTGGCGCTGGGCGAACGCGACCTGCCCATCGGCATCGTCGCCGTGGTGAGCCTCGCGACGCTGGTACCGATCGCCGGGCTGCTATGGTCGGTGATCGCGGGCGGGCCGCTGGCGGGAG
>ERZ941706.251-NODE-251-length-18844-cov-4.591037_pt1 | contig 18844 bp, 22 predicted proteins | sample MGYA00521232_ERZ941706 | MGnify/ENA primary metagenome ERZ941706 (study PRJEB32759, sample SAMN07749893) | skin metagenome | biome: transportation; feature: city; material: polyester macromolecule | host: Homo sapiens | place: Hong Kong:ER line | collected...
GAAAACTGGTCTCGATACCCCAGCGCTGGCCGTATAGTTGCAACGCCTTGGCGGCACTCAGATCGGTCCGGTTACTGGCCAGAAACCACGCGTCTTTCATGCCACTCTTGTGACAACAATAGACCCGCTCGACAGGCTGTCGTTGCCCAGTGAGCTCCACCTCCTTGAGGGTTCGGGTGCGCCCGGTCGGCGTTAGCCAGTCGCGGGCGGGAACCTGCTCTCCACCAGAGTAACCAACCAAAATATTTCCTTTAAATCTAATGATATAGGCAAAGCCTAGCTCTTGTTCCAGGCGCTCGAACAGCTCCATGTAACCAAACCCACGGTCAGCGACTACCGTCACGAAGATACCTTCTGGCAGGGTCTGCTTGAGTTTGGTGAGCAGCTCTTTCTCATGGGCATTGCGTTGCCCTTTGAGCAACGATTTTCGATGGGTTTTCCACAGCAGCGGAGTACTGCGGCCATGGTTGGTTTGCAGGCTGATAACCAAGGTGCTGTGATCATCGGCATCGAATTCGGTCCAGTCCATGGATACCACGATCTCGGTGCGTTCACCGACCACATAGGGAACCCAATCGTCAAAGAGGCTCCAGACGTTGAGCTTGGTGTTAGTGAGCAGGCGGTCCACCTGTTTCACCGCATGTTTGCGCTCGAGACCATTGGCCAAGGAGAGACCATTCCCGATGGCGTGGATGGCCAGCGAACCGGATTCGATAACCCCGAGGGTTGCATTGGCCAGGGAAAGAACACGCTTGGCATGCATGTCCTGTCCAAATATCTCGTTGATGTGGTTGAGGATTAGATCGTGGTTAAACATGGCGATTATCTGTCGGGTATTAGCTGGTCAAGGATGGCGATCATACCTCAGAAGCCGCGCCACGCCTCGCTCATACGAGGGGATGGTTAAGGTTTTTTTATTACTAGCGCCGCGTTCTCACGGTTTTCACCCGGCGCTTCGCGCATTCATTCACTGAATACCAGCGAGTCCAGGACTCCTTGCCCGCTATGAATGCCGCCTTCTGTCGATTCGGCCGATTTGCTATGGAGCAGATATCCAGCGAAGTAATGCTCAGCTAGGATTTCCGACTAATAAATCCTGTGCCAATGTCTTTTTGGGGGGTACCTGAACTAAAGATGCGGAGAAATGTGTACATTAGCGTAATGAGTAGTTCAGGACATGGCTAAAAAATAATACTGATGAATTTTAATGTTGAGAGAACATAGCCTAAATCAATCCAAGGCCCAATCCGGTGCCTATACCTAGCATGGCTATAGCAACAGTGAGTTGTACCATGCGCAGCGTGACCTTCTGCAAGACGCGCTTACCCACGAAAGATCCGATGAATGCGCAGATTGTCCCAACGGTAACCGGCAATATCAGTGCCTGAACTTGGGAAAATTGACCGGCAAGCATTGCACTGCCATACATGACGAGGCGCACGGCATCGACGATCACCGCTGAGACAACACCCGTCGCTACGAAAGCCTCTTTGGACAAACCGGCTTTCAATAGAAACGCAGAGCGCAAAGCCCCCTGATTACCTGAGAGCCCTCCGAAGAAACCTGAGAGCGCCCCACCAACGGGAAGCAAGCGAGGAGGAAAGGCCTGTGCTTGAAAACGCGGGGATAGTTCCAGCAGTGCAAACAGCACGATCAAACCACCGATAACTGCCTTCACAGGAGTGATCTCAAAAGCCGCGTCACCAAAACTGTACCGCCACAAGGCTGGCAGTCGGTCGAACAAAGTCAGGGATGCCGCACCAAGAGTCGCCGTGATAGCCGCAGGCACACTGAACTTCGCCACGACTGGCCAATCAGCTTGCTTGGCCATCAACCCAAACTTGAAGAGATTGTTGGCTAAATGCACAACAGCAGTCGCAGCTATGGCTAATGGCAATGGGAAGAACAGGGCGAACACCGGCATTAGGATGGTTCCCAACCCGAAGCCTGAGAACAAGGTCAGCCCTGATGTCAGCAGGGCCGCAAGGCCGATCAGAACGAGCTCCATGATGTGTACCTTTAATTTATCGAGTTTCGTTATCGAAATTCGATTATTATGATCCAATGAAACCAGAAATCAAGGTGCGACCATGACTGACGCAATCAAGACTGACCGCAGCTCCTGGGCTGTTTTTCTGATCTTTCTCAGGTTGGGCCTGACCTCCTTCGGCGGCCCAATTGCCCATTTAGGCTACTTTCGCGATGAGTTCGTGACAAAGCGGCAGTGGTTGAGTGATCGCAGCTACGCAGACTTGGTCGCGCTGTGCCAATTCCTGCCAGGGCCAGCCAGCAGTCAGGTCGGTATCGCAATTGGGCTGTCCCGATCCGGCTATGCCGGGGCGTTGGCTGCCTGGTTGGGATTCACGTTGCCATCTGCGATTGCGTTGATCCTGTTTGCGTTGGGAATGGCCAGTTACGGGGATGCGATGCCATCAGGCGTACTGCATGGATTGAAGGTGGTAGCGGTGGCGGTGGTCGCGCAAGCTGTATGGGGAATGGCTCGCAACCTCTGTCCTGACGCACCGCGCATCACCATCATGGCGGCGGCGACCTGCTTTGTTCTTTTGGTGCCGTCCGCCTGGGGGCAGCTGGGGGTCATCGCCGTTGCAGCGGTCATTGGCCTATTGCTGTTCAAACCTCAGCAGGGCGCAGCGCATGATCCGTTGCCGATTGCCATGCGGCGTCGTGTTGGCTTGTTCTGGCTGATGCTGTTCTTTACGCTGCTGGCGGGGTTGCCGTTGTTGACAGCCATGTTCCCGAATCAGACGTTGTCGGTGGTGGATGCCTTTTACCGGACCGGATCACTGGTCTTTGGTGGCGGGCACGTCGTGCTACCGCTGTTGCAAGCCGAAGTGGTGCCTTCTGGCTGGGTCAGCAACGACGCATTTCTGGCAGGCTACGGTGTCGCGCAGGCCGTCCCAGGCCCCCTGTTCACCTTCGCGGCGTTTCTCGGTGCTTCGATGAATCAGGCACCCTCGAGCTGGTTGGGTGGCTTGGTCTGCCTACTGGCGATCTTTGCGCCGTCCTTCCTGCTGGTCGTGGGTGCGTTGCCGCTCTGGGAACGTTTGCGCCGCAACACCCGCACGCAAGCGGCGTTGCTGGGCATCAATGCGGCCGTGGTTGGCCTGCTGCTGGCCGCCCTCTATCAACCAGTATGGACGAGCGCGATTCATGCGCCGCAAGACTTCGGCTTGGCCCTTGTGGCTCTGGTTGCCCTGATGTTCTGGAAGCTGCCGCCGTGGTTGGTCGTAGTTGGCAGTGGTATCGCGGGCTGGTTGTTGAGCGTAACCCTGTGAGGTTCCGAGCGTGACCGACAAAGACCTTTACGGCGGGTTGATCCGTTTGCACATCCTGCATCACGCAGCCGAAGAACCCATCTTCGGCCTCGGCATCATCGAGGAATTGCAACACCACGGTTACGAGATCAGCGCAGGCACCTTGTATCCGATGCTGCACGGATTGGAAAAGAAAGGCTATCTCACTTCACGGCATGAGCGCACCGGTCGACGGGATCGACGGGTGTATGAGATCACCGAGCAAGGCCGCGTGGCGCTGACCAATGCCAAAGCCAAGGTTAAGGAGCTGTTCGGCGAACTTATTGAAGGAAAATGATGCTGTCATGACAACTCGTGTAACAGAGCTCTGATTGTTCGTTCATTCCCCCCAAACAGCAGTAGATCAGGTGAGCAGTGTCGTATAAAAGCATGAATCAGTGTGCTGAGCGTATGTGCCACACTGATTCATGCTAGCAGCCAACTCGATTGCATCATCTTTTTATGGATGCTAGGGGAACCCACCATGCGCTCCTGAACATTGACCTACAAACCTCAAGGTTTGGTTACCCAACCCTCATATCGCACAGCGATTTTCATATCCTCATCAGACGATGCGCAGCACATTACGAGGAAGACGTGCAAGCCGCGAAAAGGATGCACATCCATTTTCGGAGCCACATCAACCAGACCCTGGCATTGTCATATTCTCGTCATACTTCCCGGCGATGATTAATAAGAATTAATCAATCAACATGGATAGATGAGCATGAAGAAAATCGTCGCTTCCGCCGCCCTGCTGGGCTTTAGTCTGCTTAGCTCCGCCGCCTTTGCGAGCGAATTCAACCTGCCCGGTTTTGTCACCGAAGTGGAAGATGGGCGGTTGTGGGTATTTAAAGAAGGCTCGCCAGAGCTGGAAGAGTTCAAGCAACATGGCGAACCGGCAAAACAGTTCAGCAATATCGGGGCAGGCCCCAATGGCATGACGGTCAAGGCAGCCAACCAGGAAACCCTGGATGAGTACCTGGCCGAAGCCAAGAAAAAATGAAGAAAAGGCCAAGGAGAACACCTTGGCCTTTTTGCTGAGCATCGTTCATGGCTTACTTCACCGCCGGAGTGAAGCAGCAGACCCGCCCCGAGCTATCCAACCTGACCTGACAGTCCAGAGAGAGCTGCTGACGCAAGCGCTCCCTGGCTCGCAACAGACGCGACTTGGCGGCGGCAAGGGTCAAGCCGTATCGGGCGGCATAATCCGCCTGCTTCATGCCCTCCAAATCACAGTGTCTGAGAATATCCCGGTCAGACTGAGCAAGCTTCTCCAGCACTCTGGGCAAACAGCCCGCCAAGGAGTCGACCGCATCGAGCTCACCCTGCTGCATGGCCAACTCGTCAGATAGTGGCAGCAACGGGCGTTGCCTGCGGCTTTTATCAATCACCAGATGTCTGGCGACTTCAAACAGCCAGGCCCTGACATTCTCGATGGCGCAGAACTTGCCCTGCTGACTCACTGCCCGCAAGAAGGTCTCTTGCAGCAGATCATCGGCATCCATCGGGCTGCCAGATTGCCTGAGCAGCCACCTATAGAGCTCGTGTTCATGCTGTTGCCATGCCGTCATCAGGCAAGGTGGCGCACCGACTGGTTGGGTCACTTGATGCGTTTTCCTTGTGCATCCACCACCTGCTCCCCATCCTCCTTGGTGAAGGCCCCTTGCTGGGGGTTCGGCAGGATATCCAGCACCACTTCTGACGGGCGGCACAACTTGGTGCCAAGCGGGGTGACCACTATGGGACGGTTGATCAGGATGGGATGAACCAGCATGGCGTCAATCAACTCATCATCGCTCAAGCTGCCCTCGGCCAGCCCAAGCGCCTCATAGGGCGGCACGTTCTTGCGCAGCAGGTCGCGTACTGGCATCCCCATGGCGGCAATCAATTCAACCAGGGTCTCGCGGCCAGGTGGTGGCTCCAGGTAGTGGATGACAGTTGGCTCAACGCCAGAGTTGCGGACAAGTGCCAGCGTATTGCGGGAGGTGCCACACGCCGGGTTGTGGTAAATGGTGATCCGGGAGTCATTCATGATTAAGCCTCCGCTTTGCCATAGTGGCGCTTCATGCGCAGGGCCACGTTGACCAGGGCAATCAACACGGGCACCTCTACCAGCGGGCCTATCACGCCGGCGAATGCCTGATCCGAGTTCAGGCCAAACACGGCGATGGAGACCGCGATAGCCAGCTCGAAGTTGTTGCCGGTCGCAGTAAAGGCGATAGAGGCATTTTTGTCATAGGGAATGCCCAGCTTCTTGCCGACTAGGAAGCTGGTGAAAAACATCAGCACGAAATAGACCACCAGAGGCACTGCAACCCGCACTACATCCATGGGCAGTTCAACGATCATCTCGCCCTTGAGGCTGAACATCAGCACGATAGTGGCCAGCAGGGCGATCAGTGTGATGGGAGAAATAGCAGGAATAAAACGCTCGGTGTACCACTTTTCTCCTTTCGCCTTGACCAGATAGTGACGGCTCAAAAAGCCTGCCAGGAAGGGAATGCCCAAATAGATCAGTACACTCTCGGCGATATCCAGCATGGTGATATCCACCGCGAAACCCTGCAAACCAAACAGGGGTGGCAGCACGGTAATAAACAACCAGGCCATGAAGCTGTAAGTGAGGATCTGAAAACCGCTGTTGATCGCCACCAGACCCGCACCGTACTCCTTGTTGCCGCCACCGAGATCGTTCCACACCAGCACCATGGCGATGCAGCGTGCCAGACCGATCAGGATCAGGCCCACCATGTAGTCCGGGTAGTCATGCAAGAATGTCAGGGCTATCACGAACATCAGAATGGGGCCGACGATCCAGTTCATAACCAGAGAGAGGGTGATGGCCTTACGGTCGCGGGTCATGGTGCCCATGGTGGCGTAATTCACCTTGGCCAGCGGCGGATACATCATCAGGATAAGGCCAATGGCCAGCGGGATATTGGTGGTGCCGACCGACATCGCCTCGTTCCACTGAGCCACCTGAGGGAAGAGATAACCAATCCCGACGCCAATCGCCATGGCGACAAAGATCCAGAGGGTGAGATTGCGGTCGAGAAAGCTCATTTTTTTGCTGACGGGCAGATCGCAGCAGGCTGTCTTACTCATCACGAGACTCCATGAGGGTTGGATGAAGTGGAAGGCTGATGGCGCGGCAAACCGATAGAGATGAGCGCCGCCAACAGAATAAAGAGAGTGGAGATCCAGAGGCAGGCCTCAAGACCGTAGAGCTGGAACACCAGCCCGGATAGCAGGGTGCCGAGCAGGCGGCCCAGGGCATTGGCCATGTAGTAGAAGCCCACATCGAGCGATACCCCATCGGCTCCGGCATAGCTGACGATAAGGTAGCTGTGCAGGGAGGAGTTGATGGCAAAAAGGGCGCCGAACACCATCAAGCCACCCACCAGACTGATGGCCGGATGCAGATCGAAATGAAGCGCCAGCGCAATCAAAGCCGGGGTCAGGGCCAGCACCAGCGCCCAGCGCATTGCAGCCTTGCCATCGGGCACCCGCCCTTCTCGCTTGCCGGTAAAGCGGGGCGCCTGGGTCTGAACCACACCATAAGCAATGATCCAGAGCGCCAGGAAGCCCCCCACATACCAGTGATCCCAGCCGAACACGGAGGCGAGGTAGACAGGCAACGCCACCACAAACCAGACATCACGGGCACCAAACAGGAACAGACGGGCCGCCGACAGGTAATTGATGGCGCGGCTCTTGGAGAAGATTTCGCTGAACTTGGGCTTGTTCTTGGCTTTGCCGAGATCCCGTTTCAGGGTCAGCATGCTGACGCACCACACCAGCGCCAACGCCAGGGCCATAACCAGCACGGCCCCCTGAAACCCGAGCAGGGTCAACAGGGCGCCACCGAGGAAAAAGCCCATCCCTTTCAGGGCATTCTTCGAGCCGGTGAGGAGTGCCACCCACTTGTAGAGCTGACCCTGGGCCTCCCCCGGCACCAGCAACTTGATGGAGCTTTTGGCGCTCATCTTGTTGAGGTCTTTGGCTATCCCCGAAAGCGCCTGCGCCCCCATCACCCAGGGCACCGTCAGCCAGAGCGGTGGCACCAGCAACATGCCCAGTGCCAGCACCTGGAGGGCCAGCCCTATGTTCATGGTGCGGTTGAGCCCAAGGCGAGCCCCGAGCCAGCCCCCCACCAGATTGGTCACCACCCCGAAGATCTCGTAAAAGAGAAACAGGGAGGCGATGGCCAGCGGGCTGTAACCGAGCCCATGGAAGTAGAGCACCACCAACATGCGCAGAGCGCCATCGGTCAGGGTGAAGGCCCAGTAGTTGCCGGTCACCAGCAGATACTGGCGGATCTCGGGGGAGAGTCGGGTCAGTTCCATGGCGGGGTTATCCTTGCGCCTTGTCCATTTGACCGACCATGCGCATCAGCTCGGCGGTGCGGTTGGCATAGCCCCACTCGTTGTCATACCAAGCGTAAATCTTCACCTGGGTGTCGTTGACCACCATGGTGGAGAGTGCATCTATGGTGCAGGAGCGCGGATCCGTCTTGTAATCCACCGACACCAAGGGGCGCTCTTCATAGCCCATGATCCCCTTGAGCTCACTCATAGCGGCAGCCTTGAGCAAGTCATTGACTTCGGCTTCGGTAGTAGGGCGGTTCACCTCGAACACGCAGTCGGTGAGGGAGGCGTTGGCGAGCGGCACCCGCACCGCATGACCGTTCAGCTTGCCCTTGAGCTCGGGGAAGATATGGGTGATGGCGGTGGCAGAACCCGTGGTGGTGGGGATCAGGCTCAGGCCGCAGGCGCGGGCACGGCGCAGGTCAGCATGGGGGGCATCCAGAATGGTCTGGGTGTTGGTGATGTCATGAATGGTGGTCATGGAGCCGTGCTTGATGCCGAGCTGCTCATGGATCACCTTCACCACTGGCGCCAGGCAGTTGGTGGTACAGGAGGCAGCCGTCACTATGGGATGCTGCGCCTTGTCGTAGAGGTGGTGGTTGACTCCCATGACGACGTTCAGGACACCTTCTTCCTTGACCGGAGCTGTCACCACAACACGCTTCACCCCTTGCGCTAGATAAGCATTGAGCAGGGCCTTGGTTTTCATCTTGCCGGAAGCCTCGATCACCACATCACAATCAGACCAGTCAGTCTGACCGATCTCTTTGTTGCGAGTGCAGAGGATGCGATGGTTACCGATCACCATCTCGTCCCCATCGCTGCTGGCTTCATGATGCCAGCGGCCATGGACTGAATCGAAGGTGATGAGGTGTGCCAGAGAGGCGGCATCGCCAGCCGGGTCATTGATGCGCACAAACTCCACATCCGCCCAGTCGAAGGCGGCGCGAAATGAGAGACGGCCCATGCGGCCAAAACCGTTGATACCAACTTTGATAGTCATGCTGTTTTCCTTAACCGGCGAATGAGTAGTGGGTATTGAGGTAGTGAACGTGGGGCGCCAGGGTCAGCGCCTTAGGGCGCAGCCCTTGCACAAGCGACTTGACCTGTGTGGGGGCGTAGCCCGCCTCCAGCAGCAAGATGGCCGCCATCAGCCCGGTACGACCCGAGCCGCCACGGCAATGAATGGCCAGGGTCTGACCCGCCGCCAGACGCGCCAGCAGATCTGCCTTGTGGTTGGCAAAGGCAGCGGCAAAGGGCGCTTCGGGGGCACAATCGTCCTCTACCGGCAGCTGGAACCAGGCCAGCCCCAACGCGGCGCACTCTGCGGGCAAGCTATCGGCCTTGAATTCGCTAAGCTCGGCATCGGGCATCATGGTGACCACCGCATCTGCCCCTGCGGCTTGCAGGGTCTTGAGGGAGGCTTGCAAGGAAGCCTCCTTGGTGCCAGGGCAGGGGGTGAAGATAAGGCGGGCGCCATTATCCAGGTTCAGGATGTCAAACGGGTGCATGATAAACAGCGACTCCATGTCTCATTGAGAACGTTAGGTGGGTGAAGATAGGTTGATGGTACGCATCGCTTGTTGCAGCGAGATGCGATCCAGTTTGTTCAGTGGCAGGCTCAGAAAGATCCGCAGCCGGTTGCCGATTTCGTGATAAGCCTTGTTGAACGCCGCCCATTGCGCCGCATCACTCTCTGTCACGGCAGCCGGGTCACTAAAGCCCCAATGGCCGGTGATGGGCTGCCCCGGCCATGCCGGGCACTGCTCGCCTGCCGCCTGGTCACATACCGTCAGGATAAAATCCATCTTGGGGGCATCTGGGTGGGCAAATTCTTCCCAGCCTTTACTGCGCAGGGTGCTGGTGTCCAGATTGTGTTGCGCCAGCAATTCAAGGGTCAGTGGGTGTATCTCCCCTTTCGGGGAGACGCCAGCACTAAACGCCTTGAAGTTGCCCTGACCGAGCCGGTTGAGTAGCGACTCCGCCATGATGCTGCGGGCCGAATTGCCGGTGCAAAGGAAGAGCACATTGAACGGACGTTGCATCTCACATCTCCTTGTAGATGGGGTGACATAAATCTTGCAGCGCTTTCACGCCCACCGGCTCGACAGCTTGCAAGGGCACCACGGCATAACGCTTGGCATGCTCCTGCTTGACCGCTTCGATATGGGGCTGCTGGCGATACGCTCGCTGGGCCAGCAGTGGCGAGGTGACACTGGCCGGGGCCAACATGTGATTGACTACCCAGGCCCATGGCTCGATACCGGCGCGGCGCAGGTCAGCTTGCAAGTTGGCCGCCTCCTGTACCGGGGTGGGCTCGGGCAGGGTGACGATCATCACCTTGGTCTGTTTCGGGTCTTGCAGCTGCATCATGGGGGTGGTGAAGTGCAGCCCTTTGCCACCCATCTGACGGGCGATCTCTCTGTGATAGGCACCAGTCGCATCAAGCAGCAAGAGGGTATGGCCAGTGGGCGCCGTATCCATCACCACGAAGCGCTTGCCAGCCTCGCGAATGATCCGCGAGAAGGCCTGAAACACGGCAATCTCTTCGGTGCAGGGGGAACGCAAATCTTCTTCCAGCAGTGCGCGACCCTGGGCATCCAGACTCGCCCCCTTGGTAGCCAGCACCTGAGCACGGTAACGCTCGGTCTCGGCGTGGGGATCGATACGGCTGACCTCCAGGCTGGGCAGTGCCCCTGCCAGTGTCTCCCCCAAATGGGCGGCGGGATCTGAGGTGGTCAGGTGAACCGGCAGGCCTCGACTAGCAAGCTCCACCGCCACTGCCGCAGCCAGGGTAGTTTTACCCACACCGCCCTTGCCCATCAGCATGATGAGCCCGTGGCCATCGCTGGCCAGCTCATCGACCAGTTGCTTCAATCCGGGGTGTGGTTCAGTGGTTGCGCTCTCAACCTCATCAGTCCCAGTGACCGGCTCTGCACCCAGTAACTGGCGCAGGCTGTCCACGCCAACAAGATTGGTCGCCAACAGCGGCACTCTGTCTTGTGGCAAACTTGCCAGCAGCGCTGGCATATCAGCCATCGCCTGCTGCTCACGTTGCCATACGGCTGTCGCCAGGGGGTCATCCGTCAGCTCGCTTTGGGGGAAGATGCCATTGATGACCAGTTGCTGATTGGCAAGGCCGATGGCGGCCAGTTCGTCATGGGTACGCGCCACTTCCCGCAGGGTCGAGGCTTGCGCCCGGGCTACCAGGATCAGCCGGGTTTTCCCCGCATCGGAAAGGGCTGCAACAGCCTCTGCGTATTGGCTACGCTGTTTTTCCAGTCCCGCCAATGCCCCCAGACAGGAAGCATCGCCCTTGCCTTGCTCCAGAAACTCGCTCCATGCCCCCGGCAGTTGCAACAGACGTATAGTGTGACCTGTGGGCGCCGTGTCGAACACGATGTGGTCGTATTCGCCCACCAGGCTGCTGTCGGTCAAGAGCGCGGTGAATTCGTCAAAGGCGGCGATCTCTGTGGTGCAGGCACCTGAGAGCTGCTCTTCAATGCTACGCACCACGCTGTCGGGCAATTTGCCGCGCACCGGGCCAACGATACGTTCGCGATAAGCTTGTGCGGCGGCTTGCGGGTCAATCTCCAGTGCTGATAACCCACTGACTGCCGCGATGGCGGTAATGCTGTTACCTATCTGGGTGTCGAACACCTGGCCTACGTTTGACGCCGGATCCGTGCTGACCAGCAGTACCCGTTTACCACTGTCACACAAGGCAACCGCACTGGCACAGGCCAGCGAGGTTTTACCCACCCCACCTTTACCGGTGAAAAAGAGAAAGGGGGGCGCATCATTGAGAAACGAGTAGTTCAGAAACGGGGACATGAGAGACTCCTATCAGGAAGAACGAGGCAATTGACCGAACAGAGAACTTGCCAGCCAGGCGATGACGCTTAGCAGCAACCACTGCTGCCGGAGCAGCATCCACTCTTGACGATCCCTTTGATGGCACCGGCTTTGTTGGACTCAGCGTCTGGCTGTTCACCTTCGGCACCATCACTTTCTGGTGCTTTCGGTAGCGCCAGTCCTGCATAGCGGATCAGTTCAGCGCGGCTGGGATAGCGACCGGTGAGTACCACCTGGCCATCAACCAGGGTCACCGGTAATCCCTCTTCCCCAGTCAGTTCCAGGAAGGAAGCCACTGCCGGAGTTTCAGCGAAGACCAGGGGTTGTTGTGCCAGGTTGAATCGGTATAAAGAGCCACCCTGTTGCTTAAGCCACTCGGCGTCACCAGCAAAGATCACCAGGTTCTGGTCAACTTCTGTGCCACATACGCCGCTGGAGCAGCACAGGGCCGGGTCGAAAACTTGTATCAGTCTCATGGTCTTTTCCTCACTTAATCTCGGTGGCAATCGCATCCAGAGCTGCTTTTAGCCCCTCACGATCGTTGGAAAAACGGGATACATCTTGCGACAAGAGGGCTTCGATACGCTTTCTCAGCATCGAATATGCGCTGTGAAAGGCGAGCGCTATCTGCTCCTCGGTGCCGGTTACATGGGCTGGATCATCTACGCCCCAATGGGCTCGCAATACAGGCCCCAAATAGACAGGACAGGTTTCATTGGCCGCGTTACCACACACGCTGATCACCACATCGGGTGTCACCGGCAGCTCATGCCAAGATTTGCTGTGCAATCCGCTGATCTCGATACCCTCGCGGGTCAATAACGCCAGTGAACGGGGATGCACCTCACCGGTTGGTTGACTACCGGCACTCATGGCATGCCAACCGGCAGGGGCCATGTGGTTAAAGGTTGCCTCTGCCAGGATGGAGCGGCACGAGTTGCCGGTGCATAGAAACAAGATATTCATGATGAGCAACCTTCCTTGTTAGTGAAGGTATGAACAGGCGGAAGCACCTCAGCAGCACAATTGGCCGTGCTGCGCATATCCGAGCACTGTTCTGGATTGCCATAGCAGCACTCTTCGGTGAGGTAACCGATCAAATCGAGCATCAGGGGAATATTGGCGCGGTAACGCAAGAAACGGCCCTCTTGCTCCACCGAGACAAGGCCTGCATGCAGCATGGCTTTCAGATGGAATGAAAGAGAGTTCGGGGCGATATCCAGTTCACTGGCAAGCTGGCCAGCGACCATACCCTCCAGCCCTGCCTTGACCAGCAGACGCCATACATCGAGGCGGATACCGGATGCGAGAGACTCGAAGACTTTAGTGGCTGTATCTTTATTCATTTGAACCTCTTTATTCATTTCATGAATACAACTATACAAGAATAGTTGAAGCGATCAACCCACCCAGACCTTGCCATTGATTGATTTAGGTACAGTTGCTGTTTACACAACACTCTTCACGGAAAAATGCGATGATCTCTTCCAGCACTTCGTATTGAGAGACGCACAGCAGGGTACGGCTCTCCCGGTTCTGCTTGACTAGACCCACCGAGACCAGCGCGGCAATGTGGTGGCTCAGGGTCGATGCAGGAATGGCGAGCTGCTTTTGCAACTCTCCGACAGGCAGGCCCTGCTCTCCCGCCTTGACCAAATGCTTGAAAATGAACAAACGGGTCGGATGACCCAGCTCTTTCAATGCCTTGGCAACCTCTTCCAACTCCATAGCTCACTCTCCTTGATGGAACATATTTCGATAATACCAGAAATATCTTGACCACCCAAACGATTCGACTATTTTGGAAATATAGTAAATCAAAGAGGATATGAAAATGAATGACTGGTTAACCATGCTGACAGATGCATCTCAGATGTTTTTGTTCCTGGCCTTCGAGCTCTCTGTGCTGTTTCTGGTGATCAGTGCAGGGGTCAGCTTGATCCGCCAGAAGATCCCCGATGCCAAAATCCAAGCAATGCTGGGAGCTCGAAAAGGAGAGGCTATTTGATTTCTGCGGTACTGGGGGCATTAACTCCTTTTTGCAGTTGCTCAACCATTCCGATGCTGCGCGGACTGTTGTCTGCCAAAGCCGGTTTTGGGCCAACCCTGACCTTCCTGTTTGTCTCGCCGCTGCTCAACCCGATCATCGTCGGCCTGATGTGGGCCACCTTCGGCTGGAAAGTGACGGTACTGTATGCCGTGATTGCAGCAGGCGTTTCGGTGCTGGCAAGTATGCTGCTGGACATGCTGGGGTTTGAGCGTCATGTGATTGACCCCAAAGAGGCCAAGCAAAGTAGCTGCGGCACCGGTTGTGGCACTACGACAAGTGAACCTGCCAGTTTGAGTGCAACCACCTGCTGCGCTAGCAATGCTATCAAGTCCGTCAAACCGATAAAGGCTCAGGCATCCTGCTGTACTGCGCAGCTTGATGAGGTCACTCCAACTATCTCTTGTTGCGCAGATGGCACTGCGGCACTGACCCAGGCCCCTGTCATTCCCACAGCCTTCGCTAAGGCACGCATCGATGCCTGGCAACAATTCAAAGAAGTGCTGCCTTACTTGTTGCTGGGGGTGCTGATAGGGTCATTTATCTACGGTTTCATCCCCGCCGAGTGGATTGCGGCCCACGCCGGGGCAGATAATCCGCTGGCGATCCCGTTCAGCGCCATCGTGGGTATTCCGCTCTATATCCGGGCAGAAGCCGTTATCCCTCTGGCATCGGTATTACTGGGCAAAGGAATGGGCATGGGTGCGGTGATGGCACTGATTATCGGTAGTGCGGGGGCCAGCCTGACCGAGGTAATCCTGCTCAAGTCGATGTTTAGAACACCCATGATTGTGGCGTTCCTGACCGTCATACTGGGGATGGCCGTCATGATGGGCTATTTGACCCAGCTGCTGTTTACATAAATGACAAAAGGCCTTCTGTCTCAGAAGGCCTTTTAATGTTACTATAATTTCAGATTTTTCCTCGCGTTGCGAGAAAAGCCCCAGATTTTTTATAATTAAAAGGGGTTACTCTCCCCCTCCCCCTTGCATTACTTAAAAACACATCTATAAACATCATTGTTACTCATTATGAGCATACTCTTCAAAAAAAATGTCATCTTCTAAATATTGAGCATACAACTTATATGCTAACTGTTGAGCCATATTGGATATACTTGTATCCACGTCAGGGGGAGTCAATGCAGGAAGAATTTTACCTGGTAATGAGAAAGTATAACTTTCATCGCCACTGTGCATATCATAACTTGTAGTTGTATCTGTCGACGTCAGTAAATCAAACCCTAACTCTTTAGCAAGAAATATCCATACCCAACACCGGAATGAGTCTTCCTTATCATAATCACTAACCAGCTTATATATTGCGTCAACAGAACCATTGATTGCACTAACAATCCACCAATAATAAGCATTCACCACCATGCCACGAGTTTCACATTCGATTGCAATAGATTCACTACGTTTACTGCCGCCCATATAGCCAATGTATAAAGAGGAATCAAGTCCATGTGATGCCAACTCGAAAACAGCATCCATATCAAATGACATTGCAGCTTTTTTCAAGTGATGATACCAATAAATGTATCGTTCTTTATCTGTGTCAACTAATGCATTAATATCAGCACCATTAAAGCCACTGGCTATTCTGTACAATTTTTGATGAAGTTCAAAATCGGTAAATGACGAGGCATTTCGGTCTGCAAATGCACTTAACTGGATCAATCCCTGGTGTACTAATGGCGAGTTAAATTCATTCTGTTTAAACATACTCATTAATTCCCCAGCATAATGGTCTGAGGAGCTAAAGCGGCTAGCAGTAGTCGAATTAGGAGGAATTTGATTACTCTTAATATAAAGCTGAGTAATGTAATCGTCGTTTAGGCGATTCCTCAAAATCTCTTTTACACGTAGGCTTATAATACCCGCCTGTACTAACGATGTGGCCAACTTCTGAGCAACAAGCTCAGGAATACTAATACCCAGAATAATAGCTCTAGAACACAGCCTAGCCTCAATTGCACTTACATCCAACGCAACCTGCCATTTCGTATGACTGAGCAGAATCGCATCAGCTTGCAATGACGCGTAAGTGCTGTAGCCATAGGCCGCAGCAATCATCTCGTAGATATGACTACGTTTGAGGGAGATGCCTAGTACATCTTTGAGCTCAAGTTGGGTTGTGTGGACGAATGCTTTGATGGTCATGATCCAATCTCCTAGTCCTACCCTGGGGTATACATCGCACGTTTAATCCATCCAAGGTGAGGATTTGAGGTTGAGATCATGTGGCTTGAGAGTAGTAACCATTTTGACTCGTGCGAAAGTCTGGCCGGTCAGCCAAGACAAATCATAACCTAGTAAGTGGCACTGTCCAAGAGTCCATTCTCGCCCCGAGCCTCTCCGACACCCAGTAGACCAGCCCTGTGAGTTGTGGAATGAGCCGAATGAAGGCCATTATCGGCTCATATTGCGAGCCGAATGTGGTGTCAGTTCGGCTCATTTTTGGCATTGCACTGCTTGCCCGCGACACAAAATCAGCGAGATTATCGATGACCGTAGACTGGATCTGGCAACACGAGAACTGGCCTCATTTTTGCTGGCAAGACCGGCAGTTACTGCCAAAGCTACGCCAAGTGCACCGTAATCTGGGGTTGCTCCAGGGCCTTCACTTATCAGCTCACAACACAACACTGGCGCATCAGACACATGCCCTAGATACGCTGCTGGCCAATGTCGTCGCGTCCTCGGCTATCGAGAATCAACAACTGAACTCTCAGTCGTTACGTGCATCTCTGGCATGTCGCCTCGGGATAGTGGAGCAGTCCCCCTACCCTACCTCAGTTAGATCCGAGGGACTGGCCGCGATGATTGTGGATGCAATTAGCAGCGATGAGCAGTTGACGCTTGAACGCCTGCTGCAATGGCATCGCTGGCTTTTTCCCGCAGATGACCGGAGATCGCATCAGATACGCGTTGGCCAGCTGCGTGGTGATGAGCCGATGCAGGTGATATCCGGAGCACGTGATCGACTCATCGTGCATTTCGAAGCCCCACCACGAGAGGGGCTGGAGCAGGAATTGGCCACTTTCATCGACTGGTTCAATACCAGTTTTGATGATCTCTGCCTAGATCCATTACTGCGAGCCGCCATCTGTCAGCTCTGGTTTGTCACGTTACATCCGTTTGATGACGGTAACGGACGGATTGCCCGAGCCCTCACCGATCTTGCACTCTCTCAGGCCGACAACCAGAGCATCATTCTGTATGCAATGTCGACCGTGATTTTCGAGCATCGAGCTGATTACTATCGCGCTCTGGAGCAGACTCAGAGAGGAGGCGTGGATGTCACAGAGTGGCTGGTTTGGTTTTTGGACACACTCAACGTCACGCTGGAACAGGCCCAACAGTCATGCACCCATGCGCTTGGTCGAAACCGTTTCTGGCAGCTACACGCTAATGACCAATTGTGCCTTGAACAGGTAATGATCCTGAACCATTTGCTCGGCGGTTACACACAGGACGGCCTACCGTATATTAGTGCCAGCCAGTATCAAAAAATTGCTCAGGTGAGCAAATCTACAGCCACGCGCCACCTTACTGATCTACTGGAAAAAAACTGCCTAGAAAAAGGGGCAAGTGGAGGCGGTAGAAGTACCCGTTATAGGCTCAAATTGACAAATCACTGATAAAGGGACTCAAATAGCCGGGACTACGCTGGCCAACATTCAGGATCCAGCTCTATATCCACACATTTGAGCTACGTCACGGCCACACGATATCCAACCATTCACTCGAGAATGACTTGACGCAAAACATACCAGAAGGACAGAGGGGAATTTTGCATTAGTTTAGGTGGTAATGGACCTCAATAAGGGGGCTGTAAACAAGCTACTGTGTTTCCAGCCCCACATACGTTGAGAATGCTATTTTCATCAAATTTGGAGTTTACGTTTTCGGTATGGGTGTTTTAAGCACCTACATACAACAATTTAAATTCCAGAATTGCCAGCAACACATTGAAACAAGCAAGATTAATCTTTAATTGTTCAGCATTAAAACTAAACTCACATCAATCATGGCTTTGCTTTTAACAGCACATCAACAGCCATTTTAAAATTCTTTAAAATAGTAGAGTCATTCACATTTTCAGACCCCATCTCTGCAAGAAACTCCTCAGCAGATTGGTAGTCATTACCTGGTCTATAGTAACTGGGCATGTTACTTTGGGCCCAACCAGAAAGTACCTGGTCATAAGTAACAGCCCTATCATTCTCATCATCGCCCAATGATGCCACGATATCATCATAATACATCTTAATAGATACATTATCTAATGCACTTGCTACAGGTTCTGCAATGCCATTATCTAAAATTACAAATGCAGGGAAGTCATAGAGTTCATGAATATGGTTATAGTTTTTGAGCACAACATGCTTATCAAGGGAGCGGATAATTTTATTCAGGTTAAATCTACCCCTCAAAAGTTCAAGAGCTTCATTATGAGTCTCGATATCAATCGCACAAATATCATCGTTTACTTTTCTCATTACAATACTACCTTACATGTTAACATGGAATATTTCGCCACTAGTGTTTATCTATTGGTAGTTGAAGCTCCGCGAATAGCGGGGAGCTTATTACCAAAAATGACTTTTAGGTTAAAGTGCACCCATTCATCATTTGTAGATGTGAATGTATAGCATGCACCTTGTTGAAGTTAATTTAGGCTGATTTCATATAAATGGCAATAGCAAACAACAAAAAAAAATCGAAAATATTTTATTCTGAAATTTTAATTGGTTTTTTGCTCTCTTTTTATTGTCAAAATGAGGGATTTCAAACGATGGAAATCAAAAAAACATTCACAGAAAAAGTTTTTTCTCGTGAAAAAAACAATAGGTTTCCACAGAATAATCCCACCATAAAAAGTAAAAAAAAACGGCATGAAACTCTCGCAAAAAATGATGCGATTATGAAAAAAAATGCTTAGGTGTTTTGGCAAAAATCGTGGCTTTTTTACGTGCGTAAACTGAGGTTTCTATGAACCTACATGAGCAATGCAAAAAATCGATTAGTAACAGACGTAGAAGGAGTAGACGTTACCGTGTGATAGATCTGATTTTTGTGTCCAGATCTCATGCAGGAGTCGGCACAATTCATGCTCATGTTTGTTGTAGCCTGAGCACGGAGCGTGAGTTGGTAGGACAAGGCAGGTATGTGAAAGAAAAGTGCTTGATCCAGGGCATCAATCTCGGCGTTGTTTCCCAAATCAACCATCAAGCCACAACTGCCCCAGCC